>Ga0193729_1000280_pt1 | contig 26092 bp, 23 predicted proteins | sample U1c2metaG_FD_143036 | JGI IMG/M metagenome (GOLD analysis project Ga0193729, IMG submission 143036) | Soil microbial communities from a riparian zone of the East river system, Colorado, United States - U1c2 | ecosystem: Environmental > Terrestrial > Soil > Riparian zone | place: USA: East River...
TATGGTAAATAAATTTTGACCATAAGGTAACACATAACCCAAGAAAGCAATCAAATAATTTAATTTATACTTTTAATAAAGGCAAGACCCTTAATTGGCTGGGATTGGCCGAAATTGGCAAAGTAAATTAAAAACTCCGACTGTACATTAAGCATCAATTTAGACACCTACCAGTGTTGCAGTCTGTAACGATTTAAAATAAAAACCGACGGTCTACTAGTTCAGATTATAACTTTGATTTACTCATTTAACCGTTTTCACTAGTATTGCCCTGCTACGCATCAGAAAAATATTTAATTTAATTGTAAATATAGTTCAATATTAATTAAAATATAATATAACCTTAACTTTTATATAAAAAATTATACTCAGCAGCTACGCAAAAAGATAAATCCGTAAGGGGTTAATTAAAATTTTATATTTAGAATTATATCTGCGGCAGGACTTTGGAAAAAAATAATTTATAAATATCCTGAAAAAAATATCGCATTTCTCCCCTTACTAGTAGCAGTAAATGAGGAGCCCTACGGGGGAGGTATAATATAAGGACCAACTAATTTGGCTAATAATGGCATAGATTCTTTCCAAATACTCAATCTTCATTGGCCTTCAACTCCTGTTTTTATAACAGTTGTAACTAATCCAAAATTTTGATTAAGAATGTTAGATAAAAATAACAGTCGGCCCCTTTATTTACCAGATTTACACCTTTTACAGTGGGGGAGTGTAAGTAAAACTATTTGCAGCTACAAATATTCCTTGACCAGGTTGACACGAACAGTCTTGCATAATTCACTGTGCTAAACCCTTCCCTTTGGGAGGCGCTATTTAAAAAAGATCGGCGTAGGGGGAGGAGTTATATAGTCAGCAATCCAATTTGGTACACGTTTTGTCAATACACCATCAACTACATGGTAAAATCCTGTATAAATTAAAATAAACTAGTAAATGTAATTAGTGTTAATCTAAAGTTATAACGAATAATATTAGGGTTAATTCGTCTATCCTCAGATTTTCTACTTTAGCTAATTTTTTAGGTATAGGATTAACACAGTAACCTAATTTAAATAACTCAGTTAAATGATGTATATAGCCATAGTTAGAGATTGATTGATCAATTTGAAATCGAAGTCTCCCCCCAGGGGAGAAGGCCGCAGGGTCGGCGGAGCAAAATAAGGTCCGACCCTGCTTTAACGCGGAAATTCCTTTGGGGAAGGGAACATCCTAGCTTTTATACTTTTACCCCCATCAATCACCAAGGATACCACATATTATTATGTTTAGCAAATAAAAATTATGAAGACCTATTCGCTTTATAGCGCAAGTATTGGCATTACTAAATTTTTAAAATGGTAACATTGATGTTTGTAGTAATATATCTTTCCCCCTTGCTTTAGCTAAGGCTACGCAGATAAGTTAAAAATATTTATAATTTAAATTTATATCCCAACTTGGCCAAGCAAAAATAGCCATCATTAGTCTCTTCTTTTTTTTATATTACTACATAATAATATTTCTGAATTTATAGTTGTACACGCTACTTGCACAGATAGTTCAGCAAAGATGTAAATTTAAAAAAAATCTAAGTTTTATTGTTGCATTTACGTAAATAATATTTATTTAAAATAAGTGTATTTTTCGCTAGTGCATACTTTATAGGACCTCTACGATTTAGATCATTAAAAATGTTTTAAGCTGCTTCTGCCTCCTCGCCACGCCCTTTGGTGGAAAACTGGAAAAGGGGAAAGGGGAAAAGGGGCAAGATATAAATTCTTTATATACTAAATTAGATTCAGAAAAATAAGCTATAATTTTAACTGATTTGTTATTGTTTAAAGACATTTTCTTCTTTGTTTCATCTGTGATAGTTATTTTTAGAACAATTGACTTTAATAAAGCTTTAGTCTCTGCTGATAATTTTTTTCCAGTATTAATTAATCTTAATTTTTCTAAATGTTCTTTAAACTGAGCTGAAGCCCTCCGTCTAATTTTAGAATCTAAACTCCACTTAGTGTTAAGTACTGACCCTGTAATTTTAGCTATATTATAATCAGGCAAAAGAGTATCAATATATTTTTGTTCCATCTTTAGGATTTCTGTTACGTTTTTTCACAATAGATGTTGTTTCAATTACTAAAAAAGCAAAAATTTCTAAACCATGTTTTTTTACAGCACGATTTACTCGAATACTTCCACCTTTAGATTTTAACATATGAGCTGAAAAACCGTCTATACATCCCATTAATAGAAGCACTTCCGACATACATCTTCCCATCTATTAAATTAATACACAGATAAACTCCAGCTATGGAATTTAAGTTTTATAGCTAAATATAACGGATTCACTGGATTGTGTTCCAATATATGAAGTTATATTAAGTTATATTTATTAAAATTGTATTAAGTCTACTACTTGGTACAGAGGTAAAACCTAAACTAGAAGCTTGCACTATTGTATTCAATTCATTTAAAATTTGGTCCAACTCTCCTCTTCCATTAAGTATAAAGAATACTAAGCTATCTTCATTTAGAACAAATGTTATTAAAATACTAATTGTAGTCCTATAATTTTGTTTATATTTAGTTACTGCACCTATAATTAAATTAACTAAGGTTAAATAAAGGTAAAGAGCTCGGATATTGAAATTTTATAAGCGCGTAGCGTGTACAACTATAAATTAAATATATTAAAAAAAAAGAAAAAGACTATATTTTTTTACATCACGTATAGTCGTTGAAATATAATTTTAATAATATTTGCTAATTACCTTAATATTTAAATTATTACTGTTCTCTCTCCTCCCCTCTCTTGAGTAAAGCTGTAAAGAAAAAGGGTTTGTGTAAATGCAAAAGCTGTATTGGGGCCTGCGCTCCATTAGCTAGATTATTATTTTTCGCTTCTAGTAAATATTCTAGGGGACTAGAGGGAGTGGTAGGCGGGTTTTATTTTTGCTTTTTAATTTATTAACTAGAGATAAGAAGTATTAAATATTTTTAATGGTTTCAAGCATATAGTGAATAGTTAATGGTTTAACTTAACTTGGCAACTAATTTGGTGTTACCAAGATAATAACACCTATACTTCATACTAATACTCTTGGTGATTTATATGATCCATAGTATAAGCCTCTTGCTACATGAGCATAAACACAAATAAAAAAGAATGAAGCTACATTAGCGTGTGTATATCTTACTATTCATCCATTAGAAACATCTCTAACAATATGTTCTACACTGTTGAAAGCGAAATCTACATGAGGAACATAATGCCAATATAAAGAAATAATTTGTTATTGTTAAATAAATTTTATTTATATTATAACCCAATCATTTAAGATAAATATTTATCTTTCTATAACTAATAGAGTAATGGGGTTAAAGTTATAAATATTTGTAAAAAAAAAATGATAAACAAATAATTATTAAATAATTTTACTTTTTCTGCGACTGCGTAAGCCCCGAAGGGAGAGTCAAATCACTTAAAGTTTGTTTTAATTTAGCTTCTTGCTCACTATCGTAAATAGTACCATAATTCATTTTGATTTCTACAGCCTTGATTCATATATCAAATTGCAATTTTTTAAATCCTAATAAAGGATAAGATAATAAAAAAGGAATTAAAATATGTTGGATTGATTGTAAATTTCCAATTTTTAATTTGGATATCTTTCTTTTTTCTAAAAAAATTGTTCCTTCACCTAAAAAATTTAGAACTGCTTGTAAAATGTAAATATCCTTTGTACTTTGAGCTAATTAAATTTGTAGTTGATATTTAATTCTCTGTCCTAATTTAGCAGTAAAATACTTAGAAGAACCATAAGTAAAGAACCTTCTCCACAAATAAATCCTATAATTCATCAAGGATTAGGTATTAAAAGAAAATTTATCTAAAATAATCACTGACGGTAAAATAAGTCAAGGTCCAGATAAGATAAGGTAAAGGAGAAGGGCCCTCCCTTTTGGGAGGGTAGAATGTATGATTTGTGATAATAAATCTGGTTTAATAGGATTATTAATATTATTGATTATAGCTATTGCTTTCATAAAACCAGTAATAGTTAGATGTTCTTGTCTGCAAATAATTCCATATAATAGAATAAATAAATTAAATTGTGTCGTTTAGATGTTAAAAGTGAAAATTGTTGAAAGAATTTTATAATGATAGATAAATCATTTAAAGATCTTACTCTAAATATTACATTTGTTTTATCTAAATTATAAGATATTGTACCAACATTAAAAAATTGCTTAATTTGTTTTAATATTTCTATATCTCTCACAAATAATTGAATAGTATAAAATAATTTTCCATCCAAATTTAGACGTTTTATTTTTAAAAATAGAAGCACTGAAACAACTTTAAGCGTCTGAGAATCCAATTATAAATCAAGGTTGTAAAAAATTATGTAACATTATTTCATTTGCTTCATTAATATTATCAAGATATATAGATGAATCAAGATAAAATTTTTAAATATTCTGATCCTGATCATGCCTATCTATATTCTCTATTAATCATTTTTTTTATGTTTATATTTAACAGATTAATTTCAAATATAAGGATTTTATCTTATAAAAATATTTTTTACTCTACGTAAAATCTCTGAAGAAAATAAGTAAAATTTTGAAATATAAATTTAATATAGTGAAAAAAAAATAGCCACCCCTCGGGGACTAAAGTAATTCTCTTTTTGAGAACATATATTATAAAATAAGTGTAAATATACTTTTTACTTTTTACTTTAAATTATCTTGCTGATTTTGTATTATACTTTAAAACTTATAACTAAAAATCAATACAAAAAATAGTATTTTAAATATAATTTATACAATTTCAGCATATAGTAGACTTTTTCAAATCTAATAACACTTTTTATTATTTGTTGATAAAAATACTTTAAAGTTGATTTAAATTTGGCAACGCATTATTATATATTCTACAATTTTAGTGAATGTGTATAAATAATATAATTTTATTCCCCATTGCTAAAAAAACTCCAGTAAGGATTTGTAATATTAAACAAAGTCCTAATAAAGAACCAAAATTTCACAAATATGAAATATTAGCAGGTTGAGGAGAATCAACTAAATAAGAATTAAAAAGTCTTAGTAAAACATTCGTTTTTAATATCCTCATTTAATATTTAAAACTTATCTAAAAAAATTTTATTATATTCTAATTTTAAATATTTATTTGTAAAAATAACTTTAGATAAGAATGAATCTATTTTTATATAAATAAAATTGAAATATAATAGGTTAGTTTATTTGTAGTAACTAGACCTTGATTTAAATATCAAAAAAAGAGTATAGTTTAATCGTCCATTGATTATTTGTAATCTAATTTACATAATATAAGAATAAAAGTTACAATGCGTAGCGTTCCGATCTTGCTTTCTTTCTGCATCCCCTATATTAGTGTTAAAGTAGGGAGACTAGATCCTTTAGTAAATCCCATTTTTTATACTCTTTATACTCTTTACACCCTTTTACAGCGGGGAAGGATTTTTTAGCGCAAAGTCCGAAGGGAGCGTAGCCATAAAAAGAGAGAATCCACAGGATCCGTAGCTACAGTAAATTAATACAGAATTTTATCTTTGCTGCTTACACTGTTCTATCACTTTATTTCTTAAAAGTAACAAAAATAATAGTAAAAAGAGACAATTTGTTTACATTTATTCTAGGCCGCATTTGCATTTACATTTGCAATTTTCAGATAAAATAAAAAATATAAGAATTATATTCTAAGCCCCTCCCTTTTGGGAAAGCTCCTCCTTTACGGTAATGGGAGAAGTAGCTATTATTGACCTAAATTAAAAGTAAATTATAATTAAGCTACATTTTATTTTAATATTAATTTTTTAAATAAAGTTTTTTATTCTTTTACACTGTAACTATAAATTTAAATTGAATTAGTGAATACTTGCCCTCCCCCAACCCCGAAGAAATTTAATTCGCAGAGGCTGAGTATAATAATTATTTTCTTAGAGTATATTGCGATTAAAAAGCAAGAAAAAAGAAAATGAAAAGTAATATAAGCCCAAGAAGATTTGAACTCCTACTGATTTCTCATCAAGAAATTATTCTACCATTAAATTATAGGCTTTTCTCCCATCCCCATGCTTTAAATTTAGCGAAATTGACGATAATGGGGGGGGGTATAATCATTTGATTTATACACTAAATTGAACATTTTTACTGTAAATTAATTTAATACAAGTAATGTATTAATACATGTAATGTGTTAAAACTGAACTACTTTTATATTTAAAAGAATTTCTATTCATTTTTTCACTCATTAAGCTTATTTTTACTAATAATAAAGTAAACTCCCCCGAAGGGCTTGGCTTGGCTTGGCTTGGCTTGTTATCACACTTTTTAAATTTTTTAATTAAAATGGTGAAGATTAATTTTTATCTATTAAATAAAATAAAAAAGGTATAGATCATAAAGAAGATTTATTTCAATAATAAAAAAATTAGAATATTTCATGTAGAAGATCATGTTGGAGCTAATACTCCAATATCAAACTTAAATGACGGTAGACTAACTAGAACTTTTATATAAATTTTATGTTAGAATTACTTAGAGATTATCTTCAATATTACAATTAATTTTTAGATGGTAAGATGGCAAGTTTGATAAAGTTAACTGGACCTTTAAAACAGATGGAATTAGAAGAAATTACAGATCCTAAACAAATTACAGAAGAACTGTTAAAAACACACGAAATTTATGTTGGTGTTGAAGAAAGTTAAGGTAAAATTATCTCTACAAAAAATGATCCAGGATTGGGTACAGGGAAAAATTATTCTCAGTTAGAAGAAGAAGTTATAAATAAATCTCCCGAATATAAATTAAAAGATTTAAGACCATTTGAAGCATTTAAATTTATAGATAATTATGATAAAATTTTAACAATTTATGTTCCTAAACATTTTAAAAATAATTACACGGATCAAGTTTTTAAAAAGTTTAATATTAATTTAGTTCATGCAAATAGAAATGAATTACCTCAAATAGTTAAAGATTTTGTTAGATGTTTAGACATTAAATCTGTAACCAAACCTCAAGATATATCTATCCCCTTTGGGGTGAGAATTAAAATTTTCAATTATAATATTGTAAAAAGATTAGATAACCTTTTTTGACCTGAAAAACCTCAGAAACCTATTAGAAAAAAGATTTAATTTGAAATATAATAAATAATTAAAACCCCCCCGTCAGAAACTGGAATATTCGGCATGAATATTAGTTTGATTCTAATAACTGTTTTTTTTTAAGTAGAAATAAAAATTAAAATCTGTTTAAAATTATTTAATTGAGAATAACCTGTTTTGATTATCAATTTTAAAATGGTGATAAACTTTTGTTATTTTATATAAAACAAATCTTAAAAAAAATGAAAAAACAAATATCTGTATATTTTGATAAAATTATAAATATTTTATTTAATATAATTACTTTAAATAAATGGCCATTTAAAGAAAGTTTAACTTATTTTTTATTATTATTATTAGGTATAATATCATCATTAATTGTTAGATTTAACTGTATTGATTTGATAATTGATTTGTTACCTGAATATATTAATAATAGTATTAGTATTATCTCTATTTTATATTCATTATGACTATTCTTTATCTATATAATAATATCTTGTCTTGCTTTTAAATTAATAAAAATTTTTAAAAGGGATTATGAGTTAAATGTTGGCGAAAAGAAAGTTAGAAAAATATTATATTTGCAGGTTATTACCTATATTACTTATATATTACTCTAATAACATTTTATTTAGTTCTATTAAATTATAGTTTATTTTTAAAAATGAATATATTTAATTTTTATTACTATTTATTATTATTTTTGATATTAACTTTAGCTTTTTACTTTATTAAACAGAAAGTTGATTTTATTTACGATATAAATAAACAAGTATCATTTATTGGTAAAATGACTTTGTTGTCGTTATTTTCTTTATATTTATTATATTTATACTCTATTTATTCTAGATTACTCAATCAAATTTTAGATATTTATTTATCACCTTTTTTTAAAACAATTCATTGTGAATCTACAAGTTCTGAAGCTGCAAGGGAAATGGAAAGTACATTACAAAATAATGAAAGAAAAAATTATTACAACTAATAATCACTCAAATAACAAAAATTCAACTTGTTTAAGTGAAAGTAGCAATAATTCTAATATTGGTAACAATAATAATAATAGTAACGTTATTCAACCTTCAACTGATACAGATACAAATAGTAATACAAATAGTCAATTAAAATGAACAACCAATTAGACAAATACTACAACATTCACAATAACTGAAACACACACACAATCATTTGAACTTATCCAAAATAGTGATAAAAATTTTAGTGGTGATAATCTGACATATTTAGATAGTAGAAGTAGTACACCAACACCTACCAACCCTAATGTGAATTTCGGAGCTGATTCAAATAGTAATGATGGAGTTTATTTAAATATTAAATATATTAACAATAAAAATTCAAATAGCAAATTTACTAATTGAAAATTTGATTTATCATTAGGTAACTATCTTCAAAAAATTAAAAAGATTTAATTAACTATATCAATTCACCTGTTTCTGTTGATCCAAATAAAACAGGATATTTTTTACAAGACTCATTTTATCCTCCCTCAGGAGATATAAATATATAATTATGTTGATGGATGCAACATTAAAACAAAGTTCTGAGTTAAAAGATTTTTTAAATGAAATTATAAATAATATTAGTTCATTTCCTAATTTACGAGAAAAATTAAATGACAAGTTAATATATTTAAATGGTAAAAATTCATTATTTAAATTTATGAGAGTTAATGGTAAAGTCAAAATATACACTTTAGATTATAATGGAGGAAATAATTTTACTTTAATTCAAAATGTCGCAAACCTAAATAATTCTTATGAAATATTTAATAAAGGTGACCATATAAATCATTATATTAATAACATTCTACTTGAAAAACTTAATAATGATTTTTTAAATAATTTCGAATGATCTAAACCTAATTATATTGCAGCTTTAACTAAAAATCTAAATAATGATGTTTAGATTCATAAATTATCTTAATAACAATGAAGATTTAATTTTTCAAACTGAATTAGGTATGTTCAGATTAAGATATTATTTTGACGGTAAATACCAACAAACATTAATTCACTGTGACTCACTTTTCAAATTAAGATTTTATATTTATAATACACAAAAGAATTTAATTGACGATTATAAAAAAATATGTATATTTAAAAATTGGAGTTTTTAATTTATTTAATGATAATCAAATAATACCTAATAATATTTTAAGTTTAATTAAAGATCTAGATAATAGATATGATATAATGTTAAACAATTAATCTAGTTTACTTAACATTCCTAAGGAGAAATATAAAAATTTGTCTATTTAAAGAAATTTACAATTTAAATGACATTATTTATAAAAATCAAGCATTATTAAACGAAGATGACTATAACATTATTACCAATAGAATATTCCGAGATAAATTATTAAATATACTAAAAGAACAACAAATTAATATAGAACTTCAATACGCAATAAAAATTAAAATATCTGGTTTAGATTATTCATTAATTGAAAATAGTACAAATAACTTATTTAAAAAATCGTAATAAAAACCCTGCGTAGCCCCATCCTTATAAGAAACCCCATAATAAATATTAAAAAATAAATAATGTGTTAACCAAAATTAAAATAGAAAAAGTAGAATAAATTTAGACCAAATTATAACCCCCTATCACCTTTGAATATTTACCAGCATGAAGTGTGGAAGTGAGAAAAGGGTCGACCCTAAATTAAGGCAGGTAAATGATGCGCATTCACAAATTGGTTACCCTAAAATAATCTAGTTAAAAAAATACCTACATTTCCTTTAAACAATAAATATAAAATAAAAGTAAGATAAAAATTTTTATAAAGTTATAAGTGGATAAATATAATATTTTTTAATTTATTCTATTAATAACATATTTGAATACTTTTTTAAAATTAAAATAAATCTTATTAATTTTTATAATATAATAATCAATGGCACATTTTAGAATATCTAAATTTTTAATTTTACAATTAATTAAGTTTGTTAAACCTGATTCAGCATTTTATAGTTTATTTAAAGCTATTTTTTCTTTTTTACCATCTTTAATTAAAAATGCTGGAATAGTCCCTGTTGCTTATACCATTTTAATTCTTCATTCATTTATTAGTAAGGGTCTTCCATTTAAAAAATTTCCAACTAAAATATTAGCTAAATTAAATCCTTATGTTTTTAAAACAATTTGGATGCAATTGAACCTTTCTTCCCAAGGGGAGAGATATTTGTATTAAAGATACATTACTTTTTAATAATTTTTATAGACTATTCTTAACTTTATTTTCTCTAGGTTTAATTAGACCAATTTTATCAGTTACTTTTAAATATACTTTCGGATTAATATTTACTTCTATTGGTATAGCATTCAACGAAGTTCTTTCCTCATTTACTTTATTAAAATCAATATCTGATTTTGTTTTAAATATATTTCCAGTTATGCCTCCTCTTAATATTTTTTGATATTCATTAAATAAAGCTGATCTTCCCTTAAACAATGACACAATTAAGGAAACAATTAAAGAATCTTACTCGATATTTTAAATTATTGGAATAATTATGTTAGGAGCTGGTACATTTATTGGAATATTAATTACTGGCGATTATTTTGCATCTGGAGCAATTAGAACCATACCTTCCGCAGGACCAATCTTAGATTATATTTATTCAACTGGAAATTATATTTTATCTTATTTTTATTCTACTCCTAAATCTGGAGGCCCTCAATCACCAAGTAGCGATATAATTTTAAATTATCCAGCCCCACCACTCTCCTCCCCATAGGGGCTTGTGAAGAAGGGAAGAATCAATAACTAGATCATCTAGTGGTTCATCAACAATTAGCGATATTACAATTTCTCAACCTACTCCTCCAGCATCTAGACCAGCTACTCCTTCAGTATTTCCTAGTTCTATGGATCAAAATTATCCATTTTTAAGATGAGAATAATCAATAATGATTATTATTCCTTTATTAAAGAAATATAATTAATTCCTCACATTTTAATAATTTAGTTTAATGGATAAAATAATAGACACTAGTGAATCTGTAGATATTAGTTCGACTCTAATAATTATTTTACTTTTAAAAAAACCTAAAATAAAATATAATATCAAAAAAACTTATTACAATACCCACCCTCTGAAAAGAAAGGGCTTATTTGTAATAGATCCAGTATAATTACTCAATTACTCATCCCTCTCCCTCTTCACTTTACCCTCTTCTTATCTAACAAAACAAGCTCTTAAGGTGGGATTTTCAGATAAGAATGGACAGAAGCCGTAATGGTTTTAAATGCAACCACCGTAGCCAAGGTATGGATGCTCTTATTAGATTAATAATTATACTGAAGTGGTAGAAGGTGATATATAAGACCTAAAAATCTTGTTTATATGAATAAAGACCAACTTTAAAATAAAATAATTTATTAAAAATACACCTATTTATCAGTATTAATATTTTTTATCTAAATGTGTTTAATTAAACCTTTCTAATTCACAGAATAATAAAAACCTAAAACAATTACATAAACAGAAGTAAAATAATTAATAATCATATTTATTTCTGCGTTAACATACTGAAAACCCAATCAAACATTATATACCCTAAAAAAAACAAAAAAACAATAAAACAATAAACTATATACAAAAAAAACAAAAAAAAGAGAAGAGAAATTTAACCACAGAAAATAAAGTATAAAATTTATAAAATAAAAAAAATATTAATCCAAAAATAGACTTGAATAAGAGTAAATAAACCCCATTGGGGCGTAAAGGGGGTTAGGAAATAAAAAAAAAATAATTAAATCCTCCGCATTTATTTAGACAAAAATAAAAACCAAATAATAAATATTTTAATAAAATTTACTTTATAAATGAATGTAAGATTTTATAACATGATAGATTTGTTTTATTGTGCGTGTGAATAAGTGCGAATGCGAAGCCAACTAATAAATTAATTAAATTTTAATAGGGAGTAGAGGATTCGAACCTCTGTCTGTAAAGTGTAAATTTACTGCTAAAACCACTCAGCTAACCCCCTCTATTTTATTTTATTTTATTAATAATTAAGTAGTTATACTGTAAACGAAATTTAAATTTAATATAGATTTAGACAAAAATATCAATTTTACGTTATGTTTGTTATAGTAAAAAAAATAAAAATAAAATAAAAATCTCCGATCTACGATCTACGATCTACGATCTACGAAGAGTTGTTACTAAAAATATTCTGTAAATAGTATACTTAAGCACATAAAATTGTAGGTGATACTCATAATAGTGATTCATTACTAATTTTAAATTTACTTATTTATTACTTATTAATCTAATATTCATTACTTATTAATCAATAATCATTATTTATTATTTATTATTCAGTATTAATTTTTAATTATTAAATTAAGTATTATGTAATTATTTTTTAGTGGAAACCTTTTTTTATTTATATATTCCCCTCCCTCCTTTACGGTAATGGGGGGAGGCTAGCTGTAAAATAGGGGAGGTAAATTAGGGTTACTGCTCACCCGTTTAAATTACCGAAGAGGGGAGCGCTAGCCTCCTCCTTTATGAGAATGAGAATGAGAATGAGAATGAGAATAAGAGAAAAGGGGGGGGGGTTATATTCATTCATACTTTCACCTACGTTTTATATTACAGCAGCACCTTCCAGTACGGCTACCTTGCTATGACTTTTGAGATGTTACCCAAACGACTTAACAGCAATAATTATTCTTTAATAAAACCATTTATAATCTAAAAAGTGTAAATCCCCAAACCTTACAAAGATTTACGTAAATTAATTTTATTTTTGTTTAATTAATTGACAGTTTCCACCAATCCAAGCTCCTTCCCAGCGACAGACGGTTAGTTCATCACGGATGCTAGCTTCACCGTTGCGTGGCTGATCAACGATTACTCGAAATTCCTTCTTCATGCCACCGAGTTTCAGGTGACAATCCGTTTATTAATACGTGAATTTTTTTTAATGATTAGCTCCTCCTTATGTCCATAAAACTTATAAACTTATTTTTAAAATTTTTTGTTTATAGTATTATTTTCTTTAATTCTCTTTTTCATTTTAATTAATTAAAGAAATGGAAGGTCTTGCGTCACTTTGTAAAAATTTTTGTGGCACGTCTATCATGGTGATCAAATTTAACATACAATTAAAGGAAAAACATTAAGTTTATCTTGAACTCTAGCTACGCTTGGTCAGCTGTGCGTAATTGAATGCTAGAAGTTCTTTCTATCTAAGTTCATATTCTCTACTATTTTTATGATTTCGCTAAAACCTGCTTCGGTTAAGTGCTCTTTATTTTTCATTAATTCTGCTACTTTCTGAAAATCTGCAAAATCTAATCTTTTAACTCCTAATATAGTATACTGATTAAAAAATGGTATAATTTTATTTATAATATCAGAATAGTTCTTAATTTGAAGTAGACTAGTTTCTCTTTTTGGAGAATCATAAATATATTTAATATTATTATTTAAATCTACATCATATTCTTTAGACACGATATTAAAATAAGTTGCTATACCAATTAATAATTCTTTATCTCTAATATGTAGACAAGTACCAAATATTAGTCGTACTCTATGACCTATTTTATTATTACTTTTTTCTATAGAGACAGAAAATGTTGAGTCTCCAGAAACGAAACCAGCTAATCAAAAAGGATCTGGTATTCCAGTAAAAATATATTGAGGTCTATCTACAGCTACAATATTAGGGAAAGCTGCCATTAAACTGTCATTAAGACCTTTATTAAGATTGCATTTCAATGCCAATATTTTTTCAAAGCCCTCTTGAGTTAAATGTTGTTTTTGCTTAATTAAATCATAACATTGTTTAAATAATAAAAAATCAGAAACTTTAACACCGATAAGTGGGTATTTATTAAAATGATCAATGATAACTTGTAGTTCTTTAATATTATCTACTCTAAAAATTACAGTTGTACTACTATTTTTTCTAACTTTACCCACACCTAAAGTATCTCTAATACCTTTCAGTAATTCAATATCTTTAATATGTATATGTATAGAAAAATTAAGAGTTGTTCTCCATTTAATTTTAGAATTATCATCTTGATAGATTAAAACCATGAACGAAGCTTCAGCATCTGAAAATCCAGTGATAAATCAAGGATCTATCTTACACTGAGTTGAATAAGAAGAGAAACGAATGTTATTTAATTGCTTAGTAGGGATTTTGACTTGATAGCTTCTTTCGAAGCCCATTAGAGTACACCTTAAATGTTTACCTTTATTTTGTATTGGTCAACATCAACTACCGTCTACTCGTTGCTCTTTTACACCTTTACTTACCCAATTACTATTGGAATTAAATAAAGATGACTTAGATCCGCGATAGCCCATTTCAGTTTCCTTCATCATATAGCTTATTACCTTACCCAGGTGATTAGTCTAGCCACTTATAGCCTTTCGACTATAGCTTGGTACTATATGCTTTAGGGTGTCCCCGGAGTTTGATAGTTTTAGCCAATTTAGTGTTTTCCCAAAACACTTATCAGCCCAAGTTCATGAGGGCCATAACGACTTGTCTTCGCCCCAAATGGTTTTCTATCAAAACCACTAATTTGTTAAGTATAAATTAACATCAGGGATTTTGTCCGTTAGCGAAATTAATCTAACTTCTCACGATACGAACTGACGACAGCCATGCAACACCTGTTACTAAAGCAGATATTCTCCTAATTAGGGAGTTGCTTATATCTAGTAATACAAGAACTGGTAAGATTTTACGCGGATTATCGTATTAAATAACATGCTTCACTTCGTTTGCTCCGAGACCGACTAATTTTTTAGATTTCAACTTTGCAGTCGTACTCGCAAGGCGGTATGGTAAACGCGTTAACTTCGCCACTAATATATGCTTAATACTAGCTGACTACCATACATCGTTGACTGTGTGGGCTGATGAGGTCTCTAATCTCTTTCGTTCTCCACACCTTCATTCCTCAGCGTCAATCTTTAACTAGATGAATAGCCTTCGCCATTGACACTCCACTAAGTTTTTGCAGATTTTAACCCTAATCTTAGTATTGTTTAACATCCTCTATTAGATTCTATCTTCGAATCACTTAATTTTTCTAAGTAAAACTATGCGAAATTTTAAGCTTTCAAAGAAGCCTACGAATTCTTTACGCCTGTTTAAGATGACTAACGTTCGCGTCTCTGGCATTACCGAGTCTTCTGGCACCCACGGTTCATCAAATTTATCATACAATTATATTAAAAATCTTTATTTCTACCTTTATTCATTCTAGCTTCTATTAGTTTTATTTGTTCAAATCCTTCTGGTGTTTTATGTTTACCTAAAATCATTATATTTGCAATATTTTCTCAATCTAAATAATCTAAGTATTTAACACCAAAAATAGGGTATTGATCAAAAAAAGGTATAATCTTATTAGTTATATCTGAAAAGTTTCCTATTACTATAGTTACAACAGAATGTTCTATTCTCTTATCACATTCAATTCTACCAGCTCCAAAATACTTAATTATTAATTCCATTAATTTTAGATCTCTCTCATGTTGAGTTAATCTAAATCTTAAATAGACTCTTTCTTTTCTAGTATTAGTTGCTTTTCTAATTCCAGCATCAAAATTTCCTTCACCGCTAACAAATCCTGAAATCCAATGTGGATCTGGGATATTTGTAGTTTCAATGGTTTCTCTTTTTACTGGATTAATTATAGGAAACTTAGACAAAACATAATCTGATGATCCTTTATTCAAAGAGGCTTTAATATTAACTATCTGTTGTAAACCAGCTTGATTTAGATGAGCACCTTTGTTCATTAATTGAACTATTTGCACAAATAAATTAAAATCAGCTGCTTTTTTGAGTCAACAGTGGAAAATTCATAAAGTGAGGAATAATAACATTTAGCAATTCTGTAACACTACTTACTGAGTATATTCAAGCATTATCTGCTTTATCAAAAGTAATTGTACCTATGCCTCCAAAAAATTGTTGAAACTGCATTAATAAAGGAAGATCTTTTTTATTCAATCCAATTTTAAATCTAGCCATTACTCTAATTTTAGTTGTGGCTTTTTTGTCTGAATAAATTGAAATAGTAAAACTTCCTTCAGCATCGGTAAATCCAGTTAAAAAATTTGGATTAAATGGTTTTCCACCTGTAGAATAAGATCTTTTAAATAATTGCTTAGATGGGACTTTGACTTGATAGCTTCTTTCGAAGCCCGTTAGAGTACACCTTAAGTGTTTCCCTTTCAGAAAACACCAACTACCGTCTACTCGTTGCTCTTTTACACCTTTACCTTTTCTTACTGGTTGACTGTTATATTTAGATAAAGATGACTTAGATCCGCGATAACCCATTTCAGTTTCCTTCATCATATGGCTTGTTACCATACCCAGGTGATTAGTCTGGCCACATATATACTTTCGTATATAGCTTGGTACCATATGCTTTAGGGTGTCCCCGGAGTTTGATAGTTTAACAGCCATTAACGATGTAATCCCACTACATCACACAGCTTTGGACAACACTATTGATAAAGAAATCATAATTTTTCTCTATTTTATCAAAGAAGACACTCCCCTGATTTCAGTTAGCTAGTTCACTCTTTCGAGCATTGACTAATATTCTTGACTGCTGGCAGATAACTCTACCTGGTTATTTCATTCCCAGTGTGGCCATATGTTCCTACAAACTTGGCTATCCATCGTCGGCTTGGTAAGCTTTTAATCCCACCAACTACCATAATAGACGTAAATAAAATCACTATAGCGAAAAAAGTTTCTTTCTTGCAAAAATAGTTTATTTTGCACTATATTCCGTTTCTTTAGAACAAAGAATAGCCATTGCTAAAATTGTTTAGTCGATATATTAGCATAGTTCATCTTATTTATTTTTATTATGTATTCATAATATTGTAATGTAGAAAAAACTAACTCTTATTGCATTTTTAATATAGGCCTTAAGGTCTCTAAACTTGATTAGCGTTATCAAAATTAGTTTAATTCATTGTCCTTAATCAAAATTGTTAAACTGTATCTTTCTTTATATTAGGAAGATTAATCTTATTTAACTCGAATTAATACAAATTATAATGTTTAAATATTTTTTAATTTATACTTATTATTATAAATGTAAATATAATTATCTCCTATTTACGAAGACTATAGGGTATACTATTTACTTTCCTCACCTCTACACCTTATTTCTTAATATAATAAACTAACCATTTAATCTATTATTTTCAGAAACAACGATTCGCATGTCTTAAAACTACTGAACAACGTTCAATCCGAACCAAAATTAAATTCTTCTAGATTTAGACAATTTTTGTATTGTCGTATTTTATTTGCTTAATGCAATATTTATTATCTCTTTTAAAGATTTAAAATCTAAAATATAAATATTTGTTTATTCATTTTTTAATATTAGAGTAAAATCATCTAATAAATCATAATAAGTCCTTTATCAAATAGTCAAATAGTCAAATAGTCAAATAGTCAAATAGTCAAATAGTCAATTATTAAGAATAATTTATTAAAATAAACTTAATTTAAAAGTAGAAGCTAAATAAAGAAAGTTGGTTATAGTTATGGATACTTCTCCCCTTCGTGGGTTTATAATTATAAGTTATTTTCTTTGATATTTTATGAATATTTAAAATTCAGTTATTCAGTTATATTTAATAATGTTTCTCCACATTATAATAATAATTTAAATTTATCTTTTAATAAGTATCTAATTTTTGTTAGCTATTACCTATTTAACATTTATATAAGAATTGTATCCCTTATAATTAAAAATCAATTTTAAAACTCAAACATTGTATTGCTCTAGAAAATATAACGTATGTATAATATTAAATATAATGGAATGTTAAATAATTAATTGAAGTGTAAAAATCTAGAAAGTTAAGTACAAAAGTACAACTACTTGCTTTAATTAATCAATCGCCACAATTAGTTTAAATTAACTAATCTTTAAAAAACATACATACAACAAAATCATGACAAAAAATATCCACCAATTAATATGGAATAAAAGATTTAAAGGTGTAAATATTACTATTAATGATAACAAAAGATTGATTAAAATGTTTCAAGATAAATACCAACAATTTTTATTTAGACATAAAGGTACAGAAATAAATAGCAAAGAAGATATAATAAATCTTCTAAATAGAAAACCTAGATCTTTCCTAACAACTTTAAATCTTTTGGTAAAAACCTTTAAACAATATGATAATCGTTTGACTGCACATATATCAAAACTTCATCCTAAACAAATTACAAATTTAACTAAAAAAACAACTACAGACACCTTCATAGACAAAAATGAACAAGCCGGAGGAAAAAATTTCCTACTCCAAATTCCCTACGGGGCGGGCGGGATTGGTATAAATTCTCTCAAATCTAGTATAGCAATAACCAAATTAAGTAATTCTAAATTGATTAGTCCTAAAAAAGAAACAAATTTTGAAATATTAACAGAAAAAATTAAAAATTTAACAACATCATTACAAAATAATAAATTAGCAATACCATTAGATCTTTTTAACCCACTCCTAAAAATTAATTCCTCATATGCGCAAGCTTTGGGGCTTAATAAAATTTCATCTCATTTAAACAAAACACCTATAAAATATGTAGAAAAGCCTGAAACTAAATTTGTAGAAATATTTGGTCCCAATGTAGATTGAAGAACAATAGAACATAAAGAATATAATGCTCTTTACGATTTCAAAACAAAAGTAACTAAATTTACTGATTTAATTAAAAAACATAATAGAAATAATATTGTTCCTATTACAAAAACAAAATATTTTAAAATGATTAGTTCATTTAAATGCTTCGCAAACAATGGTTTTCAAGAGAATATTAAATTTAAATTTAATTCAGGTTTAGGTCCTAAAATTTCACATCTTCCACAGTCAGGGAATAATAATAGAATAATACAAAATATATTTACTTTGTTAGAATATGCTTTTAGAGGTATGTCTTGTTTAATTAGTAAACCAGTTTATATGGAAACACCAACAAAATTAATTATTAACTTATTTTATTTTTTAGTTCCAGGTAAAGTTAAAAAAATTAAAAAGATTAAAAGAGCTACAGTTCCTATAGTTAAAGAGATTAATGGAATTGTGTTACCGCCCATTCTCACTTCGGGAAAAGAAGAAAATACAATTAATAATAAGAATAGTCTAGCTTATAATGGAAAACTTAATTTTAATAATAAACTTAAACGAAAAATAACTGAAAATATTTTATTTACACCTAAAAATATTCTAAAATTAAATCATTTGTGTACTATATTAAGTCGTTTATTTAAAAAACCAATAGAATTAGATTTAGTTCGATTACATTTACCTTTTTTTGACGATAATATTTTAGTTAAAGCTATAGGTATTATGAGTAAAGAAATTCCTGTAAGAAATATAATTAAATATATATTTAGTAAAACTATAATTCATTCTAAGAGAGTTAATAATTTAACTAATAAAGGTTCAATTTTACCTTCTTTCTTATCTGGTATTAAAATTAAAATAGGAGGAAGATTAATGACTCAAAGAGTTATTCCTAGACTATCAACAAGAATTATACAAAGAGGTGCTATTGCTAAAGGAAAAGTAAACTATGTAGATTGATCTAGAGTAAACCTTAAAAACAAAAGAGGAGCTTATAGTATTACAGTAACAATGAGTCATGTTTTATAAATTCTATTATTTTCTTAATAGACATAGAAATAGACATAGAAATAGACATAGATATAGACATAGATAAATAATATTAAAAAAGTTAAGTTTATTTATTTCCGATCTAGCAATTAATTTTATTTACTTTAGCAAAAAAGTAACAAGTAACAAAATCAATTTATTATACAATTCACAAATTTCTGCCACACACTACTTATTAAAAATATTAAATATATTAAAAATATTAAAATTAAACTAAAATAATATCCTAATTATTATCTAAATTCTAATAAATATAATAATAAAACATTTAAAAGTTCATTTTTATTTACCCTCCAAATTAAATTAAATTGAAAGAAGGGAAATATTGCATCTAACCATAAATTTTAAGTTTTAAAAATAATAATATATTAAAACAAGAGTATGAAGATGTTATAGATTTAGTTATAAATAGAATTATTAAACAAGAATTAACAGAAATATATAAAATTGAGCAAACTCTTCCCCCTTACCCTAAGAAGTAAAGTAGAAAAGTAGAAAAGTAGAAAAGGATTGGCACATAGCAATAAAAAAAGCTATTTAAGAAGATAAAGAAATACCTGGATTAAATACTAATAAAAAATAAAAAATAAACATATTAATATCTAAATTATTTAAATTGTCCCTTCATACAATATGATTTTTTAGTTATTTTTTGAATTAAAAAAAAAGCTACTAATTTTGCAGATAAAATTTATCCTTTAAAGGCAAATAGGAATGTTACCTTTTAAGAAATATTACAGAAGGATATTTATTAAATATAGTAGCAGATTATATTTATTATAAATATATAAAGGTAATGTACTACACCCACTAAATCCAAATTCCTTCAGCAAATGCAAATGCAAAATGAAAATGCAAATGTAAATAAAATCCTAGCACCCCCTCCCCTTCGTCGGAACCCCTACTAAGTTTTTGTATAGTAAAGGAGGGCCTATGTAAAGAATTCCTGCTGTTTTTTAATAGCGCAGACAAAATAAGAAAATAGATTAATGGTTAAAACAATCTCACGAATCTATAAATATTAGTTAGGATAACTGTTAATATTAATCAAATATATTTATAATATACTTCTTAAAACTTACCATTCCTTCATTAAGCAACTATTTAGATAATTATATTAGATCAGGATATTTTTCCATTTTCCCAAAGGAGTACTACAGATCATTATAAACAATATGGAGAAAAAAAGTTGTATTATTATAATATAAATTCATTGTATCCTTATGTTATGTTAAAGGATATGTTATTAAATTATATTAAATACTATTCTTTAATTGATAATTGAGACAATTTCTCCCCAAACCCCGTATCCCAAAGATCTTATTCAACATCAGCTCCTATTAATGCAGAACCAGTTAATTTAGAATTACAAACAAATAAATGACTGCATTTTAAAGTAAAAGCATAATTTTTTAGATTCGTAAATGATGATGCAATAGAATATGTAATGCAACAATTTTGAGCTAGAATTATGAATAAATTAGATGATGATCAATTTGTCTTAATATTATTTAGAATAATCTATAAAAAACCAGGATTTATAATTACTTTAGGTGAAGCGCAGAAAGTTAATAAAAATTACTTAGATAAGATAGTTGAATTATAAAAAAATTTATTTGAACTTAAAGATGAGGAATATAAAACTACATAAGTAAAATCTGTTACATTTTCTTATAATATCATACCACAAGATAAGTTAAAATCTTCAAAAAGTTATATTAGAAATTATAGAGAGGATAATAAAGGAATAACATGAAATAAAGTTTTTGGTACTAACTTGCCTAATACTGCAGATTTTAAATGTTGAGGAAAAGAATATTTAACTAAAACAAATAAACATGGTTCATCAATTCCTCATATATATTTTTATATTTGGTATAGGTGGTTTTAGGTCCATTCAAAGACGTTCAAATATTAGCCTTTTTGTAGACTTTTTTAAAAACTCTTAGTAAAGGGGTATTATTGTTTTTTCAAGAATTTGTATATTTATCAAAATTTTGGGGATATTATTTACATATTTTTTTGTTTGATGTTTAAATAGTAAAATTGTGTTTACTTGCTTTTCAGGGGATGATTTAGATTAATTTATTTTATTAAATTTTATAATTTTTTTCCTTTCGAATACTTGAAATATGTAAAAATTTGTTTTTGGGATGTCATTTTATAAATTAAGTTTATAATAAGAGTACACTTTTAAGTTCATTTTATTGTTTTTTTTTTTATTTTTAGTGTATTAAATGTTGTATTTTTTATAATATTTTACTTTCAATTATTTGATTTTATAATATTTTCTATATTTAAATTTTATTTTCTATATTTTATTCAGAATATATTTATTTTATTCACTATTTAAAGAATCACTATTAGATTCGAACTAATATCTGCAGATTCGCAAGTTTCTGTTATTTTTCCATTAAACTAAATGATTTCTCCTTATTTTTTCTTGTGAGCTTTAATTTAATAAAAGTAGTTAAAAATATATTAAGTCTTCTCTCCCATTAAATATAAATTTTAATCAATTTACATTTGATTTATTAAACATGATTAACGTTATAACATGATTAATAAATCAAATTATCTGAAAATCGATATATGATTTGAAGCTAAGATTTTGAGTCTATCTTAGTATTATGGTATAATTATATTATTATTTTTAATTGTGTAAGGTTTTGTATCAACTATTTTATTATTTTCAATAACAAATTCTCTTTTGTTTTGGGTTACTCTTAAAGTATATAATTGTTCTTTAATGGTAATAAGTCCTAATTCAAAATTTCTGTTTCATTTATCATGTGTCAATTCAATTTCTTTAATTACATTATCATGTTCTAAATAAAGTAAAGATTCTAATGTTTTAAAATCAAGTCTATCTTTAAATAATTTGGAACTATTTTTATAACCTTTCACTTTAATAATTTCGTGTCCTGTACTTGTTATTCCACCATATACCTTAGGAGAAATATATACTGCTTGATCAAAGATATATTCTAATTTCATAGCTCCTAATTCTTTACTAATTTCTGAATCTGGTAAAGGTTGATCAATCGCTACACAATCTGTATCGGAATAGTACAAATCATAAGTATTGTTTGGATCTTTAAATTTAGACATATGAATTCTAGCATATGCAGTAATTGCAGCAGATAAAGGAATAGAAATATTAAAATTAGTCATATTGTTAAATAGTTCATCATTATTATCATTTTCTTTTTCATTGATTGGAATAAAGGTAATCAAATTTATATCATCATCTAATTCTAAAGTATTCATTATATTATTATGTTCCATCATCTCATTTAATTCTTGGTTACTTACTATTGCATTCTTAGTTAAAAATGTTTCAATGTGCAACCCAAATCTACCATATAATTAATTTAATAACAATTTACTAATCAAATACATTGGATCATCTTTGTGATGAGATTGTTTAATTGCATATAGATCATTTACACAATCTTTGAATATAAATCCCTTATCAAACGTGTATCCATTTAAATTTTTAAAATTATAACCAAATTTCATTGCATTGACCATTTCTTCTGAGAATATAACTCCAGTTCATGTTCCTAATGGTGCCATAGTTCTTTTAATTGATGAGTCATTAATGTTAGCTTTAGTCATTAATATAGGAACATTTAAATTATCAGGAGTTTCAATTTCTACTTTAAAGAATCCATATGGAATTTTATCTGTAGCTTTTATTATATCACCTTCAAAATATGTAATGTTACCTATAGGCATCTCAAACTGAGACATCACATAAGGATATAAACTATTCACATCGTAGACATACAATGGTTGATTATTATTACATGTTTTATAAACATCTGTGTGTCCACCAAAGTAACCTTCTCTAAGATCCTTTAACATTTGGCCACCAATCAAAGGAATTTTATGATCTTTCAAGTAATGAGCTCTATAAATCCCAAATGCTAGTGATGATAGTGTGGGATAATTATTTATGTTTAATTGGAATTGATCGAATATCAACTGATTAAATGTTCTCAATATTTGGTATAATGATACACAATCTTGCTCACAATAACGTATAGTTTAATTTTTCAATGATCAAGGAACATGGACATAATTTAATAAGTATTTAATATATAAATTGATATCTAAATTCTTCTTAAAGAAAACATAATCAGGACATTGTCCTACATAATTTAAATCTAATGTACCAGCAGTTCCAGCAAAAAATAAAGGAAATAATGATTTATGTGAAACATTCATAGATTTAGCTAATTTATCAAGTGAACTAGGTAATAATAAATAGGAATCTCTGAAATTAATAATATAATTTTTACCGAAACTTACCTTTAAATCTAGAATTCTATCATCTTTAATTTGTGGTTTTAAATAGACATTATTATCTTTAGAGATTTTAGCTATAATTCTAATCAAATAAACAGCATCAAAATGACTTAAATTATGAAAATATATTTTATGTTGATTATATTTAGGTTTCATTAATGAATTTATTGCATCCATGATCATTAGATCAGGTGAATTATAATCACCCAAATAAAATGAATATTTCTTTATACCATCAAAATAGGAAATATTAAAAGGAACTAATTCCATATCTTCATTTCGAATATGTCTAGTTTCAATATCCATAGTAATTATGTTATTATTGATTTGTTTGCTTAGATTAATACCAGTTAAGAATTTAGTTTTTCTATCAACTTTTTTCAAGATGATCTGTCCATATTCATAAGTATATGAAACATTATTTTTAGATGATGTAATCATTCTAGTAAATATAGATTTATCTGATAAATGAATATTAGTATCCTTAAATGATAATAAACCGGTAATTTTAGACATAACTTTAACTTGATTTTCTTTATCATTAATAATAGTCACAATAAAAATTAACTTAGAATCTTTTTTTCTAAGATGATGTACAGTTTGTCCTAATGAATTAGTTTTCGTTAAATAAATATCTCCTCACCAATTAAAATCGGCAGTATTAGGTAAATTCAAATTATTAATTTTATTTCATGTAACTTTTTTATTGGAATCTTGATCTAATTTAATATCTCTAATTATTGTATTTAAATTCTTATTATTTTTCATTGGAATAATATTAAATGAAATAACAAATCTTTCAACAGGAAGTTCTTTATAATCTTCATCCATCAATTCTAATAAACCAGAGAATAAAGTATATAATTTATTTAAATTTTTGTTGTTTATTTTTTGTGCTTGACTTAATGTTGCAATTCGGCCATTAAGATAAATAACTCTAAATAAGACTAATACAAATTGATCATCGGGTAAGTTATACATAACTTCTGACCAAAATTTAATCAATGAAAATTTAATTGAAAATGGACTTAAAAAATTAAGAAATTGATTATAGTACACTTTAAATTGATGTCACTTATTTTCAGCGTATTGAATATTTACATTAGTACTAGGTAACTGACTAGAATTATCAGTAGAATATTGTCTTTTTTTAGGTTTAGTATATCCTTGAGATACTCCTCAATTTCCACAATTATTAGTCAGATGTTTATTGGTTAGATATTTATATCTATTTATTTTTTTTTTAGAATATCCTTTTGTTTTTGCATAATTTTGTGAAAATGAGTAAGTTTGTAGATGAAGTAATGTAGCCTTAATAAATTTGAAAAGTTGTTGTAATATAAATATAATAATATAAAATATGCGTATAATTGTTGCAATAAAAGCTAATATTAATTTTTCTAACATTGTTAATTAAATTTGTTTTATATGTTCTATTCAATGAGTACTAACCATTAAAGTATTCAGTAGTAGTTGACCAAAAAGTGGCAAATGGTTAATAAGAATTCATAGTTGAAAATAGTCTCAACTACGATATGGAGAATAAATGGAATCGAACCATTCTATCATCAATACTAACAACAGACCAATGGAAAAAGATAAACTAACTTTCTACCATTTCCCCGAAGGGGCTGGTCATGTAATAAACAATATTGATACACTTATACTAATTCAGATAATTAAACTATAAACAAATCAGTATGATCAGGTGCTACAGAAGACACAATCTCATGACCTGAAATGATTTAAATTAGCAACGGAATTGAAATTGAAAAAACTTATGAATCTAAATTCTACAGAAATTTCACAAAATTATAAATAGAAATTAAAGAAAGAAAAATTACTCTTAAAAATTCTTATAATAAAAAAAAATAATAACAA
>Ga0193729_1000283_pt1 | contig 26044 bp, 20 predicted proteins | sample U1c2metaG_FD_143036 | JGI IMG/M metagenome (GOLD analysis project Ga0193729, IMG submission 143036) | Soil microbial communities from a riparian zone of the East river system, Colorado, United States - U1c2 | ecosystem: Environmental > Terrestrial > Soil > Riparian zone | place: USA: East River...
ACAAAAACCTGGTAGATCGGCTCTTGCTTCGGAGCGACAGGTTTGGGAGGTTGAGCGGTAGGTACATTTGGTTTGACGTCTTCGACTTTATGGCGCACTTCGTCGGCTGTGGCCAGGCGGCTAACTTCCGGCGCCGCCGCTTCGGCAAGTTGCAACTCGCACGCACAGTGTTCGCCAGAATCGGTGCGCAGAGAATCGATTTGCCCGTTCGCCAAAAAAACATTGCCCCCCTGAGGCACCAGAATATTTTGACCGGTTAACTGCTGCTCGAGGCGCATCGCTCCGCGATTGGTGCGGACGCACATCGCGCCGGCAGCGTCAAAACCCACGATGGTATCCTGTGGGCCACCCCCGATGGCCACTGGCTGGGCCTGAATTTGCGGGGTGTACATGGTCAGCGCAGGCGCACGTTCAATGTGCGCATGAATCGTGCCGGTATCGAGAGCGATTGTTAGGGAGTTGCCGGATTTGAGCACGGAGAAGTGCGCTGGTCCGCAGATGGCGATGTGACCACCTTCCACCAGATTTATGCGTGCGGTGCCGGACTTAACGCGCACATCGCTGCCGCTGTGCAGTACGGTGGCTACACTGCCGTTGAGGTTCTCCACGCTCATGGGGCCGGTCACCGCGATGGCGTCGCCTTCAATGGCGCCGACGGAATCGCCTGGCGAAGGATTATCGGGACGCGCGGCTGCCGCGAACACTCCGAAGAGCGCAACACTGGCGGCGATGGAAATTAATGCGACATTGCGCCGCGCGTTTTGGTTTTGAATCGAAACCGCCAAAATTCCACCCTTCTGTATTGCGTGTATTGAGCCGCGGGAATTCTCGCGAAAGCCTTCAGCCTATACTATACGACGATGGCTAACCGTGAAGCAGAGCAAGGTGCTCCAAGTGAATCCGGCAAGGGGCCGTCACCGCCATCGGCTCCGCAACCGGAGAGCGAGCCGGTAAATTTACATTACGACACGCGGCTGCCGCACCTTCCCTGGTCACGCCGCGCACAAATTCCGATCATCGCCGCCGCAGTATACAGCGTCATTCGTACACTGGGGCCCACGCTGCGCTTTGAAGCGCTGGGTCAACAGCAACCGGAACGCGTTTATGCGCGGGGACAGCGATGCATTTTTGCGTTCTGGCACCGCGTTATCATTCCGGTGGCGTGGTGGGCCAGGAATCGCGGCATCGTGGTGCTCAATACCACGGCGTTCGATGGCCAGTGGACGCGCAAGGTTATCGAGTGGCTGGGATTCGGCACGGCGCAGGGAAGTTCGACGCGTGGTGGGCTGCGGGGGTTGGCCGTAATGGCCAAACGTCTCGACGAGGGTGTCGATTGCGGCTTTACGATTGATGGCCCGCGCGGGCCGCGATACGTGGCCAAGCCCGGGCCGGTAATGCTGGCGAAAAAGAGCGGCTGCCCAATCCTGGTATTTCATATTGGCGTGGACCGCGGTAAAACTTTCACCAACACCTGGGATCATTTTTTGCTGCCCGCGCCGTTCGCCCGAGCGGTGATTCTGTGCGCGCCGCCAATTTACGTGCCGGCGGATGCCGACGCGGATTTGATGCAAGCGAAGCACGCTGAAATGCAGCGGGAATTGGAGCGCGTTCGCGACGTAGCCGAGGGCTGGTTTCAGTTAAGCGAAGAAGAACGGCAGCGTTATCGCGCTGAATTTTTGCGCTGAGGAATTTTTATGGTACGAATTTAATTCTGCACAGATTGCACGTCCTGACTACCTCACAACATAAAATTTGGCCAGTAACGCCCGCGCCGATGCGGCTGTCACTTTACGGAGATAGTTATTATTGGAGCAGCAGCCGATGCGACCATCACTCTCATGTGCTTTCCCGCCAGCGCGGCTCTCTGCTTTTCGGTGAAACCGGCACACGCTACCTCCCCGACCAATTCATATTTGCCCTTATTTGCCCTTTTTCTTCGGCAACTCCAACGAAGCCGTATAGCGGTAAACTTCTCCAACCTTCAACACCATGCCCGTTACTGTGTTCGTGAGCGTTTTTACAGCATCTAACTGCTCCATGTATTTTTAATCACAAACTCCACGTCTATGGTTGATCCTCTGCGATCACTGCTGTCCGGGGAAACTTCTTCGGTGAGAGCACAAGCGTCGTAGATTCAGTGTGATGGATGGGTTTTGGCGTTAGAACGATTTGAAATTCAAAGGGCGTTAAAAGCATCCTTGGCGGGCTCCTACGGAGCGGTGACAATGCTGGATGAATTCTGGGCGCGCCGTATTCTTTCGTTACGATCCGGACGTCCAAGCCGCGCTCAACTGCTTTCTGCGGCGCTGCCCTAGACGACATTTGAAAAATAAACGAGAGTGCAGGCGCACACAAGAATGGCACTATGACACGCGTCCATTTCCAAAACGCTTGCATTGCATCCTTCTCGATTATTTTACCGGACGTTCCGCGAGCTTTACCTGTACATCTATTTTTTTTCCGCCGCGGTACAGCGTGACCGGAACGGTGTCGCCGGGGCGCTTGCGGTTTAGAATTTTTCCTATGTCGAATTGATTGGTAACCGGCTGGCCATCAATGGAAGTAATCACGTCACCGCCGATGGTGATGCGGCGCATGCCGGCTTGGGCGACTTGATCGCCGCCTTTTATGCCTGCCGCGGCAGCGGGGCCTCCGCGCGTGACCGTTTCCACCAGTAGGCCTTCCTGCACCGGCAGATCGAGTGCTTGTGAGAGGTATCCACCGACGGGCAAAGTTTCCAATCCTAGAAAGGCGCGGTGCACCCGGCCGTCGGTGATCAAGTCGTTGGCGATGCCTTTTGCGGTGCTGATGGGGATGGCGAATCCGATGCCCGCGGTGGTTCCCGACGGAGTGTAGATCGCGGAGTTGATGCCGATCACTTCGCCGTGGGAGTTGATGAGCGGGCCGCCGGAATTGCCGCGATTGATGGCCGCGTCGGTTTGAATGGCTTCATCGATGAAGGTGGTTTCGCTGGTTTGCACTGTCCGGCCCAACGCGCTGACCACGCCAGTGGTCAAGGTGCTTTGAAATCCGAAGGGATTGCCGATGGCCAGGACTTTTTGTCCCACCTGCAAATTGTTTGAATCGCCGAGCGGCAGTGTGGCCAGATTTTTTCCGTTGGGTTCGATTTTCAATAACGCGACATCATTGCGTTGATCGGCACCGATAAATTTTGCCGGGTAGCGCGACTGGTCGCCTAAAACAACTTCGATGGATTGTGCTTCCTGCACCACGTGGAAATTCGTGAGGATGTAACCGCGCTTGTCGATAATAAATCCCGAGCCCGCGCCTTCCACCGGAACAGGGTCCATGAAGAAATCATATTGCGTGGCTTTGGTGAGCACGTTGGCGACCGCCGGCGCGGTCTGTCGGTAGATGCGCACGTTGATGGATTCATCGTCGGTGAGTGCCGCATCACGTTGCGAAATGTTGGTAGTCAAGCCGGAAGGTCGCGATTCATTAATTGGACCTGCTCCGACATCCACAGGCTGACGCGCGCCCCAGCGCCCTCCGGCCCAGTAGGCGGCCAGAATAATCACCACGGCGGCGAGAAAAAGACGGATGGCGCTGGAGGATCGCGAGATGGTCATGTTTGATTGTCCTTCTTCGGGTTCTTATTGTTTAAGCCTTATTCTGTATTGATTTTAACGCTGGCCGGTCATGGACTGCTTGGAAATATCTTCTAGGCCGCTTCCGGCTAGAAGGCTGTCTAGTTATTCCACGATTTCACGGACACGCAGCATCTCAAACGGTTGGACGCACTTCGCGGAGTTTGGTAGCGAGCAGCTCGACTTGTTGACGCGTTTTCGCAAGGGAGCCGGAGCAATCAATTCTTTCGGTGGCATGCTGCAATTTCTCTTCCACGGGAAGTTGCGAGGCGATTCTGAGGCGAGCTTCCTCTTCGGTGAAACCGCGGGCCATCAACCGCGAAATTTGCTGCTGCGGCTCACACCAGACCACCACCACACCATCCAGCATTTTATCCAGTCCGGCTTCCACGATCAGCGCGGCTTCCACGAATGCAGCGCTTGGCGTTGCTCCGCGCTCCAATTTCGCAAATTCGGAAACAATATACTCCTCCACGCGAGGATGCACGATGGCGTTCAATTGTTTCAGTTTGATGGGGTCGTCAAAAACGATTTTTGCCAAGGCCACGCGATTAATGTTGTTGTCGGCCTTCAAGATGGAGCTCCCGAACACGCGCATAATTTTGTGATGCGCGGGATAGCCGGGCTCGATGAGCATCTTCGCGATGGAATCGGCATCGAGGACGGTGAAGCCCATTTCCCGCAACATGGCGCTGACGGTGCTCTTGCCGCTGGCGATGCCGCCAGTGATGCCGAGACGAAGCATGAGTGATTCTATCGTGCGGTGACGCCGGATTGCGGTTGTTTCGTCTGGGACGCTCCCCGACGCAGGCGTGCAGCTTTTACTGTATTGCTCATGAGCATGGTTATGGTCATGGGTCCGACGCCGCCGGGGACCGGAGTTAGCGCGCCGGCAACATTTATGGCGTCCGGGTGAACGTCGCCGACGAGCGCGGAATTTTTGGCGCGGAATTTTTCGAGACGCTCGGGCGTGTTGCGGAAAAGTCGCTCGGCTTCGGCGGGATCGGTGACACGATTGGTGCCCACGTCAATTACGGCTGCGCCTGGCTTGATCCAGTCCGCTGCCACGTAACCGGCCTTGCCCATGGCGGCGACGATGATGTCAGCGCGGCGGACCGTTCCGGACAGGTCGCGCGTTTTGGAGTGGCAAATAGTTACGGTGGCGTTGGCATGCATCAAGAGCAAGGACATGGGCTTGCCTACAATGTCGCTGCGTCCGAGCACGACTGCGTCTGAACCTTCGATGGCCATGTTGCCGCGCCGCAAAATTTCCATGCAGCCCGCGGGAGTGCAGGCGACGAGTCCAGGGCGGCCACTGACCAGACGTCCGAGATTCATGGGATGAAATCCGTCGACGTCTTTGGCTGGATCAACTGACTCAAGAATGAGCTTGGTGTCGACCTGAGGCGGCAAAGGAAGTTGGATAAGGATGCCGTCCACGGCGGGATCGCCGTTCAAGTCGTCGACCAGTTGCAACATTTCGCGCGTGCTTACCGTTGCCGGCGGTGTGTGCATCCAGCTGGCAATGCCGAGTTGTTCGCAGGCGGCGATTTTGCTTTTCACGTAAAGCTGGGAAGCAGGATTGTCACCCACCAGTACAGCAGCAAGACCCGGACGGATACCAGAGGAAGTCATGGCCGCGATCTCGTCTTTTAGCTCAGCGAAAATCTCATCGCGGATTTTCAGGCCATCGAGGATGCGGGCGGTCATGTGCAGGGGACTCCTGTGCGGAACAAGAAAAATCATAGCACATAGGAAACGAGGGGCTGGCTCGCTGAAAAATGATGGAGGTCAAGTACGAGATGGAAATGAATGCTGAGCGACAACACCGAACTAACCAGCATGATAAACAGCAGCCTTTGTCGGTTGCGCTGATTCAATAGAGCTCCGATTTCTCCTCAAGCGACAGTTGGAAAGGTGCCGCTGAGTTTTGTTTATTCCTTGGACCACGGTGGAACGACGCCGGTCATTCGTGCGTACGCGATAAGTTGTCCCATGTGCTCGTTGGCGTGAACGATGATGCGAAGATACATACCGTCCACCGTTGCGTCTCGATCGTAGATTTTCACGGCGCGCTTCAAATCCTCGGGCGTTTCGGCTAAGTGAGCGGTTTTGACCGCCTGCAAAGAGTTTTTGAGCCACGCGATGACTTCGGGTTTTGCGGTGACGGTCTTTTCCATCTTGAGGTTCAGGTCAACGGGCATCTTGGGGCCGGTGACACTCAGCAGATAGAAATTGGCGATGGCTATATGCATATAAACTTCGCTCGTAGAGCGTACGCCGGGTGCCGGGCGCCACGAATATTTGTCCGCAGGCGTGGCTTCGGCCAGCGCGATCAGTTGCTGCGAGACGTGCAGCCACTCGCCGTCATAACCTTTCCAGATGCCTTCCGGCGCCTGAGCCGGCGAAGCCGCCGCACTCAAAGTAAGGAATAGCAAGAGCAGCAATGCTTTCATGCTGCGACTCCTTATATTCCTTTGTAGTTCTTTTGTCACGGACCCGAACACACAAAGTGACCGCATTCTATGTCTTTGACGGCGTGCTCGAAAAATAGGCTCGCTTTCTCGGCGAGAAAACACTGTCGGCGGCCGTTCACTGGTTATAGTGATTCTTGCGGGCTTCGCGCGTGGCCTGACTGTAGATCTGTAGTGTAACGATCAAAATCGCTATATTCTGCTTACCTCCAAGAGGAGTCCAATCATGACGACTCGTCTTTGCACCAGGAATCGGCAGAACATCCTTTTTGCCGTGTGTCTTTTGTTGTTCTTCTTAGTTGGGCCAGCACGATCTCTCGCGCATGACGAGTGGTATCGCGGCCTGGATTTGGAATCTGCCCTGGCAGACTCCAGTCTTGTGCTCGTTGGGCGCGTCACCGATCGAAGCGAAACCAAAATTGGCATGGGAGGCAAGGGTGAGCGCTCTCTGCTGCAATACAAATTCGAGCCGATCCTGGTGCTTAAGGGGGTGTTCTCGCGTGAATCGCTGTTGCTCACCAGCGACGATCTCGGCACGCAACAATTCAATGGGGTCACAGAGGCCGCGCCTATCGAGGCCGGGCAGTTGCGCCTGCTTATGTTGGGGCGTTCGTTCGCGGGATACGCGATGCGTCGAGAAGCACGCAGCTTCGATCAAGCAATACCTCGACTCAGCAGTCCCAACGATGAGTTAATCGCGACCGTCAATATCCTTCTGGCAGTCAATCATAATTTGGATCGCGCCAAGAAGGTGGCATTGCTTCTAGATGGTCTGCGAAAGCAAAAAGGCGCCCCGGTTATCCCGCTACTCGTGGCGGTGGAGCGCCGCTCGCTGCTCGCCGCGCAGACCCCCGGCGCAGTGGAGAGCATTGCCCCGCACCTGAGCGATCCTTCGCCCGCCGTGCGCGAGCAGGCGGCAAAAACTCTCTGCTCTTTGCTCAAAGCAGACTATTTAGACCAAGCGAAGTTTCGCGAATCCGCGGCCAACGCGCTGGCCACATCGATCGCGAGGCCGGACCCAAGTTTCGCTCCTCGCGTCACTGCGTTCGAAGCGCTTGGCGCCGCAGGACCTCAGGCTTTGGAGGACACTGCAGTGAAAGCCCAGCTCGGACTTGATCCGCTCGCCACGTTCGCGGAACAAGGCGCGCGGCTTCACGCCATCGGCGATCTCAAGGTGTCCGGCCAATCGCGTGCTGTGCTGACGCTAGTCAATCAGGTGCCCTTGGATGCTCCGGGCGAACTTCAGTATGGAACGGAGTGGGCCGCGGCGCGATTGGATCCGTCAGATGGCGTGAAGGCAGTGATGCTCAGAATCAAAAAGAAATACGACGCAGGGCTCCCGGTCGTAACCGAGATAGATTTACTTGGCAGCCTGCCATCCGTCGAAGCCACTCCCGCGCTGGTCGACGTTGCGAAACTTCCTTTGAACCACGACGAGCGGCGGGCGTTCGTTTCAGCGTGCAGGAAGGTAGCGAGCGCTCCGCTGGTGCCGGCACTCGCCACCATGCTTGTTCCCGCTCAGCAGGACATTTGGTGGACTGCAGTGGACGCGCTGGTAAAAATCGACACCGAGGATGCCGCAAAAGCGCTGCAACCGCATCTACTGCAGGAAACGAACCTGCAGCGCAAAATTGAGATTGCGGAGTTTTTGGGACGCCACGGAATTCGAGATGGATATCCCTACGCCATCGAGCATATGTCCGAGCCGTATCTCCGCGAGGAGGCCATTTCGGCATTGGCTGCGATTCGCGAACTTCGCGCCGTGGGCGAACTTCGCAAAATTCTTGAGACGAGCAACGATGTGGCCTGGAATGGTGCCGCAGTACGGGCTCTGGGCGCACTGGGGGCTTCCGATCTTGCGCCCCAGTTTCTGGAAATGGCTCAAGATACGGCAAACCCACTCGGCCCTTCCGCGCTCATCGCCCTTGGCGACCTTCACGAAGCGAAGGCCGTCGAGATTGCGCGCGCCGGATTTGCTTCAAGAAACCCAGAGAGATTGGAGGCCAGCGCTCGCGCCGCGGGTAAGCTACTCGCGTTGCCGGGCGTAAGTGCCGAGGACGTACGCGATCGTCTCGCGGCGCTGCTCGCGGATCGCGGTGCTTCGCCTCCAGCGCGTCTGGCGGCACTCAATTCGCTGCTGGCGTTAAATGATCGCCGACTCGATGGCGCCCTGGCGCTTGCGGTGCGCGACGCTGGGCTCGAGAGCAGCGAACTCCTAAACGAGATCGAGGAACAGTTGTGCAAACGAAGCGTGAGGCTCTCGTTGCCTTAGCGCTAAGTGCTTTGTTTGAGAAAAGAATGTCGGCGGTCCGACGTTTAAATTATTACTTGAGATATAGTTACCAATAGATAAATGATTCGAACGATTAAAAATACGATTCGAATGGGTTATCTTTTGCTGGAGATATTTCAATTCGAACATGTGCGGTCAACGATTTAAACGTTGAAGTGCGCGGTTTTTGGGGGTCATGCTCTTTATAGCAGGGGGATCTATGACCATGCTGTGGTTAGTGACACTGATTTTAGGCTTGGGTTTCGCCGTTGCTAGCGGAGCGGGAGTGAAGTGGAAACTTCTCAATATGGTCATCATTTTGGGATGTATGGGCTTGGGTTATGGGCTTGGTTATGCGCTGGGGTTAGGGAGCGGAAATTTGGGAAGGGTTCCCAACCAGGCTTTACCACTGTCGATGATGTTTGGAATCGTAGGGGCACTCGGATGCTTGTGGCAGAATAATTCGCGCCCGAAGTGAAATGTCATGGAGTGTGAGGCAATTGGTTTGTGGGGGCTCGGGCGATCCCGAAACAAGATCTCATGTTGAAATAAGTGTACTACCTGTACAGCCGCGAGGTAGCCACGAGCACGGCTTACGTAATGGAATATCAAGGCCAAGGCTGGATGAACGCGGATTCAAACAACGTCTACGCTAAAGTTCGCGCTTCAACTGATGGGCATCCGGTCTGTTCCGTGTGCGATATGGATGTTGATACGTCGACCGCTCCGAAATCTGTCTATAAAGACAAGACCTACTACTTCTGTTCGCTCGACCACAAAGAACTATTTGATGCAACTCCTGAAAAGTTCGCATGAGCCACTGACCAATGAAGGAAGTGCGGATGGAGATCTTCTAGGCAAGGCTCAGACTGGAGTGCTGCCCGGCTTTCTCCCCAGCCGGGCAGCCATCTCTTCCCGCCTCTTGGGACTACTTCAAACGCGCCAGAGGGTAACGATGTACCTTCCAATTCCATTCTGCACTCACGGTTCTGCACTCATGGTTGGCACAAATACGATGAAAGGAGTACGATTCTGATCGTATGGTTCGCATTAAGGCGTTCATCCTGATTCTCGCCCTGATCGTCGCACCCGTTGCTTCGCTTTGTGCGACTCAATCGGCTATGCCCGCACAATGTCCGCGTCTTTGTCCGATGCACGGTAAAACGGGCACACACACGAGCGCCAGCAAATCAGATGAAATGGATTGTCACCACGGAAAATCGCCGGAAGATTGTGTAATGAAGGGCTGTGGCCATACTGTTGATTTTGGTCTCGCCTCGCCGTTACCTCCAGCTGTCCTGTGCCCGCAATTGAAACTGATGGCTATCAGAACAAATGGCGCAGTCCGCCCGGGGGATGGTATTTCCTCCTTGGTCGGGTTCCATACTCCTCCGGTCCAACCTCCTCGCGCGTAAGTCTGCACGCTTCATTTCCGAGTCAGAACAAAATCTAAATTGAACTGCGGAGACTCGTATGCGCGTATTGTGTCTTTTTGTCGTTTTGTATTTGGTAGTCGTTGTTTCTATTTCGAATGCGACGATTTTTGGGAGTGTGCGAGGCGTCGTGCATGATTCCCAGCATCGGCCCATTCCCGATGTTCAGATTTCCCTCAGGGCGAAAGATTCAGCTTTTACATTGACGACGCAAACCGACGTCAACGGTGACTTTCACTTCGATGCAGTACCGGTGGCCGAATATGTGATCACCGCTTCCAAAGCGGATTTTGCGACTTCTGAACAGGCGATGACGGTTTTGTCAGGCACGGCCCCAATTTTGCACTTTGAACTCCCATTGGCCTCGCAGACTCAATCGGTCACCGTTTCGGCTGAGGCTGCCCCAGGACAAACGGAGTCAATAACACCGACCACACTCGTTAATCGTGAACAAATTGAACAAACACCCGGCGCATTCCGAACTAACAGCTTGGCTCTCATTACGGACTATGTTCCCGGGTCTTATTTCACACACGACCAGCTTCACATCCGCGGGGGACACCAAGTGAGCTGGCTGATCGATGGCGTACCGATCCCTAATACGAATATCGCGAGCAATCTCGGCCCTCAAATCGACCCAAAAGACATCGACACTGTCGAAGTGCAAAGAGGGAGCTACGCAGCGGATTATGGCGATCGAACCTACGGCATCTTCAACGTGGCTCCGCGCACCGGCTTCGAGAGGAATAATGAGGCCGAGCTCGTCCTAAGTGCCGGGAATTTCTATCAAACTGACGATCAAGTGAATTTTGGAGGCCACAACAACCGATTCGCGTATTACGGCAGCGTTAGCGGCAATCGCACAAATCTAGGTTTGCAGACTCCCACGAGTGCCGTTATTCATGATGCGGCGAATGGCGTCGGCGGATTTACTTCGCTGATCTACAACGCAGACTCTCAAGACCAATTGCGGCTGGTCGCACAGATCCGACGCGATTACTACCAGGTGCCGTTCGATCCAAACGATCCAAACACCCAAGGTACCTTTCTTCACGACGTGAACCGTGAGACCGATTCCTTTGTGACTTTTTCCTGGGTACGTACGTTTAGCCCAGGATTGATGCTCACGGTTTCACCTTTCTATCACTTCAACCGAGCAGATTACGAAAGCAGTCCATCGGATCTGCCGAGTTCCGCAACGGAAAAACGGTCTTCCAAGTACGAGGGTGGTCAGGTGACGATGTCTTGGGTCAAGGATCGTAACAACCTGCGAGCGGGGATTTATGGTTTTGCGCAGCAGGACGACCAGTTGTTTGGATTGATTTTCAATGACAACAGTGCGCCTAACCTTAACCCGCCTGATGTTGAAACACCTGTGGGCAGCCTGGTTGCGGTTTACGCGGAAGACCAACTAAAAGCGACTTCCTGGCTCACTCTGAATGCCGGTTTTCGCCAAACACATTTTTCCGGAGGTGTGGTTGAAAATGCGACCAGCCCGCGCGTTGGTGCCTCCGTACGAATACCGAAACTGAATTGGGTCTTTCGCGGCTTCTACGGCCACTTCTATCAAGCGCCGCCACTTCTTACGGCATCCGGTCCACTTCTGCAATTCGTCACCAACCAGAACCTCGGATTCGTGCCTCTCCACGGTGAGCGGGACGAAGAGCACCAGTTTGGTGTCACCATTCCGTTTCGCGGATGGACGCTCGACGCTGACAATTTTCTGACGCGAGCAAACAATTTCTTCGATCACAATAATTTGAATAACTCCGACATTTTCTTTCCCGTCACGATCCAGGGCGCCCGCATCAACGGATGGGAGCTCACGCTACGCTCGCCCCGCATTCGCAATCGGGCCCAACTTTATTTGACCTACTCTAATCAGCTTGCCCTTGGATTCGGCAATATCAACGGCGGTCTGACCGATTTCTCGTTTGGGGATGGATTTGGACTGCTAGATCACGATCAACGGAACACTTTGCATCTCGGAGGACAATATACGTTGCCGTGGCACTCCTACGCCTCGACCGACGTCTATTACGCCTCAGGGTTTACGAATGGCGATCCAGCGATTCCAGACGATCATCTCCAGCCGCACACCACGTTCGATCTCACCATCGGCAAGAATTTCGGCGAGCGCTTTTCCGCAAGTGTGCAGGGTATCAACGTGGCAAACCGCCGCGTTCTACTGGATAACAGCTTTACCTTTGGCGGAACGCACTTTCTGAATCCCCGCGAAATTCTTGTCCAAGTTCGCTACCGGTTTCATTACTGACGGTAGCGCGTGCCGTGGCAGCCGCTTGAGATTCCCATCGACAGGCATGCTGCCACGGCAGTCCATTGAAGGAGATCCTTCGTACGAATTCTATAGAACAGAAGGGTTTTGTGCTTACTCGCAGGGAAATGATTACGAAGGCTGTTGTGAGAAGCGGATGCGAGGTTGTCGCATCCGCTGTCTAATACATTCGCTGACTAGTAGATGTCGTACTGCTCCCAGTGGAGGGTGGCGTCGGACTGGATGATGATGTGTTTGTGCGAGGTTTGCTCCAGTTCGTCCATGAGCAGAGACTCGCGGGTTTTTAGCGCTTTGGCGATTTCGGGATGCACGCGCAGGGTCAGGTTGGGGCCTTCGTGGCCGGCCATGGCCATTTTGCGGGCTTCCGCTTGGATTTCGTAGCACAGCGTGGGAATGGATTTGACCATGCCGGAGCCAGTGCAATACGGGCAGGGCTGGCAGAGCACGCGCTCGAGAGCTTGCTTGGTGCGCTTGCGAGTGATGCACACCAGGCCAAATTCGTTGAAGCTCAGTGCTTTCGACGGCGCTTTATCTTCTTCGAGGGCTTGCTGCAGCGCGAATAAAACTTTGTCGCGGTTGCGGCGCTCTTCCATGTCGATGAAGTCGACCACGATGATGCCGCCCAAATCGCGCAAGCGAATCTGGCGCACGATTTCTTTCACCGCTTCCAGATTGGTTTTGACGATGGTGTCTTCCAGACGCGTGGAACCTTTGCCGACGAATTTGCCGGTATTGACGTCGATGGCCACCAGCGCTTCGGTGTGGTTGATGACGATGTAGCCGCCGGACTTGAGCCACACTTTGGCGCGCAAGGCTTTGTCGAGTTCGTGCTGGATGCCGAACTCTTCGAAGATAGGCGTTTCCTTGGTGTACAGCTTGACACGGCTGACCAGCTTGGGCTGGAAGCGGCTGACGAATTCGACGACCTTGCTGAATTCCTCTTCGCTGTCAATCCAGATGGCGGTGAAATCGTCGCTGACGTAATCGCGCAGGATGCGTTCCACGAGATTCAGATCGCGATGGAGAAGTGAAGGAGCTTTGCGCTGTTCGCTGCGCTCCTTGATTTCGTTCCAGGTAGTGCCGAGGAATTCGATGTCGGCGCGAATTTCTTCATCGGTGGCGCCGCCGGCCGCGGTGCGCACGATGAAGCCGCCGGGATAACTGCCGCGCGCTTCGCCGACGAGGCGGCGCAGACGCGAGCGATTATCGGCGCTGGCGATTTTGCGCGAGACGCCGATGTGATCAATGGTCGGCATGTATACGAGAAAACGGCCGGGCAAAGCGACGTGACTGGTGATGCGCGCGCCCTTTTTGCCGAGCGGCTCCTTGGCGATCTGGATGACTACATCCTGACCAGCCTTGAGCATTTCGGAAATGAGTTGCGGGCGGCGCGAAGAGCCGGCGTGATGGCCATGGCCTCCCTGGTGCCCGCGATCATGACGCGGACCGCCTGGCCCGCTGGGACGGCGCTCGAACCGCTGACCCGGGCGTCCGCCTCCGCCACTGCGTTCCGGACGGCCACCGCGATTGTCGGGGCGACCTCCGCGGCTGTCGGGGCGGCCACCGCGATTATCGCGGCCGCGATCCCGTCCGCCGCTGCGGAAGGGCCGCTGGAAACGCTGGCGCGGATTGCCGCCAACACGCGCGGAGTCGCGCGGAAATTCTTCGCGAGGCGCTGGGGCACCGCCTGCGCTGCGAGGAGCGCGGGTTTCTCCGGGCAACAAGATGATGTCGTCCTCGGCGATATGGGAAGCAGAGGCAGCGGAGACGAGATTGTCTACCGAGACGTTCCCGGCGTTGGCGCGTTCCGTTTCTTCCCGGCCGTGAGTTTCTTCGTGATGGCCTTCGCCATGTTCTTCGTGATGTTTGGTATGATGTTCGCTGGCGGGGGCATGTTCTTCGTCGGGAAGTCCAAGAGCGGCATGATGCTCGGCACTCTCGTGCGCGGCATCGGCTTCTGCTTCGGCACGATTAGCGGCGCGGCCTTCTTCGACCTCAGCAGTTTCGTCGTCGGTGAGTTGAGAAACTTCGGCGTGTGACTCTTCGGCTTCGGTTTCTTCCTCTACCTCATCCACTTCTTCTTCGACTTCTTCCTCTTCTTCAAAAATCGTATCACCGGCGAGAGCGGGAACTTGCGCAACTTCCTGCACTTCTTCCTGCTTGGCTTCGACGAGCCCGGTCCCGAGTACCGCGATCTGATCGTCGTTTAGATCAGTTGCGGAGGTTGGCAGTTCCAAGGGAGACGCTTCGTGGCGCGACGGATTATTTCCGTGCGCGGAAAGCGTGCTGTCATCAGCGACGCCAATATTTTCGTCCGCGGATACCGGGGCGGCTTCGGATTCAGCGCCCGCATCGGCCAGCAGCCAACGGGGAAGTCCTCCAGTGAAGCGGCGAGGCACTACGCCGCCAGCAGCAGCGGGTTGCGACGGTAATGTAGATCCAGTGGCGGGCCGCGAATTTTCGGTGGCCTCGGATGTCTTGCTGGATTCCCGCTCGACTACCGGGGAGCTAGAAGCCGCGATGGGCTTGCCGCGATATTTCGCGAGCGATTCACCGGGAAGCAGGATCGGTTCTTCCGCGGCATCAAAATTCGGCGCTACTGGAGAAGCGCTGCTCTGGCGCGGTGTTTCGGGGCGGCGATTATCGAAGCCGCGCTGCGCTGCACCGCGCGGTTCGAATCCGCGAGGTTGAGCGCCACGATTCTGGCCCTGGGAACGCGGCTCATTGCCACGCGAATCCCCACGAGTATCGTTCTGGCCTTGGGGCGAAGTGTATTTCGAGGGCGGCAAATTGCGGCCGCCGGGTCCGGGACGGCCTCCGCGGCGACGTCCACCGCGACGGCCGAAACGGCCACCGCCACGGTTGCTGCCGGGATCCTGGCCGCGATCGTTGCCGCGATCGTTTCCACGGCCGAAATTCTGGCCGGGTCCGCTGGCGCCTCGGGGTGAATAATTCTGCGAAGATTTATAGTTCGGGCCGAAATTTTGCGGTGCGGAAGCATTGGATTCGGGCTGGCGTTCTTCCGGCTCGGACGCATCGTGTTCGTGCGCGTTTCCGTGCTGGGACTCTTCCGAATGTTCGTGCTGGCTTTCGTGCGCGCTACTCTGAGCGCTTTGCGAGCCATGGGTTTCGTCAGAGACTTCGACGATGGAATCGTCATGAGCATCGGACGCGCCAGCTTTAGCGAGCGATTCGCCCGGCAACAATTCGACCGAATGCGCTTCCGCTTCGTGCTCGATGGCAGCAGCGGGGTGCGATTCGGCTTCTATTGCGGCGGCGTGCGGCTCTTCATGGGCGTGGTCGTGATCGTAATCTTCCAGATTTTCGAAAACGTCGCTGACGTACAGGAAGGCGTCGCCATCCAGACCGATGTCGACGAAAGCCGATTGCATTCCGGGAAGGACGCGAGTGACTTTACCTTTGTAGATGCTGCCGACGAGGGCGAACTCTTTTTCGCGCTCGATATAAATTTCTACTAACTGACCTTCTTCAAGTATCGCGACCCGCCGTTCATGGGAGGCCGCTGATATGACTAACTCTTTTGACATAAAACTCCTCGGGACGCATCGCCGCGAGCTTGTGCCCGTCGGAGGTCCGAGAAACCGGCGCCTGCCCCGGGGTTACCGGGACACACGTGGCCACGACCGCTTGGAGGTGGTTTTGACGTTCGAAGGCGGAGGGGGTGGCGGGTTGGGTGCCACCGCTGAATTGATAATTCCTCAGTCTTTCGAGGCTAATCCGTTGCGGGGAGCTTCCCAGGCAAACGGCGGACGATGCTGTCCTCACTCTTATTTCCTTAATTTTACCGGCGGCCGCGAGCAGCCAAACGCAAAAAACGGCAGCAGGGCGGTCAACCCGTTCCAATCATTTCTAAAACTATTTGAAGCTACGCCCGGGCGGCCAGCCGAAGCGGGCACGTCAAACGGGCACTGGCGTTCGTCAGTTGACGAAGCGGCGGAGCCGTACATTCATCACCAGGCCAATCGCCAGGAAAACAAACAACGTGGCGGAACCTCCGTAGCTCATTAAGGGCAGCGGAATCCCGGTAACCGGCATAGCGCCGATGACCATGGCCACGTTTACTAAAACGTGAAAACCGAGCGCTGCGGCAACTCCCATGACCAGAAACATTCCGGCGCGATCCTTCGCGCGCTGGGCATTTTGGACCAGTCGAAGCAGAAGCGCCATATACAGCCCAAGGGCAAGCAGCACGCCTTTGAATCCCTGTTCTTCAGCCCACGCGGACATGATGAAATCTGAATAGCGGACGGGGATGTAGCCCAGTTGATTCTGACTGCCGTTGCCAAATCCTTTGCCCCAGAAACCGCCGGAACCGACGGCAATCTTGGATTGCAACACCTGATAACCGGAACCTTTTGCGTCTTCTTCCGGGTGCATGAAGGACGTCACGCGCTCCCGTTGGTACGGTTTCAAGATGTGGCGGCTGACCGGGGGATAAAAAATGCTACCTACAGCCAATATGCCCACCAGTGAAATTATCGCCGCATGCTGCCATTGCAGGCCGGCGAGAAACGCGCCCACTACCAGCATCGGTAACAGCACCAGAGCTGTACCCAGGTCGGGCTGCTTTAGAATCAATACCAGCGGTAGCCCTACTAAGAATCCTGCTTTGATCAAATCCTGCAGGGAAAGCTCATCACTGCTCACTTCCGCAAAGAAGCGGGCGACTACAATGATTATAATCAACTTTACCAATTCTGACACCTGAAAGAATTCCCCGAGGAAGGGGATCCAGCGTTTGGCACCGAAACGGCTGTGCCCCATGGCCAGGACGGCAACCAGGGCAACGATACCAATAAGGTACAAAATGGGGGCCTGATCGAGGATCAGGTGATAGTCGAGGCGGGACAAAGCGAACATCAGCGCAAAGCCGATGACCAGCCAGCGGACCTGCTTCATGTGCATGCCAGTCAAAGAGCTGCCATGCGTGGCGGAATAGATTTCAATTACGCCAACGGCGCAGATGGCCGCGAGGATGGCTAGAAGCCACCAATCGTAATCGCGAGTACCGGGTGCGTCTTTCATTTGCGTTTGCAGCTCATGCTTTTTCTTCTCACCGGCGAAAACGCTGCCGGATTTTCCCAACTAAAGTCTATCGGTGCAAGGCCTTCTCCGGTGGCGCCGGAATAATAACGGCAGCTGCGGCCGCGGAATTCATTTTTGGCGCGTCTGGCTTGGCTGGAGTCGCCAGCTCAGCGTCTTTGACCGCAAGTGCCGCCTGCGCCGGATTGGTGCCGTTGTCGAAATTGAAATGCTGATATTCGACGGTGGTCTGGCCGTTGTTTTTATTTTTCTTGTCGTAGTAGGCCTTAATAATGTCGCGCACGACCGGGCCGGACGCGGTGCCGCCATGCTGGCCGCTTTCCTGCACCAGAACGGCAACGACGATTTCGGGATTGCGGCGCGGAGCGTAGCCCACGAACCAGGCGTTGTCTTCAAATTTTTTCTGTTTGCCGAGGCGGTCGCGCGCGGAGTAGCCGATGACCTGGGCGGTACCGGATTTTCCGCTGAGCTCGACGCCCGCAAGCTTTAGAGAAGCGCCGGTGCCGCCGTCGTTGACCACGCCGTACATGGCGTCGGTTATTTTTTCCACTGTGGGCTCGGAGATGTTGAAGCGCTCTTCGCCGACGTTTTGCGCGTCTTTCAATAAATGGGGCTGTTTAAAAATGCCGCCCATGGCGATGCCGCCGATGGTGCGCGCCAATTGCAGCGGCGTAGTGGTGACCGCCCCCTGACCGGTGGAGACCGAAATGGTTTCGCCGGGGTACCACTTGCGATGGAAGACGCGCTCCACCCACTCCTCGGAAGGCATCAGGCCCGGCTCTTCAGAAGGCAGATCGATTCCTGTTTTATGGCCGATGCCCATTTTGGTGGCGTAATAAGCGAGGCGGTCGATGCCCAACTTCATGCCCACGTTATAGAAAAAAATATCGCAGGAATCGAGAATGGCTTTGCGAAAATTCACGACACCGTGAGAACTTTTCCCGTAGACCCAGCATTTGAATTGGCGGCCGTAGAAAGTGGCATAGCCGGGACAGAAGGCGGTGTAGCTTTCCGGCGGAACTTTATCTTCCAGCATGGCCGTAGCGGTGATGATCTTAAAAACGGAGCCGGGCGCGAGTTGCGCCTGGATGGCGCGATTCAACATGGGGTGCAGTGGATCGTCGTTGAGGCGCTTCCATATTTCGTTTGAAACGCGCACGGAAAAATCGTTGGGGTCAGGTGTGGGACGGCTGACCATGGCGAGAACTTCGCCGGTGCGGGGATCGAGAGCAACTACGGCGCCAGGGCGCGTTCCCAGAGATTGTTCCGCGACTTGCTGCAGGTCGTAATCGATGGTGAGCTGAATCTGTTTGCCGGGAATGGCTTCCTGTGTGGAGAGGCGGCCAACTTCTTTTCCGACGCTGTTGACGATGACGCGGCGCATGCCGTCGGTGCCAATCAAAAGATCGTTGTACTGTTTTTCCAGGCCGGTTTTGCCGGCGAAGTCGCCGGGGCGGAAACGCCCGTTGCTGGATTCAATTTGCTGCTCGCTTACTTCACCGACGTAGCCGCTGGCGTGGGCCATAAACCCGCCGGGAAGATAACGGCGGCGGGAGATGGAAATCATTTCGAGGATGGGAATATCAGAGCGATGCGACTCGATAAAAGCGATGTCCGCGTCGGAAGCTTCGGGTTTAATGATGATGGGTTGAAATTTGGGGAGGTTGCGTGTGGTGCTGAGATCATCTCGCAAGTCTTCGACTGCGATGTTGAGTCCATCAGCAATGGCGGGAAGATTTTTTTCGACCAGGGCGGGATCGTCACGTAACAGCAGAACGCTGAATGATGGGCGATTGTCCACCAGTACGCGGCCATCGCGATCCAGCATGCGGCCACGCGGCGCTATAACCGGAATGGAGCGCACGCGATTACGTTCGGCCATCGAAGAATATTTCTCGGCGTCGATGATCTGCAGCTTCCAAAAGCCAAGAAGCAACACGCCGATCATTCCCACGATAACGTAGGAAGCCATGGCCAGACGGCCTTGCGGCAAACGATTGTCGTTATGAAACGAGTAACCCAAGAAGACCTCGCGCGCGAACATCTAAGTCAGGGCTGGTCGCCTGCTCCGGTTAAATCGGAGTCACTTCGCGTCACGAAAATTTACAATTAGATTTCGATTTTTGCCGGCTGCTTTCCGTAATGGAAAGATTCTAACCGGACCCAAAAACCGCTAAACCCATGCTTCAATGATGCCCCACAGCTGTTTGCAAACGTAACATCAGGGTTATCGGGCTGCAAGCCGTCCGGTCGTACAGGGTTCCAGGAGCGCATTGTTTTTCGAGGGGACGGCCGAGGGATGGCGTGTTGCTCCAGCGCAGAGGGCACGTTAAGGTAAGAAATTATTCATGAACAGCGAAATGCATAAAGAAAAGCGCTCCCGCCTGGCGTTGGTGGGTATGTCTGGGAGCGGCAAAAGTTTCTGGACAAAGAAGTTAGCGGCGGCGGGTTGGAGGTCGGTTTGCTGCGATGACCTGATTGAGCAAAGACTGGCGCCGCGTCTGGCGCTTGGCGGGTACTCGGGAATTAACGGCGTGGCTGCGTGGATGGGGTGGCCTAACAGTGTGACTTACGGGCAACGGGAAGCGGAATACCTGGCGGAAGAAATAGGAGTGATGGACGAATTTCTGAGCAAGCTTGAGAGAGAGACGAGCGGGCTTGGGAAAGACTCGAGCAGTACACCGATCGTTCTGGATACCACCGGGAGCGTGATTTACGCGCAGAACAATATATTGATGCGGTTGCGGCGGCAAATGACGGTAGTGCATCTAGCCAACACCGAGGATGAACAGCGAATACTGGTGGAAAGATATTTGAATGATCCCAAGCCGGTGTTGTGGCGGGGAACGTTTCATGTAAAGGATCAGGAAACGCCGCGCGAAACGGTGGCGCGGTGCTATCCGCTGTTGATCGCCGCGCGCAGGAAGAGTTATGAAACGCTGGCGCATCGTGCGGTGCAGGTGTCGGAATTGCGCGCAAGGCACGCTAGTGATTCAGAGAACAATGCTGCTGACGTAGATCGATTCCTGCAAAAGATACGCGAGCAGGTTGAACCGACCTGATGTTGGCAACCCATCACAATAGAAATGCTTCGAGCCGGCGATGAGGTACCGCAGCACATCCCGGGAAGCGCCCCTGACGTCGTTGCGCGGCGCAGTGTTGCGCGGCTTGGCGCCGGATGGCGGATTGTACATGCCGGTGGAGATCGCGCGACGCTCCTCGGAAGAACTAGAAGAATTCCGGCGGCTGCCGTTCACGGAGGTGTGTTTTCGCGTGGCGCGTCCATTTGCTGGCGCGGAAGTGCCGGAAGAAGTGATGTGGCAAGTGGTGAGCGAGGCAATTAATTTTCCGGTGAAGCTGGTGTCGTTGTCGCCGGGATTGCACATTCTGGAACTATTTCACGGGCCTACGCTGGCGTTCAAAGATTTTGGCGCGCGATTCATGGCGCGGCTGATGGCTTATTTTGTGCGTGACGAAACCCGCACCCTCACGGTGCTGGTGGCCACTTCGGGCGATACCGGTAGCGCCGTGGCGCACGGTTTTTTGGGCGTACCGGGTATCCGCGTGGTGATTCTTTACCCTTCGAAGCGCATCAGTGAAGCGCAGGAAAAGCAATTTACAACCCTGGGAGAGAACATCACCGCGCTGGAAGTGCAAGGAACTTTTGACGACTGCCAGCGATTGGTGAAGCAGGCGTTCTCGGATGTGGAGCTGAACAAGCGCGCGTTTTTAACTTCGGCGAATTCCATCAATATCGGGCGGCTGTTGCCGCAGATGTTTTATCACGTGGCGGCGTACCGGCAATTGCCGGTGGCTTCCGTGCCGCTGATTGTTTCGGTGCCCAGCGGGAATTTCGGCAATTTGACGGCGGGAATATTTGCCAAGCGCATCGGACTGCCGGTGACGAGATTTGTCGCGGCGACAAATGCGAACGATGTGGTGCCGGAATATCTGCGTAGCGGGAAATTTGCGCCGCATCCGGCGTTTGCGACGTTGTCTAACGCCATGGACGTGGGGAATCCAAATAATTTTCCCAGGCTGCTGGATTTGTGCCGCAACCGGCTGGAGTACGTGCAGAAAGAAATCTGGGGACACGGCGCGACGGACGCGGAGACGCTGGCGGCGATGAAGTTGGTGTACGAACGCTATCAATACATTGCTGATCCGCACACTGCGGTGGGGATTTTGGGCTGGGAGGCCTACCGCAAAGCGCATCCTGAGCCGGCGCAAGGATTGGTGCTGGCCACCGCACATCCGGCAAAATTCGCGGAAGTGGTGACGCGCGCGATTGGCATTGCTCCGCGATTGCCGGCCCGGCTTTCGGCATATTTGAAACGAGAGAAACTGTCGCTACCGATGTCGAGCGGTTACGACGAATTCAAGCAGTTTCTGTTGGCTCACTGAAGGGCTGCTATTTCTCCCAATTCGGAGGCGCTATGGCCTTCACCCTATCCAGTAATTGCCCTTCAGTTTGGCCTTGTTCACGCAGTGGATGAATCAACTTGTCGTTGTTCCGGTCAGAATACGAGTAGACATCAAGTTTGTAGGTGTGCTCGCCGTCCAGTTGATACCCAGTAACGATATGAAAGTCTTCCGTGCTCGGATCATATTTCAAAAATAGCAAATATCGTTTGCCAACAAGAGGCATAGAAAAATCTCGGAGCGCACGAAAGAGCACTTTGCCCGACGGCGAGCGAATCGCACCTAAGGGCCTCCTGCACGGAGACGTTGAACTCCGAATAGATGTCTCGCTTGTCATCCGACAAATACGCTTGGCCTGCGGTGATCTGGCCAACGACTACGGCATCGCTTTGGCTGAACGGCAAGGGATCCCGAGAAGTATGGATTGAGCTCAATCCAACTAGGCCGTCGTCACTTTGCTCCCCCAATTCAGGTAAGGAAGCATCCGGGGCGTTATAACGCTGACAGCGCCTCAAGCGCAGAACATCGTTGGTGCCTGGTACGACAACACCGTAATCGGTAAGAGGTCCCACACTGTACTGGGGTGTGTCAGATGCTGCCGTGGTTTGGGCAAATGTGAGCGCGCCGTTATCGCAAGACAGCAATAACACCAAAGAACCGAGGATGGCGTGGCGTCGCATCCAGCAATAATAGTGTTACGCCTATTTTTTAAGCGTGGTGTTCATCTGCCAAAGATCAGCAGGGTGAAGGTGTCGGGAATCATTGGCGGACGCGGCCGGGGATGTTCTGGTGTAGCCGCAGGCGTCGGTCCGAAGTCCGCGCTGACCAGGTATAGATTGTGGTTGGGGGTATCCAGTTCCATGGTGCGCGCGCCGCGTTGCGTGGTGACGGTGTCGACCACGGTGAATTTGTCGGGCGAATCTTCGTGCGCCACGGTGACTGTTCCATCGCCGCATGACGCAAACGCGAAGCCGGTCGCAGGGTCGAAGCGATTGGCATCCACGCCTTGCCCAATCGGTACCGTTCCGATTACGTGGCCGGAATTGCCATCGACGAAAGCCATCATTTTGTTATGGCAGCCGACGACCAGAATCTCGTGTTCCGCATCGACAGCTAATCCTGAAGGTGATTCGCAAGGGGCCAGTGGCCAGGTTTTTTCTATTTTCAACGTGACCGGATCGAATTTTACGAGCTGGCTCTTGTCTTCCAGATTTACAAAGACGTGGCCCTTACCGTCGGAAGCCGCGAATTCAGGCCCGCCGCCCAACGCGACAGTGCCAACCGTTTTGCCGGTGGCGGCGTCGATGGCGGTGGCCGAGTCAGAGCCACCATTAAAAGTAAACACGCGCTTCGACGCTGGATCATAAATGATGGCGTCCGGATTTTTTTCCGTGGTGGCTTCTCCGAGAGACTGCAAAGTTTTCATGTCAAATATTGTTGAGGTGGCGGTCTTCCCATTGCTCGTGAAGCCTTTGTTCATTTCCGCGACGAGCGCGATTCCGTGGACACCAGAAGTATTGGGGATATCGCCGACAACTTTGCCTTCATCGGCATCGACCACCATGACGTGAGTCCCGCGCGAAATAAACAAGCGCCGGCCGGCCGGATCGACGGTGAGATAATCCCAGCCGCCCTCGCCGCCAAGTTTCACTTTTTTAATCAGGTGATATCCGGATTTGCCCGTCGCGCCCTGGCTCGTGGCGTTTTCTTGGGCTTTAAGGATGTTTCTTCCGCCAGCGACCAACCCTGCGGTCAAAGCCAAAATTCCTGCGCAACTTATCCGCGCCGTCCGCGTAATACTCCTCACCAAACACCTCCCAGATTTCCGGGCACCCGCATTCAAACACAACGCAAGCTGGCCTGCAATGTCCATTCGAACGCAATCCATGAACCTGCGGTGAAACTTTCGTTAGGTGCGACGACGCAATGACAAACTACTGAAGCGCAAAAGTGACTCGGCGCATCCCGCCTCAACTGACCATATCGTTTACGGTTTAATTATTTGATGGCAACAAAATGGAGTGCTATTTTGCTGCGAGATTCGATATGGCGGATAGGGCGTCAACACCGGAACACAAGATGGGACTAACTGATCAGCGCCGGCGAATCTGAAAGGACGATGGCCATGACAAATACTTTTCGTGAGGCAACCAGATTGTGGGAAAGAAAAACGCTGATCATTGTCGCGACCCGCTGCTGGTCTGGCGCTTCCACTGGCGGTCCTTCGTACGATGGCTAAAGATCAACCGGTTAGATCCGCGAGTGCGCCGCAGGGATGGCGTCTGGCTGGAAGCAACCCCGAGAATTACGAAACCGGTGTGGATTCGGAAGCAAAGCGCAACGGCTTTCCCATCGCTTATCTAAAATCCAAGCCGTCGACGACAGAAGGTTTTGGAACGCTAATGCAGATGTTTAGCGCCAGTAAATATGCCGGACAGCGGATACGGCTGAGCGCGTCGGTGAAAGCAGATGAGGTAAAGGATTGTGCGGGTTTGTGGATGCGCGTGGACGTGAACTCCAAGCCGTTCGCCTTAGACAATATGATGGATCGCTCCATCAAGGGGCTCAGTGGACTGGCATGAGTATCAAGTCGTTCTGGACGTGCCAAAAGATGCAACGGCGTAGCTTTTGGCATTTTGGTGAATAAATCAGGCATGGTGTGGCTTAACAACGTGAAGTTTGAGATTGTCGAAACCGACGTCCCAGTCACAGCCAAGCCCTTCGGTGAAACGCAGACGGAGCCGGTCAACCTTAATTTTGAAAATTAACGCAGTGCAGCTGCGGGTCTGACGAGGAATTGTAAGAGAACTAAAAAAAACGGGACAGGCAAGAATGCCTGTCCCGTAAAACTTCTAATAGAAATCTAGATTACGCCGCGATTTTCTGCTCGCTTAGCAAATGCACGGGGACCTTGCGCAAATCCCACACGATGCCAAACCACGACAGCATTTTCAGGGTGTAGTAGGTGATGTCCACTTCCCACCAGAAAAATCCCTGGCGAGCTGAAGCCATAAAGTGATGATGGTTGTTGTGCCAGCCTTCGCCGAGCGTCAACAGCGCCAGGAACCAGTTGTTCTTGCTGGTGTCGGTGGTCTCATAACGGCGCGTGCCGAACAAATGCGAAAGCGAATTGATGGTGAAGGTGTCGTGCCACAGGAGTACGGTGCTTAGGCAGAACGCCCAGACGAACAAGTGCCAGCCGCCGATAAGCCAAATCACGGCTCCCAAGGCTACGGGGGGAACCATGTGATATTTGTTCAGCCAGCGCAGCTCGGGAAATTTCGCGAAATCGCCGATGTAGTTGAGGCGCGTGTCGTTGTACTTATCGGACATGATCCAACCGACGTGCGACCAGAAAAATCCAAAGAGCGTCGGGGAATGAAGGTCGAGTTCCTGATCGGAATGACGGTGATGGTGGCGATGATGCGCTGCCCACCAGAGCACGCCCTTTTGGGCGGAGCTCATGGCCATGAAGGCGATTACGAATTGAAACGCGCGGCTGGTTTTAAAGGCGCGGTGCGAAAAATAGCGGTGGTATCCGGCGGTAACGAAAAACATGCGCACGCCAAGGAGCGCGAGGCAGGTCACCAGGTAATACCAATGGAAAGGTATGAAAAATATCAGCAATGATGCAATATGAACGAGCGCGAACGGCAGGGACATAATCACGGAAATTCGTGAGCCGTTAGGTAGAGGAATCGACCATGCGCGTGAAGCTGTAGCCATTCTTGGTGTTTCTTTCCGCGTCCGAATACAGCTGGACGCTCTTAAGGCATATTCTGCGAACGCAGAGTCACTTCAGGCCAACGATGTGGACGCGACGGAAATGTCGGGTGTTGAGAAACCCTGCACAACCAGTTTACGGGCGCATATTGCAGCGGTCAAGGGTACTGTCGGCCAGCTGTACTAATATTAAGATGCGTGCTGGCGCGGATAGGATAGCGCTCAAGACAGAATGATGTGCTTGAATGTGCTATCGTTTCTCGCGCGCCGCTGCAGAATCTTGGGCCCGCGGTTTCACAGGATCAACAGGTTAGAAGCCTTAGTTTAAAGGGATTACAGAGAGAATGGCTGAGCGGCCGGTACTTGTAGGCGTTATTCCCCAAGTTGTGGTGCTTGATGACGGCGACCAGATCGCCTGGCTCTCTGACGCTGGGAATCTGCGTGTGGAGTTCGACGCTAACCGGTGCCCATTTTCATCCAACGTATTCCAGGCTCCGGCGGGCATGCGGCTCTTAAGCGGCCCGCCCCGGGCCGGGATTAAAGGCGCCACATTTAAATACAGGTTATGGCTTAATGACCAACTGGTCGGCCAAGGCGAAGTACTCCTCCGCGATAAATAGGCAACACCTTGCCGCGAAAAAGGGCCTATTGAAGCCTCGACGAAACAAAAATTAAACGTATCGCGTTTGCTGAAACTACGTTCATCCCCAGTCAGGTATAAATAAAAAGCTGAACTTATGGGTGCGCGACGT
>Ga0193729_1000284_pt1 | contig 26021 bp, 17 predicted proteins | sample U1c2metaG_FD_143036 | JGI IMG/M metagenome (GOLD analysis project Ga0193729, IMG submission 143036) | Soil microbial communities from a riparian zone of the East river system, Colorado, United States - U1c2 | ecosystem: Environmental > Terrestrial > Soil > Riparian zone | place: USA: East River...
GAAGGAGCACTTCCTCGGTCGTGCGCATGATCAAGGGCACCATCATCAAGCCGAGCGCGAGGCCACCCGCATAAGCGGAAAAGCCTTTGAAGCGCAAGACGACAAGCCCATAGACAACAATTCCCCAAATAATAGAGGGAACGCCGTTTAGCACGTCCGCAACAAAGCGCAGCATGGCGTTGGCACGGGCGGACCCATATTCCGCGAGGTAAACGCCGCCCAGCACACCAATCGGCACGCCGATGATGGCTGCCAGCCCGAGCAATTCGAACGAGCCGACGATTGCGTTCGCCATGCCGCCGCCGATCGCTCCGACTGGTTTGGGCAATTGGGTGAAGAAATCCCAGTTCACCGAACTTGCGCCACTCTTGAGCAGATGAAAGAAGACGAGACCGAGTGGCGCGATAACGAGGACCGCGGAGGTGAATGCCAGCGTAGAAGCGAGCGCACTTTTGATTTTACGCCAAGTATGATTCGGGGAGGTTGCTTGCATTCTATTGAACGGCACGCGTTGCCATTTTCGTGCCCATCGTTTTCAAAAGAAGTTGCGCGACGAGGTTTGCAAGAATCGTAATCCCGAAAAGAACGAGCCCAATTTCGAAGAGCGACTGTAGGTAAATATCGGTCGTGGCTTCGGTAAATTCATTCGCGATCACGCTTGCCAGCGTGTAGCCAGGGGCGAATAGCGAGGCGACAATCTGTGGCGTGTTGCCGATTACCATCGTGACCGCCATCGTTTCCCCGAGGGCGCGGCCGAGGCCGAGAATGACTGCGCCGAACAACCCCTTCCTCGCGTAACTTAAAACCGCGATCCGCGTCACCTCCCAGCGCGTCGCGCCGAGGGCGTAGGCCGCCTCGCGCTGAAGATTCGGGACGCTGCGCAAAATCTCGCGCGACACTGACGTGATGATCGGCAAAATCATGATCGCGATAATGATGCCGCCGGCGAGCATGCTAACGCCGTAAATCGGCCCGCGGAAAAGCGGTGTCCAACCGAACAGTTTTTTCAACAGTGGAAATGGATAGTCGCGCAGCCACGGGATCATTACGAAAATTCCCCACAAGCCGAGGATCACGCTCGGGATGGCGGCGAGCATCTCGATAAGCGATACGAGCGGTTGACGGATCCAGACCGGCGCGAGTTCGGTCAAATAAACTGCGGTCGCGATGCTGAGCGGCACGGCAATGATCAATCCGATGAGCGATGAAACGACCGTGCCGTAAATGAATGGGAGCGCGCCGAACTGTTCGGCGACCGGATCCCATGTCGATGTTGCGAGAAAATGAAATCCGAATCTTTGGATGGCGAGCGACGAGCCGCGCGCAAGTTGCCAGCCAACCAGAAAAACGAGTGCGACCACTGCCATCGCCATTGCCAGCGTGAGCCACTCGAACGCTTTGTCGCCAAAGCGCGACGGCGGCGCCATTGCGTTAGCCGCCGTCCGCTCGATCGCGGGCATGGGAGCGACTATGGACATATCCGTCTGACGGCCTTTCTTTCGGGGCTCGAGAGTGGTTAGTACTTGATCTCGTCGACGCGACTTAGGACGCGTTCCTGAAGGTTCTCCGGCAACGGTGCATACTGGAGATCTCTGGCCATCTTTTCGCCGTCCTTCGTGGCCCACTTCAGAAATTCCACAAGCTTCTTGCCTTTCATGGCATCTTTCTGCTGTTCGTAAACGAGCAGCCAGGTCGCGCCAGCGATCGGATATGCGTCCTTGCCCGGCGCGTTCGTCATGGAAAAACGGAAGTCGTCTGGGATCTGAGCTGTCGCCATGGCAGCGGTGATCGATTCAAGCGACGCCTTCACAAATTCACCGGCCGCGTTTTTCACGTCCGCGTAAGGCATTTTATTCTGCACTGCGTAGATTAGCTCGACGTAGCCGAGCGCGCCTGGAGTTTGCTTAATCTGACCGGCCACGCCTTCGTTGCCCTTGCCGCCGAGCCCTGTCGGCCAGTTGACTGATGTGTTCGTGCCGACTTTCTGCTTCCACTCGGGGCTAATTTTGCTCAAATAATCCGTCCAGATGTAGGTTGTGCCGCTTCCATCAGAACGATGCACGACCACAATGTCCTGGTCTGGCAAATTGATGCCCGAATTCAACGCTGCGATCTTCGGATCATTCCACTTCTTGATCTGACCGAGAAAAACACCGGCAATGGCATCGGCATCGAACTTTAGCACGGGGTTTCCCGGCAAATTGTAGGCCACGACGTCTGCGCCGGCCACGGTCGGAATGTGCAACAGTTTTCCAGGCGCCTTCGCGAGGTTGTCATCGCTCATCGGACCGTCGGACGCTCCAAAATCGACCGTCTGCGCCAGAATTTGTTTTTGCCCTCCGCCTGAGCCGATCGATTGATAATTAAACCGCACCGATGGATCGACCTTTGCGTACTCGTCGAACCATTTTGAGTAAATCGGATATGGAAAGGTTGCGCCTGCGCCGTTGATCGTCATCTGCGCGGACGCCGTCGCGCTCAGCCCGAACGCGAGGAGCAGCCCAAGAAGTTTGCCGCTGAGCTTATGAAGTTTCGTCATGCAACGAAACCTGCCGCAGCCGACTTCAGCCGGTCAAAGTCTTTACTGTTACGTTTGTGTGACAGACGCGGCAGCACTTGATAACTGCAACGGAAGGAGCACGCGAATTGTTGTTCCCTTTCCCAGCTCGCTTTCGGCTTCAACACGCCCGCCGTGCAGTTGGGCGATATGTTTGACGATCGAAAGACCGAGGCCGGTGCCGCGAATGCTTTCGGGACTGCGCGCTTTGTCGGCCCGATAGAATCGTTCGAAAATGCGCGGGAGATCGTTCTTGCCAATTCCGACGCCGCTATCGCTCACGCTCAGCGCGATTTCGTCGTCGTCGCCTTGCTCAGCGTGCAGACGAATTTCGCCGTTCTCGTGCGAATATTTCACTGCGTTATCCAGCAAATTGTAGAGAACCTCCTGCAAGCGCGTTTCATCAGCACGTACAATCGCTACCGTCGCCGGTAGATCGACCATCACCTTCAATCGTTTCTCGACCAACTTCTTTTCCCAATCGCGAACGACCCTGCCGAACAACTCTGATAGGTTCACCTCGCTCAACTGCAAACTGGAATTCGCCGATTCCAGTTGCGCGAGCGTGAGCAGATCATCGACCAGCAGCCCGAGCCGTTTGGAATGGCGTTCCATGACCTCGAGAATACGGGCGAGTTCTTTCGGTGAAGTTTTCGGGTTGTCGAGCAATGTCTCGATATAACCGCGCAAGATCGACAATGGCGTGCGCAGCTCATGGGAGACGTTCGCGACAAAGTCGCTGCGCATTTCGTTGACGCGCTTGAGCTCGGTGACATCGTGAAGCAAGACGACGGCGCCGCCGGTTTCGATTTTGTTGTTTTTCATCGGCACGGCGCTGACTTGCAGCCAGCGCTCAGAATTCTTTTGCGCACTGGTCAGAGCGAGTTCGGTTTGCCTCGGTTCGCCATTGCGCAAGGTCTCCGCGATCAGTTGATGGAGTTCGGCATTGCGAACGGCATCGAGCAAGGGCGTGCCTCCTGAAACCTCGCGCAGGGAGAACAGCTTCCGGAAAGTTTCATTAGCCACAACAACTCTGCCGCTGGCGTCCACCACGAGCAGTCCGTCGTGCATCGCGGAGAGAATCGTTTTCGTCCCGGACTCGCGCTGCGCGATCTGCTCAGCGATCGCGTGCTGGCGCGCAAAAATATTCTCCAAGGCGAGACTAATCTGCCGCGCGCGCCTTCCGCCCGCGACAAGAAATGTGCGCGGGCGTTCGCCGGCAGTGATTTGTCTGACGAGCCGCTCGATTTGCCGCCACGGCGCGATCCAGTTTCGCCAAGCCACATGGGCGAATGCGATGGTCGATCCCAAACCGATGGAGATGATCAGCCAAAGCATTAGTCTCATTCTTCACGAAGCCGGTAGCCGAACCCGCGCACGGTTTCGATTACGTCACCGGCTTTGCCGAGTTTTTCGCGGAGACGGCGGACGTGGGTATCGACCGTGCGGGTGTCGATCATGCTTTCGTAACCCCAGACGTCGTAGAGCAAACGATCGCGCGCCTGAACGCGACCGCGCCGCTGCACCAGCGTGCGCAGAAGTTTGAATTCAATGCTGGTGAGATTCACCCGTTTGCTGCCGACGGAAACGTGATGGCGCGCCGGATCGATCGCGATTGAACCGGCGCTGAGCCGTTCCTCTTCGGGCGTGGAGTCGCCCCGGCGCAGGATCGCTTGAATTCGCAGAATTACTTCGCGCGGACTGAATGGCTTGGTCACGTAATCGTCAGCCCCAAATTCCAGGCCAACGATGCGATCGATCTCCTCCGCTTTGGCCGTCAACATCATGATCGGGATGTGACGTGCGGCAGGATCGCTTTTCAAAATCTTGCAGACTTCCAGACCCGGCATCTTCGGCAACATGAGATCGAGAATGATGAAAGCCGGTTTTTCCGTGCGCGCTTTGTGCAAACCGGTGGCTCCGTCCGCGGCGGTCGAGATGACGAATCCGCCCGCCTTACGCAAGTTCAGCGTGAGCAGATCGACAACGTCGCGCTCGTCCTCGACGATCAGGATTCTTTTGCCGGAGGCCACCTCCATTCGCAGCAGCTTTTCGCGACGGAATTATCTTGCCGGGCCAGCCACGCCTTCCGGTGTGATTCCGGCTTTCTCGTTCAGGGCCTGCGTGAATTCCTGCAAACTCGAAACGATCTGCGGTGCTTTCATCAGCACGTTTGTGGCCAGTTTCTCGGCGTAGTCTGGCCGGCGCTGCGACATTTCGGAAAGAGCCATCATGACCGCAAGCGCATTGTTGATGGAGTGTTTGATCTCGCTGAACTTTTTCTGCAACTGCGCCAATTCCTCGTGCGAGATGCTGCGGCCTGCGTCGCTCGCAGTCCGGGATTTTCGCTGCTGGCCGGAATCACTCATAAATCGGGATTTCGCTGGAGAAAAGGGGCGGTTGTGCTTAACTAAAAGGTTCGACATTCGTCGTCAGAATGCCTGCGCAAGTTATCAAGATCAGTGGTGCGCGCCAGCACAATCTGAAGAATCTCCACGTAGAAATTCCACGTGAGAAACTGGTCGTCATTACCGGGCTAAGCGGCTCAGGAAAATCGTCGCTCGCCTTCGATACGCTCTACGCGGAAGGGCAACGGCGCTACGTCGAAAGCTTGTCCGCATACGCGCGTCAGTTCCTCGATCAGCTGGAAAAACCAGATGTCGATTTCATCGAAGGGTTATCCCCGGCGATCGCGATTGAACAGCGCAGCGCCGGCGCAAATCCAAGATCGACCATCGCGACCACGACGGAAATGTACGATTACCTGCGCGTCCTTTTTTCGGCGGTTGGTCAACCGCACGATCCGCTAACGGGCAAGCCGATTCATCGGCAAACGCCGCAACAAATTGTCGATCAAATTTTGGCGTATGAGCCGGATTCAAGGATCGTCCTGCTCGCGCCGCTGGTGCAAAATCAGGCTGGCGAGTTCCGCGACGTCATCGAGAAGGTGAAGCGGGAAGGCTTTGTGCGCGGGCGGGTCGACGGCGAGATCATCGAACTCGGGAGCGCCGAGCCGATTCGCCTGAAAAAGACCCAGCGCCACACCATTGAAGCAGTGGTCGATCGATTAGTTGTGCGCCACGGGATTCGCGTTCGCTTAACCGATTCGATCGAGACGGCTCTGAAATGGGGTGGGAACCACGTGGTGGTTTTGCGCGAAAGACGAGAAACGTCCAACGTCCAACCGGAAGCAATTTGGGACGAATTTCGCTACTCGACCGATTACGGAAACGCGGAGACCGGGTTCGCACTTGGCGAGCTGACGCCAAAACATTTCTCCTTCAACAGTCATTTTGGCGCGTGCCCGGCCTGTCATGGTCTCGGCACGGAATCGGTTTGCGATCCTGATCTGATGATCTCCGATCCGAGCAAAACGCTGGCCGAAGGCGCAATCACGCCGTGGCGGCGCGGGACGAAGCGGATGCAGGCGTATTACCGTCATTTGCAAGGCGCGCTGGTGAAACATTTTCATGTCGATGAAGACCTGCCGTTTGCGGATTTATCTAACGAATTCAAAGATGCGCTCTATTTCGGCACGAACGGCGAGCCCATCGAGATGAATTTCGGTGGCAATGGAGAAAAGAGAGTCGCAAAGCCGTTCGAAGGGCTCGTCCCGCAGATGCAGCGTCTCTACGAAGAAACAGAAAGCGAATTCACGCGTAATCGCATCCGCGCCTTCATGACGCGCGTGCCGTGCAAAACCTGCGGGGGCGCGCGATTCAAGCCGGAGATTCTCGCGGTCACGATCAAAGATCGGCAGGCGCGCGAGCTAAACATTCATCAGTTTAGCGAACAAACGATCGAAGCGGCCGTGCGCTACATCGACAATCTGGATCTGACCGCGCAACAACGAACCATCGTGACCGAAGTCGTTCGGGAAATTCAATCGCGCTTGCAATTTCTTCTCGAGGTCGGACTCGGTTATCTCACGCTCAATCGCGAAAGCGGCACGCTTTCTGGCGGCGAAGCGCAGCGGATTCGACTGGCGACCCAGATCGGCTCGGGTCTCGCGGGGGTTCTTTACGTCCTTGATGAACCAAGCATCGGATTGCATCAGCGCGACAACGCGCGATTGCTCGGCACGCTGCGACGGCTGCGCGATCTCGGCAATTCCGTCATTGTGGTGGAGCACGATGAAGAAACGATTCGCTCGGCAGATTACGTTGTCGATCTTGGCCCAGGCGCGGGACCGCGCGGTGGCGAAATCGTCGCGCAAGGAACGATCGAAGAGCTTTTACGCGCGAGAAATTCTTTAACGGCTGCTTATCTTTCCGGTCGCGCGCGCATCCCGATCCCGAAACAGCGCACGAAACCGCGATCCATCAACCCTCGAACATCGAACATCGAACCTGTTGATGGTTGGATCACGCTCGTCGGCGCGGCGGAAAACAACCTTAAGAAGATTAACGTCTCGTTTCCGCTTGGTTGCCTGACCTGCGTGACCGGCGTCTCGGGCAGCGGCAAATCGACCCTCGTGGACGATATTTTGCGACGCGCTCTCTTTCGTCACTTTTATAACTCAAAAGAGAAGCCAGGCGTTTATCGGGCGATTCGCGGAGTGGAACAGATCGACAAAGCGATTGTCATTGATCAAAGCGCGATCGGCCGGACGCCCCGCTCAAATCCGGTTACCTACACCGGCGCATTCACGCCAATCCGCGAATTGTTCGCGCAACTGCCGATGGCGCGCGTGCGCGGTTACGATGTCGGGCGCTTCAGTTTCAATGTAAAAGGCGGCCGGTGTGAGAATTGCGAGGGTGGCGGGCTGATCAAGGTCGAGATGCATTTTTTGCCGGATGTTTACGTCGAATGCGAAGTTTGCCGCGGCCAGCGTTACAATCGCGAGACGCTCGAGATCACGTACAAGGGAAAAAATATCGCCGACGTTCTTGATCTTACGGTCGATGAAGCGGCGCGTTTCTTCCGCAATGTGCCGAGCATTGCCGACAAATTAAATGCGCTGCTCGATGTCGGTCTCGGTTACTTGCGACTCGGTCAGGCCGGCACAACGCTCTCCGGCGGCGAAGCGCAACGCGTGAAACTCGCGACTGAGCTCGCCAAAAAAGCGACCGGCCGGACCTTTTACATTCTCGATGAGCCGACGACCGGATTGCACTTCGCGGATATCGAGAAATTGCTGCAAGTGTTGATGAAACTGCGCGACGCAGGCAACACCGTTATCGTGATCGAGCACAATCTTGAGATGATCAAATGCGCCGATTGGATCATTGATCTCGGGCCGGAAGGTGGCGAGCACGGCGGCGAGATTGTTGGGACAGGAACGCCGGAGGAGATTGTCGATCTCGCAAATAGTTTCACGGGGAAATTTTTGCGGCCACTGTTGGGGAAATGATGAAAACGTCCAATGTCCAACTCCGAAAGCTTTCGCGAGCAAGGCATCCAACTTTCATCGTTCAATGGAGAAAGAGCACCCGCAGGGTCCTCGTCGTCTTATCGATCTTTCTTTTGCCTGCAGGGCGCGCCGCAGATTTCCCTGAGCTCGCAGAAGCGATGAAACCGCTTATGGCAGGCGTGCCTGAGGTCACGGTTGCGCGGTTACAAACGTTGCTGAAGAACAATCATTCCGATGATGAATGGCGTGCCACTGCCGAAAAGCTGGCCGAGGCGTTTCTAGCGGCGAGCCAGCCGGCGGACGCGTTGGCTTTGCTTGATGATGCTCGACTACGCGATGTTTCATCGACAAAGTTCTGGCGGGCGCAGGCCCTGGCCGGCTTGCATCGATGGGCCGACGCGCTGCCGCTCTACGAGGAAGTCGCGGCCGATGAAAGCTCGCCATTTCGTGGCGAAGCAATTTTTGGTGCGGGGGAAATGTTGCGGACGCTCGAGCGGCGGGAGGAAGCGTTGCAGAAATTTCTCGTTCTCTTTCGCGACAAACAATGGGGGACCCAAGCGCGGCTCCGATCGGCTGAGTTGTACATCGACAAGGGCGACGCCGCGAAGGCCCGGCGCGTGCTGGACGAGACGCAGCCGAAATCAGCGGCGGAGAGAAAAGAGCGGCGTTTCTTGCGTGGCCGGTTGGAGGTGATCTTGAAACGGCCGGAGAGAGCAATCGGCACGTTTCAAGCGCTTCTGAAAAGATCCGAGGGCGCGAGTCATGCCGTCGTGATTGCGGCGCTCTTCGGCATTGCCGATGCGGATTTGCAATTGAAGACGCCGGAGTCGGGTGACGATTTTATTGAGGACTTTATCGAGCATCACCCGGCGGATCCAGAGCTGGCCGTCATCTTCGCAAAATTGGACCAGCTTTACCGCGCGGAACCCAAGCCGTCACGGAGCGAGCTCGAGCGATGGGTCCGCAATCCCGAAGAGCCAAGACGCGCATTTGCGCGATGGTATCTGGCGCGTCTCGAGCTTCGCGCCGGGCATCGCGAGAGAGCTTTGCAGCTATTCGGCGAACTGCGCGGCAGCGACGCAAAATCTCCCGCGCTGGCCTCAGGTCTGTTGGAGTTCGCACAACGCGAACTGGAGGATCGGCATTTCGATGACGCCATCGCGATTTTAGAAGAGGCGCGTTTGCTTCGGCCAGAAGCGCCGCTGCTCGACCGGATTAATTTGCTCGCTGCGCAAGCTCAGTATCTGGCCAAGCGGTTTGATGTGGCGACCGCGACCTTTGAGCAAATCGCGCATTCGGGGTCGCCGTGGGCGAAGCTGTCGATGTTCAATGCGTCGTTGGGCTGGCTGCAACTTGGTGATCACGCCCGTTTTCTGGCCGATTACAACGAATTCGAAAAAAGGGGTGGCGATGAACAATCGCGCGCTGAATTACGGCTGGAAGAAGGATTAATGCAGGCGGCAAAAGGAAACGGGAAAGCGGCGGAATCTCTGCAGGAGTTTGTACGCGATTTTCCTCGGAACCCGCGCGTGGCGGAGGCCTGGGTGGGTCTGGCCGAGCTGGCCTTCCGAGCCATACCCGCGCGCCTTGATGAGGCGCGGAAAGATCTGGCTCGCGCGGCCGATTCGAAGCCGACCGATGCGGCCGCCGAGCACGGCGATTATCTCATGATCTGGATTGAGGACTCCGAAAGCGCAAACGACACAAAGGTAATCGAATTGGCAAATCGTTTTCTGCAAGAACACGCCGCATCAGCGTTCGCGCCGGATGTTCGCATGAAATTAGCAGAGGCTTATTACCGCCGGCAGGATTTTCCAAATGCACAAACGCAGTTTGAAATTCTCGCGCAGCAAAATCCGGCGGCGCCGCTTACGGAAAAAGCTCTCTTTTTCGCAGCGGAATCGGCGATGTCGAGCATGGGCTCGCATTCGCTTGACCGCGCCATCGTCCTCCTCGATCAGGTGGTGCGACTGAATGGCGATTTGAAATGGGCCGCGCGCAACGAACAAGCTGTTATCGAACGCAAACTGGGCAAGCCACAGGACGCACTCTTATTATATGACGAAGTCTTGAAGAGCAACGCCCGGCCATCCGAAAAGAGAGAAGCGCTTTGCGGCAAAGGCGACATTCTCTTCGAGATTGGCGGGAACGTAAATTTCCGGCTCGCGATCGAAGCTTACGATCAATTGGCGGCTGATCCGGAGGAACCGATCCACTGGCGCAACCAGGCGCTTTTCAAGAAGGGCCTTTGTCTGGAAAAAGAAACCGACCGGGGAGGAGCGCTCGCGACCTTTTACGAAGTCTTGGAGAATGAGGCGCGGCCCGATCGGCGTCGCGAACTTTTCTGGTTCTACAAAGCCGGGTTCAATGCCGCGCGTCTGTTGGAGGACGATTCAAAATGGGAATCCGCTGCCGCCATTTATCAAAGGCTTGCTGCGGCCGGAGGCAGCCGGAGCGAAGAAGCAAAGGCGCGTCTCAATCGCCTGCGCCTGGAGCATTTCCTTTGGGGAGATTGAATCATTAACCCGCGATTGGCCGATTTTTTTCTGTTGTTTTCCGCGGCCAAAGGCGCATACTCTTCGCATGACAACTGTAACCAGGCTTTCTCGCCGGTGCGGTTGGTGGATCCGTTGCGCAGGCGTCGCGCTCTCGCTCGTCTTTTGCGCATCGATGTTTGCTGGTCCGAGCGAAAACGTAGTCGTTGTGCCGGCCAAACAGCAGTCGGCCCAAAGGAAGGTAAAGAAAGTGTGCTACGTGATGAGCTCAGCATCCGGCATTCCGATGCCTTGCGATCGGCTCGCCGCGATTCCGACCACCGCCAGCCCGATGCTTATCTTCGGGCACGCACCGACGAAACAATAATTTTCCGGCCGGACGAGTTCGGCGGAATGAGGCGCGCTTCCGAGTGCGGAAGCGTGGATCAGTGTTTTTTTGTTTTCGTTTTCCAACTCATGAAGCCGCGGAGCCTCCGCCCCACGGTCTCGATCGGGTGCTTTTCACCTTCGCGCAGCAACTTGGCGTAACGCCGCCGGCCGGTTTTCATTTCGCGAATGAATTCGCGTGCGAATTTTCCTGAGCGAATTTCGCGCAGCGCCGTCGCCATTCGCTTTTGCACTGTTTGGTCGACACTCTTCGGCCCAACTGTCAGCTCGCCCCATTTTGCCGTTTCCGAAATGAGCGCGCGCATCCCGGCAATCCCCGCCTCGTGGATAAGATCGACAATGAATTTGAGCTCGTGGAGACATTCGAAATAAGCCAGCTCTGGCGGATAACCGGCGCGCACTAACGTTTCAAATCCCGCGCGGATAAGCGCGCTCGTCCCGCCGCAAAGCACCGCCTGCTCGCCAAAAAGATCTGTCTCTGTCTCTTCCCGAAAAGTTGTTTCAATCACGCCGGCACGTGTGGAGCCAATCCCTTTTGCCCAGGCCAGCGCCGTGCGTTTTGCGTGCCGGCTCGGATTTTGATGAATCGCGATCAAGGCAGGCACGCCGCGCCCTTTTACGAATTCCCGGCGGACCATCGGCCCCAGACCTTTCGGCGCGACCATCACCACGTCGACATCTTTTCGCGGGACGAAGGTCCGGTAATGAATCGCGAAGCCGTGCGCGACAACCAGCGTCTGGCCTGGCCGCAAATGCGGCGCGATCTCTCTTTTGTACACGTCCGGCATTTTCGTATCCGGCAGCGCGAGAAAAATGACATCCGCGCGATGCACAGCCTTGGGCGTATCGACAACTTTAAGACCGGCGCGCCGCGCGGTAACGCGCGATTTGCTTTCGCGATAAAGCCCAACGAGAACGGCGAGTCCGCTGTCGCGCAAGTTTAATGCGTGAGCGCGGCCTTGCGCTCCGAAACCGATCACCGCGCACGTTTTTCCCTTGAGCCAGCGAAGATCGGCATCTTTATCGGTGTAGATACGCGCCGCCATAAGACGCCAAGCGAGCCGCCGATGCTAACAAATCACCGGGCGAAGTCAAACCGTGCGCGGACGAAAAGTTGTAGCCGCGTCTCTGTGAGACGCGCGCACGCGGTCCACAGGGCCGCGGCTACGGCCGATGGAAGAGGTGGAGTATTGGAGTAATGCGCGGGGTGGCCCGCTTCGTTACTTCGTCGGTCCCCACAGCGTCAGTTTGCGATTGGTTGGGCAACGGCCAGCGCCCGGAGCTGCGAGGCCTTGGCGAGCGCGGCACGCGCTTCAGCGGCGCGACCCATTTTTTCGAGAATGTTGGAGAGCAAAATATATTGCCGCGGCTCGTCCGGTTGCCGCGCGACGGCGCGGCGCTGTGTTCGACATGCTTCGTCGAGCCTATTTTGGCGCAACCGCATCAGGACGATGAGCCGTAATGCTTTAGTGTCGTGCACATCCAGCCAGCTCGCGTGCCGCAATGCCGCATCCGCAAGATCGGCGTCGCCTTTTTGCGCGTACAAGCGGCCGAGCGCGAGCGCGGCGCCATAGTGCCACCAATTATCGTGCGCGAAATCTTCGACGAGGCGCTGGGCCGCATCGGGTCCCTGCGTTTTACGCAAAATTTCCGATTCGAGGCTGATCAGTTCCCAAACGTCCGGGTAATCTTTTCGCGCTCCCTCGAGAATTGCGAGGGCAGAACCGTCGTCGTGTGCGCCATGCCGCATGCGGGCGAGATTTAGCGCGCCTATCCAAGTGCGCGGATATTCTTTGCGCGTTTGCATCGAGCTCTTTTCGACAAGTGCGAACAGAGCTTCGGCCTCCTTGGTCTTTCCCTGGCCAGACAGGGCACTTGCGAGGTCGTTTTGAGCAATCGGGTAATCCGGCGCTATCTCGAGGACCTTGCGAAATATCTTTTCGGCCTGAGCGTAGTCACCGCGGTCGGCATAAATCAGGCCAAGATTAACGCCATTTCGGGCGCTGGTGCCGCCGGCGGCGAAGGTGCGGCGGTAAAAAGTTTCAGCCGTCACCCAATCCGTGCTTCGCATATAGCTGCGAACGCTCAAGCCCGCGACGGCGAGAAGGGCGAGAGCCACGGCGAGCTTCCAATGCCGTGACGGAAGTTCGACCGCGCACCCAGCTAAAAAGATAAGGAAACCCACACTCGGCAAATAAAGCCAGTGCTCGGCGACAGTCGCATTCAGCGGGACGATATTGGAAACCGGCAAGTATCCGGCGAGAAACCAGCTTGCGCCGAAAATGCGCATGAGCTGGCCGCGTCCTCGCCTGGCGCCTCCGAAAACAAGAGCGGCCAGAACGGATAACCCCAAAATCGACAAGTACTCGACGCCGATTTCTTTTCGCCAATCGGCATGGCTTCGATAACCGACCGGATCAAAAACCGTGCGCTCCATGTGAAGATTGGTGGGGAAAATCAATAGCCGGCCGTAATCGCCAAGCGCTCGTGCCATCAGCGCAGCGCGAACGGACCCGCTCCAGATGGCGTCATCGGATGGAGGACCTGGCCGCCGTGCGGGCAACTGCCGGCAGGCAAGATAAATCGCTATGACAAGGCCGCAGCCGAAGAGCGCCCCAATGCGAGCGCGAGCGCGGAGGTTCTTTTCGACGAAAAGCAGATGAGCGACGAAGAGGGCGATCCAAACACAGGCAATCTCGCGTGAAAACAAAGCAAGCAGGCCTGAAGTGGCAGCCAGGAAGTAGAGCCAACCGCTGATAAGCGGGCGCGTCGCCCGTTGCCCGCGCAGAAACAGCAGCCATCCGGCGCTGGCGAAAAGAAATGCGAGACTGTCCGCCCGCCCCGAGATGTAATCGACCGCCGCGCTCTGGGCAGGGTGCACGGCCCAGATCAGCGCGACGAAAAAAGCGGCCAGAGAAATCCAGGGAAGACGCTGTAGTGCCCGGTCGCGGACTGCAATCGAAACGCGCCGCAAGAACAAGGAGGCGAATAATTGCCGAAGCAAAAAATACAACAGGACGCCGCTGGCGGCATGAAGCAGCACATTAGTGAGATGAAAACCGTACGCGTCCGTGTTCCAGAAGAAGTAATCGACGATGAATGAAATATTCTGGACTGGCCGGTAATAGACCGACAGTGAATCCAAAAAGAGATAATGCCGGAACGCTTCTAGAATCAGGAGCGGGCTCTTGATAAAGGGGCTATCATGGGCCAAATAGGCATCGTCCCAGATGCGCTCGCCCTGGAGCGCTGGCGCGTGCACGGTAATCGCGACGATGGCGAGGAGAAGCGCGCGAAGCCAGTCGCGGCGCAGATAAGTGGCCAGCTTCAAAACTCGCGGCTTGGCGGCCGAAATGAAGATAGCGAGCATCCTCGGGGAAGCGGTTCTCTTATTTTTGGCCTAACGAGCGGGGTTGGTGAGGCGAGCGCGAGATGCGCTGTGAGATGGGGCGAGTTCCAAGTCTTGTTCGCACGACTCATTCCCTGCCATTCCCTCTCTACGGGAATGACAGGAGAATGAATCGTTAGATTCTAGTTGCCCGAGTAGGGCGACCAGAATGAGGCGGGTGCGACATCCGACAGTGCGAGGAAGCTGCTGTGCGGTACCGCCGGCAAACTGTCCACGGTCTGAGCATTATAGGCATCGCCCAGGAGGTCATTGCCCGTGTTGTAAAGGACCGTTCCACTTTTCAGGTAGCTGGTCCAATCGGCAATGGCAACCGGATCGCCGGTGTGCCGATTGGTTTCGATTGCGTATTGATCGACCGCGGAGTCGATCATGCGCAGATCGTTCAGGATCCGGGTGGCCTGCGAGCGTTTGCGGGCCCGGAGGAAGCCAGGCACGGCAATCGCCGCGAGCAGCGCGATAATCGCTACCACGATCATGATTTCCACCAGCGTGAAGCCGGCGCGTTTCGATGAGAGTTTTGTTAACATTAGTTTGAGTTTTTCTTATTACTGTTTGTTATTTTATTAGTGCGAGATGTGAAATGGACTCTTTCCCGAGCTTGCTCACAACTCATTCCCTGCCACTCCCCCCTCTTGCGGGGAATGACAGGAGAATGAATCGTTAGATTCTAGTTGCCCGAGTAGGGCGACCAGAATGAGGCGGGTGCGACATCCGACAGCGCGAGGAAGCTGCTGTGCGGAACCGCCGGCAAATTGTCCACGGTCTGAGCATTATAGGCATCGCCGAGGAGGTCCGCGCCCGTATTGTAAAGGACCGTTCCACTTTTCAGGTAGCTGGTCCAATCCTTGACGGCAACCGAATCGCCGGTCTTTCTGTTGGTTTCGATCGCGTATTGGTCAACCGCTGAGTCGATCATGCGCAGATCGTTCAGGATCCGGGTGGCCTGCGAGCGTTTGCGGGCCCGGAGGAATCCAGGTACGGCAATCGCCGCGAGCAGCGCGATAATCGCTACCACGATCATGATTTCTACGAGGGTAAAGCCCCCGCGCTTTTTATTTAGGGTGTTTAACATATTATTTACTTTCGTTTATCTATTGTTTGTTTAACTGCGATCCGCGATATCCATCGCAGACATCCCCCTTTGGAGCAGCGTTGATGCCAACCGGCCCGTTTTCTAGAATTTCTAGAATGCCCTCGAAGCTGAATTCTCACCCTGTGGCCACGGCTCTGCGGGCGTCCACTAAATCGGGCATTATCTCGGGTCGGTGGGAACCGGCTGTAGGCCCGTGACTACGACGCACCGCGCCGAAGCCGAGTCTGAAGGTGCCCGGACGACCGGCCCAAGGAGTCGGGTGAGAGGTCGTTATCCCGGGAGGATAACGCCCGACAGCGCACGCCTCATGCTACTTTCCCTCCCGTGAAGAGTCTCGAACCGGGGCAGCAGCGCATCCTCTCGCCGAGTCACTATCTCTTTGCCGTTGTTTTCTTGGTTCGGCTAATCGTCCTTCTGCGCCTGACCAGTTCGCCATTTCTCCTCCCCAATTCCGGGGACATGCATTTCTACAATGAATGGGCCCAACGAATTCTCCGCGGCCAGGCCACCGAGCATCACGCCTTTTACGGTTTGCCACTTTATCCTTATCTCCTGGCCTGTCTCTACGCGCTATTTGGCTACAGCCCATTCATTCCTGGATTCCTCCAGGCGATTCTGGACGGCGGGACTGCCGTCCTGCTTTATAAGCTGGCGGTAAAGATTTTTGGTCGCCGAGCGCCACCCGGCCGTCCCGCAGTTGCGGGACCAGAAAATAGTACCCGGAACTTTTTGAAGCGATATCGCGGCGAATGCATTGGAGTCTTAGCGGCTTTGGGCTGGGGATTTTTTCTTCCGGAAGAAGCTTACTCCGCCATTCTCATGCCGACGGCCGGCCTCATCTTCGTTTTTTGGTTCGTTGTTTGGCAAATCGTGCTTCGCCATGATGCGCCTACTCCCCTGGGATCGTTGCTGCTGGGCATGCTGATCGGATTCACGGCGATGGGGATCGCCACGATTTTGTTTTTGGTGCCACTTCTTTTCGTCGCGCTCTTCTTCAAGTGGAGCTGGACAGGAAACAGGCGCAGCGTTTGGCTTGTCAAAGGTGCGGCCGCGGCCCTCGTCTTCATCGGCATCGGAATTGGCGCGTCGCCTTGCTGGATCCACAACTATCTAATCGCAAAAGATCCTGTTTTCCTTTCCGCGCACAGCGGCGTCAATTTTTGGATCGGCAACAATCCGCTCGCCACCGGGTATCCGCGCTTTCCGCCCGGCCTGCAGGCGGGCCAAAAAGCGCTGTTGGAGGATTCGATCACGACCGCCGAAAAAGCGGCTGGCCGACCGCTGAAGCGCGCGGAAGTATCTGCCTATTGGTCGGAAAAGGCGCGAGCTTACATCAAAAACAACTTCGGGGCCTGGCTCAAATTGCTCGTCGTCAAAGCTGGCAACTTCTGGAACGCGTTCCAATACGACGATCTCAGCATCGTCACGATTCTGCGCGACCAAAATATCATCTTTCCCGGCCTGAAATTTGGCTTGATCGCGGCGCTGGCGATTCCAGGATTTGTCCTCGCCTTGGCAAGATATCCGCTTTCGCGCTGGGTGGCCGCGGCTGTTTTGTTGCACATGGCGTCCCTTTTGACGGTTTTTGTAACTGAACGATATCGCATTGCCGCAGTTCCTGGTCTGTTGTTAGGAGCATCCTTCGGAATAACGGAACTATGGCAAACCTGCGTTAATGCGAAGTATTCTCGCGCAGCTCTTTACCTGGTTTTTCTTCTCGCCGCGACCCTATTCGTTTCAATTCCGCAAAAGGATCCGGGCCTTTGGGCGCTCGATGCTTACAACGCCGGATGGCAGGCTCTTCAGGTCCAAGATTTGCCGCTCGCCGAGAGGAAACTCAAACTGGCGTATTCCTATGTGCCGGAAAATGCGGAGATAAATTTCGCCTTGGGCAATCTGAGCCTTGCTCGGGAAGAGCTCGATAAGGCCGAATCGTACTACGCCGCGACGTTGCATCTCAATCCCAAGCATGTCGGAGCGATTAATAATCTTAGCGTCTTAGCCTTGAAGGAACAACATTTCGACTTGGCGGCAAAACTCTTGAGCAAAGCAATTGAACAAGATCCGGACGACGCGAAAACACACTACTTGCTAGCGAGAACTTTTATGCTTCTACATGATCGGCCGCAGGCGATCTGCGAAATCGCGAAAGCCATCGACCTCGAACCAAATCAGCCGGCGTTTCTGAAGCTGCGCGATGACCTCCATTAAGGGAGGAGTGATGCGTGCCGGAGCGAGGCGGAGCAGCGGACTTAATGAAAGTTCTCTCCACCGGACAGCGGCATCGAAGATGCTAATTCAGAAGGCTTCTTCGCGAATTCCGCTTATGTCCATGACGCAAACTCTCGCTGCCGATGGCTCCGCACCAGCCACTCTCGCGCGATCGACGAGTAATCCACGAAATGCGGTGCGCCGCGAAGTTTGGATTCTTCTGAGCGGCTTGCTGGCGCTTACTTTCAAGCTGGCAATCGCCTGGAACACGTTGGGAACGAACGACGTGCTTACCTTCTATCGATTCGGCGAATCGCTGAAGACTCACGGCTTGGAGTGGACCTATACCAATTCCATTTCTTTCAACCATCCGCCTCTGACCGCGTACTTTCTTCAATCAATCTATACGCTTAGTCATCAACCGTTCTTTCAAGATAACGGAATCAGCTTTCCCTTCCTACTGAGATTGCCGGCGATTTGTGCCGACTTCATCTCGTTGCTTGTCCTGCTGCGTTTGACCGCTGCTTTTCCGAAGCTCAGACTGCCGACTTGGGCACTATTTCTTTTCGCCCTCAGTCCGACCTATGTCATGGTCTCGGGCTTCCATGGAAATACCGATCCTCTCATGGTCATGTTTCTCTTATTCGCGTCATTGTTTTGTTTGCGCGGCAAGTCGGTGTTGTGTGGACTTTTTCTGGCCTTGAGCTGTCAGATTAAAATTATCCCGCTCCTCTTGTTGCCGATCTTCTTTTTCTTCTGGCTACCGCGACGTCGCGCCGTTTCGTTCTCCCTGCCATTTGTTTTGGTCTCGCTTGTTTTGTGGGCCGAACCGCTGCTGAAATTTCCAGCGCTCTTCCTCAAAAACGTTTTGTCCTACGGGAGCTTTTGGGGGCTCTGGGGAATTACTTACTTTCTTCGCCTCACAGGCTGGTCGCAGTTTGGACGGGTCAGCTATTATAACTTGAGCACCGCACAAACTGCTGTCGGGATTCTGCTCAAACTGCTTATCATCGTCTGTGTCATAGTCATTGCCTGGCGGCGACGCGCCCTTCCGGCGACTGCCTTGCTGAGTTCCATGGCCTATGCCTGGATCGTCTTTTTTGTTTTTTCGCCCGGTGTTTGTGCCCAATACATGGTCTGGTTGATGCCTTACGTTCTTATTTTATCACCGGCGCTCTACGGTTATGTTGAACTTACCAGTTCTCTTTTCCTGTTCTTCTTTTATAACACAATCGCAGACGCCTTCCCGTGGTATGTCGCGATTTCGAGAAGCCGCAGCAACTTGGACTGGACGCCGTGGTCGGTCTGGCCCTGGGCGGTGCTGATTGCGGGCCTGATCATTTTCTGGAAAGCGGCTCGACGGCGAGATCCTTCTCTCCGTTTGCTCAGCCTCGACGCGCTGCCGACGTGACCATGAAACTGATCGCTGCACTTCCCGTCGATTTGAACCACCTTGTTCCAGTAAGGACGGATTCGAAACCGGCCTGGCAGCGCTGGTATATCGCCGGCTTTTGTTTTGTCCTGGCGGCTGGCATTTTTCTGCGGCTACCATCATCTCTTTTCTCCGATCCAACTTCTTGCTTTCATCGGCTCGAATTCCTTCATCCGCAGGCCGGGTTCGTCGAAACCGGTTTCGATGAACACCTCTACCGCGGATATGTCAACAGTCTCATCCGAACTGGGGTCGGCTCATACTATGCCGTGGTTGACCACTACATCGAGGTTCAACAACCTCTTACCGGTTCGATTCTGCCGCCGGTTCGGTTTCTTTACATATTTACGGCTTATGTCTGGCATTCTATTTTCGGCTGTGAAGCGCTCGAAGCGTTGCATCAGGTCGCCGCGTTTTTCAGTGTGCTCACGCTTTTTCTCAGCGTCGTCTTTGCCTGGCGACTCACCGGAACCCTCATCGCTGCGCTTGGCGTTGGCGCACTCATGGCTTTCGCGCCGACCCAGATCCACATGTCGCAGCACGCGCTAGTGGACGGCTTCTTCACCTTTTGGGCGCTGCTCTGCCTCTGGCTTCTCTGGGAAAATCTGCGCGCACCGCATGATTGGCGGTGGGTGGTAGCGCTCGCCATCGGATTGGCTTTGCTCGTTCTGACGAAAGAGAATTCGTTTTTCGTTTGGATTGCTCTGATCGTTTTGCTCGTCGTCAATCGCTGGCTGCAATTTGGAACGGTTACGCGCGAACTGATCGTCGCGATGATCGTCGGACCGCTGCTCGGCGTGGTCGTTCTCGTTTTTCTTGTCGGCGGCATCGACATGCTTTGGCAAACATATCAACTTTCCGTCGGCAAGAATTTCCAACTGCGCTACGCTATCCTTACCGGCGACGGGCCGTGGTCCCGTTACATTGTCGATCTTATTCTCGTTAGCCCTGTCATCTTGATTCTCGCGATCGGGTCGATCTTTCGTCTCAATCGAACGAAGAAGCCGGAGCTTTTTATGTCGATCTTCATCGCCGCGAGCTACCTCGTGATGTGCAACATCAAATACGGGATGAATCTGCGCTACGCCAATATGTGGGACATGCCGCTGCGTTTTCTGGCGCTCAGCGCGCTTGTTTCGCTGACCGCTCCAGTTCAACGCTATCGCTTCGTCGTGCTCGGCATCGTGGTCGGATTGATCTGCGCCATCGAGCTGCGCCAATACGTCATTCTGGCGGTGCAGTTTCCGCTCTACGAATTGGTGCCGGAAGGACTACTGCACGCCCTTCACATCTTGAAGTCGCACTAGGCGACGAGGCCGTTCGTTAGGCCACGCGTGCGAGCATTTCCGAGCGCAAGGCGGCGCTGCCCGAAATTGTTTCCTTCAACAAATGACGCGCATCCGGCAGGGCGCGTGCGCGAATGCAAACTTGATAGGCAAACAAATTCTTCGAGAGCTTCAGAAGCAGTCCATTCAGCACGAGCAAGGCACGACTTCGATGATTCATTCCAAGCGCGAGCGGAAATGGCACCGGCACGCCGCGCGCTTCCAATACTGCGTAGCCGGCTTGTTCGAGCAACGAGCGCAGCGATCGGAAGGTGAACAAGCGTCGATGTCCCAAGCCAAGAATGCCTTTCCGGCTGTAATTGAACTGGCCGAGCGCGAGCATGATTCGTGTGACGAAGAATGCCACGTTCGCTGCGGTGATGATCACTTCAGGACGCCGTCCGGCTGTCTTCTGTCGCAGCTCGTCCATGAAATTTTCCGGATCGTGCAAATGCTCGACCAGATCCATCAACAGGATCTGGTCGAACTGCGCGAGGTTCGACGGCAAGCGTGGCAACGGTGCGGCACTCATCCTGCTAGCTGAACTTTCGCTCAACTCGTTCGTGGCGAAATCGATCTCCGTAACGATGCATTCGCGACGCATCAACTCCACCGCGACATTGGTGTGACTGATCCCAAGTTGCAGAACGTTTTTGCCGGGCGTGCACGCGTTCACGGCAAAGCGTTGGGATGAGGGGAACCCGAGCTTGTCGGTGTGCGCCGCTGGCTGCGGATTCACGTCGAACTTTCGATCGTAAAAAAGATGAATGGCGCAAAGCTGTGCTTTGACCGTCGATCTTACGACTTGCCATGCATACTTCAGCCCGTTCACGTGACAAATTTCATCGCCATAAAACGTCGGGATCGGCAGCTCGACGATCCGTAGTTTTTTCAGCACGAATTGAATGATGATCTCGGTATCGAAATGAAAATCGTTCGTGTTTTTCTCGAACGGGACCTGCGCTAGCGCTCTCATCGAGTAGAGCCGGCAGCCGGAATGAAATTCAGAGAGCTTGGTGCCGAGCATCCGGTTTTGGAACGCGGTAAGGATTTGATTGCCGATCCATTTGTAAAGCGGCATACCACCCTGGCGCGCCGCGCATTTGTCGATCATACGCGAACCGAAGACCGCATCCGCTTCGCCGTGCAGGAGTGGCTCGAGCAATGCCGGTAATTTTTCCGGCGCGTACTGACCGTCGCCGTGCACGAGCGCGACAAAATCGAACCCATTATCGATGGCGTACCGGTAACCGAGCTTCTGGTTGCCGCCATAACCTTGATTTTCGGGCGTGCGCAGGAGGGTGATTTTGAATTCGCAATTGCGTTGCTGGTAGCGTAAGCCTTTGATAAACGTGCCGTCTTTCGATGAATCATCGATGATTAGCACTTCAACGTCGTCCGAATGCAGCGATGCCGGGATGCGGCTCAAGACTTTTTCGATCGTCGTCTCAGCATTGTAGGCAACGATAAAAATGAGCAGGCGCTTGCCGCTTAGATCAATACGATCCGGCGTACTAAGGTGCAGCTCATTGCGACGCATGCCTCTTTTTTGAAGCAAAAGTCGGGCCGTCCAGTCCCTGTGGATTGCAAGCCGGCGCCGCTGGCGGACGGACAAGCTAATCACGAGCGATCTTGCCCAATTATCTATAGCCCGCTGTCAGCTGCATTTCTGTAGATCCATAGCCTGCTAGGATGAATTTCCTTCACCAGCGAAAATCCATTCGACTCGGCGTCCAGCCAAACATTCGGAAACATTAAATAGCGATAGCAGGCTTCCTGGAGAACCGGGTGATGTGGGGAAATGAAGGCCATGTAAAAATCCGAATAGATTAGGTTGAAAGTAATCTGATTCGGATCTTTAGGCAGCTCATAGGCAATATTCGCATAGCGGTTGTAGATAAAATCGCCATTGCCTTTGGGGTCAATGCGGCGGAGCAGTTGCAGCTCGGGTAGAATTTTCGTGCCGTTAAGAACCGGCGCTCCTGTCGCTTTGACCAACTGCGCGAAGTACCGGCTATGGTAAACGATCCACTTTGCTTCCGGGTCGGCCGCTCGGACTTTATCTATCGCCTTGAAGGCGTTGGAATCTAATAGCGGCGACAGGCCTCGCATGATTGGATTGATTCCGGCGTTACTGAAAATCAGAAGCGCGCCGAGAACAGTGGGGAGCCATTGCCGCACGGTCTCCCAGAAGAAAAGGGCGAAGATGACCCCATTGATTACCAACAATAAGGCAAACTGAAGCGTGTCGAAAAAGAACGCCCTATCATGCAACCTCATCGCTTGCAGTAAAACCGCGATCGCCAGCCAGAACGCCAGACCAGTTGTGACGGCGCTGGCGTTCGTAAAGATGCGCGCCCGATAACGATCCAGGAAAAGGCAGCAGAAAAAAATATTCGCGAGACCGATTCCGAGCAGCGCGCGCTGTTCGGTGGCGAAGGAAAGCAATGTTCCGCGCAGCAACCAACTGGGCATCGGCGCGACGCAATAGAGGCTTAAGCAAATGAGATAGACCGCCAGCGCGGCAAGCAGCGGTGAAATACTCGTTCGCAGCCGCCAACGTGCCACCAGGATGGCCAGAATGGCGGCCGGCCACATCGGATAGAAATTGCTCGCTTCGCAAACATTATCGTAAGTGCCTGGTTCAACTTGTTCGGTTTCAAAGAAACCGGTCAAACCGGAGAACAATTTGAAAAGCGAAAGATCACCACCGGTGCTGCGCCGGGCGCCGGGATACGCGGTCTGCGCCACTAGTGCAAGCGTTGATCTCACATCGATCCAAAACGGAATAAGCACCAACGCGACTGCGGCCACCGTTGCGCCAATCAATATCAACCCTCGCTTCCCCGAACTCGGCTTCGCCCCACGCCTATTTTGTAGCCAGACGCCGATCAAGATTGCGACCGCGAGCAGCAACAATGGAATTTGGTAAGGCGGATAAAGGCAAAGGACGAAATTGACGGCAAAAACTACGAAGCCTGCGAACGCGGTCGCAATCCGCCAGGGACTGCAATCTCGGAAAAACTGGGCAGCGCAACCGAGGCAAATGGCCCAACTCGCCACCATTTCCGGAAGCATGGCCGGTGAGGAGAACCACCATTGCGTGTAGCTGGAAAAGAAAACCCAGACCACGCCGAAAATAATGAGCGCTCGACTGCGCAGACCCATCTGCCGCAGCCACCAACCAACCGCGAGCAATAATCCGAATACTTTACTGCACCAGTAAAACGAAAAACCGCGTTCGAAATCGAAAAGAAAAAAGCCCCAGAGTTGTGGACGAAAGAACGTCGTGTAGTAGGCGACTGGCACGTTCATTAGGAGGGGCGCTCGCCCCGCGCCGAGATTGGAATTCTCGATCGGGAAGGGCGGCTTTTGTCGGGCTTGGGAAAGCATCGCGGGAGTCCAAATGCACCACTCATCGACGCGGATTTGCTTTGGAGATGAAAACAGCAGGCCCCGAGGGATGCCTGGTTCGAGAAGGAGAGTTCGCCACATTCCTATCGAGGAACCGTTGAGCTTCATCGCAACGCCAAGGCAAAACAGGAGAGCGGCGCCGACACAGCACCATCGGAAGAATTTTGGAAAGATCAGTCGCTGTTGTTCGGCGTCCTTGTCTGGCTTTGTCACGGCAGCGGCGATTTACAGCAGGTGGCCAGCCACCGACTTTCTCGCTCAGAAAAACGCCTCTGCGGTCGTCTTATGCGAAACGGCGCAGTCAGTTCGAGAAAGCACCGCGGAGCTTAACGGCTGCCGCTACTTGCTCCGGTCTTGGCCAAGCGCGGCATTTGCCGTCGCGAGCAATGCCGTATCGTCGTTGTCGTTTAGATCGCTAAGACAACGGCGGATTCTACGAAACGATCGACGCAAAAAAAAGTCCGCCGCGTGGTGTTCGAGCGGCGCGGAATCTCCGTTTCGGCGGGCGGCTTGCAACTCCGCATCCCATCGGCTGAGCACACAGGTCGATGCAAATAAATCCATGGCTGCACCGGCGATGCGTTCCTGCACCAGCTGCATATCCAGGATCGGCTCGCGATATGCGATCAGCGCTCGATTCACCGCGAAATTGAAACGCCAAATCAATCGGCCGAGTTGATTGCCGAACGAGCGCAAGTCGGCGCTCTCCACCGGCACATCGGGAATGCGCACCGCAGCGCCGAGCCGATGCATGCCTGCCGTCCACGCCTTGCCCAAACCGCGCGATGGTTTCAACATCGTGTCGTAGATTTCCTTGAACTCCATCCCTGGGCCACGCATCCCGACCAGAGCAATGAATGAGGTGAGCACTTCGTTGCTGCCTTCGCCGATCTGATTGATGCGCGCGTCGCGCACCATTCGCTCCAGGGGGAGATCGACAAAATAAGCCGAGCCGCCGTAAATCTGAAACGCTTCGTTGATGGCTTCCCAAAGCCTCTCGGTGGTGAAGACTTTCAACATGGCCGTCTCGATCATGTAATCTTCGAGTCCGCGGTCGATGAGCGATGCCGTGATCGTGGTCATCGCTTCCATTGCGTAGGCATCTGCAGCGATGCGCGCGATTTTCTTTTTTACGAGATGAAATTCGCCCAACGTTTTGTTAAACTGCTTGCGCGTGTTCGCGTGTTCGACCGCAAGCCGCAAACAAGTTTTGGCCGCGCCCGTGCAACAAGCGCCGAAAGTTGTCCGGCCAAAATCCAGCACGGTCAGCGCGACCTTCAGGCCTTTGCCCATCGGCCCGAGAATGTTTTCCTTCGGGACTTTGACGTCGCGCAGCGCGAACCGTCCAGTCGCGGTGCCGCGGATTCCCATTTTCGGCATGCGGGCCTCCAGGATGGTGAACCCCGGCATATCGGGGGTGACCAGAAATGCCGTGATCGCGGTCTTATCGGAACCGGGCACAGGAGTTCGTGCCATTACCGTGAGGACGTGAGCGATGGCGGCGTTTGTGATGTAGCGTTTCTCACCATTCAAAATAAAATGCGAGCCATCCTGGCTCGGGCGCGCTTGCATCTGCACGTTCGCGGCGTCTGAACCGGCTTCCTTCTCTGTGAGCGCGAAAGCTCCGAGTTGTTCCCCGGTCACCAGCTTCGGGAGCCACTTTTGTTTTTGCTCGTGCGTTCCAAAGAGCAGCAGCGCGCGAATGCCGATCGAATGATGCGCGTTTACGAAAACCGACGTGGACGCGCAGCGGCTTCCGATTTCCTCCAGGACTTGGCAGTTCGCCATCTGCATCAAACCGCGGCCGCCGAATTCCACCGGCGCGGTCGTGCCGAGCACGCCAACGCGCCCCAGTCCGTCGATCACAGCCCGCGGGATCTCCGCTTGTCGATCGATCGCTACAGGATCGAGATGTTCATCGAGAAATTGCCGCACCTCCGCGAGCGTCTTGTCCAGCTCCGTTTGCTGCGCCGCTGGGACACGCGGATACGGCATCACCCAATCGGCCACGAAATGACCCTGAAAAAGACCTTTGGCAAAACCGAGCGCTTGCGGTCCGGCAAAAAGCAGTTCCTCTGCCTGTTGAATTTCTTTCTGCCGCTGCGTTTCGACTTCGCTCATCGCTGCACTAAAGGCGAAATCGAGCGGAATGCTAGCTGCATCCCTGGCTCGTTCCGCATTCCGTGCAAACGCCGCACGCGCCGGCCCGGATCACTTTGTCGCTGCCGCAATGCGAACAGACAATGTCCATGAACATGTTGCCGAGCGCTTCTTGCACGCGATCGGCGTGGCTGCTGCCGTTGGTCGTTACTTGAGGCGAACCATCGTTAGCCGAATGGCTCGTG
>Ga0193729_1000285_pt1 | contig 25961 bp, 24 predicted proteins | sample U1c2metaG_FD_143036 | JGI IMG/M metagenome (GOLD analysis project Ga0193729, IMG submission 143036) | Soil microbial communities from a riparian zone of the East river system, Colorado, United States - U1c2 | ecosystem: Environmental > Terrestrial > Soil > Riparian zone | place: USA: East River...
TGGCCGGGCGGGGTTAGAACGACATAATCCTGCCCCGGGCCCGTGAGAGCAATTAACCCGGCGCCTGGTCCGGAATAGCTCCGCAAAGCGGCCAACATGAGGCTCGCGCCGTAGTCCTTTCCAATAACAGAAAAGTCGTCACCGCCTACGATTTCCCAGATGGCGAGTTGTAGTCCGGCCGCCTTGTTTTCCTTCATCCCGGGGTTGTAGAACATTGCCCACAGATCGCTGATTTCTGTTGCCCCGCTCGCACTCAACGTAAATGGGGCTTCTGGCGCCTTTGTCAGTGGAACAAATTTATAGCCGGGGGAGGAGCGAAGAGCCATGGTGAACGGATCGATACAGAAGGCGTCCATTTGCACGCCATCGACCTGAATCTTTTTAATTCCGGCGCCTACGAATCCATTAAAACCGGTGGAAAGGGAAATGTGGGCTGGCGCGCCAATGCGAACACCGAAATCCTCGACGAGATGGGCTTGGGCGGAAATAGTCGCGGCGAGACCGAGCGCGGTGACGACGGACAGCGTTCGAGCCGTTCGACCTGCATTGGGCATTTCTTATGGATATTACATTTATGGTTTTTATACAATAAAATAATCGTCCGAGAAGCCCTTTCCCATCTCGCGCAGATGAGTCGCATCTAACATTAATATCTGATTATCAGATATTTAAAGATTCCAAATTGACTGGCTTTTAGCGTTCAATTTTCGTGCCGAGCAGGGTTTGTCTCCGCCTAAAAATGGCGGCTTTGGAATCAGAAAAGCGGGGCCGCTGCCCGGAGCTGGAACACGCCGCCCGAAAGCACACTGTGGGCAGAGTCGGGGCCTAGAGGCTAAGCATCCTCTAATGCCGAGCTCCAGTCGGCCGTGGCTTGGTGACCGCGCGTTCGATTGCGGCAGTGAGCTCTTCGGCGACCAATGGCTTAGCAATGTGGGCGAGAAATCCCACCTTTCGGCTCCGTTCGATATCAACGTCGGTGTTATGTCCGCTGATGGCGATGGCCCGAACCGGTTTCATTGCGCTTAGTTCCTCCATTAGGTCCCATCCAGTACCGTCGGGCAGGCGAAGGTCACTCAGCAGTACGTCAAATTCGATCGCTTTTGCGAGACCGCGGGCGGAGGCGATATCAGGCGCAATGTAAACCTTATAACCGATGGTGGTGAGGAATTTTCGGAGCGCCTCCGCAGTGCTGGCGTGGTCTTCGACGACAATGATGCGGTACGGTTCTCGGCCCATGGACGTTTGATCCAAGCTTAGTTTGTGCCAGCGAAGATGTGCATCGCGCGTGCGGCTCCATAGGCCCGCCGCCAAGATAGCTGTGCTACCAGACCTCGACGCTCTATGCAGTCATCATTCGCTCGGATTGAGGCGCGTTCGATTATCCAATGTTCGCTATCTCTATGTTCCGCCATCCCCCAACCTGGAGTGTTTTCGAGCACAGAGAATCAGGCCAGTTATACCTCGAAAAATGTGCGCAAACGTTGAAGGAAAGTGGCGCTATATTCACGTTGCTTGGCCGCCTCATTTTGGGCGAGATGAGCATCTTTGATAATGCCCTCGGTCTCCATCTTTCGTTTTGCCAGTAACTCACTCAGTTGATTGAGACATTCGGGCGCTTGGCGAATGACTTCGCCCATGACTGGTTTGCTGATTTCCAGAACGTAGCAATCGGCGGCAGCGCGAACGGTGGCGGTGCGGCGTTCGCCGGTCAGGAGCGACATTTCGCCGAAGCAATCGCCGGAATGCAGTGTGCCAACGCGAATCGCTGCACCGTTTTTGGCTACGGAGACGTTGGCGCTGCCGCGCAAGAGCACAAACATCGAATCGCCCTCGGCCCCTTCCACGATGAGGCGTTCCCCTCGGCCGAAATGATTGAGTCGCGAATTTTGTAGTAGAGCATCGAGTTGATCGTCCGCGAGGCACTGAAAAAGAGGCTCACCGCGTAAGATCTCACGTGCCTGCTCGTGGTCTTCGCCCCCACGATCCCGGGGCCGGCGTTCCACGTGCAGCGTCCGAATCGGGTAAGGAATGTTGATTTGTTGACGTTTCAATTCGTACCAAACATTTGTGCGAATGGCGTCATTCACCTCGTTGATCGCGGCATGATTGCCCATGTAGAATTTGATCTCATAGATGACGGCGTGATCGGCGAAATCGACGAGAAAGATTCTTGGCGGCGGATCTCGAAGCACGAGCTCAGCGTTTTTGGTTGCGCGCATAAGCGCATCCTTGACGCGATTGGGCGGGGTCTTGTAGTCGATGCCAACGCGAATCCGCATCGCGTGCACCTGAGTCGGATAATGCAGATTGACGATGGTTTCTCGAACGATTTCGTTGTTCGGAATATCGAGGTAAATGCCGTCATTGGTACGCAAACGGGTGGAGCGCCAGTTGATCTCCATGACTTCAGCGAAGCGTTCACCTACCTGTAACCAATCGCCTACCCGAAAAGGCCGGCTAATTTGCAATTGAATGCCGGCAATAATTCCTCCGAAAAGGTTTTGTCCGGCAAAACCGACAATGATAGCGACGATGCCCGAACCCGCGAGAAGGCCTTTGAGCTGGGCTTCAGCATGATAGCCGAAGCTGAGGACGAGCAGAAGAGTGACGAGAAAAACGATGAGGGCAAAGATCTCGCGCAGAATGTGCGGGATGGGTGTTTGCCGCTTCTTTTCGAAGTAGAAGTCCCAGAGATAATGGTTCGCGAAAGCGATGATGAAAGCCGGACTAAGCAAGACCAGCGCGGCGCCAACGTGCTTGCGCCAATCGGCCTGGACGCCATAAACGGTGATGGCGGCATAGAACGCGAGGGTGAGACAGAAGGTTTGGAAGAACAATCCAAGCGGCACCTGCGCGCGCCGTTTGAAAAAGCGACCGAGAGTGAGTGCAACGAAGTAGGTGAGGATAAACGCGACGGCGGTCGCGGCAGCGCGTTGAGAGCTAATGAAGGCCTGAATCATCGGCACTCGATTTTACCGACAAACAGGCAGTGGAACAAGGGCGACGGTTACTTCGGCAATGCGGACGCGTCTCCAACGCGCCACACAAGCCTCCAAGCCTCGTGTCGCGCGGAAGACAAGCCGGAGGCCCGCCTTCCAATTTTCGTTCGCGTCAATTCAAATGGCTACTCGTGTTTCGTTAGGCACGTGGTGCGAAAAATAGCCAGGCCCAACCGGCGAGGAAGCAAAGTCCGCCCAGTGGTGTGATCGCTCCGAGCCAACGGATGTTCGTTAATGCCATGGTGTACAAACTTCCGCTAAAAAGGAGAATGCCAGCACAGAATAGCCAGCAGGCGCCGCGGTTAGTTGCGCCGAAAAAGGCGAGGAACAGGAGCACGATGGCGTGAGTGAAATGATAAAAAACGGCCTTATTCCAAACATCGAGCATTCCGTTGCGATCGATTATGGGTTTGAGCCAGTGCGCGCCGAATGCGCCGAGGGCGACCGCGAGAAAGCAAAGTGCCGCGGCAATTCGAGTAAATGCGATCATTTTTCTTTGCTATTTACAGAGGCATTTCACTTCAGCGTAAGTCTTAATTTCATCCTGCGTTTGCATTCCGCATAAAGCGCGTCGTAAAGAACAAACTCACGCTCGAGAATTTCGTGGTCTGATAGTCCAAGAGTCCCGAACCCGCCTGCGATCCAGCGCAAACCTTCGCCGGCGGGGTGCGGATTGGTGGGACGCGAATCAGCTCGCGGACGATCTCCCCAAGAAGCACGAGCGCTGGTTCAGTCAGATTGTATTTCTTAAGGATGGAATTGAAGGAGACATCCTCGCCGTGATGTCCCAGCTCACAGTTCGGAACATCGAATACGGTCCCGTTATCGATTTTTTCCCACTCGGTCTCACGCGGGAGAAATACAAACTCTGCCTCAGGATCGACAAAATTCCGGATCAACCACGGACAAGCTACGCGATCGACTTTAATTTTTTCGCGCGTGATCCATTTCATACCAATACGCTTTTGGGGCACAAAGACGGCCCGCCAAACATGTCAAAAAAACCAGATACTGGCTTGTGATCTGGGACTGTAAAGTTTTCCGCGCTTGTTGGCGAATTTAGCGGATCGGGCCTCCGGTCGCGGCAAGCTTCGGCGGGCTGTTTTGGTTCTGGAGCGCGCATCGACGCTCCAGAACCGCCACGCTATTTAATATCAGTGTTTCTCGCCTTTTTCCTTGTGCTCGGCTTTCTCATCATGAGTACCGAGGTATTTTCCGCTGCTATCAACCTGGATGGCCGTTTCTTTGCCATCTTTGTTCACGATTGCTTCGTAGCATTCCTTGCCCTTGCGAGTTTCTTTTTCGATTCGAAGGATTTGATCGTTACCAGCCTTTTCTTTGATAGTGGTTTGAGCGGCCTCCGGCACATCCTTCATCTCGACCTGCGCTTCTTCACGCGCTTGCGCCATCACTCCAAAGGTGAGGCCAGCGCTGATGATCCCTGCTGTAATTAATGTCCTTGTTTTCATTGTAATTCTCTCTTTGACCCTCTTTAGACTGGATTCGCTGAATCTTTATTCGGCGGATGCTTCGCCGCCCTCAGTGCTATAAAGACGCAGCAGACAGCACAATCCCCCGGGAAAATTTCAAAGCGATGTTCAGTCCCGGCTTCGGCCGCGATAATCACGAATATCTTGCTTGCACGTTAAATGGTGGATCGAGCAGGCAACGCCCGTTAGGCTTTGTCGCTCAATATTAGCCAAAGGCATACTCGCAAACGTTTTGGCATCGTCCGCGCGACTTCGATTCGTGCGCTATCAGACGCATTTTCGCTGGGCTGAGAAAAAATGCGCGTTAGGCTCCCCCAATGCATCGCCGTTCTTCCTTTCCTTTCCTGTTTCTACTTGTATTCGTATTCCTCCTCCGCGATCTCTGCGCCGCGTCTCCGATTCAGGAACGCGCCGATCGTTTCCTTAAACTGACGAACGCAGGGTATGAGGCGCTTTTTCGCGTCAATAGTGAAGCGCAATGGCTTGCGGTGACGGACGTAACACCCGAGCACGACGCCGCCGTCGAAGCAGCGGGCAAAGCTTACGCTGCGTTCAATGGGAACCCGGCCATCATCACCGAAGCGCGCGACCTGCTCTCACACGAGAAGGAATTAACGCCGCTGAGCGTTCGGCAGTTGAAACAACTGCTCCTGAATGCGGCGGAAGGGCCGATGACAAATCCGGACCTGGTCGCAAAACGCGTCGAAGCCGAAACCAAGCAGGCCTCAATTCTGAATAGTTTTGAATTCAAACTTAACGGCCAAAAGATCACGGCCAACGAAATCGACAACAAACTGGAAAAGAGTACGGACCTGGAAGAGCGCAGGGCAATTTGGGAAGCCTCCAAGGAATCCGGGCCCGCGCTCAAACCGAATCTCGTGGTCCTGCGCGATCTCCGGAACGGTGTGGCCCGGGAAATGAAGTATCCGGACTATTTCTCGTTAGAAGTTGCCAGCTACGGAATGACGACGGCCGAAATGTTGAAAATGCTGGACGACTGGATGGCGACGCTTCGTCCCCTTTATCTGCAACTGCATACCTGGGCGAAGTACAAGCTGGCCGAGAAATATCATCAGCCGGTTCCAAAAAGAATTCCGGCGCACTGGCTCAACAATCGTTGGGCGCAGGAATGGCCCGGTTTGGTTGAAGCGGCTAACATCGACAAATACTTCGAGGGCCGTCAGGCGGAATGGATTATCAAGACGGCGGAGCAATTCTATACCGGCCTGGGATTTTCCCCCTTACCTGAAAGTTTCTGGAAGAAATCGGACCTGTACCCATTGCCACCAGACTCGAAGCGCAAGAAAAACACTCACGCTTCGTGCTGGCATATCGACTTGGAGAACGACATCCGCTCGCTCCAGAGCATCGAACCAAATGCACGCTGGTTTTTCACTGCGCATCACGAACTTGGTCACGGATACTACTTCAAAGCTTACAGCCGGCCGGAAGTTCCCTATTTGCTGCGGACAGGCGCTGCCCCTGGATTTCATGAAGGTATTGGCGAGTTGATTTCGCTGGCTTCAAGTCAGGTGCCGTATCTGCAAGCGCAAGGAATTTTGCCCAAGGATTTCAAGCCCGATATGAATGCATTTCTCCTTGATGACGCGCTGGCCCGCGCCGTCCCGTTCATTTACTTCTCGTGCGGGACGATGCCGCACTGGGAGGTCGATATTTACGCGCACAATCTGCCGGCCGACCAGTGGAACGCGCGCTGGTGGAAATACGTGAGCGATATGCAGGGAATTGAACCGCCCTCACCGCGGAGCGAAGAATGGTGTGACGCCGCAACCAAGACGCATATCAACGATACGCCCGCTTACTATTATAACTACGCTTTTGCTACGGTGTTTAAGTTTCAACTACACGACTACATCGCCCGCAAGATCCTGCATCAACCGCCGCAATCCTGTAACTATGCCGACAACAAGGAAGTCGGGACGTGGCTGAATAATATTCTGAAAAAGGGCAGCACGGAGGACTGGCGGAAGGTTTTGAAGGAAGCGACTGGCGAAGATATCTCCACCCGCGCCATGGCTGAATACTTCAAACCACTACAAAGCTGGCTGGAGGAACAAAACAAGGGGCGGCAGATCGGGTGGGAGTAGTCTACAGTTATTCGCTACCATTCGTCATCCCGAGCGCATGCGAGGGACCTCGCAACAGGTCGCATGCTGTCGGACAATCGTGAGATCCTTCGCCGTCTGCGCCGCTCAGGATGACAGCGAACACGTGATTGATGTGGTGTTATGCGTGTTCTCGTAATTACCGGTGCGGGCGTTTCCGCGGAAAGCGGGATCCCGACTTTTCGGGGCAAGGATGGTTACTGGCGAAATCTTGATCCGACGAAACTGGCAACGCCGGAAGCGTTCGCACACGATCCGAATTTAGTTTGGGATTGGTATCGCGAGCGACGTCAGCGCATTCGGACGGCGCAGCCGAATCCTGCTCACCAGGCCATCGCCAAATTAGCGGAGCGGGCAGGCGAATTTCTGCTGGTGACCCAAAACGTGGACGACCTTCACCGGCGTGCCGAATGGGATCAGAAGCGCATCCCGCGTGACAAGATCGTACAGATTCATCGAGATATTTTCGTTACGCGCTGTTCGCGTTGTGATTGTCAAAGATACGAGCGTGAGCATGCGCAGGATGACGGCGGCAGTTTCCCGAAGTGTCCGGAGTGCGGCGCGTGTATGCGACCCGGGGTGGTCTGGTTCGGTGAACAATTGGACCCGGCAAAAATCGGCATTGTGGAAAATTTTGTGGCCGCCGGCGACTGCGATTTGGTCATTGTCGCCGGAACGACTGCGCTTTTTGGTTACGTTATTGATTGGGCGCTGCGGGCGCGAGGGCGCACTGGCCAATTGATAGAAGTGAATCCTGAAGAAACATCGTTGTCCCAATTTGCGACCAAGTCATTCCGCGAACGGGCCGGGGTCGCCTTGCCGCGGCTGGTTGATGAACTATTAAGCAGCTTTTCAGCTTAATCGCGGCATGCGGGGGTCACCGATTGCCCGCAGGTAGCGTTCTGCCGATCGCGCGACGGCGGCTTTGGCATGCGCTAGCACGTTAGCCTTCCACCAACCGCCGTAGATTTGGTCGAATGAAAATTCCTCGAGCGTTTCAAGAATGCGATCGATCGCGGCTGCGCCGAGCGGGATCAGATTCGGATAGCTTCGCATGAAGCTGAGGTAACGCCGATCTTGCGCCACCGTAAGGATGTCGCTCGTGAGCAGCGCGCCCTTGCCGTTCGCACCCGCCGGCCAATGAAGAATGGTGCCACCCTCGAAATGGCCGCCGCAGTTGATCAACGTCAAATCATCCCAAAGCGGAAAGGTTGTGCCTTCCCAAGACTGAATACGCGGACTGTCGCGCATGACCCACTCGCGATCCGCGGCGTGTAAATATATCTCCGCGTCGAAATGCTCCGCCCATTCGACCATTGAAGAATAAAAGTGCGGATGCGAGATCGCGATCGCCCGAATACCTCCGCGCGTCCTGACTTCCGCGATCGTCTCGTCCTCGAGCAATGAAATGCAATCCCACAACAAATTTCCTGCGGGCGACTGCACCAGCAGAGCGCGTTGAGCAATGGCGAATTCCGGTTCCGTTGCGATGCCGAGAAGGTGCGGTGCCTCTTCTTCGATACGGTTGTGATGATGCAGCGCCAGCTCCTGCAGCGTCGTCCACTGTTGCCCGCCATGACGAACGAATTGCCGTTCGTCCTGGCAAATCGGACATCGTGGCGGCGGCTCCGCGGTTTGGCTAAACTGCGCCCCGCATTGTACGCAGATAAAGTTTTCCATCGGCCTGCCCAACTTACTTCCTCAACCGCCGCGACGAACAGGAGAAGGGCGTTGAGATCAAAGGAGAGAGGGATTTCTTGGCAAAGCGTTGTAGCGGCGCTTGTATCAAGCGCTGGAACTAAACAAAACAACAGGCGCTCGCCGCGGCGAGCGCCTCTACAACCCTACCGATGTGAATCGTGGCTGCGACCGAGTACGGTCGGACCGGAAGACAGACCACCTCCCCGGGGCCGGATTGAACCCGCACCGGTAATCTCGCGTTCGATGTGCGGCGGATTTCCGATGTATTCCACTTTGCCAGCGCCGGTTATGGAAACTTTGAGCGTGTCACTTACCGCTATCCGCGCATCGCCGGCGCCAGTCACCGAAAGCTCGGCGATTTTTGTCTGCAGCGCCTCCGCGCGCAGATCGCTCGCTCCAGTCATGTTCGCGACCAATTCATTTACCGCACCGTCAAGGGTCACGTTCGACGCCCCAGTTGTCTCGAGATAGAATTTCGGCCCGCTAAGCTGATGCGCATCTAATCGTGATGCGCCACTGAAGCTCGCGCCTTCCAGCGCGTTGCTGGTCAGCGCTAATCGGATCGAATGCGTCGGCCTGACCGAGCGCGTGGTCCGGACATGCAGGACTTTGTCTCTAACCTCCATCTCGACGTACTGCATCAGGTTTTCGTCGACTGTGATCGAGGCAGAAGGCGCGCCGCTCTTCCATTCGACCCGGAAAGCGCCGCCGGTTTCGACATTAACAAAGGGATCGACATTCCGTTGTTCGGTAACCACGCGGCCGTTGCCGCGAATGCCACCGATGTCGCATCCAGCGAGAGCGAAAAGCAGGCCGACGGCAAAAATATGCTTCTTCATAGAGAGACTTTAGAAGTTAGATGCAGGCAGCGTCCGGTCTGGATTCAAAAAATCTAGCGCAGAGCGCGATCGCGGTGGAGCAGGAGTTATGGTTAGCTCCACTGTCTCGGTAAGTTTGTCATCGACATAAAACTCGACCCGATATATCCCCGTCGCCCAACCGTCGGGCGGCCGCGAGAGTGTGAATTTGCCAAATGCGTCGGCTATGGGCGCAACGGCGGTTGCTTCGTCTACTTTGAAGTCAACCGGCGCGATCCCAGTATCTTGCGCAATCCAAACGGCGCGGACCCTGGCATTTTTTCGCAGGCCATGACCACGCCAGCGCGCCACGATTTGCAGCGCGTCGTCAGAAATGAGGTTGAGTGGATCGCCGTCGCTGCTGGTGGAAACGGAAGCTTCCAGTTTCTTTTTTTCCGCGATCGGTTGGGTCTGCTGTCGCGCGGGAAGGTTAAGGAGCTCGATCGTGTTCCGGCTGAGCAGATCTCCGCCGGGCGAGCGCTGCGTGACCGTTTCCTTGATCGAGCCGACTCCGCGGACAAACCAAAAGTCGGCCACAGTCAGCAAGCCCTCATTTTTTTTCCCGCGAAAATGCAGGGCGCGGAATTTCCCCGCCGGCACTTCGATGTCGCCGTCACCAACAATCTTGAGTGGCAAATTAAGATCGAGGCCGGCGATAGGGCCGTGATAATTCCACTCGGTGCCGAAGCTCAGTTCCCCGGGCAGGATTGTAATTGCTGGATCGAACGCTTCGCTCTTTCCGCCTTGGACGCGATAAGCGGTTGCCAGAATGGCGTTGCTCTCGTTTTTCAAAAACTCTGTCGATTGGGCAATGCCGTTGATTGCAGTTTCGATCCGCAAAATACTTTGTTCCTCCGGATTTTTGGGAGCAAAGACCTGGCGCGTCAATGTTCCGGGCTTGGTCTCGCCCTCGCGGGTGAAGGCGTACCGCCAGGTGGTGCCGTCTGCGGTTGGAATTGGCCATTCCGCTTGAGTGACCGATGCGCCGATCATTATCCAAAACAGAATGGCACAGAACCGCGACACCAAACACGCTAACCGCGCCGTTCACAACGGGCAAGGTGCCCGTTGGCCCCACAGCCAAGATGGCTGTGCTACGGTTTCTTGCGGTGGCCGACCATTTCGGCAGTGCGGCTCCGTTGGTCAAGTCTGGTTAGCTGACGAGCTTGCGCGGGCGTAAGCAATGGCGTGTGCGGAATGGTGCAAAGGTATTCTGCGATAAACCAAATGCTGCGCTCGGAAGTCATCCAATGACGGTCATCGAAGCGCGTGAGATCGACCGGTTGTGAGTAACGACGCAGGGTGCGTTCGCTGCGAAGATTGAAGTAGATGTTGAAATAGCTCATCGCCAGTTCGCGTAAGGTGCGATAAACCGGCTCGCGATAACGGCAGCCACTGAAGTTGGATTTTGCCACTGCGCCCCAGCAACCGCGCACTTTGAAAATTGCGAGGACATGATCCGTATCGTTCACTGCTTCGAGGTCCCAGAGCAATGGCGGAAAGCCCAGAACACGTAACGCCGCGGCGCCGAAGATCGCTCCCTCAAGACAATGCGCCGTCCTTTCTTGCAAAACTTTTCGCGGCGACCATGAGGTGTCAGCCAGATGATAGGGAAGACTGTCGAGAAAACGTTGCACGCCGGCAGGAGTTTTGAGGGCCCGCAATTGACGCAGCTCAATCGGCGTGAATTCGTCCAGAGGCGCTCGTTTCAATTAACGGATGTGAACGCATGGCGTTCTGTTAAGCAACAAGAGAGTATTCCAAAGGCGACCAATTCCCCTGGGTAGCGCACGCGTCTCGCGTGTTGGCGATCGCGTCCTCGCGATCGCGGCCTTTTTCCACAAAGATTGTTTCGACGAGACGCCGAAAGTCCGAGCCGGACTGGCATTTCACGCGAGACGCGCGCCCTACCCAGCAGCCCGCGTCCCCCGGAAATCTTTGCGCGAGACTTGCCGATCAAAGGACCAGCTCCGAGTTGATTAATGCCGACCCTTCGCAGAAGAAGCGGCGAGCTCCTGCGAGCCCGTGGTAGCACAGCCATCTTGGCTGTGGGGCCAACGGGCATCTTGCCCATTGATCTGTTTTTTAGGTATATCGTCGACATTCTACGCTAGCTTAAGCTCAAGGCAGTGAGCTCTAAGTTGATTGACAGCAACCGCCAGTCCGGCTCGGACGTGGATTTTGATCTTCAACCCTCCTTGAAGGGAGATCTCGTCGAGCTGCGCTCGCTCCGGCCGCAGGACTTCGATGCGCTTTTTTCCGCGGCCAGCGATCCGAAGATTTGGAAACAGCATCCGGATAGCAACCGCTACCAGCGAGAAGTCTTCCAGAGATTTTTCGACGGTGCGTTAGAATCCAGAGGCGCATTCGCGATCATCGAACGCAAGTCGGGCCGAATCATCGGCAGCTCAAGATACTGCAATCTGGACCTAACGAATCGTGAAGTAGAAATAGGGTGGACGTTCTTGGAACGCGAATTCTGGGGCGGAACCTACAATAGCGAGTTGAAGCAACTCATGCTCGAACACGCTTTTCGATTTGTGGATCGTGTCGTCTTTGTTGTCGGAGAACAAAATTTTCGATCGCAGAAGGCCCTTGAGAAAATTGGCGCGAGTTTTCTGAAAAAGGCTCAACTTCCAGCCGCTGATGGAACCGTCAGGACAAACGTCGTCTTTGTCATTACCGCAAAGGCATATCGCGTAGTTGCGCCCGCGCCGCGTTAAAGACCCCACCAGGATAGGTCCATGTCATCTAAAACCCCCCAGGAAATGATATGATAGGCCGAGAATTGCCGATCCGATTATTACCGGAATGATGTCGATTTTGTAGCGTAGCATTGCGACAAAGGCGGCGACACAAAGCAGAATTGCAAACCAATCGACGTTTCCGCTCGCGGGAAAAATGACGTGCAATCCGAACCAAACCCCGAGGTTCAAAATTACACCGACGACCGCGGCCGTGACGGTTGAAAGCGCGGCCGTCAGTAGTTTTACGTCGCGCAATTTCTCGATGTAGGGTGCGCCTAAGAAAACCCAAAGAAAACAAGGCACAAAAGTTGTCCAGGTCGTGACTAGGGCGCCGAGGGTCGCGCTCGCGAGCGGTGGCAGATTTCCGGGATGATTCCACGCGCCGAGGAACCCGACGAACTGCAAAACCATGATCAAAGGACCTGGTGTGGTCTCAGCGAGGCCGAGTCCATCCAGCATCTGTGGAGCAGCAAGCCAATGATAATGCTCGACTGCTTGCTGCGAAACGTAGGGCAGCACGGCATAGGCGCCGCCGAAAGTAACGACGGCAGCTTTACTAAAAAAGATCCCTTCGCGAAAAATCGTGTGATCGGTGCCGAGAAAAATTCCGGTAAGTGCGAGCGGCAACGCCCATATCACAATCCAAGTGGCCGAAATCTTGAGCGCATGCAGCCACGTTGGCTTCGCGCGATCCGCGACGTTGCTGGCAAGACCGACATCTAACGGGTGCGCGGTTTCGCCGCGAAAATATTGGGGCAAAATCCTCGCGCCAATGAGTCCGAGAATCCCGGCACTAATGATGATCAAAGGAAATGGGACATGGAAAAAATAGATTGCGACAAATGCGGCCAACGCGAGCGACCACATGACCGCGTTCTTGAGGGCCTTGCTTCCAATGCGAATGACAGCCGCGGCAACGATGGCGAGCACGGCCGGTTTCAGTCCGTAAAAGATCGCCGCGATCCATGGAATGTTTCCAAACGCGACATAAACGTAACTGAGCGCCCAAAGGATAAAGATCGATGGAATAACAAAGAGAGCACCGGCAAAGACGCCACCGCGCGTCTTGTGCAGAAGCCAGCCAATGTAGATGGCAAGCTGCTGCGCTTCCGGCCCGGGCAGCAACATGCAAAAATTTAACGCATGCAGAAACCGGGCATTGTCGATCCAGCGTTTTTTCTCAACCAGTTCGGCGTGCATCATCGCGATCTGGCCGCTCGGTCCGCCGAAACTAACGAATCCTAACTTGAGCCAGAAACGCAATGCCTCCCGGAAACTAGGATGTCGGACTGACGGCTGACTCTCAGTCAAAGTCGTGCTCATCCGTTACCAAGTTATCGGATGCGACAGATCGCGCGCTCCTGAAGTTTTCTTCAGAATGTCGATCTTGGCGCGATGCGGCAACGATCTTACCGTCTTCTGAAGTGAGAGTCTTGTTAATTGAAGACGATGCCAAGACCGCCCGCGCCCTGGCCAGCGGACTGCGCAGCGAAGGCTTCGAGCCGATGACCGCGAATACGGGCGAAGAGGGTTTCTTTTTACTTAGCCGCGAAAGTTTTGATTTGGTCATTCTCGATTGGATGCTGCCCCGCCGCGACGGCATTGAGGTGTTGCGCACGCTTCGCGCACGCGGTTCGAAAACGCCAGTGCTGCTGCTCACCGCGCGCGATGCGGTGGACGATCGCGTCCTCGGTCTGAACGCCGGCGCGGATGATTATCTGGTGAAACCCTTTGCCTTTGCCGAGTTGCTCGCGCGGGTTCGTGCACTACTGCGGCGGGTCGATTCGGGAAATGCGCTGCGGCAGCAGATCGGCGATCTCACATTCAATATGCAAACGCGTCGTGTCGCGCGTGGGGCGCGGGAGATTGCACTGACACCACGCGAATTCGATCTGCTCACATTTCTTGCGCAGCATCATGACCAAACGGTGACGCGGCAGATGATCGCGCGCGAAGTGTGGCGCGAGCCGAACCGCGCTACCCCGCTCGACAACGTGATCGACGTGCACCTCGCGCATTTGCGTCGCAAGTTGGACGATGGCGAGACCGTGAAGCTTATCGAAACCGTCCGCGGCGTTGGGTTCATTTTACGCGCGGAGGCGGGCGGGTGAAAGGCTGGTGGCAGCGGCGTTCGGTTCGCTTTCGCCTGGCATTGTGGTATGCGGCGGCGACGGCTTTGGTTCTGTTCGCATTTGCGTGGTTCGTCTACGAAGTAATCGAGCGTCGGCTGGCGGCCGAGATCGACCGGCAGTTACGGATCGACTTTGATCTGGTTGAGCCCCAACTCGACGTCGATACGGAGGGGCGCGTGGGTTGGATGGTGCGCGGGTCCCATGGCGATGAAGGGTTCGCCCGCATCTCGGCGTGGTTTGAGGTGTGGTCGGAGAACAAAGAGTTGCTTCTGCGCCATTGGCCCGTTCCAGACGCGAATATCAAAGACATACTCCCACCACCGCAAACATCCACCCTGCGCTTTGCCACCATTGAGCTTGAACGCGCCTTATTCGTGCGCGTGATGGAACGGCCCGGACGCGCGCAGGGCCGAAGTGTGATCATTCGCGTCATTCGCGACGAAACGGAAATGCGCCGCACGCTTAGCGAAATCGTCGAGGTGTCGATGCTCGGTTTTCCACTCGCGGGCGCGCTCGCAGCCATTGGCGGCTATCTGGTCGCCACGCGCTCGTTGGCACCCCTCAGTGCCATGGCGCGGCAGGCTCGTCGGATTACATCGGAGTCGCTCTCGAAACGTTTGCCGAATCCTAACCCGAACGATGAACTCGGCCGTCTCGCCAGCGTGTTCAACGAAACACTGACGCGGCTCGAAGCGTCGTTCGCCGAATTGCAGCGCTTTACCGCGGATGCATCTCACGAGTTGCGGTCGCCGCTCACCGCATTGCGCGCCGTCGGTGAAGTGGCACTGCGCGATGGTCACGATCCCGCGATGCTCCGCGAAACAATTGGCAGCATGCTCGAGGAAGCAGAACGCCTTACCGATCTCATTGATGCGTTGCTGACGCTTGCTCGTATGGATGCGACGAAGTCAGGCGCCACGCGCGAGGAAGTCAACATTGCCACGCTGCTCGAGGAAATCCGCGATCAGTTCGAAGTGCTCGCGGCCGAAAAAGGGCAAACGCTTGCCGTTACAAGCAATCACAATGTTTCGGTGCAAGCCGATCGTACACTGTTGCGTCTGGCCCTGGTGAATCTTGTGCACAACGCGATTCAGCACAGCCCATCCAGCTCGAAGATTTCACTCGCGGCGGCCCGTCGGCCACACGGTATTGAAATCTCGGTCAGCGATACTGGCCCTGGCATTGCGCCCGAATATCAAGAGAAAATCTTCGAGCCTTTTTTTCGCCTCGACAAAGCGCGATCGCGCTCGGGAGGCGGCGGGGTCGGCCTTGGTCTGGCCATTGCCCGGCGCGCGGTCGAACGGACTGGCGGCCGAATTATTCTCGAGAGCGAATCAAATCGCGGCAGCGTTTTTCGCATCGAAGTTCCGCTTGCAGGCAGTGCGGCGACAATCTGAAGAAAACTTCAGGATTTCTTAAGTGGGGTCGCGGCAGATCACTTGTCTATTTGAAATGTGAACCCGATTCGTTGGCTCTGCTTCGCGCTTGCGACAGCAACTTGTGTCGCGGCCGCGGAAAGTCGTGAGACGTTCGATCAATCGACGCAACTGCCGCCGGGTTGGCAGAGCGGCGTCACCGGACAAGGCAGCGCAAAGTGGGAAGTAATTCCGGAGCAGTCCGCGCCGAGCAAGCCAAACGTGTTGCGCCAATCCGGCGAGGCGACCTTCGCCTGGGCTGCGAAAATGGATACGGCGATCAAAGATGGATTTGTCGAAGTGAAAATCAATCCGATCAGCGGCCACGAAGATCAGGCTGGTGGAATCATCTGGCGAGTAAAGGACACAAACAATTATTACGTCGTCCGCGCGAACGCACTCGAAGGCAACGTCGTGCTTTACAAAACGGTCGAGGGCAAACGCTCATCGCTTCAGGTGAAGGGCCGAATGTTTGGTTACGGAGTGGACGCGAAGGTTCCAAGCCGCAAGTGGAGCACGTTGCGCGTCGAGTTTTTCGGCAAACTCTTCACCGTGTTCTTCAACGGCGAGAAGCTGTTCGAAGTCGAGGACGAGACGTTTAAGGATGCCGGTGGCGTCGGCGTTTGGACGAAGTCAGACAGCATCACTCTTTTTGATGATTTCATTTTTGGAGGCAAGCAATGAGTGTTTTAGCCGCGCAGCCTTTCCCAATTTCGCTGCCGAATCCGCATTCGAGTGAATGCGGCTCTTCGCGCGCAACACAAGAAACCGAGGCGTCCACGCGTCTCTTAATTCCAACAAGAAAATACAAAAACACATGAAATACATCATTCCAGTAATAGCAGTAGCCACGGTCCTCACGCTTGGCGCTTGGACGCCGGCTTATGCAGAGGAAGAAAATGAGCAGGCCGTTCAGATGTCCGATTTGCCCGCTCCGGTTCAGACGACAATTAAAGACAAAGCTGGCAGCAGCGAGATCGTCAAGATCGAGAAGAAGACGGAAGAGGGCAAAACCGTTTACGAAGCCGTCGTGAACAAAAAAGGGACAGAGTGGAGCATCGAAGTCGATGCGAACGGCAAGTTCCTGAAGCAGTACAAGGAGAGCGAGGAGAAGGAAAAGGACGAAAAGAAGTAACTGCGTTCGAAAGTGGGTCGGGCCCGAGAAGGCCCGGCCCCTCCGCTGAACGGAAAGTGTTTCGACACACACCACATGAAAATCCAAAAATTGCTAGTCGCCGGAATTCTAAGCGGAATATTCAGCACCACTGTCCTGTCCGCGGGCGAGAAACTTGAGACGGCGCGCATCGACGAATTGACCGGGCTCAAGGGAAAGATGAACGAGAAGGAAGGCGTTTATAAAGTCACCTTCCCGCGCGACGACGTGAAAATCAGCGTCGATGGCTGGACCATGCCGCCGTTCATGGGCCTCGGCACCTGGGCGGCATTCACAAAAGGCGCGCACACCGAAGCGATGGTGATGGGCGATACGGTTCTCTTTGAAGACGAAGTGAATCCCGTGATGTCCGTCGCGTTCGACAACGGACTCAGCGTGACCGCACTGCACAACCATTTCTTCTTCGATCAACCGAACGTGTATTTCATGCATATCGAAGGCGAGGGAACAGTTGTGCAACTCTCTGGCGCCGTGCGCAAGGTTTACGACAAGATCAAGGAAACTCGGGCGGCCAATCCGCAACCGAAAGACGCCTTCGGCGGAACTGCGTTACCGGAGAAAAATTCAATTTCGGCGGAGCCATTAAACAAAGTCTTCGGGATGACCGGTGAGACCGCCAACGGAATGGTGAAATTCACGATCGGCCATCCGGCGGCGATGCATGGCGTTAAGATCGGCAACGCGATGGGCGTAAACACATGGATGGCTTTCGCCGGCAGCGATGACAACGCCGTGGTCGACGGAGACTTCGCTGTCAACGAAGATGAACTGCAACCTGCGCTCAAAGCGATGCGCGTTGGCGGGATTAACATCGTCGCCATTCACTCGCACATGACGCATGAGCAGCCGCGCATTTTGTTTTTCCACTACTGGGGCAGAGGGCCGGCTACGAAATTAGCGGAGGCAATCCAAGGTGCGCTGCTGGCTTCGGGATTGTCCGGCATCAGTACGTCGGCGGCCAAGTGAAAGTGCGATTACTCCTCGCGCCGGTTTGCTGCCTCCTGATTGCACTTCCGTCGCTGACACGCGCAGCGTTGCGTCCAGCTGAGTCGGATGAATTCAATGGTCAGGAAGCGCCAGCGTTTTCCGTGACGTCGGTGAAAGGAGATGCTGTTTCGCTCAAAGACTTCAAGGGTCTCCAGCCATAAATGAGTTGGATATAAAGTTTCCGGGCACCGATGTTTGGTCTGATGGAATTGCTGACGCCGCGTTCTTGGTTTGCACGACCACCAGACTGGGCTGCTGTGAGGCAATGGTTCGCTGACAACAAGACCGCCTCATTGATTGGCGTAGCGGTTTTCGTCGTCGCTGTTGGAACCTGGTGGGCGCACGCTCGAAACGATCCAAAATCTTCATTCCGCGTCGCGGCCGTGAAACGCGGCGACCTCGTGGCGACGATCAGCGCGACGGGGACAATTGAACCGGTCGAGGTCGTGGACGTTGGCGCGCAGGTCGCCGGCCAAATCATTTCTTTTGGCAAAGACAAAGATGCAAAGACGATTGATTACGGCTCGACGGTCGAAGAAGGCACCGTTCTCGCGCAGATTGACGATTCTGTTTACGCGGCAGACGTCGCGCTAGCCAAGGCACAACTAGAACAAGATAAGGCCGGCGAAGTCAGTGCTGCCGCCAATCTCGAACAAACGAAGGCCAAGTCGGTGCAAGCGGATGCGGATTGGCAGAGAGCGCAGAAGCTCGGTCCACAGGGAGCGATTGCGCCGCAGGCGAGCGATTCTTTTAAAGCTGCCTACGACATCGCCAAAGCGAATGTCAATGTTGCAGAGGCCGCCCTCACTCAATCCAAAGCGACTAGCGTGAAGTCCGAAGCGACGCTGAACAAAGCGCAACGCAATCTCGATTTTTGCACGATTAAATCGCCGGTTAAAGGCGTCATCATCGATCGCCGGGTCAATATCGGACAAACCGTCGTCTCGAGTCTGAACGCGCCCAGCCTCTTCCTTATCGCGAAAGATCTAACCAGGATGCAAATCTGGGTCGCCGTGAACGAAGCCGATGTCGGGCGCATCACTCCGGGAGCTCCGGTTGCGTTCACTTGTGACACTTTTCCCGGTCGAGAATTCAAGGGGACCGTCGGCAAAATCCGGTTGAACGCGACCATGACGCAAAACGTGGTCATGTACACGGTCGAGGTGAACACGGAAAATCCGGAGAAGCTTTTGCTGCCGTACCTCACGGCCAACGTTCGCTTTGTCGCGCGGGAGGAAACCAATGCGCTTTTGGTCCCGAACGCCGCGTTGCGTTGGACTCCATCGTCCCTCGCGCAACTCGCGCCGGAAGCCCGCTCGTGGAAATTCCCAGAGCCCGTGCCAATCAACACCTCCGGGTTTTCGAATCTGCCCAAGCAAGATAAAGCGCCCGAGCGTCGCGTGGGCGTCGTCTGGCTGAGAGATGGAAGATTCGTTAGGCCGTTGGAAGTAAAAATCGGCGCGTCCGACGGTGAAAATACAGCCGTCGCGTCCAACACGTTGCGGGAGGGCCAGGAGGTAGTGACAGGAGAGAACGAGACTGCGCAAGCCGGCACGCAGAATCCATTTGTCCCGCAAATTAAGAGACGTTGATCAGAATGAAGCAGGTGATCGCGCTGGAAAGCGTCTACAAGAGTTATCGCCGCGGCGAAGTGGACATTCCCGTTCTGCAAGGCGTCTCGGTAGAGATCGAGCGGGGCGAGTTGGTAGCTTTAGTTGGCGTGAGCGGTTCTGGCAAAAGCACGCTCATGAACACTTTGGGCTGCCTCGACCGGCCCACATCGGGAAAGTATTGGCTCGATGGGGATGAAGTTTCCGCCTTCTCCGCCGATCAACGGGCGTTCTTGCGAAGCTCAAGAATCGGGTTCGTCTTCCAGAATTTTAATTTGCTGGCCCGAACGAGTGCGTTGGAAAACGTGTTAATGCCGCTCAACTACGCCGCCAACCACGTTCCGGAGAGTGAACGCCGGCAGCGCGCCGAGAAACTGTTGCGACTCGTGGGCCTCGGCGATCGCATGGACCACGAACCCTCGCAGATGTCGGGCGGCGAACAGCAGCGTGTCGCCATCGCGCGTTCTCTTATAAACCAACCGTCGGTCCTGCTCGCAGACGAACCGACTGGTAACCTGGACTCACGCACGACCGAGGATGTTTTGCGCATTCTGCAAAGGCTCAACCAAGAAGAAGGCATCACCATTATCGTCGTTACTCATGACGACAACGTTGCCCGTCATACCAAGCGCATCATTCGCATAAAGGACGGAGTGATTGTGAATGAAGGCGCGCCGCAGGCAGGATCTCGCATCGACCCGGTCGAAGTGGAGAGCGACAAGAAGCCAAGCAATTACGTGCCTCAAAGCGGTTGGCTATCTCTCGACACCATTAAGAGCGTTCTTCGAATCGCGTTGCACGCGCTACGCCGCAACGTCATGCGGTCTGCCTTGACTATTTTGGGAATCATTATCGGCATCGCCGCCGTCATCGCCATGATGGAAATCGGACGAGGCTCTTCCCAATCCATCGCGCAAACCATCTCCAGCCTTGGAGCGAATGTCATTCAGATTGATCCCGACGATGTTGTAATCGGCGGCGTCAGCTCGGGCGGCGGCGGACAAGTAACGCTCACGGCTGCGGACGCCGATGCGATGCGCGTGGATTGTCCGGCTGTTCGAGTGGTGGCTCCGAGCGTGGACTGCCGGACACAGATTGTGTACGGCAATCGCAATTGGTTTCCGAACAACGTTCTCGGAACCACGCCCGAATATTTGGTCGTTAGACAATGGGGCCTTGCTCAAGGCGAACCTTTCACTGATAGCGATGTGCGGGGCGCCGCCGCGGTTTGCTTAATCGGTGAGACAGTTGTGCGGCAATTATTCCCCGATGAGTCACCGCTCGGGAAAGAGATTCGGGTCAGAAACAATCATTTGAAAATCGTCGGCGTCCTGAACCGAAAGGGCGCAAACATGATGGGGCGCGATCAGGACGATTTCGTCATCGCGCCCTGGACGACGGTGAAGTATCGAATCACCGGCGTCAGGCAATCAGCCCAGGCGGCGGTCAGCTCGGCCTCCACCCAAATCAATTCTCTGAACCAGCTTTACCCAAACCAGGAGCCGCAGCTCTATCCGCAGCAGTCGGCCATTCAAGCGGCGGACATGCCGCAAATGACGCGATTTGCCGATCTCGACGACGTATGGGTATCGGCCGCTACTCCAGAAAACATTCCGACAGCAATTCGCCAGATCACGGCGCTGCTGCGCGATCGGCATCGCATCCAGCCAGGCGCGCCGGATGATTTTAGGATTCGCAACTTAACCGAGATCTCGGAAGCGCTGGCCTCTGCCAGCCATGTCATGACCAATTTGCTATTAGTTGTCGCGCTAATCTCCCTCATTGTCGGTGGAGTCGGCATCATGAACATCATGCTCGTCTCCGTGACGGAACGAACCCACGAGATCGGCATCCGCATGGCAGTGGGCGGTCGCGCCGGCGACATCATGAAGCAATTCCTGGTTGAGGCGATCGTACTCTGTCTGGCCGGTGGAATCGCCGGAATTCTGGTGGGCCGCGGCGTGTCTATGGCGGTCACGGCCTTTCTTAACTGGCCGACTTTGCCTTCGTTGCCAGCCATCTTGGCCGCGGTCGCGGTTGCTGCCACTGTTGGAATCATCTTTGGCTACTATCCCGCGTGGAAAGCGTCACGCCTCAACCCGATTGAGGCGCTCCGATATGAATAGAAACGCAAGGGCTGGACGATTACCAAATTCGAACAACAACTCAGAGATTGCTGAAAAAACAAACAACATGAAGACTATCAAAGCGCGCTCCTCGCTTCATTTCTTAGTCGCGGTTGCGGCTTTTCTTCCGCTGGTCTGCACCCATAGCCTTAGCGCAGCGGACGCCGGAAAATTACTCGTTCGCGTAAAAGACGTGCCTCTTCCGGGTGGCGCGACTCGTTTCGATTACCAGAGCTTCGATGCTACTACCGGCAGGTTATATTTATCGCACATGGGCGACGGGGACGTTGTGGTTTTTGATACTGAGACCGATAAGGTGGTGGCGAATCTGCGCGGATTCCCAACCGTGACCGGTGTTCTGGTAGTGCCTACACTGAAGACTCTTTATGCGAGCGTTACCGGCAACCACGAGATTGCTGTGATTGATACGGAGAAGCTCGCGGTGACAAAAAGAATCCCCGACGGGAAGTTCCCAGATGGATTGGCCTATTCGCCTGAGACCCGAAAGCTATTTATTTCGGACGAAAGTGGTGGCGTGGAGACGGTGATCGATGTTCGGAGCAACGAACGAATCGACACGATCAAAATGGGAGGCGAGGTCGGTAATACCCAGTATGACCCAGTCTCGCATTTAGTCTACGCCTGCGTTCAGACGCGCAATGATTTCGTGGAAATCAATCCGGAAACTAACAAAATTCAGGCGCGCTACCCATTACCGGGCAGCGAACATCCCCACGGTTTCTCCATCGATGACGAGCACAGCAAGGCTTACATTGCTTGCGAGGGAAACAATAAGCTGATCGTCTTCAACCTAAAGACCCATGCCGTTGAAGCGACCTTTACGGTCGGGAGCGGCCCGGACGTTCTGGCTTTCGACCGCGAGTTTCAAATTCTCTACGTCGCGTGCGAGTCCGGCGTCGTGTCCGTGTTCAAATACGTCGATGATCAACTGCGAAAGATTGGCGACACGGACGTAGGTCCGAATAGCCACAGCGTTTCGGTCGATCCGAAAACGCACAGGATCTTTTTTCCATTAAAGAATGTGAATGGAATGCCGCTCCTGCGGATCATGGCGCCGGCTGCCGAATTGAATTAGTAAGCCTGGCAATCTTGCCTCTGCAATCGATGCAAAGAGGTCGCGTCTATCGTCGGAGCGTTTATGTTGAACGACAGGTCCCGTGAAGCAAGACGAAGAAAAACTAAGCAGGCGAGAACTTCTAGTGCGCGGCGGTTGGCTCACTTTGGGAGTAGCCATCGCCGGGCTTCCGTGCGATTTGCTGGCGGCGGAGGTAGCAATGCTTGATGTCGCTTATGCCGGATCGATGGGCTCGCTGATGGAAGGGCCGATCAAGAGCACCGCAGCCGAAAAACTGAAACTCGAGCTGTATGGGCGCGCGCAGGGATCGAGCGCATTGGTACAGTTGATTGTCGGCGGGAGTATCTGGCCGGACGTATTCATCCCGATTAGCGCTGCCCGAGCAGGCGTTCTACATGTGCGGCGGCATCGACGAGGCCGTCGCCAACGCGGAGTCGATGAAGCAAGCTGGCGCAAACAATTACAAAGCTTCGTCTAAGATCGACACGGCGGACGGCGTACGCACCGGGCTTTTTGTGCCGGAGCGAAACATTTTGTTTGTCGCTGTTCCACATCGCGGTTCACAACATGCGGAGATTCGCAGTTATCAGATCCAATAGTCGGTCGGAGGTTTGTCGTTCGTTGAGACGCCAGCGCTTGCTTCGCTAAAGGATGGGCGAACGACACGCGCTGCGTGTCCGACCACGTCTGACAAGTCGCGGTTCATCTAAGCGAAAAACTACGCATAAGATCGATTCTGCGGAGATTTCTGAGCGCAAACGAGCCTTTGTTCTCGAATAGTTTATGGCCGTATCGGTCAAAACAACACAACCGTGAAAACAACTAACTTGTTAATAACAGCAATTGTGAGTGGAGGCTTGGCGTTCGGCGTTGCCGCGCAAGCAAAGGAACACGAAGAAGAAAACATCAATACGTCTGACGTTCCAGCGGAAGTTCAGAAAGCTGCTGAGACCGAAGCACAGGGCGGCAAAATCCTTCGCTGGGAGAAAGAGGGCGCGAATTACGAAGCCGTCATTGAGAAGAAGGGCAAGAAATGGGGCGTCCAGATTGACGCAAATGGGAAAGTGCTGAGCAAACACGACGAGAGCAAGGAAAAGGGCGAGAAGCACGAGAAGGATTGATTAAGAGTTGCGGTTCTGGAGCGTTCGATCGCTCCAGCACCGGCAACACCCCAAAATCCGAAAGTTTTTTCCGATCTGCGCGCTGCGCGCCGCAGAGGTTCACCTCGCGCCAGGCGCGGACGCGCTGAATCGATAATGAGCTGAATCGGTGCGACGCTAACAAATTGCTGACAACAATAATCCGACGCCCGAAGTTTGTTATGTCGGTGGCGCACGTTCTGAGTCGGCCTACCGTCGAAGGCATCTTTCGGATGCCAGGATGAGACCGTCATTTGGCACTTTTTTCTCCGTCGCGCTTGCAAGTGTTCTGCTAGCCCGCACCGCTGCGGCGAGCGCGCAGGAGAGTGAGAATCGGCAGGTTGTCGTTCGGGCCGAAGCCGAAGAGTTGCCGAGCGCTTACGGCGCTCCTCCCGATCTCTCGCATGGTCGCATCTCTACGTTGACGAAATCATATGTGCTTTCGCCATTCAGCTTTGAACTCGAAGCTGGTTACGAAGGATCCATCTTCCGTCACGGATTGCCGGCGCAGCTTTTCCGGCAGGAGATCGAAATGGGGCTGCCGGCGCGCTTTACGGTTGGGGTACAAAATCAGATTGAGCATTTCGCGGGAAACACTCGCGACCGCAGCTTTACTCTCGAAGCGCGCTACGCGCTGGCGAATTGGAACAAGCTCCCGCTCAATCCCGCAATTTCCTCTGAATACCGTTTCGGCCTCAGCAATGGATCACCCGATTCGGGCGAGCTGGCTCTCCTGATCTCGCACGACTTTCCCCATGAGATCGAGTGGGCGATGAACATTTTTGTTGATCGGGATTTTGGTGGCAAAGAAAGCACAAATGCCGGTTTCGCGCAGAGCGTCGAAGTGCCGGTTCTTTTGCCGGAAGAGAAACTTGAGGTCGGGCTCGAGATGCAATATCGCAGCGGTGGCGAGACCATAGGACTTGAGCGTAAAACGAAAGGTTTAGCGATCGGCCCCACATTAGCATGGCGCCCAACAAAGGACGCGCGCTTTGATTTGTCTCCTCTTTTCGGATGCAGTGATCACACGCCAGCGGTGCAAGTTTTCGCGGTGTTTTCCTTTTCTTTCGGCGGGCCTGGAGCGGGTGATGTAGAATCGCCCGCATCGACGCGGGGTCATTGACCGATCCTTACTAAGTGCGGCAGCCGTCGCGGCCAAGAAAACATTCATGTAATACAAAAATCGCGAAGTCTGCCGCGCTCCGCCAGGAGTGCGCTTTCGGCGCCAAATTCGCACCCGGGTTGGATTTGCGCCCGTCTCGAAGACAGAATTGGAATAATAATTCAGAGCGTCGGTTCCTCAGCTCGATGTTCGGTGTTTGATGTTCGGTGTTCGATGTTTGCTGTTGCAACGCGGCAAAGGGCATTGTTAGAGGGAGACGATTACGAGCACGAGCATGATTCTTGTCAGTCCCGGAGCTAACGGGGGGTAGAATCCACAACTTCTTACTAGTTACTCCGGTTCTGGATAGTTAGGTGGATCCTTCGCCACGGATTCGTAACTGAATCTTCACAATCGTCACGTTTACTTCGACTGGAGCGAAATCAACAGTGCAGCCCAACAATGTTGAATTGAAAAACCCCAAAGAAACAAAATATATGAACATAAAAGCGATCCGATCGGCCCGAACTGTCCCAGTCATTGTTTGCCTGCTCGCGATTAGCACTGCTCTGCCGGCAGCCCTAATGGCGGACTCACTGCACGAAGATAAAGATACTAAGAACATCGAGCACGTTCTGCTCATATCTGTCGACGGACTGCATCAGTCCGACCTGGCTTGGTACCTCCAGACCCATCCTCAATCGAATCTGGCAGCCCTGACGGCGCGCGGGGTTGATTACTCAAACGCCAGCACGCCTTTCCCATCGGACTCGTTCCCTGGGATGGTTGGGCCGGCGACCGGTGGCAACCCGGCGACCACCGGCATCTATTACGACGATTCATGGAATCACGACGTCTTTCCCGCCGGGACCACGAATTGCAAAGGCAAAGCGCCAGGAGGCGAGGTCACCTACTTCGAAGCCCTCGACCTGAACCTGGGCGCCCTCGACGCGGGGCAAGGCATAGTGCCGGCCCCGGGCGCGAATCCCTGGGCCAACATCCTGAAAATGACGAGCAATCCGGTGGATGTGATTAATCCCGCGCAACTGCCCGTTGATCCGAACACCTGCAAAACGATCTACCCAAGCCAGTATCTTAAAGTGAACACGATCTTTGAAGTGGCCCATAAGCATCATTTGCTGACCGCCTGGTCAGACAAGCATCCGGCCTACGAGATTCTGTCCGGACCTTCCGGCGACGGCGTCGACGATTTTTTCACTCCCGAGATCAACAGCAGCGCAAACCCAGCCGCTACGCCCG
>Ga0193729_1000286_pt1 | contig 25915 bp, 25 predicted proteins | sample U1c2metaG_FD_143036 | JGI IMG/M metagenome (GOLD analysis project Ga0193729, IMG submission 143036) | Soil microbial communities from a riparian zone of the East river system, Colorado, United States - U1c2 | ecosystem: Environmental > Terrestrial > Soil > Riparian zone | place: USA: East River...
ACAAGCTCGGCTCGGTCAACTGGAAAGAATACGTGCGCAGCAATAAAGGAAGCAATTTTACCGAGCGGCCGCGCATCGCGCTTTTGCTGGGAACAGTGATCGCCGATGGCTTCATCGCGGTGCAAGCGGAGGATGCGCCGACGGTGAAGGAAATTGGTCAGCGCGTTTTGACGCTCTCGAAGGGCATCGGCGTCGGCAATTCAATTACCCCGCATGCAAAGGCCATCATCGAGGCGGCGGACAAGCGCAAATGGGAGAATGTGCGGCAGGAGCTCGATCGCACTCAGAACAGCGTGCAGCAGGCGATGAACGAAGTGCACGATGAAAAACTCTCCCAGCTCGTTAGTTTGGGCGGATGGCTCCGCGGCACCGAGGTGTTGACGGCGGTCGTGACGAAGCGTTTTTCCACAGACGGTGCAGAACTGCTGCATCAGCCGGACTTGCTTATTTACTTTCAGACGAGGCTGCAAGCGATGCCGGAGTTCGATCTGGCAATCATTCACGAAATTCAAGGCGCCCTTGTCGAGGTGAAGCCGTTGATTGACGTGGGTAACGCGCACATCTCGCCGGATTCGGTGAAAAAAATCAATGAGATCACGACGCGCCTCGACTACGGGATCGTGACCAGGGATTAAGGGTTTTGATGAATGCATTCGTGAAAGCTCTCTTGCGCGGAAGCTCATTGCTCGTGGCCCTGCTCGCGCTGCGGCTGACAGGTTTTGCCTCAGTCGACGATGCGCAATCGTTCGCTCTTCAGGCCGCGGAACCGTACGTAAAAGAAGGATTCCAAGTGCGCGAAGATTATTGGGGAGGCGATCTCGGCGCCGGCGAAAAAAAGGCGGTGCGCCAGCAATTATTCAAGGGCAACGAATACTGGTTCTGGATGGGCACGGAAGTGGAACGGGCGAAGATTTCGGTGCACATTTATGACTCGGAGGGAAAGCTCGCTGAGCAGCCGGACGGATGGGAGAAAGGTCATTTCGCGGCCGCGCACATCATTCCCAAAAGCACCGGCAGCTATTTTATCATTGTGAACATTGAGGAGTCGCCAGAGGAGCGGACGCATTGGGCGCTGGTTTATGGTTTCCGGTAAAGGATGATTCCCCCCCGCGGAACGCCAAGGAGCGGCGGTTTTCAACCGCCGGCGCGATTTGGAAATCACCCTTCCTTGCGCTGGGCGGCTGCGAGATGACTGAGACACGCACGTTGCAATTTGAGAGTGGGCGCGCCTTGCAGTCACTCTACGCGAATGATCTCAAGCTGTTGAAAACTCTGGAAGATTCTCTCGGAGTAAAGGTGACGACACGCGAAGGCTGGGTGAAACTGGAGGGTGAGCCGGAAAGGATCGACCAGGCGCAACGCGTCTTCGATCAACTGGAACAAGCTCGCCAAAAAGGTGTGCCGATCGAAAAACACGAATTTCAATACGCGCTCAATTCGGTGAGCGAAGCGCGTGACGACAATCTTAGTGATGTTATCTCGACGAAGATCGTGACTTCGCCGCGCAAGCCGCCAATCGTGGCGCGCTCATCAGGCCAGCGCAATTATGTCGATGCGATCCAGAAGCACGATGTCGTTTTTGGAATCGGACCCGCTGGCACTGGCAAGACTTATCTGGCCGTGGCGATGGCCGTGGCCGCATTAAAGAAAGAGCAAGTCGCACGCATTATTTTGACGAGGCCGGCTGTGGAAGCCGGTGAAGCGCTGGGATTTCTGCCGGGCGACCTCCAGGAAAAGATTACGCCATATCTGCGTCCACTTTACGACGCGCTGCGCGACATGTTGGAGACGGAGGAACTGGAGCGGGCGCTGGCGCGGCAGACGATTGAAGTCGCTCCGCTCGCGTATATGCGAGGCCGCACCTTGAGCAACGCTTTTGTCATTTTGGATGAAGCCCAGAACACCACCACGGAACAGATGTTCATGTTGTTGACGCGGATTGGTCCCAATTCCAAATGCGTTGTGACCGGCGACGTGACGCAAATCGATCTGCCGCCGAACAAACGTTCCGGTGTGCTCGAAGCGCTGCAGGCGCTGAAAAATGTTCCGGGGATCGCGACCGTTTATTTCACAGAGCGCGATGTGGTTCGGCACGAACTCGTGCGGGCGATCATCAATGCCTATCACCAGCATCGTTCGCCTGCGCCCGCCTCACGAAAGTAATTTAGATCGACAATCACTCGCTAATCGAATGTTCGACTTTCTAAAACGCGGCCGACTCATCAGGCGTGGCCTGGCTTCGCGGAAGACCCGCCGCCGTCGCCCGCGCAACGAATTGCTGCAAAGCCTCGAATACACGCCTTACGTAAAGCTGTTCATTTTTGTCGGCTTTATTGCCGGCCTGGCCTTCCTTATTTTCAGCGGGCAACAGCCGGAACCGACGAAAAACTTCGTGATCGCGCTGCTCTTTCTGGCCATTGCGATGACGCAGCTCTGGATCAATCAGCCCAGGACCTTTTCGCAAAACTCGCGCGTTCTTCTCGTTTTCGGAACCATCCTGGTGCAACTCGCCGTGACGAAGCTCTTACTTATCCTTTGCAATGGCGGCGCGGTTAGATTTCTAAAGCCGGAAATGGGCGGCCTCATTGCGCCCTATGCTTTCGCGCCGCTGGTGCTGAGTGTTTTGCTTGGCCGCAACCACGGCCTTTATGCGGCCGTTTCCGTCAGTCTGTGGAGTAGCGTCTTGTTTGGAAAAATCGATGCGCCGCTTCTCGTCACCAGTTTGATCAGCGGATTCACCGCTGTCTATCTCACGTTACAGGTGCGACGACGCAGCAAACTGATCCGCGCAGGTCTCGGGGTCGGGTGCGCCATCTGGTTACTGTCGCTCACCTTCGGCCTGATCGGCCCGATCAATTTGTTTTCACCGATCGCCAACGATTGGGGAATGATCGGCCTGCAGAGCGCGCTCGCAGTCGGCAATGGAATTGTGACCGCGATGGTGGTTGGCGGCGCGCTCCCAATTCTCGAAAATCTCTTTCAAATCACTACCGACATCTCCTGGCTGGAGGCCTCCGATCTCAATCATCCTTTGCTGCGTCGTATGACAATCGAAGCGCCGGGCACTTATCATCACAGCTTGGTCGTGGCGAACCTGGCTGAGGCAGCGGCGGAAGCCATCGGCGCAAATGCGACCCTCTGTCGTGTCTGTTCCTACTTCCATGATGTCGGCAAATTGGTGAAGCCGGAATATTTCACCGAAAACATGAACTTCGAGCGCAACCCGCATGACGATCTCGCGCCGACGATGAGCGCGTTGATCATTATCGCGCACGTTAAGGAGGGCATCGATCTCGCGCTCAAGCACAAACTCAATCAGCGCATCATCGACATTATTCAGGAACACCACGGCACGTCGCTGGTTTATTATTTCTTCCAGCGCGCGCTCCAGCAGCAGGAAGACGCCCGTGCCGGAGGCAAAATCATGAACATGCGCGAAGAGGACGTTCCGGAAGTGGGCGAAGAAAGCTTTCGCTACAGCGGGCCAAAGCCGCAGACCAAGGAAAGTGCCATCGTCAGCCTGGCAGACATCGTCGAAAGCGCATCGCGCAGCCTGGAGAAACCGACGCCGCAAAAAATCGAACAACTTGTGGATGAGCTCATCGAAGAGCGCATCGCGGATCGACAATTGGACGAGTGCGATCTCACGTTGGGCGAACTGAAAATCATCGCCGAGCGGTTCCGCTTCACCCTCATGACCATGCTGCACAGCCGCATCGCCTATCCCAAGCAAGAGACGAGGACGCTTGGCCCGCGCGAAGAAGGTTTGCACCCAGACGTGATGGCGATGGCGAGAAAGCCCGCGACTGCTCCGCCGGTCTCAGCTGCTTAAAGCTGTAGGGCGACCCGACGGCGCGCCGCTCTACCACGTGGGATTCTACGCTTTAGATTGGGTGCCGCGCTTTCCTTCCGCTTCAACACAAGATCCCATTGATCAAATGGGTTACCGCCGGCGGGAGCGAGCTTTCGCAACATCGACAACTGTTTCAAAAAATCAAAGTTAACGTTCCAGCCGGTCCGCCGCCGGACGGACTCGCCGTGGCGATCCAGCGATTGGCTGCGTCGCCCGGTTAGACGCAGTTTCATCGCTTGCTCTTAACCGTGCTAGTTACTGTTTCGGTGAAATCTTTGAGCGAAGCTATCCGTTCGCCAATCTCTTTCGCACTGAGCCTAGAATCAGATATAATCTCCATGAGCCTAATGCCGTGGATAAGATGTGCATCGAGTGGAGGAACTGGAACAAACTTGCCTGAGGCATCCGCAACCTGCTGTGCCAACTTGAGGCTCTGATCGAACTTGGCGCGACCAACCTCGACTCCGAGCTCGCGGTAATGCCGACGCTCCTCAGAGCGCCGGCTAAGGTAGGACACGAGGAGGCTGGAACCGGCTCCTATAACAGCTCCAAAAACTACACCACAGAGACCGACTATCGATACAATGACGGTGATCTCACCTGCCGTCAGCTTTCGGATAATGTCATTCATACATGGGCTGGCCTCATGCGTCTAACGAGAAGGAGTACAGCGACCGCTGGAGAGAGCGAGCGTAAACTGCAATCGAAGTGTTGAAGTCATAAATTTGCGAGGCATAACGACGGCCAGCGGTTAGCTGCAGCAATTGGTTAGAGCTGTTAGTAAATGAAATCGTCATTGCTTCCGATGCGCTCGACCCATGTGCCACAACAAAACCTCCATCGGTCTGTGCGAGCGCTTCTGCCTGCTCCTGCGTGGGATAAAAGCCAAACAAACACCATGGATCATTTCGGACTACTCCCCAGCCTTTAACCCAATTTTTGTTGGGCTTGTCGGATGCATAGACGGCAAAACCAAGAAACTCTAGATGATCGCCGCGCTCAAACACCACCATGGGCTGATCGATGTGCTCCGATATGCCGCAACTGGCAAATCGAAATCCTCGCCGACAACGTCCGCCCGGCAGAAGCGGAAAGCCTCGGATTGTCAGCGGACGTTTCACTACCGGGACGCCATCTGGATCGACATCAAAGACATCTTCAAATGGAAGAATGGAAGTGCGCGTCGCCTGCTTAAACCTTGGCGTTAGTTTCACGGTCCGGGATTTAGCTCAACAAACGCATAATCGCGCGACCAATATCCGCCGGAGAGCTTGAGCTTGTATGTATGACCTCGCGGTACATCAAAAGCGATGCTGCCAGCCTTGCCGACACCCGGGTTCAAGTTCTCCAGCAATGGAAATGCATCGCTGAGGTACACGCTTTGCGAACTAGCGTCGTACTCGGCGCCGTTTTCATCTACGAGATGAAACGGCGGAATCATTCGCGCCTGCTTGTCACCGTTGGCGACGCCAAGTTTTATCACGAGATAATTCGCATTAGCACGCGTTTTCAGAAAAGGATTGTCGGTCAACCGATCGCTCCAACGGACGTCGACCACCTTATAACCTGTGTAACCGACGGCGATCGTATCTCCGACTTTGTACTCAGTAGGCGTTGCGCTAGGTCGAGGAGAGCCTCCGGGTGAGGTAGATGGATGCTTCTGCGATACACTCGAAAAAATTCCGATCAGCACCACTATACCCACGAGTGCGAGGCAACCCGCGGCAAAGTTGGTCTTTGCTTTCACAGGTGCGCCGCACCCCGGACACGCAGCAGACTTCGAGCTGATTTCCCTGCCGCACTCTTTACATTTGATTAGCGCCATGGCCCGAGAGGGTCAAGAGGTCTAACGAGAATAAGATTAGCCACCCAGCACTTTGAAAGTTGACGTGCGCATTGTTTGGGCGGTTGGAACAAAGTGCTGGGTTGGCTGCAGCGCCTGCTTAAATGATAGGCGATCATCGCCGATGCGGAAGTCGGACTTCGAATGGCGATAGGCACGTCTATTTCCTTCCACCTTCCGGGTTTCCAACGCCACTTACGCAGCGCTCTGATGGCGCAGGAATCTAGCATCGAAAATCCTGTCGATTTGAGCACCGCAACGCCCGTGACGGAACCCGTGTTCACGTTGAGTGTGGTTCGAAATAGTCCGCTTCCTCCAAGGTGCCGCGACCTATATTCGTAAGGATAATCCGGCGTAACAGTGTTGGTCGTGTCGTCCAGCCAAGGCGCCCTCCTTCCGTGATAGTCGCTTCCGCGATGCCGAACTTCCTGAGCGTCCATCGCCGACGATTCGGCACTACTGCCCGAAGGAAATACAAGTTGCTGCCCATGTAGCACTGGTGACGCGATGAATGCGGCTACGCAGACAAAATAGATAATCATCCTGTCGATTAACCGCGAAGTGATGCGAGGCGAGTTCATCTAACGAGAATTAGACGAATGTTCGTATTTAAAGGCGAACATTTCTTCGCCTATTTCGGGATTGCGCCGGAGATGTTCATAATTCCGGCGGGTGGGCGCGTGGTTCTCGATCTTTGGCGGTGGCGGTGCTTGGCTTGGTAACGAATGGTCCGCCTTCTAGCGGCGCGGCTTTGGTAAAAGCGACGTCGGGCATCTCACTGGGCAAACCTTCGAGTGGAAATTCTTTTCGCAGCGGAAAGAACGGGTAGCCGTCCCACATCAGGATGCGGCGCAAATCGGGATGGCCGTTGAATTTGATGCCCATCATGTCGTAAATCTCGCGCTCGTGCCAATTCGCCGTCGGCCAGATGTCGGAAACGGTATCGACGGCGCCTTCGTCTTCCGAGACGCGCAGCTTCAATCGCAGATGAATCGCCAGCGTCATCGAATAAAGCTCGTACACGATTTCGAAGCGCGGTTCCTCGCCGAAATTGTCGACGCTGGTAATGTCGATTAAGTAATCGAAAGAGAGTTCGTCGCGGCAGAACTTTGCGACTTCCCGCAAATCGCTGGGGAGAATCGTGTAGGTCGTCTCACCGCGAAACTCAGTTTTATTCTGAAGTTTCGCACCGAATAACTTACTGAGCGAAGCGAGCAGTTCTTGCCCGGTCATGTGATTACGTAACGGTGCTGAGAAGCCCGTCCCCTTCGGAAGTTAAACAGGCAAGATGCTCGCGGCGGCGAACTGCCAGCCTTCGCCAAAGGCTACGCGCCGGGGGAAGCCCGTGTTCCGGCGTCATGACAGTGCGTCCTTGAGTTTTTCGAACAGCTCGGGCTTTTGTTTTGCGAACGAGCGCTCGCCCGAAATTTTCTCCTGCAATTTCATCAGACCGGCCAGCAACGCTTCGGGGCGGGGCGGGCAACCGGAAATGTAAACATCCACCGGCAACAACTGATCGATCCCTTGCAGAACGGCATAGGAGCGATACATGCCGCCGGTAGAAGCGCATGCGCCCATCGCAATGACCCATTTCGGCTCGGGCATTTGCTCATAAATTCTTTTGACCGCTAACGCCATTTTATACGTGACGGTGCCGGCAACGATCATGACATCGCATTGCCGGGGCGAGAAACGCATGACCTCGGCGCCGAACCGCGCAATGTCGAAGCGGGACGCGGCTGTCGCCATTAATTCGATCGCGCAACAAGCGAGCCCCATCGGCATCGGCCAGAGCGAATTTTTTCGCACCCAATTGAGCGCAGCGTCAAAGCGCGTAAAAATCACGTTGCCTTCAATTTTTGAATCGTAGGCCGCCGAGCAAGTTTCTGGCATAACGAAAAGTTAAGGAGATGATGGATGCACGCAAGATCGACAAGGTGGATCGAGCAGTCCCTTGCTCGATGTTAAATAATGGCGGAGAAGCCGCGAATTATTTAGCATCGGCCCGACGGAGCGGCCGATCCACCTTTTCCGCCACGCATTTGCGGGCGGAAGTTCCCGATTGTATAGAACGGCTCCGCCCACGCACGAAACATGATTTCAAATCGCACGCATCTCGATGAACTCGAGAACCAGAGCATTTTCATTTTTCGCGAGGCGTATCACGCCTTCAAGAACATCGCCATGCCGTGGTCCATGGGCAAGGATTCCAACGTTCTCACCTGGCTCGCGTGCAAATCTTTTTTTGGAAAGGTTCCCTTTCCGGTTCTGCACATCGACACTACCTACGAGTTTCCCGAGATGCTCGAGTTTCGTGACTGGGCAACAAAGCAGTACAAACTCAATCTCATCGTCCAGATCAACACCGAGGCGCGCGCGCGCGGCATCGGTTACGAAACCCACGATCCGGTGACGGTGACGCATGAATTGAAAACGGTGGCGCTGCAACAGGCGCTGGCCGAATACAAATGGGACGCGCTCATCACGGGGATCCGCCGCGATGAAGATCCCACTCGCGCCAAAGAGCGATATTTTTCGCCGCGCAACGCGCAGTTCGAATGGAACTACAAGGATCAACCGCCGGAATTTTGGGCACAGTTTGCGAGCACACCGGCGAAGGGCGAACACGTGCGCGTGCAACCGTTGCTCGATTGGACGGAAGTGGACATTTGGCGCTACATCCAGCGCGAAGAGATTCCGATTCCGAAAATGTATTTCGCGCGCAATGGGAAACGCTTCCGTTCGTTAGGTTGCAGCCCCATCACGGACCCGATCGCAAGCACGGCATCGACCATCGACGAAATCATCGTCGAACTCGAAGCTACGCGCACGACCGAGCGCGCCGGTCGCGCGCAAGACCATTACGAACGCAACGCGATGCAGAAACTGAGAGCCAAGGGATTTTTGTAATTGCGGATTGCGGAGTTCGGAGTGTGGAACCTTCAGTTGCCGATCCTGGATACTGGATGCTAGATGCTGGATGAATTATCGCGATTTGGAAGTTTGGCAGTTGGCGCGTGAGCTAGTCATTGCGATTCACGAAATGACGTTAACGAAGTTACCGAAGTTTGAAATGTTCGAAGAGGGTAGTCAGATTCGGCGAGCGATTAAATCGGTCAAATCGTGTATCGTGGAAGGCTATGGGCGTCGGCGCTACAAACAGGAGTTCGTTCGGTTTCTGACTTATGCTCTCGCTTCATGCGATGAGACAGCAGATCATGTCGACACGCTTTTCGTTACCGGCTCATTGAAAGAGGAAGCGTTAAGCGACGAGCTCGCAAGGAAACTCGAAGAACTCGGGCGAAAGCTGAACCTCTTTCTCCAGAGCGTCGAGCGCTCTCATAAATCCGACAAATGAAGAAACCAGCGCGAGTCTCTTCATCCAGCATCCAGCATCCAGCATCCAGCATCGACGCAAAGCTGCCGCTTCGCGTCGTCTTCGCCGGCCACGTCGATCACGGAAAGTCGACGCTCATCGGGCGCGTCCTGCACGACACCGATTCGTTGCCCGACGGAAAGATGGACATGGTGAAGAAGGCTTGCGCGGCGGAAGGAATGGAATTCGAATTCGCGTTTTTGCTCGACGCCCTGCTCGAGGAGCAAAAACAAAACGTCACGATCGACACGACGGAGATTGCGTTTCGGACTTCGCGCCGCAACTACGTCATCATCGACGCACCTGGTCACAAGGAATTTTTGAAGAACATGATCACGGGCGCGTCGCGCGCCGATGCCGCCGTTCTCGTGATCGCAGCGAACGAAGGGGTGCGCGAACAGAGCCGCCGCCATGCGTATTTGCTGCGTCTGCTCGGTATCAAGCAGTTGATCGTCGTCGTCAACAAAATGGATCTGGCCGAGTTTTTGCAGAAGCGATTTGCGGAGATCGAGAGCGAATACAGAAAGTTTCTTATCGACCTTTCGCTCGAAGCGCGCGCATTCGTTCCCACTTCCGCGAAAATGGGTGAGAACCTCGCGAGGGCGAGCGAGAAGATGAAGTGGTATCGCGGTCCGACTGTTCTGGAAGCGCTCGACTTGTTCGAGCCCCGAAAAGCGGATCTCGATCTTCCGCTGCGTTTTTGTGTGCAAGACGTTTATCGCTTCGACCAACGCCGCATCGTGGCCGGCCGGATCGAAACAGGAACATTGAGGGTGGGGGACGAGCTCGTCTTTTCGCCGGCAAACAAATCGTCCGTGGTCGCGACTATCGAGCGATGGAACGCGCCGGACGACGCAGCCATGTCTGGGGATTCGATCGGAATCACATTGAGCGAGCAAATTTTTGTCGAGCGCGGTGGTGTTGCGTCGCATCAAACGGACACTCCGATTGAGACGAATCGTTTTCGCGCCGACCTTTTCTGGATCGTGCGGGAACCGTTGCGCGTCGGTCGCCTTTACAATCTGCGGCTCGCGACTCAGGAGGTAAAATGCCAGGTCGTCTCGATCGAGGAGGTTACGGATTCATCGACGCTGGAGGCGAAAATCGATAAGCGCGAACAATTGGAACGAAACGAAGTAGGCAGACTGACAATTCAAACACGCCGACCGCTCGTGATCGATAATCATGAGCGCATCCCGAATCTCGGCCGGTTCGTCATCGTGGAGGAGGGCGAAATCCGCGGTGGTGGCACGATTTTCGGCGGTGTTTATACGGACCGTCGCGTCGCGAAGAGCCAAAACATTTTTTGGAGCGAGGGGAAAATTACCGCCCAGGAACGCGCCGTGCGCAGCGGACATCGCGGTGCGGTGGTTTGGTTCACCGGGCTATCGGGCGCGGGAAAATCGACGATCGCCCAGGCCCTGGAGCGTGAGCTCTTCAATCGCGCCATGCACACATACGTGCTCGACGGCGATAACGTCCGCCACGGTCTGAATTCGAATCTCGGATTCTCGCCTGAAGATCGCGTAGAAAACATCCGTCGAGTGAGCGAAGTGGCGAAACTAATGGCGGATGCCGGTGCGGTGGTGATTACGGCATTCATCTCGCCTTATCGAATGGAGCGGCGGCGTGCGCGCGAGATCGCGCTGGAGAGCAACGCCGAGTTTATCGAAGTGTTTATCGATGCGCCGCTGGAAGTTTGCGAAACGCGCGATCCCAAAAACCTCTACAAAAAGGCGCGTGCCGGCGAGATTCGCGAGTTCACCGGAATTGACGCGCCCTACGAAGCTCCGGAAGACGCGGAAATCGTCGTGCGCACGGATCGCCAAAGTGTGGATGAATCGGTGGCGATGATTCTCGAGCAATTATTGCCGCGCTTGAAAGCGGAAGAGCCGAATGATTGAAGCGGGGTCGCACGTCGATCTAACGGTGCGCGATGCGAGATTGAACGACGCGGCGAAGCTTGCTGCGCTCGCTTGCGAGCTGGGTTACGAGACGACAGGCGTTGAGATGGCGACGCGCTTGGAAACAGTCCTCAAAGATGCGCGCTACAAAACATTTGTCGCGGAGATCGGCGAAAGGCTTTGTGGAATGATCGGCACGGTTTCGCACTCGAGTTATTTGCACAACGATCTTTCAGGCCGAATCATCGCGCTGATTGTGTCTAACAAGATGCGAAGGCGCGGGGTTGGTCGCGAATTAGTGGCCGCGGCGGAAACGGATTTCCGGCGGCGAAAAATCACGCGTGTGACGTTAACGACACGGTTCGAGCGCGAAGAGGCGCATCGATTTTACGAGAAACTCGGTTACGCACGAACTGGCTTCCGATTTGGAAGAAATCTGAGAAGAACTGCGAATTAGATCCAAGATCAGCCGACGGCTTGCAACGAGTAATCGGGGACGAAGTTGACGTGGCTCGATTTGATAACGTCGTGGACGATTTTGCCGAGCTCGGCTGCTTCGTAAGGCTTGGCGATGACGCCGCGGAAGCCGAAGTCTTGATAACGGCTCATGGTTGCGTCGGTGGCGTAACCGCTGGAAACGATCCCATTCACGGTGGGGTCGATCTCGATTAATTTTTTCAGCGCTTCTTTTCCGCCCATGCCGCCGGGAAGGGTAAGATCGAGAATGACCGCGTCGAAACGCTCCCCGGCTTGGAATTTCTCGCGATAAAGATTTACGCCTTGCAAGGCCGTTTCGGCCTCCATCACTTGGTAGCCGAGGCGGGTTAGAGTGAAATGGACGAGCGCTCGCACCGATTCCTCGTCATCCACTACCAGCACTCGGCCGCTGCCAGTTATGGCTGGCGTAATGGCTCGCGTCTGCTCGACCGGCATTTCCTGATGAAGCGCAGCCGGCAGATAGAGTGTGAAAATGGAGCCAACGTGCAGCTGGGACTTAACAGTGATGAGGCCGTTGTGGTTCTTGATGATGGAGTAAGTGGTGGCGAGGCCGAGACCGTTGCCTTTCGGCTTAGTGGTAAAGTAGGGATCGAAGATGCGTTTGAGGTATTCCTCAGGTATGCCAGCGCCTTCGTCGCGGATGCTGATGCGAATGTAATCTCCGGGCGGCAGATCGGGAACGACGGGAGTCGTGTTTGCGTTGTAACGGAAGTTTTCGCAACTGACGTGCAAGCTTCCGCCGTTAGGCATCGCCTGATCGGCATTGACCACAAGGTTCCCGATGACCTGACTGATTTGGCCGGGATCAATTTCCGCCGGCCAAAGGTCTGCACCAAATTGAAATTCACTCCGGCTATGGCTGCCGCGCAGGGAGAAGCTGACGGTGTCTTGAATGAGCTTGCCAATGGAAGCAGTCTTCTTGATGGGTGCACCACCGCGGGCAAAAGTGAGGAGCTGCTGCGCCAGATCTCTCGCGCGCATGGAGGCGTTCTTAGCATCCACCAAACGAGCGGCCATTTCGCCATAATCTTTTGCCGCTGAAGGAAGTTGCGAAAGTTCGGGCGGAAGAAGCAGAGAAGCGAGAGAAATATTGCCGATGATCGCGGTAAGAAGATTGTTGAAATCGTGCGCGATACCGCCCGCGAGCAGTCCAAGTTGTTCCAGTGTCTCGGCTTTGCGGCGCTCCGCTTCGCCGCGCTGCCGTTCGGTGATGTCGCGAAAAACGAGGACGACGCCCGCTACTTCGTTTTTATCGTCACGAATAGGCGAGGCAGTCTGCTGAATGACGCGCGCAGTGCCATCGCGTGAGGTGAGGGTGGCATTTTCGGGAAGACCAACCAGAATCGATTGCGCCTCAGTGCGATATCCGCTTTGTTGCGCGCGCGTCTGTACCGCGGGATCGACCGCAATGTTGAAGACGGTCCGGAGCGGCTGACCGATGGCTTCGCGCGAAGACCACCCTGTCAATCGCTCGGCTTCGTTGTTCAGGATGATGATCTTTCCCTGAACGTCGCTCGTGATCACGCCATCGCCGATGGAGCGGAGGGTGACGGCCAGACTTTCTTTCTCGGCCGCGATCTCGGTCTCGAAGCGCCTGCGCTCCTTCACATCGCGCACCATCGCGACGTAAAGCCTTTGTCGATCGACTTCAATCTGGCTGAGGGCGATTTCGAGTGGAAAGCTAACGAGCTTGTGTGTGCGTCCCAGCGCCAGCGTAGTGCGGCCAGTCCGTTTGGCCATTTCCCGCCAGGCGCATATCACCGGCTTCGCGTCCGGTTCGCTCCCGTAGGATTTCGGAACCAGTTTTGTGAATTTTTGGCCGACCATTTCCTTTTCGCGATAGCCGAACATTTTTTCCGCGGCCGGATTCACAGAACAAATCACGCCTTGCTCGTCCACCGTGATCATTCCATCGAGAATATTTTGGATGATCGATCGGATGCGCGCCTCGACTCCGGCGAGCTTGACAAGCTGCCAGCGGACCAGCATGAAACTGTAACTGTTTGAAACGACCAACAACACTACCGCAAGGAAGGCCAGACCACCCAAAACTGATGTCTCGATAACTCGTTCGCGGCTCGCCGCCGCGGTGCGCATCTCGTAAACGCTCAATTCGTTTTTCTCTAAATTGGCGAGCGTCTGGCGAACGTCAGCCATCAACGTTTCCCCGTTGTCGCTGGAGACGAGAGCCGTCACGTCCTGGCCGGCGCTCTTGGCATCCATTTCCGGCACGGCCGAGTCATTAATCCAGCGCTCCAGGTTGGAGCGCACCTCGGCGAGTAACTCAGCTTGTCCGGGATCGTTCGCCATGAGGATCGAGAGGTAACCGTTGTACGTGTAAAAGTCAGTGACCGCGCGCTTGTAAGCTTCCACGAAGTTTGCCTCGCCGGTCAGGAGATAGCCGCGCTTCTCTTTCTGCGTCTCGAGAATGGAACGTTCCAACTTGGGAATGAAATCCAGGATTTGGGTCGATTGGGTGGCCCATTCTTGCTCGTGCATACGTTGGTTGAGAACGATTTGTTCTTCGTCTTGCAGCGATTGCAGAATTTCGCGCGCCTGATCCAGCAACGAATTTCCCAAGGCCACAGATTCGGTGCGCGCGAAGGCTTCCTCCGATGTTGCCGGGGTCCCATTTTTTTCCTGCCGCGATTGGATTTCCGGGAGCGCGACGGTGTCGAGCCATCTTCGGACAACCCCTTGAACCTTCATCAGCTCCCTACGCTCCTTCAGGTTGTCCAGAATGAGTGGGGTCAAATCTTCCATGTGGCGCTTGATCAGTTCCCGCCGGCTCTGAAAAGCGTCGATGTAAAGAGGTTTACCCGTCAATAAAAAGCCGCGGTGACTCGTCTCGAGCGCGGCAATATCGTTCTCTATCCGGCTGCTCAGGCGTATGATTTCGATTGTCCGCGCGCGCAAGATGTCCTGCTGATGATTGCGCAACGTGACATAGAGAAATATGCCGGCTAGAAGGACAATCACGATGACGCCCGCGGCTGTGCCTGAGAGGAGTTTGAAATGAAAGTGCCGCTGGCTGAAGAGCCAGGCCATACTTCGCCGGAAAAAGCCGCGCCTTTCCTGGGAGCTGTCCAAGGGTGGTTCGGACTGACTCATTAATGACCCCTGGAAAGCAGGTCTTCTGCCAAGGCGAACTTCTCCCGCGACTTCGCACTGTGAAGCAATCTCAGTACCGCACTCGGACAAGAAATAGTCCTTCGGCTCGCGCAGCAAAACGCGCCTGCCCAATTCGACCAGATGCCAGCCGGTCCGTGACCTCCTCAACTGACGATTTGCCAAGCGCGCACCGCACAAGTGAGCCGACAATCAGTCGAACCATCTTGTAGAGAAACCCGTCGCCATCAAACTCAATCGTTAGGCAAGGACCATGGCGACGGACTTGCACGGAATAAATCGTGCGCACCGTGCTGTTTTTCGGCCTGCCACGATTCGCGGCGAATCCAGCAAAATCATGAGTGCCGACGAAATGGTTTGCCGCTCCCTTCAGAACCTCGAAATCAGGAGGCGCGGTTACCTGCCAGACTCGCCCGTACTCAAAGGGCGGCAGCACCGGCGCAGACCAGATTCTGTAGCGATAAACTTTTCCTTTGGCGGAATGGCGCGCATGAAAACGCTTTGACACATAACGGCACCGAAGCACGCGAATAGTCGGAGGCAGCAATGCATTGAGCGCGCCCGTCCAACGCGCCGCTGATAAGCTCTTCTCGACAACATCGACGTGTGCGCATTGCGCGAGTGCGTGCACTCCAGCGTCGGTCCGGCCAGCGCCGTGAACGCGCACGCGCTCGCTGCCTACGCGCTCGAAAGCGCGCTCAAGATGATCCTGAATCGTGTTGCGATGGGATTGGCTTTGCCATCCTGCAAATCGCGCTCCGTCGTAGGCGACGATCAATTTCAGCCGCTGCGACATCCCGGTTCACCCCGGCATTTCTTCGACCGTGGGTGCCTGTCTCTGCCAATCGAGATACCCCTGTAAAATCATTTGCGCCGCCACTTGATCGATATAACCGCGCGTCTCTCGCGTTTTTCGGCCCGCTTCACGCAATTCCCGATGGGCCGCTACCGTGGTCAGCCGCTCGTCCCAGGTCACAACCTGACACGAGACAACTGCACGTAATTTTTCAACAAACCGCAGTGCGTTGTTCGCGGCAGCGCCGAAACTGCCGTCCATATTTCGCGCCACGCCTGCGACCACCTTCTCGATCTTCTTTTCGCGAACGATCTCGGCGATTCGCGCGACTGCGTTCTTGCCGCCGGAAATTGTTTCCAGCGGATGCGCCAGCAGTTGCAATTCATCCGAGATCGCAATGCCGATGCGCGCAGCGCCAAAGTCGATCCCCAGAATTGGATTCATCGCGCGCCGCGGATTATTGCAGTTCAGGCGGAAGTTTACCAATCAAGCTCTTGATCTTCTCCGCTTGATGACGGTGACAAACCAAAACCGCGTCGCCGGTTCGCACGACAATGAGATTGTGCACTCCAAGCAGTGCGATCGTTGTTCCATCCTGATCGAATACGATGTTATTGCTCGAATCAACCGCCGTTATCGCGCAGTTCGCGGCGTTTCCGTGTTCGTCGTTCTTGAAATAATCCGCCACTGCTCTCCAGCTCCCGATGTCGCTCCAATCGAAGCTGGCTTCCACCACCAGAACGCGGTCCGCTTTCTCCATGATCGCGTAATCGAATGAGATGCGCGGCAGCTTGCTGAAGCGCTCACACAAGACATTTTCAAGGTTCCCTGGAGCGCGAATTTGGGAAATGAAATCTGCCAGTTCCGGTGCGTGGCGGTTGAATTCGCTCAAGACCGTGGGCACAGACCAGACGAACATTCCCGCATTCCAACGAAAATTTCCTTTGCGCAGAAATGATTCCGCCAGATCGATGTTGGGCTTTTCTCGAAAGCGCAGCACCCGATGAATCGCGTCTTTATCGTCGCGATTTTGCAAATGCACCGGCTCGCCCTGCTCGATATAACCGAAACCGGGACAAGCCCAAGTCGGTTTGATGCCGATGGTCACGAGTTCGCCTGTTTCCTCCGCCGTCGCCGCGGCCAGGGCCAAAGTTTCTTGAAAGGCTGCCCGATTCGTAATGACATGATCGGCCGGCAGCACTAGCATCGTCGCGGCGTGATCGCGAGCGGCGACCCAACCGGCGCCGAGCGCAACTGCTGCGGCGGTGTCCCGTTTTGCCGGTTCGGCCAGAATATTTCCCTTCGGAAAAGCGGCCAGCAATTTACGGACGGCCGCTTCTTGTTCGACATTTGTCAGGATAAGAATGCGTTCGTGCGGAACCAAGCCCTCGAGTCTCGCTACGGTTTCCTCGAGAAGCGCTCTGTTGGAAACGAGACGAAGCAGTTGTTTCGGCCGGGCCCGGCGACTTAACGGCCAGAAACGTTCGCCGCTTCCGCCGGCCAGGATCAGTGCATAGATCGAATTGGACATTGTCGATGCAAAAAAGAACGCGAGCGGCCCGGATTATGCATGCGCAAGTATTTTCCCGTTTCCTTTTCCCAAACGAGCCGTATAAGGTAGGCGATGTCTCTCCCGTTATCCATTCCAAAAACCGCCGAAGAGCTTCCGCTCGGCAGCTTGCTTGTCTTGACGCGGACCGCATTTGGCCTCGGCCTGGGAATGCTGATGGCGGACAAAATTAAGCGGCCGCTCCGGCAGGCAGCGGCGATTACTCTGCTATCGCTTGGCGCGCTCGCTGCCGTCCCGTTTTTTGTAAAGTTTGCCATGGAACAAATCAATCGCCCCGAATCAGAGCGCGGCAGTCGCGCTCGTCTGCGTTCCATTCGCGGGGATTCCGGTTATCAGTCCGAGTCGGACTTTTACTAGGCAGCAGTTGCAGCCGCTCGCGAGGACGAGGGCTACAGTGGCTTGATTCAAGCGCCTCCGCAGATTAAGCCTGCTTCGGCGCTATGTCCCGTCCATCGACATCTTCCTCCAGCGAATCGTTACGCGATCAATGCGCGGCAATTCTGAAGGAAGAAGCTATTCTGCGCGAAGGCGGCGGCAAAGCCGGCCATGAACGTCAACGCAAGATGGGCCGGTTGCCTGTGCGAGAACGCATCGGTCTTTTGCTCGACAAAGACGCGCAATTTTTCGAGATCGGGCTCTGGGCGGCTTACAAAATGTACGAGCAATGGGGAAACATTGCGGCTGCGGGGGCTGTCGCCGGCATCGGCAACATCGCCGGCATTCCGTGCATGATCATCGCCAACGATGCGACTGTAAAAGCCGGCGCCTTCTTTCCGCAAACCGCCAAGAAGTTGATCCGCGCCCAGCGCATCGCTTTCGAATGCGCCTTGCCCATAGTTTATCTCGTCGATTCTGCCGGCGTCTTCCTGCCGATGCAGGATGAAATCTTTCCCGATGAAGATGATTTCGGCCGCATCTTTCGCAACAACTCCGTCATCTCAGCCGCAGGAATTCCACAGTTTGCCGCCATCATGGGTAATTGCGTTGCCGGCGGAGCTTATCTGCCGGTTCTTTGCGACAAAATCCTGATGACAAAAGGAAGCGGTTTGTACCTCGCCGGTCCATCGCTCGTTAAAGCGGCGATCGGCCAGGTTGTCGACGCAGAAGAGCTCGGCGGCGCGCAAATGCACGCGGAAATAAGCGGCACGGTCGATTTTTACGAAAAGGACGACGCATCGTGTCTGAATCGGCTCCGTTCCCTCATCGCGCTTTTGCCCGAGGCTGAAACGACAAAGGCCGCAAAGATCGACGAGAAAATGCCAAAGCCGGCGAAGAATCCCGACGCGCTTTACGAGCTCGTCAGTCTCGACGGCCAAAAAAACTACGACACTCGCGATCTGCTCGCATCAATTATCGATGCGAACTCAATCGACGAATACAAGGCCGATTACGGCAAGACTTTGGTGACCGCTTATGCGCGTATCAACGGGCACGCCGTTGGCATCGTGGCGAACCAGCGTTTGCAAGTCCGCACCAAAAAGGAAGGCATCCAGATGGGCGGCGTCATTTATCCCGACAGCGCCGATAAAGCTGCGCGTTTCGTCATGGATTGCAATCAAACCGGTCTCCCGATTGTTTTCTTCCAGGACGTGACCGGTTTCATGGTTGGCCGAGATGCAGAACAGAGCGGAATTATCCGCAGCGGCGCCAAATTGGTGAACGCGGTCAGCAATTCGGTTGTACCGAAAATCACCGTAGTTGTCGGCGGCTCGTTCGGCGCCGGAAATTACGCCATGTGCGGCAAGGCTTACGATCCACGATTTATCGTCGCCTGGCCGAGCGCGCGTTACGCAGTGATGGGCGCCGCTCAGGCGTCCGACACCGTTTTTTCAATTCTCGCCCGCGCACGCGAACGCGGGGACAAAAAGTCGACGCACCAAGACCTTGAGGAGCTTCGCGCCAAAGTGAAACAGAATTACGAAGAGCAAACCGATATCCGCTATGGCGCGGCGCGGGGCTGGGTCGATGCCATCATTCAACCGCACGAAACACGCGATGTGTTAATCCAGTTGCTACAGCACGTTTTACGACCAATGCCCAAAGCCCGCTTTCACACCGGCGTTATCCAGGTGTAATTCATTTAACGATTTAACGATTCAACGATTTAGCGAATCACGAACCCCAAAATCCCATGCCGGTCGTCATCATTGAAAAGAGAAGCCCAAAGATCACGATTGTGACGCTCAATCGGCCGGAACGCCGCAACGCCCTCACCATCGAACTATTAATGGAACTGACTGCGGCAATCGAGGTGGCGGCGGCAGATGTTAATCAACGCGTGCTGATCCTGCGCGGAGCCGGCCCCGCCTTTTGTACCGGACTCGATTTGAAAGCGACAAGTCCTGTGCACGCCACTGCTGAGATGGTCGCAAAAACGTTGATCGCGCTGAGTCAAACGCGTTTGATCACCATCGCAGCCGTGCACGGCGCTGTGGTGGCCGGAGGAGCCGGCCTCATGTCAGCGTGCGATTTCGTCATCGCAGCAGAAGGAACAAAGATTGGTTATCCCGAGGTGCGGCGCGGTCTCGTCGCGGGATTGGTGATGACTTTTCTGCGGCGGCAAGTGGGCGAACGAAATATGCGTGAGCTGTTGCTAGGCTCCGAACTAATTGATGTGGAACGGGCACGTGAGATGGGTCTTGTTAATTGCATCGTCGCTGAAGGTGATTTGATGACCAAGGCGCAGAAATTTGCCTATTCAGTTTTGCAAGGCGCGCCGGGCGCACTCGCGCAAACCAAGAAACTGATCGAAGAACTTTGGTCGAGCTCCGTGAAAGAGGATGTCGATCTTGCGCTGAAGTATCACCTGCAAGCGCGCGAATCCGACGAAGCGCGCGAAGGCATCGCCGCCTTCAACGAAAAGCGCTCACCAAAATGGATTAGCCGTTAGCTGCGGCTTTTTCTGATGGAATTCTGAATTTTTCGATCTGTTCTTTGATTTCGTGGACGAAGTTAGCGGCGCCGGCGCCGTTGACGACGCGGTGGTCGAAGGTGAGCGAGAGTGTAATGACTTCGGCGGTTTCGTTTTCCTTCTTGCCGTTCGTAATCATTTCGCGGTGTGCGCTGCCGATAAAGAGTGTGCCGACTGACGGAGGAACTACGATGGGCGCGCCGGCCCGCACGCCGAACGCGCCGAGACTTGTTATGACAACCGGCGCGTTCATCGCGTCAACGCGGCCGCCGCGTGTTGCATCCACAGTCACATTGTAAATTTCAACGAACTCCGGCCAGTTTTTTTTGTTGGCATCGACAATCACCGCCGTGGCCAGGCGGTCGTCTTCCAACGCGACGGCGATGCCGAGATCGAAGTCGTCGTTCTCAATGATGCGATCGTCTTCCAGAATCAAACGGCGGAACGGCGCGTGTTTCTCCATCGCGCGGACGACCGACCACGCAATCATGACAGAAGGCGAGGGGGCATTCTTGCCGTTTTTCTTTTTCGCGATGTCGCGTGCTATGCGAATTGCGTCCCAGCACGCATCGATTTGCAAATTGGCGGGAATCACGCGGCTTAGTTTGCGTGTGATCGTGGGCGAGAGCGCAGGCTCAATGCTGTGGGGGCGGGCGTGTTGCCCGCGATCATTTGGTTCCGCAGCCGGCACGGCTGCCTCTACACTATTTTCTTTTCCGTCAGGAGACGCAACCGCCGCTGTTTGCATTTGATCTTCTCGCGGAGGCGCGCCGGTCAGAATGGTACCGAGCTCCTGGCCGATCTCGACGGTGTCGCCAATTCTTGTTTTCCATTCGCCCATCACTCCTGCGAAGGAAGACTCGATCGGATAAACTGCCTTGTCGGTTTCGACTTCGCACAGCGGATCGTCGAGCGCGATAGGATCCCCCGGTTTTTTCAACAACGACACGATTTTTGCGTTGCGAATCCCTTCGCCCATGATCGGGACGGTGATGCTTTGTGCGCGTTGCTCGCTCATGTCGATCTTAGCTGTAGCCGGGATCGCTGATCCCGGCCCCGCGGATTCTACAGTGGCTTCTGCTCCGCCGCGATCACCGATCGCGGCTACAACAGCGCGTTCGGACTTCGTTGCAACCGAACGTCGAATTGCCGTGATGATACGGTCCACGTCTGGCAACGCGGCGTATTCGTAGATCGGATTATAACCGATCACGACGTTGCCTTTGCTGATGAGAATCGGCGGGCTAATCATCGTGCTCCAAAGCTCGGCATTTCCGGCGAGATGAGAGATGATCATCTGACCCACGCTGCAAGTTTCCGTGTCTTCCTGCACGACGACGAGCCGCCGTGTTTTTCGCACGGATTTTTCGATCGCCGCTTTATCCCAGGGCACGATGGAACGCAGGTCGAGCAACTCAACGCTCGCGTCATCATCGATCTTTGCAATCGCTTCGAGAGATTTCTCGATTGCGTTGCCCCACGCCACCAATGTGACGTCAGAACCATCGGTGCGTTTGCGCGCCTGTCCGAATGGGACCGCGCGGATTGGTTCCGCGGATTCGCGTTCCGCCCAAAGCAGATGTTTGGGAATCAAAAAGATGATCGGGTCCTCGCCGTGCATGGCAGTCCAAAGCAAGCCGGCGGCGTCCTCTGGGGTGCTCGGAATCACGACGCTCAGGCCGGGATAATGCGCGAGCACGGATTCGTTGGCCTGGCTGTGCCACAAGCTTCCGCCGGGCAGATAAGCTCCGTACGGCGCGTAAAACACGGCGGGACATTTCCAGTTGCCGAACGATCGCCAGCGCAACGTCGAGATGTTTGTCACGAGTTGATTGAAGCCCGGATAGATGAAATCGATAAATTGCAGCTCGAATACCGGTCGCTTGCCGTAAGAAGCGAGACCGCACGCCACGCCAAGAATTGTCGATTCGGCGAGCGGCGAATTGAAAACCTGCTTCGGAAAATCGGTGGAAAGTTTTTGCGTCAGACGAAACACGCCCCCCTTTGGGTCTTCTACGTCTTCACCGAAAATGATCCGCCGCGGATCTTCTTCGAGTCCCGCGCGCAAGGTTTTGTTTACGGTATCGCCGATTCGATATTTGCCCGGCGGCAAAATTTCGTCGTCGAGTTTTGGCGGCGATGCGGTGACGTTTACTTGCAATTCGTTAGGCGAGGGGTCTTCCGCTTTTTCCGCATCACGGTACTCCTGCCGGATGCGCTCCTTAATTTCATTGTCGATTTTGGCGAATTCTTCCGCGCTAAGAACGCCCTCTGCGATCAACTGGTCTTTCCAGCACTTGAGCGGATCGCATTTCTCTAGCTCCTGTAACTCTTCCGCGCTGCGGTAAAGTTTTTGATCATCCGAGCTGGTGTGGCTGGAAAGTCGCTCCATCTTTATCCAGAAAAAAACCGGACCGTTGCCCGCGCGGATCTTGTCGATTGCCTGCGCCGCCGAGTCGTAAATCTTCTGCACATCGCGCCCATCGATGTGACGCCAGTCGTTAGGCTGAAGCGCGTCGAGCGCGAGCGGATTCGTATCGCGCGTATAGCTGCTGATGCCGTAGGCGTTATCCTCAACGATAAAAAGCACGGGCAGCTTTTTCTCTTTGGCAAAGCAGATTGCTTCAAAAAAATCACCCTGGCGCGTCGCGGCGTCGCCAACCGTGGTGATAACGAGGTTTTTCTTGCCATCGAGCTGGATGCCCCAAGCGATGCCGCAGGCGGGAAGAAGTTGCGAGCCGGTCGGCGTGGGCACGCTCCAGATGTGATGCGCGGCATCGCTGTAATGCGACGGCATCTGACGCCCTCCGCTCCCGGTGTTGCGCTTCGCGAAATATTCGAGCGCCAGTTCACGCGTGGTCATGCCACGGCCAAGGACAAGGCCGCGATCGCGATAATAAGGAACGACGTAATCGTCCGGCCCTAACAAAATCGAGATGGCGGCGAGCGCTTCGTGTCCCATTCCGGACACGTGGAAATGGCCCTTGCCCTGGCGATTCAAATTTTGCTCGCGCAAATCAGCGTGCCGGCTTTCTAAGATCGTCTTGAGCAGGCGAAGCTTATCTTCCTTGCTTAGCGCAGGCATAATTTATCGATCTTGCTTTTCATCCGTGGCCGCGTGTGGATAACGGAAAACAAGAGCAGATTCTTTGCAACGCTTTTCGACAAAAGAAGAGGCATGAAGACAGATTGTGAGCAGGGCAGGGGCGTGATTGAACGGTATCGTGAATTTCTTCCGATTTCTGATTCGACGCCGGTGGTTTCGTTAGGCGAGGGGGATACGCCGCTGGTCTATTCTGCAAAGTTGAGCGCGCGAGTTGGTCGCGGCTGCAAGGTCTTCATCAAAAACGAAGGCGTCAATCCAACTGGTTCATTTAAAGATCGAGGGATGACGGTGGCCGTGTCGAAAGCGCTCGAAGGCAAAGTGCGTGCGTTGATTTGTGCGTCAACCGGAAACACCTCGGCATCTGCGGCGGCTTACGCGGCGCGGGCGGCGACCCCATGCGTGGTGATTTTGCCTGCGGGAAAAATTGCGAGCGGAAAATTGGTCCAGGCCTTTGCCTGCGGAGCGAAAATCGTTGCGATTAAGGGAAACTTTGATGATGCGCTGCGCATTGTCCGCGAACTCGGTGAACGAAATGATTTTGCAGTTGTTAACTCGATCAATCCCAGTCGCATTGCCGGACAAAAGACGGCGGCATTTGAGATTGTCGAGGCGCTGGGCGATGCGCCGGATTTTCAGTTGTTGCCGCTGGGAAACGCCGGAAACATGACCGCGTACTGGGCTGGATATCGCGAATATCACGCGCGAGAGAGATCGACGAAGTTGCCAGCGATGATCGGTTTTCAAGCCGCCGGTGCGGCACCGATTTTTCACGGCAAAATCATCGAGGGGCCGGAGACGATTGCCTCGGCCATTCGCATCGGCAATCCCGCGAGCTGGAAACAAGCGCGGGTCGCGATCGACAAATCAAGTGGAGCCGTCGATGTTGTCTCAGACGAAGAGATTGTCGGCGCGCAAATGTGGCTGGCGCAGAATGAAGGAGTTTTCGTCGAGCCAGCCAGCGCCGCGACAATTGCGGGATTGTTCAAATGCTGCGACTCGAAAGAAGCAGCGTGTTCATTTCAGAAAATCCCGGAGGCCAGCCGGATCGTTTGCACCGTTACCGGACATGGTTTGAAAGATCCGGATGTGATCATGAGACAGATGGAAGATTTGAAGCCCGTCGATGCAAATGGAAGGGATGTGCTACGCGCGATCGGCTTGTGATTTGCAACTTCAGTTGACAGCAGCGTGAGTTGAGTGAAAACGATTCGGCTTTGTGTCTCATCTATTTGCGCCTAACGGCGGCGTATTTTCGCGATGCGGCTGATTGTTCAAAAATACGGCGGCACTTCGGTCGGAAGTCCTGAGCGAATCCGCAACGTTGCGCGACGGCTGGTAGAAACGCAGCGCGAAGGTTGCAGCGTCGTGGCAGTGATTTCCGCGATGGCAGGAGTGACGGACGACTTGATCAAGCTCGCGAATGAAATGTCGCCCGATCCGACGAAACGCGAGCTCGATATTTTGCTCGCGACCGGTGAACACGCAGCCAGTGCGCTGACCGCTATGGCAGTGAACGCCCTCGGCGCAAAAGCCATTTCCCTCACTGGCGCGGAGGCGGGCATCCTGACCGATCCCATCCATACCAAGGCGAGGATCGCGAACATTAGCCCAAAGCAAATCCAGGAACTCTTGGCCGAGAATTACATTGTGATCGTGGCCGGCTTCCAAGGACAATCAGCCGAGGGCGAAACGACCACGCTCGGCCGCGGCGGTTCCGACTTGACCGCGATCGCCCTGGCAGCCGCGCTCAATGCGGACGCGTGCCAAATCTTCACCGATGTCGAGGGCGTTTTTACTTGCGACCCGCGCGTCGTGACTGACGCAAAGAAACTCGACGAGGTCGCCTATGACGAGTTGCTCGAGATGGCCAGTGCCGGGTCGAAGGTGATGCAGTCGCGCGCGGTAGAATTTGCAAAAAAATTCGGGGTCGAATTCGAGGTCCGGTCGAGTCTCAGAACGACCACCGGAACAATCACGAAAGAAGCGACACCCAGCATGGAAGACGTGGTAATTCGTGGCGTCAGCCTCGATCGGCACCAGGCAAAACTCACGATTGCAGGAGTGCGCGACGAACCGGGCGTTGCCGGGCGGATCTTTTCGAATATCGCCGCTGCCCACATTATCGTGGACATGATCGTGCAAAATGCGTCGATCGGCGGAACGACCGACATTTCATTCACGATTCATGAGGACGAATTGGAGGACGCCCGAAAAATTTTGATGCCGGTCGTCAGCGAAGTCGGTGCGAAACGTTTGAACACGGTGAGCGGCGTCGCCAAGCTGAGCGTCGTCGGGATCGGGATGCGATCACATTCCGGCGTGGCCGCGCGTTTGTTTGAATGCCTGGGTCGGCACGGAATCAATATCCAGTTGGTCTCCACCTCCGAGATCAAAATCGCGGTCGTGATCAAGGAAGACGATGTCGAACGTGCGGCCCAGTTAACGCACGAGGAATTTGGGCTGGCCACATTGAAGCCTGCACCCATCCCGACGCAGCCGCCTGGCTAATCAGTTACGGGCTGCGTATCGGATCGACGTAAAACTCCGGCGTGCCTTCGATCCGCATCTTGTAGCCAAATACTGTGTGGTTGACAACCGCGCCGGGATGATCGGTAACGCTGGACCGGAAGCGGTCCTCAGCATTGGCCTGCCTCCAAGCGGTGCCGTCTTCCAGTTTGATCACGGTCCTGCCCTTCAACCCCTCAAATGACCCATCGACACGACTGACAAGCATATCGAGCTTTGTCTTCGCTGTGCGTTCGCTTGCTTTCTTTTCGGCTATTTCGCCTGCCTTTTTCTCAGCGGTTTGTCGATAACCTTGCAGCCACGCATCAAGCTTTTGCAACTCTTCGGACGAAAGCTTGTCCAGACCGGCCGCCTTAAACTCTTCCGGCGTCATCATCTGCTGAATGCTCGCGCCAGAGTTCTC
>Ga0193729_1000287_pt1 | contig 25866 bp, 26 predicted proteins | sample U1c2metaG_FD_143036 | JGI IMG/M metagenome (GOLD analysis project Ga0193729, IMG submission 143036) | Soil microbial communities from a riparian zone of the East river system, Colorado, United States - U1c2 | ecosystem: Environmental > Terrestrial > Soil > Riparian zone | place: USA: East River...
AGTAACGCGCCCTTCAACACCACGCCTCCTCCCAAACGCAGATTGTAGCTTTGCAGGAAAAGCACTACCTCGAAGCCTTCGCGATAAAGGGAGGTGAATCCAAGCAGGATCAATCCCCATTGCAGACGCACTCGAGAAATTTCCGCGGCCGCCCCATTAGCAAGCAGCGTTCTTCTCCGGCGATTGTGCGCACGAATCCAACCGCCCCAATAAATTTTATGGAAGAACCAATTCATGATCACGAGCAGGACGATCACGGCAAGAAGTCCGGTGGCAGCTTGCAAGTCCAGGGCGGGAACACTCTCAGTCAGTTGACCGACGAACCCGACCGCGATGAACCAGGTGATCAACGTCGCGACGAAGGCGATGCCTGCGCCCAGCGCGACCGGCCGCCGATACGCCTCTTTACTTCCGGTCATGCTCGCCGTGATCGCTGCCAGCACCAGGATGCATTCGAGACCTTCGCGGAAGACGAGAACGCCGATATCCAGAAACGCGACGGTCGGACTAGTCTTCGGCTGCGTCGGGTCCGGCGCGCCATGGGCGGTAAACCCTTGCCACACGATCATCGCAATCACGCAGATGGCAGCCACGCAGATGCCGATCTGAAAGGCGGCCCGAGCTGCACGGTGTCGTGACGATATCGGTGTCACGCTGAAAACGTTATCACATGAGCAAGACCGCCGCTGCCGGTCGGTTGCGTTTTTTTAGCGGCGGCTTGCTCCGAGGTTTACGCCAAAGCATGATCACTGTAGCCGCCTCGCTCTGCCTGCCGGGCCGAAATCAATGAAGGCGGGTCGAGGCGTTCGATCTAGTCCGAGCAGTCGCCGCGGCGACCTGGTTTCGGCGGCTCGCCGAAACGAACTTTTGATGCTAGAGATTGGAAGATCGACATGAGCAGCATCACCGAAATCCAAGAGGCGATTGGCCGGCTGCCCGAGAAAGAAAAGTCAGCATTAGCGGCATGGCTTCAATCTCAAGACGAGCCGGTGCTTTCGGAAGCTGAAGAAGCTGCTTTGCTCGCGCGACTCGATAAAGCTGCGCGCGAGCTTGATGCCGGCAAAGGCGTTTCCCTCGAACGCGTCCGCGAACAGATCCGTGGATGGGCTACAAAGTAATTTTCGCGCGCTCAGGCGCTCGAACAGTTGGAGCAGATTATTCACTTCATTGCACAAGACGACCCGGCCGCCGCGGAACGTTTCGGCAACTATTTGGTAGATCGCGCCGATTGCTCGCCGATTTTCCAGAATTGGGAACACCCTATCGAAAGCGTCCAGGTGTGCGACGAGTCTTGTGCAAACCGTACTTCATTTACTATCGTGTCCGTCGAGAGGAGCAGGTGATCGAAATCATGGACTATTGGCACGCTGCGCGTCGCGAACCTCTGTTATGAAGGGGAATCGACAGCCGAATGGTGCGAGAAAGCCACAGGCTTTTGTCGCGCGCGCCGACCGCGCATTCAGTCGTGTCGCGCGTAAAGTTCGCGCGGAAAATCGGCAACTTGGGTTGTCGCCCGTCGTTTGGAAAGACGGAAAAGTTCGCGAAGTTCCCGCGTGAATTTTCTGGGGAGCACATGCGCCTCGCGTGTTGGCGATGGCGCCCTTGCCATCGAGAACTTTGTTTTTTCCCTTCAGAGCCTATCCGCAATCCGCGTGCGTATCACGATTCACTTTTCGCCTGTGTCCCTGGTCGCCTGTCCGCCGTCGACCGGGCTCCCGCCGAGGAATTCGAAGAAATTAAATCTGCCTTCTTGTATCACTGGCCCGGCACCGGGGACGGTGATCCGAAAGCATTGGAACGATCAAAGCTTCCGCTTTGTCCGTGTCCATCACCGCCCCGGTGATGTTGGCGATGATGCTCAGAGTCCGCCGAGGAGTCATCGTTGTGGGCGCAGGCCGAGCTGAAAAGCGCGCAGCCCAGGCAAAGAAGAGAAAAAAATTGGACCTTCGTGAAACCGGATTTGAGGCGATACAGCGTTATCATGTTTCCCGAAACAAATGACAGGATGAAACAAAGGATGGTTACAAAGTTCTACAGCGTGAAGATCAATGCTGTAGCGGCAGCCGTGTCGGCTGCAAATTTCTTGCAGCGATTATTAATACCAGTCCGGTCCGCCAATCGGACGGACTCGTCCCGTGGCGAGCTCGGACTTTCGGAGTCTCGCCGAAACGAGCTTTGTCTTTCGATCCAGCTTTAGGCCGGAGTGCTTAGCACGCCTCAATTATGCGTATGAAAGTCCTTTATTTTTCCCGGTTACTCCATCTCATTAGCTAATCTATGATCAAGTTTCTCCTCGGTCTTGTTGTTGGAATCTGTCTTCTCTTGCTGGCTGGTTATCTTTTCGTTACTCGCGGCGGCATCTTTATGGGGACGAAAGGCGGCCCGTTACCGATGGAACAATTCATTATGAATAAGGCCCTCGCCGCCTCGATCGGACAAAGTTCGCAGGATCAGGCGCCGCTTCCGGCCGACGAGACCAATCTTCTCGCCGGTGCTCACGTCTATTCGCAGAACTGCGCCGGATGTCATGGCCAGCTGGACCAGCCCGCTTCCGCCATGGGGAAACGGTTTTACCCGCACCCGCCGCAGTTACTTCCGCCGGGCGAAGGCGTGACCGACGATCCCGTCGGCGCTACTCACTGGGTGGTCAAGAATGGCATCCGGTTCAGCGCCATGCCTTCGTCTGGGGAGAAACTGACCGACACCGAAATCTGGCAGGTGACCCTCCTCCTGCGCAGCGCCGACAAATTGCCGCCACCGGTCCAGGAAGTTCTTCGGCAGCAGGGTTCGAATTGAACCCAGGTGTCGGTTCCAGTCTTTATGTGTTGACCCTGTTGGCGGTTGCCTCCTAGGCTGGGTCTCAACACCAACCGAAAGGACCTATGAAGAAATATATTACCTATGCAATGACCGCCTTGTTCGCGACGATCGCTGTTTCGATCGCCGCGCCGGACAAGGACGCAATAATGGCGAAGGAAAAAGCGGCCTGGCAGGCGTTCAAAGATAAGAACGCCGCCGACTTCAAGAAAGTGGTCGATAAGGACTTCCGCGGAGTTTACGCGGAGGGCGTCTCCAATCTGCAGAAAGAATTGGACGACATGAAAAAGTGGGACATGAAATCGTTTGCCATCAGCGATTACGACTCCTTCTCTGATGAACCGGACGTGATTGTGACTACTTACACGGTGAAACTTGAAGGCACGTATGATGGCAAGGACATGACCGGCACTTACAATTGCGGGACCGTCTGGAAAACGGAGAAGGGCGCGTGGATGGCGATTTTCCACACGAACACAAAAGCGGAGAAACCGGCCGGTCAATAACTAGGCCGTCGTCTGGCGTGGCTGTCTCTCGGAATCGTCGTCCATGCCAGCCCTGCCGTTGTCGGTGATTTCGGCAGGGCGGCGTGGTCGGTCCCGGAATCGACATGGAGATCAAACTGACCGCTGTCTTCCGAAAATTCCCCGAAGGATACGCTGCGTTCGTTGGAGAGTTGCCGGGTGCAAACACGCAATGTGCATTTGGAAGAAGCGCGTGAAAATCTCAAGGAAGTGATCGCGATGGTTTTGCACGCAGATATTGAGCTGGCAAAGCCCTAACGAATGGGCCGAATTCGACGCGGCGGTTACATCATCAAGTGGTTCATCGGGGACCATCCGCCGCGCCATGTTCACATCGAGAAGGAGAATGGCGAACTAATCGGACGCTTGGACCTCGCGCGAATGATTGGGCTGGAAGGTTGGCAGCCGGATCGAAAACTGCTAAAGATTATTGAAGAACTTCGACGGGAAGGACGCCTGTGAAACTGCTCAATCTCAAAGTGCCATTCGGAAGCGCCAAAATGGTTCGTGTGACCGGTGCGAAATATCTGGCGTGGGAAGATGCCTTTGAAGTGGACTTTGAAGACGGCCTTACGTTTCTCGAACCCCACACAACTGTTCGCAAGGCCAACAAAATCGCGGCGGGCGCAAAGCCCGTGCGTGTCGAGCTCGATGAAGAACCATGTATCGGCTTCTTCGTTCACTACGATAACGGCCAGACCGCCGAAGTCTCGTGGTCATTCATTCGTGAATTGCCCCCGAAGAATTCTAAGAAATAATGCTGTAGCGGCGGCCGTGTCGGCCGCAAGTCCGGGGAGCGCGCGCGCCCTCGCGTGTTGGCAACGGCGCCCTCGCCATTGCGAACTTTGAATGCTTCAACCCGTGTGGGCTTCATGAATCACGATTCACGAATCACTCTTGCTCTTTACTGGATGGAGACCGGGACGCCGCTTTTCACTTTCTGCGCGAGGCGGACGACGTCCCAATTCGCGAGTCGAACACAACCGTGGCTGACTGAGCGGCCGATCGTCTCCGGCTGATTAGTTCCGTGAAGTCCTATACCTTTTTTGTTGAGGGCGATCCAGATCACGCCGACTGGACTCCTCGGACCCGGCGGGAGTATATGGAAGTTACCGCTGCGCTGCCCGTGTTTGAGCATCTGTTCGTCCCAGCGAAACTTGGGCAATTTTGTGATCCTCTGCACTTTCCATTCACCGATCGGTGAAGACGTCTGCGCCGAACCGATTGTAACCGGATATGCGGCGACCAATTTATCTGCTTCGAAAACGCCGAGCATATTTGTTTTCGTATCGATCTTCATAGATGGCATCGATGGTGATGGTGCCGCCGATGGATTTTGAGGAGGTTGTTCTTCCGGTGTCTGATCGGGTTGATCTGGCAGGTCATTTGCCACCAGTGACGCGATCTCACTGCCGGGCTTGAGATCTTTCACGGCCGCGAGTTCAAAAGGTTCGACGTTCGGGACCTTGAGCTGGTCGCCCGCTTTGATTGTTTTGGTCTTCCCGGGATTCAGTTGCTCTAGAAAATGAACGTCGCAATGAAATTTTTCCGCGAGCGCTTCAGCCGCGCTGCGATACGGCAGGAATTTTAGTTTTGCTTGCGCCGCCGTCGCACCTGGCACCGGCCCGATATTTTGGAGATCGGCGTTGGTCACCGTGTACGGAATGAAGGCAGGACCAAAGCCGGCGAGGTCGAGGCCGCTAATATCTGGCGCGGTATCGGCCCTGGCTGGCAGCGCCGGTGGCTGCTCGCCGCGGGACTGGCGATAAAGCGCAAGCGCCTTGATTGTAAATTCGCCGTAGTGCCCATTCAGCGCTCCCGGGCTAAAGTTCGCGCGATCGAGAAATACTTGCAGGCGCGTCGCCGCCTCGATTTGCTCAGGGCCACGCTTCTGTTCCCTCGGCGATTTCGTATGAGCTCCCGACCTCCTGTGTGCTGCCTCAAGAGTGGTCGTTGCCAACATTGCTGCGACGAGCGCGAGACAGAGAGGAATCTTCACATAGTTGCATCGCCGTGGTCAGCTTCCTTGGCTGTGTCGGTATCGCAGGGCTGCGGCGATTTTGAATCGCGTTTCGGCGTGTCGCCGGCGAGTTTATCGCACCGCTGTAGTGGCGGCCGCCTGCCACGCCATGTTCGCGCAACTGCGGGACGAACGCGGTGCCGGCCGCACCATCCGCATGTGCACGCATTTGTTTGCGTGATTTTCACCAACGGTGCATTACATCTTTACGTCGATTCGAAATAGGAGGTCGGTATGAGATTCCCGCGTGTTTCCTGCCTCGTGATTGCCTGTGCGTGGTTGACGGGCACGATGTCCGTTGTTGCCCAGCATGAGCAACACGAGCATCCCGCTGGCGAACCGGAAAAACTGGGCAAGGTGAATTTTCCAGTTTCCTGTGACGCAGGGCTACAACTGCAATTCAACCGCGCCGTCGCGATGCTTCATTCCTTTTGGTATGAAAAAGCCAACGAGGAATTTGCTGCTGTAACCAAAAAAGATCCTGCCTGCGGCATGGCCTACTGGGGAATCGCCATGACGCTCTATCATCCAATCTGGGAAGCGCCTGGTCCGGCAGCCCTGAAACAGGGTTCGGAGGCCGTCGCCAAGGCAAAGTTAGCTGCACCCAAAACGGAGCGAGAGCGGGACTACATCTCTGCGATCGAAACCTTCTACAAGGGTTCTGACAAGCTGGACCATCACACCCGCGCGCTGGCGTATGAAAAAGCGATGGAGCAACTCCACGCTCGCTATCCCGATGACCGGGAGGCAGCCATTTTCTACGCGCTTGCCTTGCAAGGTAGCGCGTCTCCTACCGATAAGAGTTATACAAACCAGAAAAAGGCCGGCGCGATTCTAGAAAAAATTCTTCCGGAGCAACCAGATCATCCAGGGGTAGCTCATTACATCATCCACGCCTATGACTATCCCCCGCTTGCAAGTGACGCCCTCGATGCGGCACGCAGCTATGCCAAGATCGCGCCGGACTCGCCGCATGCGCTGCACATGCCTTCGCATATTTTTACTCGGCTGGGTCTTTGGCAGGAGTCGATTGAATCCAACCTTGCCTCCGAAGCGGCGGCCCAGAAATACAACGCCCCTGGGAACGAGCTGCACGCGAGAGACTATCTGGTCTATGCGTATCTCCAAGGCGCCCAGGATCACGCCGCGAAAAAGGTGATCGACACAGCGCCGCCGCCGCTGCCGAAGGATCCCCAATATTTTAACGGGCTCTACGCCATTGGAACCATGTCGCCGCGATATTCGGTTGAACGCCATCGCTGGGCGGAAGCTGCGGCGCTCACCGTACCGCCAAATACATTTCCCGGCGGACGGTATGCTTGGGCCGAGGCGAACATCCATTTTGCGCGGGCTCTGGGCGCCTCGCATACTGGCGACATCGATTCTGCAAGGAAAGAACTGCGGAAGCTTGAGTCACTCCGCGACACCCTCATCCAGACGAATGAGAAATACTGGGCAGACCAGGTGGAAATCCAGCGGGAGATCGCCACTGCCTGGTTAACCCTGGCTGAGGGAAAACATGAGGAAGCGCTACGGCAGGTGCGTCATGCCGCCGATCACGAAGATTCCACGGACAAGCACCCGGTTACTCCGGGTATGATTCTTCCAGCCCGCGAGCTTCTGGGCGAGATGTTGCTCGAGCTGAAGCAGCCGGCCCAAGCATTTGTAGAATTTGAAGGCACCCTGCGCACGGCTCCTAACCGTTATAACGCGCTTTCAGGCGCTGCCCGTGCGGCCAAGCTTTCCGGAAACAATGAGAAAGCGAAGAGCTACTACACTAAACTGCTCGGTATCTGCGACCATGCCGATGGAGATCGGCCGGAACTTAAAGACGCCAAGTCCCTCTTGGCGCGGGATTGATCAGAGGGCAGTGATCAGAAATCAGCCGCCTTCGTTCCGCAGTCGCGGGACTTCGGCGAGCCGGGGCTACGGCGTGCCAAGGAAGTCAGCGGTTAGCAATCAACAATCAGCAATCAGCAATCAGCAATCAGCAATCAGTCACTTTCCCAAATCACATTTCCCCAATCGGCTCGTAAAATCGTAGCCCCTCGATGTCGCTGCCAAGCTCGCGCAGCGGGTAGAGGCCTTTCGCAGATCCGCCGCCGGGATCTTGGATGAGATAGTTGAACCCGTCCTTGCCCGCAATAACGACAAAATGCGTGACGCCGTTTCGCAGCCGCACCCGCACGATGACAGGGTTTCCGCGGGCGAGGTTCGAATCGATGAGCTGATACGAAGCCAGGTCTTCGTACACGTGCCGGACGCGGTCGGGTGCGAACCACGCCGCGCGGTCCCAATAAATCCAGCCTTGCTCGGTGTATCCGCCAACGGAAGTTAAAAACCAATTTAACTGCTGCGGATCGGTCTCGACGCCATAAAACTTGAACACCATCGCCGCGGCGGCCACGGCGCAGCCTTCGCCGCCGAGGGTGCCATTGTCTGCGATCCCGCCCAGTGGATCGTCGCGCCATTTTTCATCGCCCTGGCGGAACGACGGTACCGCCAGCTCGACGCGATGGAAAAAATAACGCCCACCGCGCGGCGACAGTTTTCGCTTCCAAGTCCAGTCGATGTGCACGCCGAGCGCGATGAGCAGGACGAGAAAGAAAATGATGAAAAACCAACGGCGCTTCAAGACACCAAACTGTAGAGGCGGCTGTGTCAGCCGCAAATACTGGGGAACGCACGCGTCTCGCGTGTTGGTTTCGGATTCTCGAAACGAACTGTGTAATGAAATGTCGAATGTTTAGATACGACCCCAAATCCCCTCCATTTCTCGCAAAGGCCGCATCGTCACTAACTGGCACGTAATTGATGGGATCACCAGCGCCGCAGCGAAAACCGAAGGCGGCGCGATCTACAAAATCGCTGGAGTAATGGCCTATTCCATACACCTCGACCTTGCTGTGCTCAAAGCCGAAGCCGAGGACGTTCCATTTCTTCCAGTGGAAACAACGGAAACTCCGGAAGCTGGCACCAAAATCGCGGTTATTGGGAGCCCTCTCGCACTCGAAGGAACTTTGTCCGAGGGAATTGTCTCAGCAGTGCGAAAAGGAGAAGAGGGAACATGGATTCAAATAACAGCGCCGGTATCGCCTGGCTCCAGTGGATCGCCGGTGCTGAACCAACATGGACGCGTTATCGGTGTAGCGACGTTGAACTCGGCTGGCCGCTACCAGAATTTAAATTTTGCGCGCTCTTCGAACGATTTGTCGATTCTGATCGGCAGCATTCGAAGTGGTGTTCCTGTCCGGCCTTTTGCGCAATTAGCTTCTTGGCGTTCGTCGCAAAATCCGACGCCGAGCGAATCACCTTCAGACTCGCGTGCTCGCCGCACGGCAGTGGTAACCGCTTCTGATAGAAACGGCTTGCATCTCCGATCAAATCACACCGCGAAATCGGCGATAGTGGCGACCGTGCATCACGGCGACCAAGTGTTTCTCGAGGATGGATATTTTCGTAACAACGATCCACCTGAGCGGGTGACATGGCAGAAAGTTACGACCGTGTCTGGCAGTACGGGCTGGATCAGGGTTGATTACATTTCCGCTTCAGACAATCCCGACGATAGACCGCAGTGAAGCCAGCAAAGAAACTCGCGGCACGGCTAATCGCCAAACTCCGACATAGCCGGTTCATAGCGCGGATTGTTTTCTCGTCATCGGGATTTCTGATCAGCGGAGAGCGGCTGATATCGGCATCGGGACATAAAGACTGAATCTTTTGTTGCATCGCCCCGAACTCATCGAGTTCGATCCATGGCGAAAACACAATTCTCTCAATGAATTTACCTGCTGACACGTTGGTGATGACGCGTCCAGAGCCAGGAGTTGGTGCGTCCATGACGAGTCGAATCTCTTTTTCAAACTCGTAATCGTTGTTTTCAAAAAGTAGGTGCGTGTGAGGATGTCCCTGATTCCTGCAAGGGAAAAATTGGGGTCTGATCTTCACTTTTCACGTTAGCGACTGTTTGCGGTTGCGAAGAAGAATATCCCAAAAAGGCGAGGCCAAGATGGCAAGTCGAGTGTGTAAAGTGAAGATCAGACGCTACCTTCTCTACCCTGACTGGATTCTCATTCCGAGATCAACCTGTGTCCGCAGCAAAGCCGGGGATTGCGAATAATCGCGAACGGTCGTTACAGTGTGGTAGTGTCAGCATTCAGACGATATTTGCTCATCTCGAATCGAGAGGAACGCCAGACTGGCGAGAATGCGCAACTCGATGTCGCGTCGTGGGACGCGTTGGCCAACATCGCTAATCCTGCAGACTACGATACTTGGGTACTTAATGTTTCAATGCTGAAAGAGCAACAACCGCCCAGGCTCTTCACTGACGCCGAACTCAGGGTGCTTTTTCACCAATCAAATTTCGGTCCGGTTCTCTTAGGCGGTGGGCGAATTTACATAATCGGAGACTTGACGAGCGCTTTCTTCACACCTCCTTCGACTGGTAGTGGTGCTGGTTCGAGTGCCATACGGACGACGCCACAGCCTGTCACTCGGAACCCTTACATCCCGTTCGCCGAGTTGCTCGGAATTTCGCGAGACTCACGTCCAATAGATTATCGCAGAATCTCGCGAAGCCACGAATACCACTACGAGAGGTTCTACGCCTTTTTGGATCAAGTCGTTCGGTGGGATTATTCGCTGAGGATTAAGGCGAAGGACCAACCAATCGGTGAGATTCATAAGTTAGGCGAGACGAACTTCGGCACATGCGCAGCAGCGTCGTTCGCGATCGGACCGGGCTGGATAAATGTGCTGCCTTCACTCGGAACGACAAGCGAAGCCGACGAGAACTATATTCTCCAACACTTCCTTCAATTTAGGACCGATTCACCACCGCCAGCGTGGTCTCAGGAAATCGTCGTGCCCGAGCAGGCGGAAATCGAAGCTCGCAGAGATGAGGCTTTGGCGCGCGCGCGCGACTTGATTGAAGAGGCGAAGCGCCAAAAAGAAAACCTAGTGCGAGCAGAGCGTTGGAAACGGCTATTATTCGATGGTGACTTCGGACTGGAAGAGATCGTCGGAGAGGCGTTCACGACATTAGGAGCGACGCTTACCAAGCCGACGAAAGAGCGGGCGGATTTTCGCATTACAGTGCCACTGCACGGCACCTGCGTCGTCGAAGTGAAGGGGACACGGAGTGACCAGTTCTCGCGACGGGATCTCCGTCAGCTCAGCGAGTGGATTGATGAAGCTATGAGTGATGAACTGGCTACGGTGAAAGGCGTGTTCGTTGGAAATGCCGCGCGAGAAAAGCATCCCAGCACGCGCGGAGCCATGTTCGACACGAACAATCTCAATTACGCTAAGCTCAAGCAGATGGTCGTCATCACCTCCGTCGATCTGTACTGTCTCGCCGTGTTGGAACTCACAGGCAAATTAGATAAAAAGCAATTTTGGAAGGAGTTCACAGAATGTAGTGGCGAATTCGAAGCGACAAAATATCGCGATGCATTGCCCGCCGAGTTTGCGCTTAACCGAGCAGACAAACCGAAAACGGCGTCAGGTTAGGGTTGCCCTGATTTGACGGACAGTGGGCTTAGGGTCAAAACCCAAGGAGAGCCTACATGAAGACACAGTTAGCAAAGCCAGCTCGCACGAAGGCGAGCTACACCGATCAATATAAACATTAGGCGCTAGAGCTGTGGCGTAGCAGCGGACGCAGTGCAGCCAAGGTGGCGGCCGAATTGGGTATCCGCGCGCCGCTGCTTTATCGTTGGGCGCAGCTGGAGCGCGAACCCAAGGCGGCCAAGTCGGGCCCCAAAGCCAAGCGCACGCTCGCGGAGCTGGAGGCGGAGATCCGCCGTTTACGCGCAGAGAACACCAAGCTCTTAGAACAGCGCGAAGTTTTAAAAAAATCACTGGGCATCCTCTCCGAAGTGCCGCCCGGAGGTATGCCCGGATCGAACAATTGAGCGGCCAATATAAATTAGCCTGGCTTTGTGAAGCGTTGCTCGTCTCGCGCAGCGGTTATTACGACTGGAAAGAGCGGCGGTGCCAACCGGGCAAGCGCGAAGCAGAGAACACTCTCTTACGAGCGCGTATCCGCCAGGAATTTACTCGCAGTCGTCAGACTTACGGCAGCCCGCGGTTGGCCCAAGTGCTGGGCTGCCCGGGAAGGCGCAATCGCATCGCGCGCTTGATGCGCTCGGAGCGGATCTTCGCTCGCCAGCGTTCCAAGTATCGAGTGGCCACCACTGACAGCGGGGAGGAATAGGGGTCAGTGTGCAAATCTTGACATATTGAAATTCAGAAAAGGAGAGTCTAAGTTCAATGGCGCGGAGCGCTCGTGCTGAATTCCCGGGAGCATTCTATCATGTGATGGTGTGAGAAAGAGGATGTGTCAAGATTTGCACACTGACCCCCAATTTCGACCACTTCTATTTGGTTTCCAGTATTAATCGCGTTAGCCATTCCGGCGGATATAGCTTGCGTTTCGTGTGGCAAATTAGTTGGGTAGCGCCGATGCGAAAGCATATCTTTCGGCTGAGTTTATTTGTCGTTCTACTCGCGCTTGGTGGGAGTATCCGGGCCAAGGAAGTAGTATTCATTGGGACTTCGATGAAAACCCTCGCCGGTTTTTACAAGGTGACCTACGGCTTTGCCTTCTTCGGCCACTCAATTTCGATTGGGCCGAACGGAAGTGTAACCTTGAGGGGGTCCAGGACCTGGAATGGTGAGGAACACTTTGTGAACGGCAAAATAACTTATTTTTCCCGGGCGGGATTCGTGGTGAAATTCACTGGCATGAAAGGTTCGTTCGAGATGAAGTTTGTCTTTCAAAAAGGTTATCCAACGTCGTTTTTTCACGACGACCGGCCAGCCGGCGTGACTGCATTCACTCGGCGGTAGGGTTATCCATTCGAAAGAAACGCGTCGCAAGTGTACATGCAGGGTCGTCTCTAAACTCCGAAGTCAGAAATCAGAGATCAGGCGGCAGCCGCCTTCGCCGAGGCTACGGCGAGCCAAGGAGGGTGGGCGACGCCGCGCGAGATCGGCGCCTGACTACAGCCCGCTTACGCCGGTCAGCAACCGATCCACTTCTTCCGGTGTGGTGTAGCAGGCACAACCGGCGCGGACCAGCCCGTGCGGAGCCTGGCCTAATCGCTCGATGACTGTCATCGCGTAGAAGTCGCCATGTGAAAGAAAGACACCACGCTCGGCCAATTTCTTTGTCACCTCTATCGATGGCATGCCATTCACAGTGAATGCAACCGTTGGCGTCCGCGCCGTGCCGGGCGGCGGTCCGTAGAGATGGACACGCCTCATTTCCTGCAACCCATTCCAGAGTTGGGTGATTAATGCGTCGCCACGCTCATGTAGTTGCCGGAGCGCAGCGCGCAGGCGTTCGCGCCGTGTCGGCCCTGGAGCGAGCGAGGCGAGAAAATCCACAGCCGCGGCCGCGCCTGCGATTCCTTCATGATTCTGGGTCCCAGTCTCGGCGTTTTCCGGCGCTGAATCAGGTGCTGGAATCAGTTTCGGAAAATCAAGCGAGCCGAGCAGGTCGTGCCGGCCGTAAAGAATTCCTATGTGCGGACCGTAGAACTTGTAAGCCGAGCAGGCGAGGAAGTCGCAATTCCAATCGCGCACATCGACCAACTCGTGCGGAGCATAATGGACGGCATCGACAAAGATTTTCGCGCCTAACGAGTGCGCCATTTCCGCTGCGCGCCGCACGTCGTTGATCGTGCCGAGAGCGTTCGATGCCGCGCCAATCGCGACCAACTTCGTACGTTCGGTTAGCTGCCGCGAGAAATCGTCCCAATCCAGCTCGCCCGTTTCCGGAATCATTTTCACCACCCGCACCTTCACGCCGCATTCCTTCTCCAGTGTCCGCCAGGGCGCGACATTGGCGTGATGATCAAGCTCGGTGACCAAAATCTCGTCGCCGCGTTCGTAGCGACGGCCGAGAGCGCGGGCGAGATGAAAGGTTAACGTCGTCATGTTGGCGCCGAAGGCGATTTCGGCCGGGCCCGCGTTCAGAAAGTCGGCCAGCACGCTCCGGGCAGACTCGATGATCGCGTCGGTTTCCTCGCTTGTCGGATAAGCCCAATGCGTATTGGCGTTGTGGTGGTAAAGATAGCCGTTGATTGCCTCCACCACCGTCCGTGGCACCTGGGTGCCGCCGGGCCCATCAAAATAGGCAACAGGATAACCGTTATGAGTGCGTGCGAGCGCCGGAAAACATCGCCGTATTTCTTCGGTCGACGTCATCATAGCTCGCGAAGGCTCGATGGTCTGTTTTAGAGCGACTGACATCAGAACTCGATAGCAGAAGAAATTAGGAAGGAAAAGCAGAAGTCAGAAAATCAGAAATCAGAGGGCGGAGAGCGGAGAGCGCGCTCGCGACGAAGGCCACGACTCGAATAAAAGCAAACGTCCAACCCGCCTCCGCACGGCTACGGCGCGGCACGCGCTCAACGCCCAACTCCGAAAGTCTTCGCGAGCAGGCATCCAACGTCGAATGCGGAAGGAGCAGCTTCAGCTCCCCAGATTTGGGTTGTCAGCGGAGCAGGAGATCTAAAAGATCGACATCATGAAATTCACGAAAAACATCGGCATGCTTCTGCTCGCGGTTTACTTGATCATCGATGGCCTTTTAGGGTTCGGCGTGAACTTTGGACCGGCCATTTTCCTGCTCTACATTGTGGCGCTGGCCGCCGGCGTCTTCATTCTCATCGGCAAATGATCGAGGAAAGAAATCAGAAATCAGAAATCAGAAATCAGAAATCAGAAGTCAGAGATCAGAGATCAGAGGGCAGCCGCCTTCGCCAAGGCTTCGGCGAGCCAAGGAGGATAGAGGAAGGAAGACTGTGAATCGTGATCGGTGACTGGTGAATCGTAATCACCCAGGATTTAGCATCCAGAATCCAGCATCTAGGATCCAGAATCGCGGCGCTAAGGCCGCTCCTACATTGTTTAGCTTCGCAATGCTTGGGTGAAACGAACTAAGTCGTTCGCCGCTTGTTCAACGCGTTCGGTAATTTCTTTGTCGGTAATGTGCTCGCCATCGAAAGCCTCGCTCGTGGCAAAAACGAAACGCGGAATAATGACACAACGGAAATCGAGCATGAGACTATTGGCGTAGGCCATGACCGACATGTAACTCGCTGTCCCGCCGGCCGCGCAAAGAAAGCCGACGATCTTGTCTTCCCAAGCGCTGCCCGTCAGCTCGATCATGTTCTTGGCCGCGGCTGCGACATCAAAATTATATACCGGCGCCGCGACCAGGATGCCATCTGCCGCTTCGATCGCGGCGCTCAATTTTTTGGAGCCCGGCATGCCATAACATTTGTCCCCGTCGCAAAGCGGCAGGTCCATTTCGCTGATGTCGATCCACGCGCAATCCACTCCCTGCTTTTGCAGGTGCGCAAACGCCACGCGCCCGAGGCGCCGGCTGTTGCTCTCGGAATTACCGCTTGTGCTGATGACAAGGTGTTTTGGCATTTGGTCGCTCGAACTTTAGCGAGCACGACGAGATTGCCAATTGCGCAGACGGCGGAACACAGAGATCAGAGGTCAGATAACAGAGGACCCGCCTTCGCCAAGCCGCCTCCGCTAAAGCTATGTCGAGCCAGGGGCTACGGCGCGGCAAGCAGAGCGACGTCAATGCCTTTTATTTGGTTTTCTGCTCGTCGGCAGTCTCTTTCTGCTGCTCTTCAGCCTTTTGCCAACTGGAATCTGCGTTGTATTCGTTCATAGCCTTGGCGAGAACATCGGTCTTCTTGCCGAGATCCTTCTGATACACGACTCCATCGGTGTTAACGATCAATGTCATCACGCCCGACGACCTGTATTCCGCCGGATAGGCCACGAAGGCGAAACCCGCGGGCATTTTGCCGTTTACGATGTAATTCTTCGCGCCGCCTGGGCTATTCTTTCCCTGACGTGTTAGGATGCGGTAACAGTAACCTTGGTAAGGAGTCGGAGCGCCGTCTTCGCTTTTGACATAGCCCTCAGCGGCGGCCGATGCCACCAGCGGGCCGATGGGGCTCTGGGGTTCGCCATCAGCAGCTTTCCAATAAAGGCCATTGTGCTGCCCTACATCGCTGAAGAACTTCTGAGCGTATTCGTTATGCTGCGTGGAGTAATATTCCTTTTCCGCCGCTACGAGTTCCTGGCAAACGCGAATGGTCGATATTTCATTCCGTCCGATTCGCCTGCATAAAATCTCTTTCTTGCCCGCCTCGGTGTTGAAATACCACGAATCGCCTTTGTTCACGAGTGGTATGGGCATGGGCCAATTCTCCGCGCCAATATACAAGGTAGTGGTTCCATCCGGTTCTTTCACCAGACGGTGCATTTCCTGATATCTCTGTACGAAATTGGCGCGGTTGTTGGCATCCTCGATTTCATCTCCTGACGAGACAATTTGCTTTCCGTCCGCTCCGAGGATATCCAGCATCGCCTTTTCATCGTTACTCTGTGCTGCCGTAACGAGTGCATTGCTCGCGTCTTCGGGCGATGAAAACGTTTTCTGGCCCTGTTGCTGTGCCATGGAACGGGCGGACAAGCACCACGTCAAAAGGATCGCGACCGTGGCTACCTTAGGAAGATTGGCCCAATGAAATTTGTCGAAGTTCAGTTTCGTTCGCCGCATATGGCTTCTCTCCATTTCCAAAATTTCACAAGCTGCCGGGAACATACGAAACTTCAATTACCGACTCCTGCCGCCGACGACATGCCCGCCGCCGCCGACATGCGCGGCTCCGCCACCGAAGCTGGTGCTTCCGCGTGACGAAAAGCTCCTAGTCTGTCCGCCATGGTTGTAGCCGCTGAAGGCCCCCGAGTGGACGCCGCTCTGCCCGCGGGGTTCACCGTATCCTCGAGCAGCCTGTATGTTTCCGTTGAAAGGTCTGATCATTGCGCCGGAACGGTTGTAAACTCCGCCGCGCCCGCTGATGGTCCCAGCGGAACGCCTGTTCTCCATATTTTGCCGCAAATCCTCGGGAACGCGTAACGCCCGCTCGCCGATGTTCGCGTTGGAAGGCATGTTCGCTGCGTTGGCCCGGGCATGTAAGCCGCGCGCGGCGGAGTTCGCGGCGGTCGCGGGGGAGCCTCGTCGGTAGAAATTGTTCCGGTTATAAAACGTGGTGCTCTGGGAGTGGTATCTGTTGTGGTCGTGCATTACGAATCGATGATGCCAATCGCATCCCCAATGAGACCAGCCCCATCCAAAACCACCGAAGAAGCCGATTCCGAAGCCGGCTCCAAACGAGCAACCCGGCTCGTCAGACCAGATTCCGGGATACGGATACCAATACGGCCACGGGTCGATAGGTTCCCCGTAAGATAGCCATGGATTATAGGCGGGGACGTAAACGGTATCGGGAGTGGCAGGCTCGATGGCGATCGTCGAGTCTTGCATCGCTACGGTTTCCTGCGGCGTGGTCTCGACAGTGCCGGCTTGTTGCGCTCGCTGGCGCATCACCTGTATCGCATCCATTACATCCTCTGGCTGGTTGTAGTAGGCGTCGCCTAGAGACGACGTCCAGGAGAGGTTCTTGTCCATATTTCCAAGGACGGATGGAAATGCAGTGAGCGCCTTGACGCTCGGGTCCCAGGGTTGTTGGTCCACAGCTTTAGCCAAAGCGTCGCCCTTCAAATCAGGATGCGCTTGCACCCATCTGTCGGCCTCGACGACTTGCTCGGGAAACGTGGACGCCGTCAGGGTCTGCGCCACAAGCGAATCCGGATACAACGCAATTGGTGCCACCAACTGCTGCAACTGCTCGGGAATCTGTTGCGTGTATGAAGGCGCCGGTGCTTGCGCGGCTTGATCCGCCGGCAGGTTCTGAGGCCAAGTCGCGAACAATAGGAAAATCAAAATCTGGTTCCCCAATCGAGGCCTTGAGAACCCTGCGGCACGTCCGGAAATGTTCATGTTCCTGACAGAAACCTCCTGTTTCGGCTCTGCACTAAAGTGTACCGCTCGTGAGCGGTTTTTGCAAGGCTAAAGCTGCATCCGCGAACGAAGATAGTCAGATATGAGTGTGAAGGACTCGGATGTTTCGTTTTAGCCCGACTGGCTGCGGTCGTAAGGAATAATATTATCCCATTCGTCGGCAGAGGAGCGGGCGACGAAGGCCACGACCGGTTCGGTGTCGCTCGAGTTGAAGACTTCGTGAGGCACGCCCGGTTTGATGTAGATGAAATCGCCGGCCTTGTTCTCCAACACCTGCTTAAGCCCGGGTCCGAATTCGTGGCGCACTTTTCCTTCGAGGATATAAAGAATCACCTCGAAGCCGACATGAATATGGGCATAGGCGACGCCACCCGGCGGGATCGTAGCGATGTTGGCTGATAGGCTCTTTGTGCCCACATTTTTGGCGGACATGCCCTGCTTGTAGTGAATGCCGTTCCAATCCCTGCGGGCGCCGCCGCCACGAATGGTCAATATCCCATGATGATCTTCTACTGCGCTGAGTTGGATGTTGTCTTTGTCGTCGTTCATAAGGAGTCGTCTTGAATCCTAACATCTGCATAGAATGGCGCGAGCCAGCGGCGTCGAACGACAGAATTTTTTAGAAACTTACGAAAGCAGGAGGGCAGGGCGGATCGGCAATTTACGGACGCGCTTTCCGGTGACGGCAAAAACGGCGTTAACGATCGCCGGTACAATCGGCGGGACGGGCGGTTCGCCCATCCCGAATGGCTCGGGTGCGTCGCTGTTAACTATGTGCACTTCGATAACGGGCGTGTCGCGCATCCGTGCTACCTCGAAGTCGGCATAGGTGCCTTGTTGCGCGGCACCGTTGCGGAACGTGATCTCGCCTTTGAGCGCGGACGAAATGCCCCAAATGATTCCACCTTCCATCTGTTGCTCAACGCCGGTTGGATTGATGACGCGGCCGCAATCGACTGCCGCAATCACACGCTCGACACGGACATTGCCATTGTGATCGACCGCGATGTCGGCGACGTACGCAATATAGGTATGTCCAAAGTAAGCATTGCAGGCTACGCCGCGGCCGCGTCCTTCAGAGACCGGTTCACCCCAGCCAGATTTATCGCGCACAACTTCGAGAACACGGCGGAGGCGACGGCGATCGATTGTGACCGGTCCCGCTTTGACGGTGTCGGCGCCTTTGAGCAGATCGAGACGAAAGGTGAGCGGATCGACACCGCAACGGTGTGCGATTTCGTCAACGAACCCTTCGCGGGCGAACACACTCGATGGTGCGAAGACGGCGCGCCACGGCCCGTGTAACACTGGAAGATCGACAGCGACATAAGCGGTCTCGATTGCCGGTATTGCGTAGGGCACATCGTAAACGCCCCACGACCAGTCCTGATACCAGGCGACGTCGTGGACTTCGTTAGGCTGCAATGGAGAAATATTATGGAACGAGCCGGCCTTGGTGTGTTTCCAGGCAACGGGTGCGCCTTTCGCATCGAACCCAGCCGAAAGGTAATGGACAGACGCAGCCTGGAAATGACCGTGCTTCATGTCGTCTGGGCGAGACCAAAGGAGTTGCACCGGCGCCTTGGCCGCGCGTGAAATCTCCGCCGCTTCCAGCGCGTAATCGACCGCGAGGCGTCGCCCGAAGCCGCCGCCAATCAAGGTGACATTTACCTGTGCATTGGCCGGCGCAATGCCGAGCAGTTGTGCGACTTGTTTCTGCAATCTGTTTGGAGCCTGCGTCGGCGCCCAGATCGTGCAGCGATTGTCCTGCACATCCGCTACGCAGTTCATCGTTTCAACCGGCGCATGGGCGTAGAAGGGATAGTAGTAGGTCGCGTCGATCGTCTGTGCGACCGGATCGGTATCGGGCGGAGCCTTTTCGCTGCGAGTGACGAAGCCCGGCTCGCGCGACGCGGCTTCGAGGCGTTTGGCGTGCGCTCCAGAATTGAACGCGTCCGGAGGCGGATCATTCCATTCAACGGCCAACATCGTGCGCCCTTTTATCGCGGCCCAGGTTGTATCTGCGACGACGGCGATTCCTTTCGAAATTTTTACTACGGCGCGAACTCCGCGAACCGCGCGCGCTTTCTCTTCCTGCATACGTTTCGGTTTCGCGCCGATCCACGGCGGGCGTTCGAGGGATGCGTACGCCATCCCGGGAATTCTGATGTCGATACCATAACGCGCTTTGCCGCTGACGATATCGCGGCCGTCAATGCGGGGTGTGCGTTGCCCGATGATCTTATAATCGCTTGCGTTCTTCAGTGGCGGATTTTTCGGCAACGGCAACTTCGTGGCATCGCCGACCAGTGTTCCATAGCCAAACCGGCGTCCGCTGGGCGTATGAATGATAAAACTGTTCGCGGCTGTGCACGTCGCCCGATCCACCTTCCAACGGGCCGCTGCAGCTGTCGCGAGCATCTCTCTCGCAGCTGCTCCGGCCTCACGCAGGGACCTCCAACTGCTTCTGATACTATCGCTGCCGCCCGTTCCGATATCTTCGAAGTCCGGTCCGGGCGATGCCTGCACCAGCTTGATTCGACTCCAATCGGCTTCGAGCTCTTCTGCCAGCAACATCGCCAGCGAAGTGCGCACGCCCTGACCCATTTCGGACCTCCCGATAGTCAAGATTACGCTATCGTCGGGATCGATGCGGATCCAGATGTTTGGTTTGAATTGTCCAGCAGCTTGTGTCTGCGCACCATGCAGCAAACGATTTCCGTCGATTCCGATGAGCAGGGAGGCTCCACTCAGCGCGGTCGTTTTAAGAAACCTGCGGCGTGAAGTGATCATGTTTTTTTCATGCGTATTTCTTCAGCGGCGCGCCGAATGGCTTTGCGCATACGCGGGTAGGTCCCGCAGCGACAGACCGAATCGGACATCACGGTGTCGATGACTTCGTCCGTCGGTTCGGGATGATCGTGCAACAATCCGCACGCGGTCATGATCATGCCGGGCTGGCAAAATCCGCACTGCGCCACATCTTCCGCGAGCCAGGCGCGCTGACATGGATGAGATACATCCGGCGACAAACCTTCGATCGTGACGAAACTGCGACCGGCGGCGTCGTGCGCCGGAACCTGGCAGGATCGAATAGCTTTGCCATTTTCGAGGACAGTGCACGCCCCACACACGCCGACGCCGCAGCCGAACTTTGTGCCGGTAAGAGAGAGCGCATCACGGATCATCCAGACGAGCGGCATGTCCTCATCCACGTCAAGAACGTGGCGCGATCCGTTCACCGTCAAGGCGACCTCGCTCACGCGGGCATTAGACCTGCCACGAATGATTTGCGTTCATTTTCGGATTCGGGATCCCCAGCCCCGATTGCGGCCAGGTCTAAGTTCGACAGTAATATTGTGTTCGACCATCAGGGCAAAACGGTAGGGACCTTACCGCGTACGGTCGAACAGACCGTATTTCAAAATCACGTAAATCGCGCGCAGGCCATCTTTCCACCCCACCCTTTTTTCCCTCCGCGTAGGTTCGTGCGTTGTATGTGATTCCGACCTCTTTAATCCGGCAGCGAAGCCTGGCAAACTTTGCGATAAGCTCTGCATCTACGCCAAATCGATTCTCGCGTATCGTCAGACCCCGCAATAGCGATGCCCGAAATGCTTTATAGCCAGTCTGAATATCCGTTAGATTCAGACCAGTAAACGCATTGGAGAGCGACGTCGCAAATCTGTTGCCGCCCCGCTGCCAAAAATAAGTGAATTTCCGTCCTCCTTCTCCTGCCAAACGCGTCCCCAGAACAACGTCCGCCTTCTCTGAAAAAATTGGCGCGAGCAAGCGTGGATAGTCGCTTGGAGCATATTCAAGGTCTGCATCTTGAATGACAACGACGCTGCCGGTCGCCGCAGCAAAACCTGCCCGCAGGGCTGCGCCTTTTCCACGGTTTCGCGGCTGGTGAATCACTCGATCGATCGACGAAGAAACCCTTTCCAGAATCGTGCTCGTCCCGTCATCTGAACAGTCATCCACGATTATGATCTCAATTTGCTTAATCGGAGATCGCCGAACCGCTTGGACGACTTGCTCAATAGTCTGGCCCTCGTTAAAGCAGGCGATGACGATTGAAACTTTCATCACCCAGTCGCACCGTCATATCTCAGTGCGACAAGCGGCGAAGAGAACGTGGGGGCTATTAGAAAAAAGGAACCACCGGTAGTCGCCTGCGTGTCGCCCATAACTAGCTCAAAATTACAGAGAGAAAGGTCCGGAAATTAATGCCTCTCGCCATTTTGCGGAGTGCATAATGATGACCGCCCAACGCAGCGAAAGGTTACAATTACTGAATGATCAGAAAAATCCGGCTCGCCTCACGTCGCAGGTTCGGCAACGCTGCACAGCGCGTTCGTCGCGTGGCGAGAAACCTAGAGCGCGCGATTTTTTTCCAACACGACGAGCGCGATTCCGCCCAGGACCGCGATTGAGGCGACGAGGTAACGGAAAGTAATCGGTTCGCCGAGCAGGAGGATTCCGCCAGTGGCCGCGAGAGCTGGCACACTGAGTTGGACGGTTGCGGCACTAGTCGCTTTTAAGCCGGAGAGTGCGGTATACCAGATGACGTAACCGAGGCCGGAGGCGATCGCTCCGGAGAGCACGGCATAGCTGATCCCTGCGCGATCGAGATGCGCCCACGGGACCAGGACGATAATGATGATGGCAGCGAACGGGACGGCGCGCAGAAAGTTGCCAGCAGTGGCGCCAGCCGGATTTTCTTCGGCTTTCCCACGGAGCGAATAAACGCCCCAAGCCACGCCAGCTCCAAGCATTAGGATCGAACCACTCAGCGGCGGGGCCGAAAGACCAGGGAGCAAAAGCACGAGAAGTCCGCTCAACGCCACGACAAGACCGACGATTTGGATTGCATGCAACCGTTCGCCTTTGCGCAAGCCCCACACAATCATCGTGGCCTGAACCGCGCCAAAGAGAAGCAATGCGCCGGTTCCGGCGGAGAGACTGTTATAGGCAAACGAAAATGCAGCGGCATAAGCGAAGAGCGCCAGGGCAGACGGCCAGTTGCCGGCCTGCAGCGGTGATGAGTGACGAGTGACAGGTGACGAGTTTGGAGATCTCTCAACTAAAGGAGAAGCCGTTCTATCAACTATCAACCTTCTTCGAATTCTTATAATGAGCCAAAGCGCGGTGGCGCCAGAGAAGATGCGGGTGAACGTAAAGCTAGCTGCGTCGATGCTGGTTTGCTTCAGCGCCAATCGGCAGAGCAGGGAATTTCCCGCGAACGCGATCATCGCCAGCAGTGTCAGAGTGAAAATTCGTGTGGGTTTCACCGCTTTCTCCCGCGAGGTTCAGCTGCGAGGGGAACTCATAGGCGGATTTTCCCAATAACTGAAGCCAGACTTCCTATAGCGGGCAATCGCTCGAGATCATGTTCACCGGCAACACTGATCCGAATCCGGCGTTGAAGGAGAAGCTCCGATCTAGAAAAATTGTTGAATCCAATGCAAGTGCCATCCGCATCCAAAGGATCGATGAAGACATGAAACGGATGTTGTTCGCGATGGTCGCGGGATCGATGCCCGTAATGATGATTGCGGAGGCGCAGGGCGCAGAAATTCAACGAGCGCGCGAGACGCTCCAGTCTTCGGCCGCAGCGTACAGGGCCGTGCTCGCTTTGCGCGACAAGTTGTCGTACTCGGTGGTTGCCCCTGGATCAGAGGAGGAGACTAAAAGCGAGGAGTACGCCTTTGGACCCGAAGGCGCGGTTATTGTAAAAAACGCGCTACTGCAAGCGGTGGCTGTAGATTCGAAACTGTATCTGACTCAGAGCGATGTGCCCGATAGGTATGTCGCTGCGCCATACGATGGTGATTTTGGGGCGGCCCTGCGGCGCGTCGCCGGCAACGGCTCTCTTTTCGAGCCTCCGCCTCTTGCGCTGCATTCGGGCAAGGGCATCGATGCGTGCCTGGACACACTTCGGTTCAATCTTCTCGAGCCGCTGCGAATCGCCGGATATCGGCATGTAACCGGCGATAAAGAGCAGGATGAAATCCGTTTTGTCGCCAACAATGGTGAACTGACGTTAGCGATCGACTCGAAAACGCGTTTCTTCATTGCTGTTTCGTTTCACGTAAGGCCACCTGGTGCGCCGGAAGGATCTCTTGTTCGCGTGAACGGAACGTTTTCGCCGCAGGTCTTGAGCGGTCCGGAGTTGGCGATCGGTTTTACGCCAGGTTGGCGCAGCGCTGTCGAGAATCTTGCCGATCTTACCTCAACCCGACTCGCCGTCGGATCTGTAGCACCCGACTTTGAGCTCGAAACTCTCGACGGGAAAAAGATCGCGCTTCATGATCTGCGTGGTTCGATTGTGATGCTCGACTTTTGGGCCACGTGGTGCGTGCCGTGTTGGACAGCGCTAAAGGAAACTCAAGCGCTCGCTCGCTGGGCCGCAGTTGATCAAATGCCCGTGACAATTTTCGCCGTAAACACTTTGGAGCAAGGCCCCGATAGCAAAGAGAAATTGGATCGGGTTCGACGCTTTTGGAAGTCGCAGAACTTCACCATGCCGACACTTATCGATATGCAATCCAGGATGTTTAAGGCGTACGGCAGTCCGGGTCTTCCGAGTGTCGTATTGATATCGCCGTCTGGAACAATTCTCCGCTATCACGAAGGGCTCCTTCCTGAAATGCTGGAGACACTAAAGCGCGAGACGCGGGAGCAGATCGGTTCGCAAAAGAAATCGCAGAAGTAAAGCCGCTATGACAAGGTTGAGAGTTGATCCCCCTTCGCACAAGGCTTCGGAGTGACAGGACGGTGCGACAAGTTGTTAAGAGTTGAGAGCGCGGTCCGGCGTGACGTGGCGTCGCTTACGATTTCCCTCCGAAGGTGACGTGATCGTCGAGGTCCAAATAATCGAACCACGTTTTCACGTCTTCACGGGTCTTGCTGATGTCGCCTACGCGCTTAGTGAAAAACTCCAGCGTTTCCACGTCGCCATCCGGTCCGCGTTCGTTGTGGTAGCCGCTCCACTGTTGGATCTCCCACGGCGTGCGCTTGTGGGGAGCATTCTGCTCAATCCACGCCAGCATCTCGCCGTCGCCCTTTCCCGTGGCGAGTTCGGCCTTTAACTCTTCGGCGGTTAAGCCGGTGAACCGGAACCAATGATGGTCCATCGGGTTGTTGTATTTGTATTCACCCGCTGTCCCACCGATTTCGGCGCGGCCTTTATCGAGGATGCGCGCGAGCACGACGTAGCCGCCGAGACGCACGCGTGGACTGCGCGGCGGACGTTGGGTAAGGTTCGGAGCGTGATTCAAGGTTGCATTCATGTCGAAACTTATCAGCGCTACGCGTTTTCGTCACTTGCGCCGTGCCGCGCCGCCCAGTTCCGCGTGTCGCGGGCATGTTACCAAGTGATCGTTGACCATGCCGGTCGCTTGCATCAATGCGTAGCAGATCGTCGAGCCGACGAATTTGAATCCGCGCCGTAGTAGATCGCGGCTCATAGCATCGGATTCGGCCGTCCGCGCCGGCACCTCCGCCATGGTTCGCCAGCGATTCTGGATTGGTTTGCCGCCGACGAAGCTCCACAGGTACGTGTCGAAACTTCCGAATTCTTTCCGCAACGCTAGAAACGCCTTCGCGTTCCCGATTGTGGCCGCGATCTTCAACCGGTTGCGCACAATCCCGGCGTCGCCGAGCAGCCGCTGCACGTCGCGCGTGCCGTAGCGAGCGATCTTCTCCGCGCGGAATCCATCGAACGCCTTCCGATAGTTCTTTCGCTTTTTTAAGATGGTGATCCAACTGAGTCCCGCCTGCGCGCCTTCGAGGATGAGAAACTCGAAGAGCTTCCGTTCATCATGCACAGGAACGCCCCATTCTTCATCGTGATAAGCGATGGCTGGTTCAGTAGTAGCCCAAGGACAACGCGGCACTCATCGAGCATGCGCGATTGTCGCCGCAGCTGACCAGCAAAATTGAGTTGCTCGTGGAGTCCGTTGATTTCTAGTTGCCCGGCCGGCAATAAGGAAATAGCAGTGGTTACTTCAAATACTTGTCGAACCATGCAACCGTACGATTCAGCCTATCGACCTGGTTCTCCGGCTTGATAAAGAGATGTCCCTCGCCGGGATACACGATGAGCTGTGTCGGTACGCCGAGCGTCCGTAAAGCGTGCCAGAACTCGTAGGACTGGGGAGCGGGGCACTCTGCATCGCGTTCACCAACGATGACCAGGGTAGGGGTCTTCACGTTTTTGATGTAGTGAATAGGAGAGCTCTTCTCGTAAACGGCAGGATCGTCGTAAACCGATGCATCGAAGAACGGTATCATCCACTGATCAATTAGGTTCTGGCCATAGTAACTCTGCCAATTAGCAATGCCGGCACCCGTTACGGCCCCACGGAAACGGTCAGTCTGCGTGACAGTCCACATGGTCATATAGCCACCGTAACTCCATCCGGTCACACCGAGACGCGCAGGATCGATTGGATATTTTCCTATTGCGACATCGACCCCGGCAAGGATGTCGCGCAGATCGCCCCCGCCAAAGTCTTTCACGTTCGCGCGGGTGAAGTCTTCTCCCTGACCGTAGCTTCCACGAGGATTGGGCATCAGGATGTAGTAAC
>Ga0193729_1000288_pt1 | contig 25754 bp, 18 predicted proteins | sample U1c2metaG_FD_143036 | JGI IMG/M metagenome (GOLD analysis project Ga0193729, IMG submission 143036) | Soil microbial communities from a riparian zone of the East river system, Colorado, United States - U1c2 | ecosystem: Environmental > Terrestrial > Soil > Riparian zone | place: USA: East River...
GGTGATCCACCAAGCCGCCGAGAAGCCTGCGCCGAAACTGCGCACCCTGGCGCCAGCGCTCGATCGCGATCTGGAAACAATTTGTGCAAAATGTCTGGAGCGCGAACCAAGCGCGCGATATCACTCTGCCGGCGATCTGGCCCAGGATCTTGAACTTTGGCTCGAAGGCCGTCACATCATCGCGCGTCCCGTCTCGCCGCCGGCGCGCATTTGGCGCTGGTCGCGGCGGAACCCAATTCTTGCGGGAATGACAGCGCTTCTGCTGGTACTGGGAATAGCACTAGGCGGGATGATTTGGAAAGGCGAATTTGCCACGCCGCCGGCCGCATCTGGAATCGCCGTGCTGCCTTTTGAAAATCTCAGCGTAGATGACGAGAACACGTTTTTTGCCGATAGTCTCCAGGACGGCATTTTGACCAAGCTGGCCAGAGTGGCTGACCTTAAAGTCATCAACCGCACCAGCGTCTTGCCATATCGCGGCGCACGCAGTGCGCAGCAAATCGCGCGGGCTCTGAACGTCTCTCACGTGCTGGAGGGAAGCGTCCGCAGGAACGCGGGCAGAATCTTTCTAAACGTCCAGTTAATCGACGCGCGCACGGACGCCCACGTCTGGGCTGAAAAATACAATTACGATGTGAACGAAGTCTTCACAATCCAGAGCGAGATCGCGCAAAAAGTCGCAGATCAGCTTCACATCAAGGTCTCGTCTGCCGAGAAAGCCGCCATTAAAGAGCCACCGACCAACGACCTTGTTGCCTACGATTGCTACTCGCGAGCCAAGGAGCTTATCAATGGCATTTCGTTCAGCGCGCGGGCAAAAGAAGATCTATTCCAGGCCGTACAACTGCTTGACCAGGCCATCGCACGCGACCTTTTGTTCTTTGATGCCTATTGCCAGATCGCGGGAGCGCACGACCGGATTTATTTTCTTGGTTTCGACCATACGGAGGCGCGCCTTAAACTATCCGAAACAGCCATTCGATCGATCCGTCGTCTGCGACCCGACTCCGGAGAGACGCATCTGGCCCTCGCTCAGCATCAGTACTGGGCATATCAGGATTACAACCGAGCTCAAGGGGAACTGGCTGCTGCCCGAGGTACGCTGCCGAACGAATCTCGCATTCCTCTCTTGGCTGGCTACATCGACCGGCGGCAGGGGCACTGGGAGAAATCGCTGGAGGAAATGAAGCAGGCACTTGAGTTGGACCCGCGCAATTTTTCCATACTCCAGCAAATCTCTCTTACTTACCAAGGTTTGCGCCGCTACAAGGAAATGGCCGCGACTCTGGATCGCGCTTTGGCCATCGCTCCGAAGGACATTCCCAGTCGGGTAAGACGAGCCGAGGTTGATCTTCATGGACGCGCAGACCCTAAACCGTTGCATAGGACAATTGAGACGGTCCTGGTCGAGGACCCGAACGCGGCGCCTGTCCTCGTTGATCCATGGCTCCGCCTTGCTCTACGAGAGCGCGATCCCGCCGCGACCGAACGCGCTCTGGCCGCCCTGCCAGCTGACGGTGGTGGATGCTTCGACGAAAACATTCCGCTACCTAACGGTTGGTGCGAGGGCTTGGCCGCGCGGTTCCGCGGCGACGAGCAGACAGCCAGCGCAGCCTTTACCAATGCCCGAAAAGAACTCGAGGGAACTGTGCGCGACCAACCCGACTATGCAGCGGCTCTCTGCGCGCTGGGTGTAGTCGATGCTGCTCTGGGAAACAAGGAGGACGCCGTTCGCGAAGGCCAGCGCGCTGTCGAGCTGATGCCAGTCAGCAAAAGCGCCCTCGAGGGCCCGATGTTGCTCAAATACCTGGCCGTTATTTATGCGTGGACGGGCGACGAGGATCGCGCAATCCAACGATTGGCCGAGGCAGCCAAGTTGCCGGGGAGCTATCTGAGCTACGGCGACTTGCGTCTTCATCCGTTTTGGGACTCGCTGCGGGGAGACCCGCGCTTTGAAGCAATCATCGCTTCGCTTGCGCCAAAGTAGGCGGGACGCGGCCGGGGGTAAGGAGCGGCGACGCTGCTCGCGAAAGCGATTTGGAATTTCCCAACCGCCGAAGGGACGCTTAAGCCGACGGGATGGGAACTGGAAGTTAGGCTTCCAGCCTGACTCGGCAGGTGGGCATCTTGCCTGCCTTCGTTGCTCGGCAGGCTGGAAGCCTAACTTCCGATCGACTGGGCGTGCTTGTTAGCGATACGAAGAAAGCACAGTTTTCTGAGGGGTTCCCAGGACAGGGTCAGATCCCTCCTAACGAAGGGAAAGGTGACCGTTATGCACGCACCGCATTCCATTCACTTGAGCATCCAACCAACAATTGGCCAACACTGGCCAAATGTGCGATTATAATTCTTTTGTTTTGTGCTTGACAGTTATTCATATCGCCCGTAAACGTGCCTCCTTATGAAGAATCACCAACCGAGAATCACTAAACGTTTGGTCGCGGCAATGCTGGTGACACTGGCCGTTATCGGTCTTAGTGTCCTGGCAATGCACTCGCCCACTCAGAACCAAAACTATGCGGCGCGTTCGTTGAAGAGCATTCAAACCGATAAAGCCACGCTGTTTTACGCCGACAACAGGCAGGATCGAAGTAACTGTGTGGAGATGGTCCTGCCCGGAACCGGCGAGAGTAAGGCCGCGACTGAGAATTTGAAACTGGTCGCAGCGGCGCTGTAAGCCCGCAAGCGGTCTTATAAATAAATGTGCCAGTCCCGGAAAACTTCGGGGCTGATTTGTCATGTACTGGAGCGACCCCCAAGCTGGTGTCTTGCGTTGGATCGATTGGAAGTTAGGCTCCCAGCCTGACTCGGCAGGCGGGCATCTTGCGTGCCTTCTTGCTCGAAATCAGGCGGCGAATCCCGCATTTGTTTTACCAACGCGTTCTACCTTCACGCATTCAGCGAAAGATGATCTGCTCCGAACGCTTTCGGGACGAAGTTAAAATCAATCGCCGAGTGCGCAAAATGCCTTACCATTTATGAGATGGTTTCTAAGCGCATTTACGCGGCCTGGTTCGGTGTACATTTTTTCCTCATAACAGCAGTTTGCTTTGCCGGGGTATTCTCGCTGATCGCTGAAGGCGCGACCATATTGCCGTCTGCGCTCAATAACGGCGCGCGCAAGGCTGAACTGGTTGCGGCCTGGCCGTTGGGGAAGCAAGCGGCTGCGTCCAGTCCGGTGCGACGGGGTATAGCGACCTATCTGCATGCTGCCGGCATCCAGGCGGGCTACACCTTTTTTGCGCCCAATATCCCAAGTTACCACAAGTTAATCCTGGAACTGCATTACCAGGATGGGCGAGTAGAATATGATTCGCCGCACGTCAGCGGCAAAGCTGCCGCCCTGCGTTTGGACGGTTTACTAGACCGGTTGGCAAACCCTATTTACGAGCCGCTACGCGAAGTGGTGCTCAAGATGCTCGCGTTCTCCGTTTGGCGGGAGCATCCTGATGTGGAAAAGATTCGGGCCATTTTCGGATCAGTCAATCCGCCCGATATCACTGACTTTGAGCAAGGGAAAAAAGAATTGTTCCAACCCATGTTCAGCTTCGATTTCAGCCTTCGTAACGAAGCGAACTAAAGCGGAACCACGGATTACACGGATGGCACGGATAGGGAAATGATTCACGGGAGTTATGTGGCAAGATAATCGAGCTGCATCAAGGAGCGACGGCTTCCGAGCCGTCGTCCTTGCTCCCATCCGTGTTATCCGTGCAATCCGTGCTTAAATCATCCGACTCGAACGAGCATGTCTCCATGACACCGCTGCGACGATGGTGGAAAGGATTGATTGAATTTCTCTTTCCGCCGGAAAGCGACAAGTGGCTTGCCGTTCTGCGTATCGGCATGGGCCTGCAAGTAGTCGTTTTCACGCTGTTCTTAAGGAGTGACTGGCACTACTTGTTCGCCGGGACTGGCAAGGGTCTTGTCAGTCGCGAATTGGGAGAGGCCATCACCTCTTTCGACAGCCCTCTCATTCCAAAACTTGGGTGGCTGGTTGCGCTCGGCGGCCACGCCGGCATCAGCGAGGAAACAGTGCTTACTCTTGCCTGGGCCTGCTTGCTTTGCATGGGATGTTGTTTGTTACTGGGACTTTTCTCCCGCCCGGCAGCGATCCTTGCCTGGTTTCTTCACCTCTGCGCGGCTGAAAGTGGAGGGTTACTGGCATACGGCGCTGATAATTTCATGACCACGGGACTTTTTTATTTGATGTTGTCGCCGCTGCCAGATCGGTACGCCCTCGATCACCGGCTGGTAACAATAAAACCAAAGGACCCGCAACTCCTGGGTTTTTGGCGGCGCGTTTTACAGGTACACCTGTGCTTCGTTTACTTTATCGGAGGCCTGGCAAAATGTCTGGGCGACGGTTGGTGGAATGGGTCTAATCTCTGGCGATCGCTGACACGGCCGCCTCTTAATCTCATTTCGCCGGATATTCTTGTTCGATTCAAATACATTCTACCTATCCTCGGAATTTCAATCTGCCTCCTTGAAGTTGGTTATCCATTTTTCATTTGGGTAAAAAAGACCCGGTTCTTTTGGTTGGTTTGCATTTTGGCGATGCATATCGCCATCGGATTGACAATTGGATTGTATCTTTTCGCTCTCGTCATGGTCGTTTTGAATCTTGCCGCGTTCGGCGTCGGTTCCAGAGTTCCTTTCCTCAGGCGTCGTGAACGAGTCCACGCCGTTTTTCCGGTAAAACAGCTCTCGCCGTGACGGTCCGCGCGGCCGGCTAATGTTTGCCTAAGAAATCTGGATTGTTCTCATCCGTGTTATCCGTGGTTAAATTAGCCGACCCGGAAACGCACGTCACGGATCGTTTTGCCGCCAAAGCGTTTTTTCAGTTTTCGCAAGATCTCGATCTTGGAAATTTGTTCGAGCTCGTAATGCAAAGCTGGTTGGAGAACTCGAACGTAAAGTATGCCCTCGCGCAATGCCACCGGCGCCGAGTGCGCGGCGATAAATTCGCCGACGATTTTTGACCAGGCCTCGATCACTTCGGTTTCGTGCAGCCGCTCGCGCAATCCGAGCCGCTGCATCAATTTCGGCACCAAATCAGCCGGTGATTGCCACCGATCCGGGCGGGTTTGCCTTTCGGGAAGGCCGCGCCATTCGGCGATCACGGCAGCGCGAAGAGAGGGGGTCATTTATTAACTGTAGCGGCGCTCTATCAGCATCGCATTATTCGAAGCGATGGTCACAGACCGCCGCTACAGAGATTGCTCAATATTTCCGCCGCATGTGGCTCGGCAGAATATTCAGCTCGGTGCGGTACTTGGCCACGGTGCGCCGCGCGATTGGTATGCCGCGCTGGCTTAGAATTTCGACGATCTCCTGGTCGCTTAAAGGCGCGTTGCCATCCTCATGTTTCACCAGATCAAGGATTGCTTCTTTTACGCTAGTGTTGCTCATCGATTCGCCAGTGGACGTTTGATAGCCTGGCGTGAAAAAGTATTTCATCTCGAAAATACCCTGCGGCGTGGCCATGTATTTGCCGGAAACCGCGCGGCTCACCGTGGTCTCATGTACGCCAACCGCATCGGCGATTTCCCCCATGGTCATCGGCTTCAGATGCGATGGGCCGTGTTCAAAAAAATCGCGCTGCCGCGAAACGATCTGGTGCGCGATGTTGGAAATGGTTTGCTGGCGCTGGTGGATCGATCGGATCAGGAATTTGCCGCTCCGGATTTTGTCGCGGATGTAGTCTTTGACCTCGCTGCCGTTGTTGTCCTGCGCGATGATGTCTTTGTACGTGTTGCTGATCCGTAGATGCGGAATTTGCTCGTTGTTTAGGATGATCTGATAATCGCCGTCCACTTTTTCGACCGTCACGTCCGGTAGCACGTAGTTTTGCGGTGCTGCGGCGAAGACCTGGCCGGGACGCGGATTTAGCCGCGCGATGTTATTGGCGGCCTCTTGCACTTCCTCCACGCTGATGCCCATCCGTCGCGCGATTTCGGGAAAGCGCCGTTTGCCCAAATCTTCCATGTGCTCGGAGACAATTTTGTATTCGATACCACTTTCTCTTCCTTCACGCTGCAATTGAATCAGCAAACATTCGCGCAAATCGCGCGCACCCACGCCCGGCGGATAAAAGCCCTGAATGAGCGCAAGCATCTTCTCAAGATCTTCCTTCGGAACTCCGGAACTGAGCGCCATTTCTTCCGTTGTGCTCTGGAGAAATCCATTGTCATCGATGTTGCCAATGATCAGCTCCGCCGTTTTGCGATCGTCGGCGTTGAGCGCGGTCTGGTTCAATTGCGATACCAGATTTTGTTGAAGGGTTTCCTGCACGGCAATGGAATCGAAAAAGAACTGGCGCTTATCTTGTGCTTCCTGCGAACCCCGAAAGCCTTCGGAGCTGTAGCTGGCCGACTGCGCCATGTAATCGCGCCATTCTTCGTCCAGGCTCGCCAGCTTCTCGAATTCCTCCTTGAAATTGTTGTCCGCGGACGGCTCTGCGCCATTGGGGCCGTCGATGCTTGGTTCATCCGATAGTTCCTCCAGCACAGGGTTTGTCTCCATTTCCTGTTGAACCAGATTGCGCAGCTCAAGCAACGGCGTCTGGAGAATGAGAAGACTTTGTTGGAGCTGCGGCGCGAGAATTTGTTGCAGCGCAAGGCTCTGCGACTGTTGCATTCCGTGTCCGGCCATACGCCGAGTTTACCGGCGCAGCGAGCGATAAGCAAGCGATTCAGGCCAGCACTGCTGTAGCCGCGCCCCTGGTTGCTTCGGCGAAGTTTCTTTCGTCCCTCTAGGGACGCATCCTTTTCGACACCAAAACCCAGCGTTAAAACGCTGGGCTATTATCAAAGTGCCAACACGAGGCCAAACACGTACACGGGGCGCGCAAAACGTGGTGCACGGCCCGTCGTCACACTCCCGCCATGTCCCATTTCTCGATCGTTTCCTGGATCAGTCGGGCGATCTTGTCGTTGACTTTTGTGAAATAGGTCTTCGCTTTTTCCAGATCGAATTTCGGATAACCTTGGCCTTCCCTGTAGAGCATGATCGTCGATGGGAAGGGATACGCACTCCACGTATTAGGCGGCGGAAGCGCAGTCGCCATTTGAGGATTGTAACGCTCTCTCTGAACGAGAGCGGGATCGATTGCCAGGACGTATGCGGTCTCATTTTCCGCTCCGTGGCCGCCATCTTCGCCGAACACATCCAGCGTCACATCGCTGCAGTAAGACCACCAGTTTACGACTAGAATCCTGATGCCTCTGTCGCGCCCGATTTCCTGTGCGAGCGCGCTCAGAACCGCGGTTTGCCCGCCGCCATGGCCATTTAGCAGGATAATGTTTTTGAATTTGTTCTTCGCAAGACCGGCAAGGACAGCGCGAACATAGCCGCGAAAAGCATCCTCGGGGATGGTGAAGCTGCCCGGGTATGCATCCAGAATTCCAGTGAATCCATAGGGAACCGCCGGGGCGACCATTGCGTTGACGCGCGGGGCGATCTCGCGCGCCATCGCCACAGGTGCGAGGATGTCCGTACCGTTGGGCGCGACGCCATGTGGCTCAAGCGTGCCAAGCGGCAGCAGGACCGTCTGGATTTTTGCCGGAACCCATTCGCGAAACTCGATCCAGTTGATACGCTCCATTTCACAGGTGCTCGGCGCGTCCTTCTTGGTGGTACTCATCGAGGCAGATTAGCAGCAGCACGCGCGTCCTGCTGCTGTTTTTCTAAATCGGCGGTCGCTCCTTTTCGTCGTTCGAGCATTCAGGTTTCGTCATTTTCCCGCGATCTCGCGATTGAATATTGATCGCAGGCTGGATGCATACGCTATATCTTCCCATCTACCATCACCCAACTTACATGCCCGTCGAATGCCACGATTTCTTCGAATAGATTTGCTAAGGAACTACGCGGAATAGTTATGAGATCGGCTTGAAATGCGGGCCGAATCCGGCCGAGAGCGTTCTCTTGATGCAACGCTCGCGCAGCATTCACCGTGACCATTTCGACAATCTTATCGGGCGAAAGCCCCGGCTCGCTGCGCTGAAACGCATGCATCTCAGCGAATAAACTCAGGCTCTGGTTACTAGCGAGGCTATCGGTTCCGAGGCAAATGTTGAATCCAAGCGCGCGTAAATTCTCGAAGGGAAATCGGCTGTGAGCAAAATAACCGTGGCTGCGGGGCGAATGCACCATATGAAATTTTCTCTTTGATCTTTCGAGCAATTCGAAATCGCTTTCCGCCAATTCGTTTAGATGCGCGACGATCCATTCTGGGTCGTTCTGAATGGCCTTCTTGTCATTCCGAGCCCCGAAAGCTTTCGGGGTCGAGGAATCTCTCACTGTTTTTGAAAAGTGACCGAGTGGTGTTTGATCACCGCAATCACTTATCGGTCGCCCGATGTTTTTCATAAAGTCGTAGAGCGGACCCGATTCGTCGCGAAACATCGCCATCTCCTCGCGTGATTCCGCCAAGTGCGTCGTCAGCAAGATTTTCTCGCGCTGCGCGATTTCTTCGCAGCGCCGGTACAAATCCCTGGAAGCCGTAAACAGCGCGTGTGGGGCGAGTCCGATTCCTCCTCCTGAATTTCCCGCGCGTTTCAGCGCGCCAGTTGCAAAATCGACAAGTTCGCTTGCGTGATTTGGATCACGCACGTCGATCAGCTCCGCAAACCACCAGGTCCGAATCGGTGGATCAATCTGAGCAATCAATTCCGGAAACGCGGTGAGGTTTGCGATAGCTGTCGTTCCGAATCTTTTTGCTTCCGCAAAGCCATCGTTAATCGACGTGAGATAATCCTTCTGCGAGAGCTTCGCCTTCTTCGCGTTGATTGCCCGAATCCAATCCGCAAAAGATTCTTGCGGCGGGATTTTGCCGCGCAAGCAAGTGTAATCGAGATGGCAATGCGCGTTGATCAGCCCAGGCAAGAGCGCCTGCTCGCCAAGATCGAAAACTTCGCCTGAGTTGTGCGCTCTGACTTCATTGAAACTGCCTACATCGACGATCCTGCGTCCTTCAATCACAACTGCGCCGTTCTCAATGGGCGGGCCATCCATTGTTACGACTGCGCGCGCGCGAATGATCATTTCTCTCCTGTATCGGCGGTCTACGACCGTCGCAAACATCGACGAAAATAATGCGACGCTCACAGAGCGCAGCTACAGTTCGTCCTTGCCTTTCACCACCTTGCGGCATTCTGCGACGAGCAGATTGCATGGCTCCTGGCACAGCAGCGGAATTGTCCCCGTAGCCGGGGTCGCTGACCCCGGCCGGCCCAGCGCTTTGATTTGATCGTAGGCAGGATCAAATTTCTCTTTCGTTAATTTGGTGGACGAAACGGTGCCACGTCGATCGCGCTTCCATAAAATCGTGCGCAAACAGCCGCCATCTGAGCGGCAAAAATCTCCCACAACATTATCGATTTGATCATCTGAAATTTTTGCCGCGACGCGGTACATCCCTGATTGTCGATCCAATGTTTCGCGCAGCGGAGTCGTGTGCAGTTGACCAGTTTTCCAGGCGAGAAAAACGGCCAACCTGCTCGGATAAAAATAATCGAGAGCGCGCTGCAATTCCTCCAGCCTTGCCAGTTCCAAGCGCCAGCCATGAGCAAGATTTGGCGCCGTTTTGAGCGGACGATAATTGCCGCTGTCATCAAACTTGCTCAGCTCGATCGCATCTTCGGCACTTTGAAACGTCTTCAACTTCTTCCGGGTTTCATCACCACAATGCGATAAAACAAAACCGCCGTTTATTTTTCGGACCAGAATTTGGCCGAAATAAAAGCGATCGATCAGCGTAGCTTCGAGGACTCGCTGGATGGAATCTGCCATTGCGCCGATCCGTTGGTAGGGCGCCACCACCGCGCCGTGCTAATGAAGGCAATGCGCGATGAGTCCGCCCGCGCGCTCGAGGAATTGTCGATCTTCCTCGCCAAAGGCGTTCAACTTTTCGCTCTCGGCATCGAGCATTCCAAGGATGCGCCGGTGCTCGTTCGTCATCGGCACAATGATCTCTGAGCGCGTAGTATGGAACGCGGGCAGATAGCGTGGATCGTGGTGGACGTCGCCGACGATGATCGGTTTCCCGGATTCCAGCGCCGCGCCGCACAGCCCTTGCGTAATTGGGAAACGCGGATACGCCGGCGGCTCGTTGCCTGTGTCGGCGAAAATCACGAATTCATCTTTGACGATTTTGTAAACGCCGATCCAGCGATAATTGCGCGCCGCGCGAATCATCTCTGCGACTTGCTTCATCCGCTTTCTGGTGCACCCGCCGGCCAGCGCGAATGCGCCGATCTCCTGCAGCTTCTTGCACGTCACTTCTTTCATTCGCGGGAGAGCAATGTCGTGCAAAAGAAACCAAGCGCGAGCGAGATTTCAACTTTTTCCAATTAATTTCGCCCTGCGTCACGGCACGCTTCGGAATCAATTTCGGCTGCCTGTTCGACAATGATATCTGCGAAGCCCGGATCGGTGCCGATCGACGGCGCATAAAATAGCGAGCAACCGCCGATCTTATAGGGATTGCGCCGGAAAACCTCGCGCCCGCTTGATTCAACGTCATCCCGAGCGGAGTCGAGGGATCCCGTCAAGCTACCCAAGGGCTTAGGATGACGACTTGGAATACCGAGCAACCTGGGAATGTCTTCGTAGCTGTGTAACCCATCCGAAATAAAAAACGGAACCACGACCACGTTGGGAGTCCTGGTCAATTTTTGCCAATCGGAGACCAGCGGCGGCTCTTCCATGTAGGCATTCAGGACGGCCGCATATTTTCCGAGCGTGCGGATTTTTTCCGCTTCGCGTTTTGCCGCCACCGCGCTGTTTTCATTCAAATCCGTGCCGTGCGCAACAATTAACAAGCTGGTCTCGGCCGGATCCGCGTCTTGCGCGACCTCGCTTGCGCGTTTGAGCAACAGTTCAGTCATCATCGAATGATTTCCGACCGGCTCACAATATTTCCAGAGCTGGCCGTTGGATCGGTTTGTGGTCCGGCCATTCAGCTCGAGCTCGCGCGGGACCACTGTCTGGGTGAAATAACCTTCGCTGATAAAATTCGGCACCACGTAAACTTCCCGAATCGATTGTGGATCGAACAAGAAGATCGCGTCGCGCAAACTTGGTTCCTCTTTCCAAAAGGCGCATCCAACATCGGCAAAAACTTTTCGACGCCGAATCTCCGTCGCGTGCGCCAGCGTCGGTGCGCTCGAATCCGGATTCACGGTCGAGCCATGAGCGACGATGAGAAGTGCGCTGTCGTCGGATCTCACAGAAGAAACGTCGAACGGCCTGCCCTGAGCGCAAGTCGAATGGGTGCGACACCGCAATTGAAGGCGGACGTGACGGCTGGAATTCAACGCCAGACGCGATTGCTGAGAAACCTAGTCGAACAGGTTTCTTAGAATCTTTTCTTTAGCTGGACGTACCAGAACCGGCCTTTGATCGTGGCAAGCGATTCGTCGTAGTTGTTCGCGACGCTAGCGGCCACAAACGGCGGGTCTTTATCGAACACGTTCTGTAGTCCAAGAGAAATCGTGGTGTTATTCAACCAAGCGCGCCACCCACAGGGATTGTATTCGGCCGTGGAGAGGGGAATCACGTTTTTCTCCTTGCCGTCCTTCATCTTCACGTTCTTACCACCATCCTTGGCAAAGCCCGGCACCTCCGCAGGAGCGGACGGTGGCAGGTCGAATGTGTACGATGCGATCAAGTCGAGCGTAATCCATGCGGCCACTTTTCGTGCGCGCTGAGGAAAAGGAGCGGCATTATCGCCCGGACCGCCGGTTCTAGGCACATTAAGCTTCGGCGAGTCGGTCAGGCCGATATTTTCATCTTCATACTGGCCGGTAAAGTGCACGGTTGCGCCGGTATCGAACCCAGCGAGCCACGTACCAGCTGGGCCATCGTAGAATACGCTGGCATAGGCGCGATTGTGCGGCAACGAGCCGGTAAACAAGGCACCATTGACAAATTCGCCCGAAAGCCCAATTCGTTTGCTAACTGGAGTCGCTTGAAACTCAAATCGGGACAAATAGGTGGCGTTAAGGGTAAAGGTTAATCTGCCAACGTCCCCGTGACCGAAGATTGAAGAGTCCAGGATATAGATCGCCTCGTAGTCAACACCTTCGACGATAGCGCGAGTGAGGTTCAAGCTTGGATTGGTAACCTCGGTGATTGCACCAGTTGTTGGATTACGAATAACCAACCCGGGAAAGCTGTTCTCGAAATTAGTGATGAACTGGGCGTCAACAAACGAAGCAATCGAACGCAGGTCGATATGCCAGAAGTCAGCACTCAGCGTAAGATCTTTGATCCATTTCGGGCTGTAAACCGCTCCGTAAGTCCATTCGTAAGCGACCTCCGGCTTCAGGTTGGGGTTTCCACTTACGACGACCGGAACGCTCGTTCCTTGAGTCAATCCCCTCGGATCGCGAAGATCGCCGGGAAGAATAGGAGCGCCCTGCGTCCCTGCAGGTCTAAGGTCTGGTAATGTCGGCGCATGAAACGCTTCGCTGTAACTGCCGCGCAAGGTCAGTGCACCAATCCACTTGGGATCAAGCGGCTGCCAGCGCACGGAAAATTTCGGCTTCTGCGCGTTATATTACGAGTGTTGCGAATCTTCCCTTACATCTGCGCCCTGCATGACGAGATGGGCATGGTTGGGCAGGTGACTGTCACTCCCTAAGAGAATTGTTTTGTGAGTAGAGGGTGTAGCCTTCTTAAACAAGAACAGCGACAAAAGAAAGACTCGACGAGTCCGACGACTACTTAGTTATAAAATCGTCGTCGCCTCCCTCTAGGGGCGAGGGGGGCGAATTTTCGAAAGATTGATCCGCGACTAAAAATCGGGCGTGCGCCGCCGGCGCGCGCTCTATTGCGAAAGAGTGAATCATCCCTAGTTGACTGGACAGGCGAGGCACCTGTCTTCCTTGCACGACGGTTGTAGTATGGGTAATCTGACGAAACGACACGTCGACAGGGTGACGCAGCTACAGCGCAGCGCGATTACTTCTTTGACGCGTGGTTCGGCGCAAGGGAGGCAACGATTTTCTCAAAACGCGAATCACCGCGCAACGGGTCCCAAAGCGGGAGCAGCTTCAATTCGCCATAGCTAAGGGGGCCTGGGAAACGAATGGCGGCGGCAAGTTGTTCGCAGGCGAGATCTTTGTCGCCCAGCCACGCAGAGATCATCGCCGAATACTCGATCATCAGCAGACCATTGATTGAATCTTTTTCCACGGGCAAAAGCTCGGCCGCGCGCCGGCCTTCGCGCAACGCTTCTTCTTTCCGCCCAAGAGCGGCGTCGATCAAACCGAGCACGACCAAAGGTGGACCGTAGTTTGGTTGGGCCTGGACGATTTTCTCCTGTTCCGCGCGTGCGGTCGTGAAAGCCGACTGCGCTTTGTCGTCGTCCTTCGTCATGCGAGCGATAATGCCTTCTGCAAAGGATCGATTGAAGTGAACTGTTACGTTCTTTAACGGGGGGTTTTGGCCTGCCGCGATCAAGGCGTCTTTTGCGGCAGCAGGATCGCGCTCAGCCAGCGCGCAAATGAGCCAGGTATCGGCGATATCCGGGATGGCGGCGGGACTGGCCGCTCGAATTGAATCGATCAATTGATGCAGCGGTCGTGTATCGGCTTTCCAATCCAATTCCACATGCGCGCGCTCTACTTTTGTCTCGACATCGCTGGGCGCGATGGCCAAGGCGCGATCGTACACCGATTTTGCTTCAGCATAGCGCCGAAGATCTCGGTAACTGTCGGCGATCGCCGACAGCGTGAAGAGGTTGCGTGGGTCGAGGTCAACTGCACGCTCCAGGTTGCGTGTCGACTCTTCCCAGCGCCCCTGCCGCCTCTGGATCAAACCCATCAGCTCGAATATCCGCGGATCGTTAGGCAAGGTCTGACGAGCAACTTCCAGTTCGGTCAGCGCATCGTCATAATCGAGGTATCCTCGATAAAGATTCTCCGCGCGTGCAAGGTGTGCTTCGTCTGCGTCGGGACGAAGACGGAAAGCCGCCTGGATGGCCGCCTCTGCTAGCGCCAGGCGCGCAGGTGTCCGATCGTGGCCAAGGAAGTAAAGGACGTTATGGATCCAAGCCAGTTGACAATATGCCTGGAAAAACGCCGGATCTCGCGAGACAGCGTGGTTCAACAGATCGGTCGCTTCCAGCAAATCCTTTTTCCCAGCATTGCTAAAGAACGCGGGCAGAGAAAGACTTTTGGCGCGCGTGTAAAGATCGAAGGCGGTGAGGTCGGCGGTCGGTGGTCGCTCAATGGCGAGCCTTTCAGTAGACGAGATTTTGACGTGAAGTCGTTCTGCGACTTTTTGCGCGATCTCGCTCTGGACGGCGAACATGTCTTTCAAATCGCGATCGTATTGTTCCGCCCAGAGGTGCCTATCGGTGCGGGTGTCGATCAAGTGTGCGTTTATGTGAAGCCAGGCGCCGGTTTTGCGCACGCTACCTTCCAATACATGCGTCACCCGAAGGGCATCACCGATCTGGCGCGTGTTGTGCTGGTCACGATATTGCTTGACGCTCGTCCGGCTGATGACTTTGAGATCGGCGATTTTCGCCAGCTTGGTCAAAAGATCGTCCTGGACACCATCGGCAAAGGAGGCGTCCTCTCTGTCGTTGCTCAGATTTTCAAATGGTAGCACAGCGATGCTTTTCTCCAGCCCCGCCGGATTCGACGCTGATTCGGCAGCTGTCGGATGAGTGCGCAACGAACGAAAAACGAAAAATGCAGACACGCCGAGAATCAGAACGACGGCCGCTGCGAGAGCAGAGCGGGTGTGTTGCACACCGCTTGCCTGAACAGAACAACGTTGCAGCCGCGCGGCCAAATCCCGTGTGCTAGGCCGCGCCGCCGGCTCAATTGCGAGCATGGATTCGAGCAGCGACCTTAGGCCAGACGGAACGCGCGCTGCTTTCAGTTGTTCGATGGGAAGCGCTTTCGATTGTTGGGCGCGGTGAATTTCCTCAATGTTACGGCCGGCAAACGGCGTTTTCCCAGTGAGCGCGAACCAAAGCGTGGCGCCTAACGAGTAGATGTCTGAACGCACATCGACTGGGCCGCTTCCAAATTGCTCAGGGCTCGCGAAATTCGGCGTGCCGACGAATCCTTCGTGCGTCTGGTCCATTTCTCCTCCGGCATCCGCGATCGCCTTGGCGAGTCCGAAGTCGATGACTTTCACCTCCAGTTCCGCTGTGTCAGCGTGACCCCGCGTCAACATGATATTGGCCGGCTTCAGGTCGCGATGGATCAAGCCCTGGACCGCCGCAGCCGTCAGTGTCCGCGTGATTTGTGTCGCAATTTCCAGAACTAGCTTTGCATTGAGGGGACCGTCCCTTCGTACGCGAGTCTCTAGTGTTTCGCCTTCGACCAATTCCATTGCGTAAAAGCAATGATTGCCATCCGGTGAAGCGCCGAACTGGAAGACACCAGCCACATTCGGATGCCGCAAAGAGGCCGCAGCGCGCGCTTCACGCAGAAAGCGTTCACGCATGGCTTGTGAGTCCCGACGAGTCGGGACCGTCGGCAACTCGATCACTTTGAGCGCCACCTTGCGACGCAACACATTGTCCACGGCGAGATAGGTCACCCCCATGGCGCCGTGGCCCAGCTCACAGAGGGAGCCGTCTTCGCGCCGCGCAATTTCGAAATCGCCGAAGACAAACGAGGCTGATGAGTCGGTCTCGACCGTTGATTCCTCGAGGCCCGTCCGAAGCAGACAAGCGACGCAATCGCCCCTCGCGCTCAACGGGTCGCCGCATGTCGAGCAGACTGCGGCAGGGGATGCCAGAGATATTGCCATGGCGCGTCTCTCTCAAACTCCCGTTAGCACACGCAACAACTCGTGCAGCTCTTCATCCACCTCCGCCTCAGTGTCCACGGTCCGGCGCACCTCAGTGCGCAACGCTTCCCGGTAGCGCGCCCGCAAGCGGGTGACATGGCTGCGAAGCGTTGACTCCGTTGCGCCCAAACGAACCGCCAGCTCGGTGTAAGCCGGTGGCGGACCGGCGGACCCGGCAAGAAAAATCCTCAATTCGTCGAAGAGCTTTTCCTTGGCCTCACTTCTGTAAACAGCCGCGAGCCGTTCCAGCCCAGCGGTGACTAAGGCTTCCGCCCAGCTACGATCAAAGATCTGATCTTCATTGCTTGCACTTCGGTGATTCTGGAAAAGCGATTCAGCCTCTTTGATCTGCTCTTCATTCAGAGGCAGAAAATCTTGTCCACCACCACGCTTGAGCGTCCGTTCGCGGTCGGAGGCGTCTGCAAGGAAATTCTTGAGGGAGGCGAGCAGAAATGAACGGAACCTGCCTTTCCGTGGATCGACGCGAGTGTAGATTTTATGTTCGATCAGGTAGGCGAAAAAACTCTGCGTGAGATCTTGCGCGTTATGCACAGTGTATCCGCGACTGCGCACGAAACTGTAAAGCGGTCCCCAGTAAGTTTGGCAAAGCTCCGCGAGCGCGGCCTGTGCAATCTCCGGTTCGTCCTGGCTTTTACCCGCGGCGACAACCACGCTCCAGTGGGTCGAAGGAAACAAATCTTTCTGGCAATGCCCGTTCCCTGTCAGGATCTTCACGTCAGCGTTTGTATCAAGATCGCAGAAAAAAAGCAAGCCGTCGGAATTTCTTACAATTCCGTGCAGCGCCCCTTCCGGAATCCCTTTGTAAAGGGAAAGAAACAGTAAACGGCACGGAAATGTCTCCTCAAAACGACTGCTCAAACAACGCCAAAACAACAGGAGGAAATCACATCATGAATGGTTCAAACATTGACCCCAGAAATTCGATTCACCGCTCGCCTCTCCGGGGGACGTATCTATTGATCGCCGTCGTGCTCGTCGGCTTTGGGCTTTTCATCGCCCTTGCGCTCGCCTGCTTTGGGCTTTTGTCAACAGCGCAAGCCACTAACGCCGCACCGCCTCCGGATCCAGCACTGACCGGAAATTTTGGTCGGATGTTCCGTAATTTGCCACCGTTCGCGCCGCCAACGGATGAGGTTCGCGCTGCTCTTATGGAGCTCGGCAGGCCGGGCGCGATTATGGATGCGAACGACGATCTGGCAGCAGGCCCTGTGGCGCTGATAACGGATCCCAACCTTCAACTGATCAACCGGAACAATCCAACCCACACCGCTGGAGTGACGTTCTTCGGCCAGTTCCTTGACCATGATATGACGTTTGACCAGAGGTCCCGACTCGGATTTCCGACTCAGCCTATCATTTCCCAAAACGCTCGCACTCCCATCTTTGATCTGGACTCCGTTTACGCCGGCGGACCAGGCGGTAACCCGGAGCTATACGATCCGGCTGATCCAATTAAATTCCGGATCGAAAGCGGTGGCCAGTTCGAGGACTTGCCGCGAGATCCGATTAACCACGTGGCGATTATCGGTGACCCACGCAACGATGAGAACATGATGATCGCGGGCATGCACGCGGCCTTTCTGTTGTTTCATAACCATGCAGTGGATCTCATTCGATCGCAGAATCCGGGAATCCCTGACATTCAAGCTTACTTCCAAGCCCATCGCCTGACCGTGTGGCATTACCAATGGATGATCCTTCACGAGTTCCTGCCACATGTTATCCCTCAGTCGGTGATAGATGATGTGCTAACAAACGGTCGCCATTTCTATAATCCGTTACACAACCAGGCGTTTATTCCAGTAGAGTACCAGATCACCTACCGGTTTGGGCACAGTATGGTGCGGCCCTCGTACCGCGCCAATCTCCACGGTGATAACGGACAGCCATTCTTTGGTATGATTTTCGACCCAGCCGGGGAAGGCAGCGCCGACCCTATCGACTTGCGTGGCGGCGCCAGAGCTCCGAGGCGCTTTATCGGCTGGCAAACTTTCTTCGATTTCGGCGGCGCTTTCAGTGCCGATGCGCGCCCGAACAAAAGGATCGACACAATAGTTTCGACGCCACTCTTCCGCCTTCCGCTGGGGACGATATTCAATGGGATGCCGCCGGACTCGCTGATGCAACGGAATTTATTAAGGTGCCTGACTTGGTCGTTACCATCCGGTCAGCGCATCGCAAGTGAAATGGGCATTCCACCACTGAGCAACGCCGACCTGGCCGAATTGCAGCCGATTCGTGCCTCGTTTGTCCAATCGACGCCCCTTTTCTACTACATCTTGAAAGAAGCTGAGTTAAGAGAGGACGGACTGCGTCTTGGTCCTATGGGTGCGCGTATCGTGGCCGAAGTATTTATCGGATTGCTCCAGCTGGACCCTGACTCTTACTTTAGCGTGCAACCCAATTGGGTGCCGACGCTACCGACCCACGACGGAACGCCGCAGAGTTTTCGCATGATCGACTTCCTGACCTTTGCCGGCGTCGACCCGACCAGCCGCGGTCAGTAGTCGTCAGTTAGAGGCAGAAGAAAAGGGCTTCGAACAAGTGTCGCCTCCCTCGCGGCCAAAATAAGGTTTAACCACGGATGGCACGGATAACACTGCTAAGAAGATGATTCACGAAGAGGTAACCCGATGGTTTCCTTCTGTTTGGTTCATTCCGCGTATATGTGAAATCCGTGTAATCCGTGGTGTTCAAAAACTTCCAAACTTTCCGCGTAAGGCACCGCAAAATCTTACGAAGTAATCAGTGAACGGCCAGAAATGAATTCTGGCGAGGAGAAGTTAAAAGAAGACAAAAGGAGTTAAGCGATGAAACATCAAAACACCAACACCAAGACCGCAAGTGGATCTATCAGACATTCGGCCATTCCCGCGGCTGTCGGGCGCGGTTTTCTTATTATTCTGATCCCTCTCGCCTGTCTTGGGCTTGCAGCGATGGCGCGAGCGGTGGGTCCCGACACGGACGGTACCATACCCGGCGCCAACAATGGCGAAGGTATTGGGGTGCTCGTCAGCCGCACCGTTGGGGTCTGGAACACCGGCACTGGTTTCGAGGCGCTTAACCACCTCACTGCCGGAAACCAAAATACGGCGATGGGTCTTCGAGCCCTGACTAGCGATACCAATGGCAGCTACAACACCGCCACTGGCGTTTTTTCGCTGTTTAGCAACACCAGCGGGTTTTTCAATAGTGCCACTGGCGCCTATTCGCTGGCGCACAACACGGACGGCAACTACAACGCTGCCAACGGTTATGGAGCGCTCTACTTCAACACCGAAGGCGACGCCAACACGGCCAATGGTTTTGCTGCGCTCTACAAAAACACCACCGGCACCCAGAACACGGCCATCGGCTATCAAGCACTCAATCGCAACATCGAAGGCAACTATAACACGGCCTTGGGTCTTGGCGCGCTGGAAGGCAACACCACTGCTGACAACAATACGGCTCTTGGCATTAACACGTTACTTTTGAATACCCAAGGTCTCGAGAACACGGCCTGCGGCGGTAATGCATTGCTCAGCAACACAAATGGCGACGACAACACGGCTAATGGTTATCAAGCGCTCTATAGCAACACCACCGGCGTCGGCAACACGGCCATCGGTGTCCAAGCACTCTTTAACAACACCACTGGCATCCGCAACACGGCCATTGGGCTCGACGCCGGCGTCAGCATCACGGGCGACGGCAATGTCTGCATCGGCGATTCCGTCTCTGGCGGTGCCGGCGAAAACAACACTACCCGAATCCGCAACATTGGATCGACCCCGATAGTCGGCGGCACAAATGTTGTAATTATTGGCACTGGTGGAAGGGGGGACGGGACTCTCGGTTACGCCTCGTCTTCGCGGCGCTATAAGGAAGACATCAAGCCGATGGAGAAGGCCAGCGAAACGTTGTTCGCCCTCAAACCGGTCACCTTCCAGGCAAAGGGGGACACACGCCACGTCAAGCATTACGGTCTCATCGCTGAGGATGTGGCAATGGTAGACCGTGATTTGGCGGTGTACAATCCAGAGGGGAATCCTGAGACCCTGCGCTTTGACTCGGTAAACGCGATGTTGCTAAATGAGTTCCTCAAAGAACATCGCAAAGTCGAGGAGTTAAAGAACGACCTCCAAGCCACAGTTGCGAAGCAACAAAAAGAAATACAAGCCCTCACTGCGCGTCTTGAGCAACAGGCATCTCAAATCCAGAAGGTGAGCGCCCAGCTCGAGATGAGCAAATCGGGCTCGCAGGTCGCTCTAAAACAATGAAGCTAGCCCCGATTTGTGCAAAAATCTTTTTCCAAAATCGTACCAGAAACGAAAACCCTGGTAACCATGCAAGAAAGAATGACAAATCCTATGAAAATACCAATTAACTTCAAAACAACAATTCCACCAGTTCTAGCCTCGGCGTTCCTGGGCTGTTTTGCGCTTTGCCAAACGGTGCAAGCGGTGGGTCCCGACACGGAGGGCGCCATATCCGGCGCCAACAATGGCGAAGGTGTTGGAGTGCTCGTCAGCCGCACCGGTGGGGTCTGGAACACCGGCACCGGTTTCGAGGCACTTAACCACCTCACTGCCGGCAACCAAAATACGGCGACGGGTCTTCGAGCCCTGTTTAGCGATACCAATGGCGGCTTCAACACTGCTACTGGCGTTTTTTCGCTCTTTAGCAACACCAGCGGGTTTTTCAATAGTGCCACTGGCGCGTATGCGCTCGCGCATAACACGGACGGCAGCTACAACACTGCCAACGGTTATGGAGCGCTCTACTTCAACACCGAAGGCGAGCTAAACACAGCCACTGGTTTTGCTGCGCTTTATCGCAACGCCACCGGCTTCGGCAACACGGCCAACGGTTATCAAGCGCTCAATCGCAACACCACCGGCAGCTTCAACTTGGCCAACGGTCTTAATGCACTCGCTTTGAACACGGACGGCAACTACAACACTGCAAACGGTCTTGATGCGCTCTTTAGCAACACCGAAGGCGGCTTCAACACAGCCATCGGCGCAGGAGCGCTCTATTACAACACGACCGGCACATCCAACACCGCCTTGGGCATAAACGCCGGCACTGGCGTTACGACGGCCGATGACGTTATCTGTATCGGCGCGGACGTTGATGGTGAGAACGTGAGCAACACCTGTTACATCGGCAACATTTTTGGCGTGACTTCCGTGGGAATCAGCGTTTTGGTTAATTCAGCGGGTAAGCTCGGCACCACGACTTCTTCCCAGCGCTTCAAAGATAGCATTAAACCGATGGACCAGGCCAGCGAAGCGCTTTTCGCGCTCAAGCCAGTGACCTTCCATTTTAAGAAGAAGATTGACCCGCAAGGCACATCGCAGTTCGGACTAGTGGCCGAGGACGTAGAAAAGGTGAATCCCGATTTGGTGGTGCGCGACAAAGAAGGAAACCCCTACAGCGTGCGCTACGACCAGGTGAACGCGATGTTGCTCAACGAGTTCCTCAAAGAACACCGCAAAGTCGAGGAGCAAGCGCACAAGGCGGAGAAGCAAGAAGCGACGATTACGCAACTGACATCTAGCACGGCAGAACAGGAAGCAACCATCGCGCAATTGAAGAAGGATTTCCGAGCAACCGTTGCGCAGCTCACTGCGCATCTCGAAGAGCAGGCGTCGCAAATCCAGAAGGTGAGCGCCCAGCTCGAAGCGAAAAACCCTGGGCCGCAAATAGTCCTCAACAATCAGTAAGTGAATTGCAGTCAATCCAGTTAAACCATCCTAACCTCAACAAATATAAAAACATGAAAACAGTACACTTTAGAAATCCGACTAACCGTTCGTCCCGCCGCTGTGGAACGCGGGGCTTTCCATTCATCCCGCTGGTGCTCGTCTGCGTTGGGCTTTGCCAAACGGCGCAAGCGGTGGGTCCCGACACGGAAGGTACCATACCCGGCGCCAACAATGGCGAAGGTATTGGGGTGCTTATCAGCCGCACCACTGGGGTCTGGAACACCGGCACTGGTTTCGAGGCGCTTAACCACCTCACTGCCGGCAACCAAAATACGGCGATGGGTCTTCGAGCCCTGACTAGCGATACCAATGGCGGCTTCAACACAGCCACTGGCGTTTATTCGCTCTTTAGCAACACCAGCGGTTTTTTTAATAGTGCCACTGGCGCCTATTCGCTCGCCAACAACGTTAGCGGCAATTATAACACGGCCAATGGTTACGCTGCGCTCTACCGCAACACCGAAAGCTACAATACGGCCACTGGTTTCGCTGCGCTCTACCATAACACCATCGGCACCGCTAACACGGCCAACGGTTATCAAGCGCTCTTTAACAACAACGGCACCGCTAACACGGCCAACGGTGTTAATGCGCTCTTTAACAACAACGGCATCGAAAACACAGCCACGGGTTTTGATGCGCTCTTTAGCAACACCACCGGCAACGACAACACGGCCGACGGTCGTCAAGCGCTCATTAACAACACCACCGGCAGCGGCAACATCGCCTTGGGCGATGGAGCCGGCATCGGAGTTACCACGGCCAGTAACGTTATTTGTATCGGCGCCGGTGGTCAGAACGTGAGCAACAGCTGCTATATCGGCCAGATCTTCGGTGTCACATCTTCCGGAGGAACCGCCGTTTTCATTGATGCAACCGGCAGACTAGGCACGGCCACCTCCTCCCGGCGGTTTAAAGAGGAGATTAAGCCAATGGAGCGCGCAAGCGAAGCACTCTTCGCGCTCAAGCCAGTCACCTTCCGTTACAAGAAAGGGATCGATCCGCTAGGCGTTCCACAGTTTGGGCTGGTGGCCGAGGATGTGGAAGAGGTCAATCCTGATTTGGTGGTGCGCGATAAGGAGGGCAAAGTCAACACTGTGCGCTACGAGGCGGTAAACGCGATGCTGCTCAACGAGTTTCTCAAAGAGCATCGGAAGGTTGAGGAACAAGATCGCAAAATGCAGGAGCAGGACTGCAGAGTGCAGGAACAGGAAGCGAGCATCGCTGCATTGAAGTCAACGGTCGTTCAGCAACAGAAAGGAATGGAGGTTCTCACGGCGCAGCTCAAAGACCAGGCAGCGCAAATCCAAAAGGTGAGCGCCCAGCTTGGAGCGAAAAACGCTGGCCCGCAAATAGTCCTCAACAATCAGTAAGTGAATTGCAATCAATCCAGTTAAACGATCCCAACCTCAACAAATGAAAAAACATGAAAACATTACACTTTAAAAATCCGACTAACCGCTCGTCCCGCCGCTGTGGAACGCGGGGCTTTCTATTCATCCCGCTGGTGCTCGTCTGCGTTGGGCTTTCCCGAACGGTGCAAGCGGTGGGTCCCGACACGGACGGTACCATACCCGGCGCCAACAATGGCGAAGGTATTGGAGTGCTCGTCAGCCGCACCACTGGGGTCTGGAACACCGGCACTGGTTTAGAGGCGCTTAATCACCTCACTGCCGGTAACCAAAATACGGCGACAGGTCTTCGCGCCCTGTTTAGCGATACCAATGGCGGCTTCAACACCGCAACTGGCGTTTATTCGCTCTTTAGCAACACCAGCGGTTTTTTCAATAGTGCCATTGGCGCTAACGCGCTCTCCAACAACACAGATGGCAACTACAACACTGCCACCGGTTATGGAGCGCTCAATCACAACAACAGCGAAGGCAACACGGCCAACGGTTTTGCTGCCCTCTATCGCAACACCACCGGCAACTTCAACGTGGCCAACGGTTATCAAGCGCTCAATCGCAACACCGCTGGCTTCGAGAACACGGCCAACGGTTTTAATGCGCTCGGTAACAACACAACCGGCAGGTTCAACATCGCCTTGGGTTCTTTTGCCGGCGGCGATCTTACCACGGGCAGTGGCAATATCGATATCGATAGCACTGGTGTTGCGGCTGAGTCCGACACCATCCGGATCGGCAATTCTCAGACGAGAACCTTTATCGCTGGCATTCGGGGGATTACGACCGGACTCAACAATGCCGTGCCAGTCCTGATAGACTCCGCCGGCCAGCTCGGCACGATCAGCTCTTCGCGTCGGTTCAAGAAAGAGATCAAACCGATGGACAGCGCCAGCGAATCCATCCTCGCGCTTAAGCCAGTGACGTTTCACTACAAGAGCGACGCCACAGGCACGCCGCAATTTGGATTGATCGCCGAGGAAGTAGCCGAGGTGAACCCGGACCTGGTAGTGCGCGACGCCGACGGCGAGATCTACACCGTGCGCTACGACACGGTCAACGCGATGTTACTCAACGAGTTCCTCAAAGAGCACCGGAAAGTGCAAGAGCAAGACGCGACGATAGCACGAGTAAAATCAACTGCTGCCAAACAGGAAGCGACTATCGCGCAACAGCAAAAGCAAATTGAAGCGCTTACTGCGGGCTTGCAGAAGGTGAGCGCGCAGATCGAGGCGAGCAAACCTGCGCCGCAAATAGTCCTCAACAATCAGTAAAGCTGCGGGACCTAACAAACAACGGTACCTTGCAATGAGCCGTCCCGCTTCATCGCGTGGCGGCTTTTTGCTTTGCGAAAGAAATTGGCCCTCGTTTGAACGCCAGTAAGCGCTGCTGATCCTTTTTCGGAAAATTCACAAGCGAAAATCCGTGAAATCCGCGTAATCGGCGGTTACAGACAAGAGATTCCTGGGCCCCAGAATGACATGGTATTAATAGTGGGAGGATGCAGCGTTGGCGTTGGACGTTTTCTTGTTCATTCGCTAAGCTAAAGATCATGCGTTTTCGCACTTACAAAAACACTGACCTGACCGTTAGTGAAGTCGGGTTCGGGCTGTGGACAATTTCCACCGGCTGGTGGGGAAATTTCACCGAGGGCGAAGCGATCGCACTGATGCACAAGGCGTTCGATCTCGGTATCACGCTGTTCGATGCGGCTGATACCTACGGAAATGGCCTGAGCGAAGAGCTGATCGCCAAAGCATTCCCCAACCAGCGGGATGAAATCGTGATCGCGACCAAGGTCGGCTACGATTTCGTGCATCACGGCGAAGCGCGCGGGCGCGGTCAGCGTGAAATTCCGCAGGATTTTTCGCCGGAAGCGATCACGCGCGCGACGGACGCAGCGCTAAACCGGTTAAAGACGGATCGGATCGATCTTCTTCAGTTGCACAACATCCGGATGGAGCAGGTTTATGATGACGCGCTTTGGACGAGCCTCGAGAAATTGAAATCCACCGGGAAAATTCGTTATTACGGCATCGCGCTCGGCCCCGCGATCGGCTGGCTTTACGAAGGTGCAAATTGCATCCGCGAGCGTGACATCACGAGCCTGCAACACATCTACAACATGCTCGAGCAACACCCCGGGCGCGCGATCCACGATGCTGCCACCGCTGCGGCGAAGGACACAATGTTTCTCATTCGCGTGACGCATTCGTCGGGAATGCTCGAGGGAAAATACACGGCGGAAACGACGTTCCCGCCGACCGACCATCGCAGTCATCGTCCGCGCAGTTGGTTGCTCAACGGGATCAAAAAGATCGACAAGTTACGTTTTCTCGAAAATTCCGAACGCACACTCGGTCAAGCAGCGTTGCAATGGCTGCTCGCAGATGAGCGGGTGGCCTCGACATTGCCAAATATTTACGAAGAAGCGCAGCTCATTGAGTTCGCGAAAGCGCCGGAGTCTCCTCCTCTCACGACCGATGACATGGCTAAGATCGATGATCTTTATTCTGACAACTTCGGAATCGAGGAAGAACGGCCGAAGTTCAAGGGGACGATGGAGCTGCCGAAAGAAACGGCGGCAGAAGCGAGCGCAGCTTAATTGTCATGTCGAGCGTAAGTCGAGACATCTCTTACTGTTTAACAATGAGAGATTCCTCGACTCCGCTCGGAATGACAAAGGACTAATCTGATTCGTCTTCTTCCTCCACCGGTTCGGCTCGCCGGACTTCTGGTTTCCGTTCGC
>Ga0193729_1000289_pt1 | contig 25754 bp, 23 predicted proteins | sample U1c2metaG_FD_143036 | JGI IMG/M metagenome (GOLD analysis project Ga0193729, IMG submission 143036) | Soil microbial communities from a riparian zone of the East river system, Colorado, United States - U1c2 | ecosystem: Environmental > Terrestrial > Soil > Riparian zone | place: USA: East River...
AACACCAATATCGTTTAGGGAGTAGCCATGACACGAAATGGGTCGCTGCGGGTCGCCCTGCAGTTAGCGGTGTTCGCCATCGTCATGTTCGTCTTTACCTCACCGGCCTCCGCCATTCCCGCATTTGCGCGCAAATATTCCCTGCGCTGCACGGCATGTCACGAGTCCTGGCCGGTATTGAATGATTTCGGCAGAAATTTCCGCGACAACGGCTATCAGCTGCGATTGGGCAGGGACGATACCGTTACGGCGGATCCCGGATATTGGCCTGTGGCCGTGCACATTACTCCGACGTATCTGTATACGAAGGCCACCAACCAAGCCACGGATCAGGGAGTGAAGGACATCGGCTCGGGCGGAGTCGCCGATGCGTCAATCGATCTATTGATGGCCGGCGTCCTGACCCAGGACATCTCTTTCCTCGTGGTGCCCACCGGCTTTGCCTCGGACGGCAACGTGCACCTGGAGTCTTACTGGGCGTATTTTTCCCGCGTATTCAAGGACTCCGATTGGCTGAACATACGCATCGGCCAGCACGAAGTCGACCTTCCGGCCTCCGGACACCGGGGGATCTCTCTGACGGATTCCTATCTTCTCTATTCCTATCACCCGGCAGTGCCGGGCGGCAGCAATTTGTCGGCCTATGACATGGGCGAGAATCAAAAAGGCGTCGAATTTTTGGGTCACGATCAAACATCGCTCACGCGCTACAGCGTGTCGGTATTTTCGGCGCAGGATTCATTGGGTTCGCGGAATGGACTGAGTTCGCCTTCTGTCTACGGTCATTTCCAAAAATATTTCCGATTCAAGGATGGGCCGGTGTCCGAAGCCGAATTTGGCGCGTGGGGAGTCGTTGCCAACTATCCCACCGAGTTCCTGACCTCGGGTGGCGAGCCCATCCCCGGCACCGGCGGCAGGCTTCAATCGAGCACCCGCTATGGGGTGGAGGCCAATGTCTGGCTTGGGCCCACGGCGGCGCCGCTGCATCTGGATTTCGTGTATGGGCATGGCTCGGATAAAAAGGAGCTTCTGACGGGCGGGGATCGCGCCGGCACCTGGAACGGCGCCTTTGTGGAGGCGATCTGGGTGCCTCCAACGGACCTGTTGCATTGGGGCATTTTTGGCCGCTACGACATCATTCGCAATCAGAATCAGCCTTTGAGTACGGCGCCCTCGAACTACAACAACCAGGATCAATGGACATTGGGCGCGCGGTACACGATCGCCTACAGCGTCCGGGACGAAGTCGCCTTCCATGGCGAAATATCGTCGGACAAGGTGAGGGGAATCGGCATCGGAGGACTGGATCAGCGCGTGGACAACATCATGCTGGGAGTCGACTTCACGTACTAGCGGCTTCGTCGATTCGCGATCCGCCGCGTTCTGAGGAGTGTATCTATGTTTTATCGTGTCGCGCTTTGGGTTCCGGCATTGGCCGGGCTGCTTCTAGCGGCCGGTCCTGCGGCGGCGGCGAATGCCGGTGATGCGGGAAACGGGAAGTTGGTGTATCAGCGGTATTGCCTGTCATGCCACGGCGCCCAGGGCAACGGTCAGGGCGAGGCGGCCGAGTACATGAGCATCAAGCCGCGGGATTATCGCCAGGGCACGTACAAGTGGCGAAGTACGCCGTCGGGCTCACTGCCGCTCGACACCGATCTCGAGCACACCTTGCTCAACGGACTGTACGGCACCTACATGCCGACATGGCGAGCTCTCGATGAGCGCTCGCGCTTGGACGTGATCGCCTATATCAAGACGTTCTCGCCGCGTTTCACCAGTGAGAAACCCCAGGATCCCATCGTCATCCCGCCTGATCCGGGCTACAGCGAGGCATCGGTCGCCCGCGGCGATGCCGTGTACAAGAAATACAACTGCGCGCAGTGTCATGGGGCGGGCGGGCAAGGCGACGGACCGTCCGCGCACGAACTAAAGGACGATTGGGGAAATGCGCTGGTTCCCTATGACCTGACCAAGGGACATGTCAAATGCGGCGACAAGTCCACCGATATCTATCGGGTGTTCATGACTGGTCTTGCGGGAACGCCGATGCCGACGTTCGCGGACTCGCTCAGCACCGCGGATGCCTGGGATCTCGTGCATTTCATTCAGAGCTTGAGCCCGCGCTACGCCAAGAACATGGCGAGCACGGTTGCCGGTACGACCGCCGGGGCAGACCGATGAGCGACAAAGACACACATTCCGAATCGATCACCCGCTATGAGCCTTCGGGCATCGAGGAGAGGCACGGCATCATTCCGGCGTGGCTCGCAGTGGTCTATGCGGCAATGTTCGTGTGGATGGTTTGGTACACGATTGTTTTCTGGACGGATAAGGGCTGAATCATGAGCACCGCTGCGAACACGATGTTTGGAAGCGGGCGCGCAGACCCGGCGGTCGCCGCGGCGAGCGGCGATCTGTTCGACCGCGGGCTCATTCTCAAGTACATGGCCGCGGGGGCTTTCTGGCTGGTTTTCGCGCCCACCATCGGCGCCATCGTGTCGATCAAGTTCAACTACTACGATTTCCTCGGTCACGTTTCCTGGCTTACGTGGGGCCGCCTGCGTCCGGTGCACGTGATGGGCGTCGTGTTCGGCGGCTTTTCGACCGCAGTTATCGGATTGACCTATTTCATCGTGCCAAGACTGTGCGGCGTGCCCATGTACAAGCCGCAATGGGGCCACCAGATTTTCTGGATGTGGAACATCGCCTTGGCCGTCGGCTTCGTGTCCCTGATGCTCGGCTACAACAGCGGCATCGAGGCGGGCGAGTTCCCGTTATGGGTCAGCATTCCCGTCGAGATCGTGTTGTGCATGCTTGCCATCCAGGTCGTCGTCACGATCAAGCGGCGGACCGAGCCGCGCATTTATGTGAGCCTCTGGTACATGGCGTCGGCCTATATCTGGACCGCGATGAATTACGCGTTTGGGCACTTCATCCTGCCGTTCTCCATGCCCGGCGTGAACAATGCCGCCATGCACGGGCTGTACATTCACTATGTGGTCGGCTTGTGGATCACACCGGCGGGTCTTGGAGTCGCCTACTATTTCCTGCCGTTGGCGGCGAAGCGCCCGCTCTACAGCCATAAACTTTCGCTGGTTGGATTCTGGGCTCTGGCGTTTTTCTATCCTTTCGTCGGCACCCATCACTACATCTACAGCCCCATTCCGTATTGGACGCAGACCATAGCCATCGTCGCCTCCATGATGCTGATCATTCCTGTGTGGACCGTCATACAGAACTTTTACGGAACCTTCGTCGGCGGCTGGAAGAATTTTCAGGATTCCTTTCCGGCAAAGTTCATCGTCATCGGCGCGCTGTATTACCTGCTGGGATGCTTCCAGGGTTCGACAGAAGCCTTGCGTGAAATGCAGCGGCTCACTCACTTCACGGACTTCGTCATTGGCCACTCGCATTTGACCGTATTCGGCACTTTCGTCATCTGGGCGACTGCCGGGATGTACTGGGTAACGCCGCGGCTTGCCCGACGCGAGTTGTATTCGAAGAACCTTGCGCAGTGGCACTACTGGTTGACCGTTGCCGGCTTCTCCGTCATGGCGGGCGATTTGACCCTGCAGGGAATGCTGCAGGGAACGATGCTGCAGGCAGGCGCCGATTTCGTCGAGTCGATGGTCGCCATGAAGCCTTACTGGATCATCCGGACGCTCGCCGGCATCACCATGGACGTGGGCGCGGCACTGGGATTCTGGAATTTGTACATGACCATTCAGCACGGCAAGGCAATTCCAGTGCCGGCCGGCGCGCCGGCGGATTATTTGCCGGAGCCGAAATGGTCCTGAGAAACGGGAGTAAGAGCACTTGAACCGCATCGAACCCGTGATTCTTATCGCGGCGCTCGGTTTCTACGCGTTGTCCATGACGAGCCAAGGACTCATTCCTTATCTCGAAAAGTCATTGACCAGGCCCGAAACGGTGACGACCATAGAGGGCAAGACGGTGGCGACGCCGCATCGTACCGACATCGAGAACTTGGGCCGCAAGGTCTATATTCGCGAGGGTTGTTGGTACTGCCATTCGCAGTTCGTCCGGCCGGTCAATCGAGACACCGACAAGTGGGGGCCCGTCAGTCAGGCCGGCGAGTTCATCTACGATGTGCCGCAGATGTTCGGGACGCGCCGCATCGGTCCTGATCTTTCCCGCGAGGGCAACCGGCGTTCGGACGAATGGCATTACGCGCATCACTGGGACCCGCGCGCGGTGGAGCCCGAATCGATGATGCCGGCCTACTCGTGGATGTTCTCCGAGGACTCGGAGCATGACCGCGCCGTGATCGGGTTCATTCAGAAATACGACACGAACCACGATGGGCGAGTCACCAAGTCCGAACTCGCAGCCATCGGGAAATTGCCGGCAAATTTCAAGGATCTGGACGTCTATCCGCTGAATGCCGATGGCAGCCATGGCGACGGCGTCATCGACATGCACGATTACGGTCCGGCGCCAACAGAAGAGATGGTCGGTGTCGAGGCCTATTTGCAGAAGATCGGCACGGCCATCGGCGACTGGCGAACCTGGGAAGCATGGCCGGTCGTGCGCCGTTCGCCGACCAACGAACCGCCGGCACTGCGCACGGCGCGCGGCAAGATCGTGTTTGAAAACAAATGCTCCGGCTGCCACGGAATCTACGGCAATGGCCGCACGACCGCGGATACCAACAGCTCCACCAACTTCAACGTGGCCTATCACTTCCTCAACCCTCAGCCGCGCGATTTCACGACGGGTGCCTTCAAGAGCCGCACCACGCCATCCGGCGCCTTGCCCACCGATGAGGACATCTTCCGAACGATCAGCCGCGGCGTGCGCAAGGGTCAGATCATGCCGGCATGGGGCAATGTCGCCGACGGACACGTGATACCCGAGCAGGACCGTTGGGATCTCGTCGACTACATCAAAACCCTCTCGCCGCGCTTCAAGACCGAACCCGTGCCGGATGCAATGCCGGTTCCGACGCCGCCGTATCCCACGGTCAAGGACGCGCCTGCGGCGGTCGTCAAGGAGGGCCGCATGGTCTACCGCACGCTGCAATGCTGGTCTTGTCACGGAAATACCGGGAAGGGCGATGGCCCATCCTCCAACGAGCTGGTGGATGATTGGGAGACGCCCATCCATCCCTTCGACTTCACAACGGGCGCTTTCAAGTTTGGCGACACGCCCGCGGACGTGTATCGCACCTTCAATACGGGGCTCAACGGCACACCGATGCCCTCGTTCTACGACACGATTCTGTATCCGCGCGAGGCATTCCCGGATCTGAACGCGTGGAAGACGCAGGCCAACGGCAAGGCGATCTTCAGCGACGACGACTTGCGGGAACTGCAGGCCTATCTGGCCTCGCTGCCCACCTCTGCGGATCTGGAGAAAATGAGCGACGCCGACAAGCAAGCATTCAGCGACAAGCGGCGCTGGGCGCTGGTGTATTACGCGCTGTCGCTGGCGAGCGAACGCAACAACACGCCGGTTCCGACCCGGGCGGGTTTCTCGGCGGCGCGCTGATCGAGCGCAAGGGGCATCGATGGGTCCGATGTTTTTTCGAATCATTGAGATTGCATTCGCGTCATACATGGTGCCGGCGCTGCTCGTACCCCTGGCGTGGGTATTGGCGCGGATATTGAAATTGCGCTCGCGCGGCGCCGCGCCGCCGCTGGTCGAGGCCGAGGGACAATCACGGCGTTTGTTCCAATTGTTTCTCTTGTGGTTCGTGCTGTTTCTGGCGGTGGCCGCGGGCGTGCCCTTGCATCGCTGGGGCGCCGCGGCGATCACGCTGTGTTGGGCGATCTATGCGGTGACAAACCTGCTGCTCGCATGGTTCTTGTTCCGCTTTACGGTCACGTACGGGTCGATTCCGGATGGACAGGCCGCGGATCGGGTATTCCTGCGCTTCATTGCGATCGTCGTGGCGCAGCCCTTGGTGACGGCGGCCGCCTTCGCGGTCCTGAACAATGCCATGGGGGTGGCCTGGAATGCCCAGGTGCCGGAACTCCCGGCGATTCAGGAAGGAATCTAAATGGACATCACCTTTTATATGTTCTTCAGCTCCTTCCTCATGTCGATGTCCGCTTGGTGCGTATTCCTTTGGGCGGTGCGCAGCGGTCAGTTTCGCGACGTTGAAGAGGGCAAATATCAAATTTGGCCGAAGGACGGCGCCAGCATGAGCGAGTCGACCCAACCCGTGGCGCCGTAAGCCTCGAGGCGCATCGTGCACCAGCATCACGCTGATCTTCCGATGGGCGGCGACCTGGTGCTCCTGTTGGGCGCATCGCTGCTCGGCAGCGCTCATTGCGTCGCCATGTGCGGTCCCTATGTGGCAATGTGTACGGCGCAGTTCGTTCCCAAGGGCGCGACCCCGGGAGCTCGATGCGGCCTGAGGCTGCTTTTCAATATCGGGCGGATAGCGACATACGGCATGATCGGCCTCATCGTCGGGGCCTTTGGGCAAATCGCCGAAGCGGCGGCGAGCCGCTTCGGTGTCGCCGGTATCGTTGCGATTGCAGCGGGCAGCGCGGCCTTGGTCTTCGGATTGTCGATGATCGGTTGGTTTCGCGATCCGGCGCGCTTCCTGGCCACAGCGGGCTTGGGACGCTGGTTCGTCGCGAGCCGCATGCGTCTTAATCGCGCGCCCGCGGCCGCTGCACCGCTTCTCCTGGGCGCCTTGCAAGGATGGCTTCCCTGCGCCCTCGTGTATGCAGCGGCGAGTCGAGCGTCGCTCGCCGGGACCCCCGTCATGGGTGCGGTCACCATGTTGGTGTTCGGATTGGGAACGGTGCCGGCAATTTTTGCATTAACGCTGGTTCCGCAAGCGGTGTTGAGACGAGTGAGGGCGCAACGCCTGGCCGGCGCGCTGTTGGCCGCCCTCGGGGTGCTGTTGATTTTGCGGGGTCTCGCAAACTTTGGATTGGTCCAATCGACGGGATGGTGGTGATGTCGGCAACCCATGCCGGTTTCGTCCGCGGATTTGCGTCGACGCAGTGTGCGCATTGCCGCTTGCCGCTGCCGCTTCGCCCGTATCGGGAGACCAACGGCGCCGAGACGCTCCTGTTCTGCTGCGCCGGTTGCGTCCTCGTATTTCGCGTCATCGGCAATGCCGGGGAGGGCGGCCGCGCCGACTGGTTTCTCGCGAAGCTCGGTCTCGCCGCGCTTCTCAGCGGCAATATCATGATGTTTCAAAGCTTGACCTACTTCGGGACCCTCGACGCTTTGGGTCCCGAGGTCGTCCGCACCAGCTCATGGATCATGTTCTTCTCCTCGCTCGCCGTGTTCGCACTGCTCGGCATACCCATGCTACGTATCGCGCTCAAGGGATTGGCGCGCGGCCGGCTTACGCTCGAGACATTGATCGGATTCGGCGCATTGGCAGCCATCGGCTTCTCGGCCGCCCAGACTCTGCGCGGCGGCCACCATCTTTACTATGACTCGGGAACGATGGTGCTCGTATTCGTGACACTGGGCCAGTATCTCGACGCCGAATCGCGGCGTAGAGCGCTCGCGCTGCTCCTGCCAACCATGAGCCGCGCGCGCCGCCAGGCGCGGCTCTTTCGCGATGGCGTGGAAGTCCACATCTCGCCCTCTTCGGTGATGCCCGGAGAGATCGTCCATGTGCGGGCGGGTGAAGAGATTCCGGTGGACGGAACGGTTGTCGCCGGCGGCGCCGACGTGAGTGAGCCTTTGTTGACCGGGGAATGGCGTCCGAGATGGGCGGCTGCCGGCGATTCCGTCACCGCGGGATCCACGGCCGTAGATGGCGCGCTGGAGATTCGCGCCACGGGCGCCGCCGAGACGCTCGCCGACCGAGTGGCGCGCTTTGCATTCGAGGCGCGGGACCGCCGCGCGCCGATCGAAGCCATGGCCGATCGCGTCGTCAGCCTTTTCATCCCCGCGGTATCGCTGATTGCAATCGGCAGCTGTTGCTTGTGGGGACTGGCAGGCGAGTGGGAGCGGGGATTTCAGGCGGCGCTCGCGGTGTTGGTCGTGGCGTGTCCCTGCGCACTTGGCATTGCGACCCCCATGGCGACGACCATTGCATTGTCCATTGCGACAGCCCGCGGCTGTCTGGTCCGCAGCGGCGCGGTGTTGGAAACACTTTCGCGGGTGCGGGCAGTGGCATTCGACAAGACGGGCACCATCACGGTGGGCCGGCCCCGGCTGGTCGAATATCACGCGTCGTCCGCAAACACAGGGGCCGGCGATTTGCGGCTGGCGGCCGGCGTGGAGCAGGGGGTGAGCCACCCATTTGCACGGGCAATCGTTGCCGCGGCAATTGCCCGCGGCGAGCCGGTCCCAGCGGCGGCCGACGTGCGGGTCACAGCCGGAGGCGGAGTTCAGGGCCGAGTGGAGGGCCACCATGTCAGCGTGGGTAAACCGTCGTGGCTGGCCGGCTGCGGCGTCGAAATTCCCGCCGCGTCGGCGGCCGATGCGGGATTCAGTGCGGTCGCGATCGCTATCGACGGGCACCTGGCCGCTCAGCTGGTCCTCGAAGATCCGCGCCGGCCCGAAGCCATCCAGGCGATGACGGACCTGGCTCGCATGGGCGTGTCCTGCCACTTGCTGTCCGGGGATCGCCGGGAGGTCGTGGCTCGTGTCGCCGATGGCATAGGCGTGCGGGATTTTGCCGGCGAATTGTCGCCTACCGAGAAGCCGTTGCGAATCCAAGCACTGCGCGCCTCGGGACCGGTTGCCATGGTCGGGGATGGCGTCAATGACGCTCCGGCCCTGGGCGCCGCCGACGCCGGTATCGCCTTCGGGCCCGCCGCGGACCTCGCCAAGGAAACGGCCGACGTCGTCATTTTACGCGAGGACCTGTTGGAGATTCCCCTGCTGCTCGGACTCGCGCGCAGAACAATGCGCATCGTTCGGCAGAATCTTGTCTGGGCATTCGCCTACAACGCCGTGGCGGTTGTCATTGCGGCGTACGGCCTTTTGCGGCCCATAGTTGCGGCCGCGGCGATGGTGCTGTCGAGCGTGTGCGTCGTGCACAATTCGATGCGGCTCAACCGCGGCAAGGGCAGCCAAACCATCATGAATCGGGAGAATCGACAATGAAAAAGGCAGCCGCAGCACTTTCCTTGATTCTCACCGGCTGCAGTACGGCGCCGTGGGTGCGGGCACCCGTTGCGGACGAGGCGGCATGCAGCTCATCCTGCAATGCGCACTATGATCAATGCCCGCAGGTATTCGCAGGATTTCCCGAACGCGCAGCCGTCGAATGTCCCGCAGAACACAATAACTGCCTCAGGGCCTGCGCGAAGGGGCGCCCCGCGGCACGCGCGGCGGCAGCTTCTCCGGTGATGGCGCCGCCGGCTCCGGCAGGTCCTGCTTCGGCCGCTGCGTCCGCGAACTGCGATCACGCCGCTTCGTCAAAGGAAGCAAGGCTGCGCGAGTTGAAGCATTTCTACGATGAGGGGCTCGTCAGCGAGGATGTATACCGTGATCGGCAGAAAGCAATTCTTGCCGAACCCTAGCGTGAACGCCAAGGCTGGGCGCCGGCCGGACAAGGATTCTAGTTTTCGGAGGAAGGTCTTGCCGGGCGCAATTCCTGAGCATCGCTTCCCGGATTCAGCAATCCATTGTCCATGGCATAGCGAGTCACGGCCGCCGTATTTCGCAGGCCCAGTTTATGCATCATCTTGAACCGGTGTTTTTCGATTGTCTTGACGCTGCGTCCGAGATTCCCGGCAATCCGCTTGCTCGAATAACCCAGCGCCACGCCGATCAACACCTCGCGTTCGCGCGCAGTTATCTCCGCAAGCGGCGCCGCGGCGGGCGCCTCGGTCCAACGCCGGCGACCGTCGACATCGGAATTCTCTGCGCGAATTGCGCGCAGCAAGACTTCGATTGGCGAGTCGATGGTGACGTAGGCGTGCGCGCCGGCGATGCGGATCGCCTGAATTCCGCTGCCATCTTCAAATATATCGGTGATTATGACATCGGGTTGCAGGCATCTTGCCAGGGCGATCGCGTCCGACACCCGGGTTGCCTCGCCGATTATCTCGAGATCAGGCTCTCCCACCAGCATGGCCCGAACGCCCCTGCGAAGTATGGTGCGCTCATCGGCAAGAACCACGCGCAGGCGCGGCGGCCGATAGTCAAGTATTCCAGTGATTGCTTTATAGATCCGCGGCATCAAGAGGCAATCCGATTATTATTTCCTGCCCGGCCTGCAGAAGCTTATGTGCAATGCCATTGAACCGCAAGCCCCGGCGGTCAGGGGGTGTATTGCATGCATCCAGGCCCCATTCGGCGCATTCGCGTCGGTCCGGCAAAGGAGCTATCTTCATGCCCGATAACAACTAAGAATCGGCGCGCTTCCATGCGCGCCTGGAGCCATTGGGATGCCCAATTTCTGCCTGCGAGAAGTCCTGCTCTGCGTGGTCTTGAGTCTCCCTTGGACAAACCCGGCATTCGCACAGCACGATCACTCATCCAGCGATTTCGAGGTTTTTGTCGCCGCCGAAGCCTTTCACGGGACCGGGCAGACACACTCGGGGGACGCCGATCCCTGGATTGACGCCGATTTGGTTTTTGGCTTTACCAAACATCAATTCCGCGTTTTCGGCGAGTACTACATAACGCCCGACGAACGCGACCTCGAGCGGTTTCAAATGGGCTTCGAGTTCGTTCCCGAGACGGTGTTTTGGATCGGACGCTTCCATCAACCGGGGAGCGCGTGGAACACCGAGCATCACCATGGTCAATACCTGCAAACCGGCATCACCCGCCCCTACATCGAACGTTGGGAGGACGAACACGGGATCATCCCGCAGCACATCACCGGAGCATTGTTCGAGTCGCGCCAATCCATGGGCGAGGATGGGGCGATTCAGATATCCGGCGGGGTCGGCGCCGCGCCTGCCTTGTCGGACGAGGGGTTGGATGCGATTAGCCTGATCGGCGACAATCCCGGACGGCACCGGCTATCCGTGACCGGGCGCCTCGCCTACCTGCCGCAATACGTCGGTGCCAGCGGCATAGGGCTGCTGTTTGGACACGATGACCTTTCTGTCAGCAGTACCCATACCCTTGGTTCCTTGCAGTCGAATGATGCGAAGGTCACCTTGTATGGCGCCTACATCGATTGGACGGCGGATCCGTGGCGCATCGTCGCAACCAACTATTACGTCGATGTTGCGCTGACTCAGATCGCCCGCAACGAAAGCTTCATGTCAGGCTACCTGCAGGTCGAGAGGCAGCTGCCCAGAGGCTTTACCGTCTTTGGGCGCGTGGAAGACTCGGCGCGTATGCAGAAGTCGCGCTATGTCGCCTTATTCGACGACGCCGGCGGCGAAATCGTGATTGCACTGCGCCGCCAGGCTCTCGGGGTGCGCTGGGATTTCACCCGGCGCCAGGCGCTGACCGTCGAAACGTCTCATATCGTTTCTCTGAACCAGAAATCCAACGAATTGCGTGCCCAATGGAGCGCGGCGTTTCCGTGAAAAAATTCGCGGCTACGGCCGTGCTGCTGACGATTCTGGCGGCAACGAATCCCGTGTCGGCCGCAGAGCAGCTCGTGCTCATCGTCAGCGTGGACAGCAAGGTACAACAACTGGACTCCCAGGAAGTGAGAAAGTTGTTTCTCGGTCTTACCGTGACCCACAGCGGCGATCGGCTGCGTCCCGTGCTCAATGAAGCCGATGTCCGCGTCAAGGAAATATTTCTGCAGAACATCGTTTCCATGTCGGAAACTACCTATGATCGCAGCGTGCTGCGTCTGGCCCTCATTCAAGGTCAAGTCAAACCGGTTGCTTACAACGACATCGGCCTGTTGATAAGAGCCGTCGTAGCTGATCCTACCGCCGTTAGTTATGCTTGGGCGAAGGATGTGGCGCACGACTCCCGAATCAAAGTTTTGCGGGTGCTATGGTACGACTAAGAACGTCCTTCGCGAATTACGTCACTCTGTGCGTTGTGGCGGTGCACATCGTTCTCTTGCCGGCGCTGTTCTTCGGCATGGGATATGTGATTCGCAAGAGTCACGAAGATTTGTTCTTCGAGCACGTGAGAACATTCGCGCGGGTGCTCGCGGAAGAATTTGAAGCGGGCGTGGCGCTCGATTCGAGCCAGCGAACAGAAGACCTTCTCGATCTCGCGGTCCTGCACGGCGAGGCGCTCTATGCGGAGATTTATGATCGGGGTGCAAGCACGCGCAGCAGGCTTGGAGTGGCGGATATCGTGACGCCCCGGCATACGGATTTGGGGTTTGGCCAGGGTGGCGACGGCATTTACTTCATCGTGCTGCCCATCGTTCACGCGGATCACAACGCTGAATTGCGCTTGGGCTTCGACGAGTTGCCCACACAGGAAAGGATCCATCTCGCCCTCGGCCGCATGCTGTGGCTGTTGGGAGGCTACCTGAGCGTCGCGATCGGCATTGCCATTGTCCTCAGCTATCGCCTGTCGCGACCGATCCACCGGCTGCAAGATGTGTCCCGCGTCATCGCCTCGGGCGACTACGCCAGGGTGCTCAATGTCAGCACCGGCATTCGCGAGCTTCACGACCTGGCATTGGATCTCGAAGGCATGCGTCACGCACTCGTTGGAGTAATCAAGGAAAAGGAACAATCCGAGGCTCGGCGCGAGGAATTGCAGAGGCAGCTGCGGCATCGTCAGCGCCTGGAGACCGTCGGCACGCTCGCGAGCGGCATTGCCCATGAATTCAACAATGTTCTGGTGCCCATCATCCTCTTTACCAGCACGGTGCTGAAGGATGTGTCGCTCGCGGCCGGCTCGCGGGTGCATCTCGAGCGAGTGTTGGGCGCGGCGCGGCGCGCCAAGGACGTCGTGACGAAGATATTGACGTTCACCCGCGAACTCGACGAAGCGAGGCTGACGCTGATCGATTTGCGAGTGGTGGTAACCGAAGGCCTGAATCTCTTTTCGGCGCTCGCGCCGCCGAGTATCGAGATACGGACCGACATTGCCAAAGAGATTTCTCCGGTGAAGGCCGATGCGACGCTCGCGCTGCACCTTATGATAAATTTATGTACAAACGCTTATCAAGCGATGGAGGGGGTGGAGGACGGGGTGCTGACCATCGGCTTGCGGCACGCCGAACTTCCCGACGACGGTTCGGGCGCTCAACCGCGCGTCGAATTATGGATCAGCGATAATGGGCACGGAATGGATCCGGATACGGTCGAGCGCATATTCGAGCCGTTCTTCACCACGCGTTCGGTGGGTCAAGGCACCGGCCTGGGACTTTCCGTGGTTCATGGAATCGTAGAGAGTTTCGGTGCGAGCATCAAAGTAGAGACGAAAATTGGCGAGGGCACGAAGTTCAGCGTAATTTTCCCGGCTGTCGTCCAGGCGGGCAACGATGCCGTTGCCGCTGATGCATGAGGCGAAATGCAGCGAATACTAGTCATCGACGATGAGCGGGACGTGCGCGATTCAGTCAAGTGCGTGCTGGATCTCGCCGGGTATGAAGTACTTACTGCCGAGAATGTGACGGAGGCATTGGAGCAGCTCCAGCGCACGCCGATGGATCTCGTCATTACCGATATCATCATGCCGAAGATGAACGGTGTGCAAGCCATCGAATCGATTCGCAGGGCGTTCCCAATGGTCCGCATCGTCGCAATTTCCGGGGGCGGCAACTTCGGCGTGGCGGGCTACCAACCCACGGCGATAGCGACCAACGCCTACCTTAGATCGGCCGAAGAGGCGGGAGCGCACGTGGTGCTCACCAAGCCGTTTGAGTTCGATGACTTGATCGAGGTGGTCGAAAAACTTCTCGGGGTCGGCCACGCTTGATCGGTGGAATGGCGGTCGCCGCCTTCAGCTTTCGTCCTCGTTTTCGGTTCGAGTCGCGCCGCCTTCCTTGAAATCGTGCGGCTGTAGCCGGTGGCGTTCCAAGAGCTTGTAAAAGTCCGTCCGACAGCGCTTGGCAAGCCGAGCAGCCTGGGTCACGTTGCCGCCCGCTCGCTGCAGGTTGGCGGCGAGGAAATCACGAGAGAATTCGTCGCGCGCCTCAGCGTACGCCGGCATGCTGGACGGCAGCGGTCCCAGAGACTGTTGTACAAACTCCTTGCTCATGAGCTTGCCGCGCGAGAGTGCCACATGCTGCTTCACCAAATCGAACAGCTGGCGGACGTTTCCGGGCCAGTCCGTAGTCGCCAGCAGTTCAATTGCCTTCGGAGAATAGATTTTCTTTTCGCCGCCGGTCTCCGTGGCTTGCTCCAGGAAATGCGACACCAATAGTGGGATGTCTTCCCGGCGACGGCCCAGCGGCGGAATCTCGATCGGCAGGATGTTGATTTGCTCGAACAAATCGCGAAAAAAGGCACCGCCCTGAACCAAGGATTGCAGGTCACGCGAGGTGGTGCAGATGAGGCGCGCATTCTTGCGCGCGGCCCCCGGATTTGCGTCCGGTGCATGCGAGGAGGGTAGTGAGGATTGCGCGATCGCGCGGGCCAGCGCGACCTGAAGATCGAATGGCAATTCGCCGATCTCATCGAGCAGCAGGGTGCCGCCCTGCGCACGCTGCAATACTGATTCCTGGGATTCGCTGCCGAACAGTTCGACCTCCAGCGTCTCGCGCTGCCGATCCTTGCAGGCAAGCACCACAAAAGGCCTCTTGCGGCGCGGGCTGGCCGCGTGAATGGCGCGCGCCAGCAGCTCCTTGCCGGTGCCGTTCTCTCCGGTCAACAACACCGGCACGTCGCAGCGCGCGGCGCGATTGGCAATGCTGAGCCGATCTTCCATGAGCTGGCTGCGCGACACGATTGCCGCCCGCCAGTCGCTGTCGTTCGGGTCGAACGTTGAGGCCGCTATCGCGCGTTGTACTTGCCCCAACAGCTCTTCTCGCTCAATCGGCTTTACCAGATAGCCGAAGGCGCCGCATTGCGTGGCCTCTACGGCCTCTGCGATCGTGCCGTACCCCGTGAGTACGATCACTGACAACAACGGCCAGCGGCTTTTCAGCTCCTTAAGGAATGGAATTCCACCCATATCCTCCAGGCGCAGATCCGTAACCACGAGATTCGGGCGGGAGCGAACGCAGGCCTCCAAGGCCGCCTGCGCAGTATCGGCTGATTGCACCGAATAATTTGCGGCGCCCAGACGAACGCCCATCAGGCGGCGCATGGCCTGGTCGGCATCCACGACCAAAATTTTGGGTTTGCGAACCGGCTCGGGCGCTGTTTCGCAATTCGAGCGCCGCGGCTCCCGCGCCTCGGGCGCGATCCCAAAGCCCAGCGAGTTCTTCGAGGGCATCAACTTGCTTTTCATCGGGTGTCCTTATCCGGCGAATGAGTCATTGGATAGTATATAGGAGCAGGCCGCCGCCTCTTCCCGTGCGCGGTGCATGTAACGCGATCGCGATAGTGTGCCAATTCCCGAGAGAATTTTGCGGATACTCCTTAGCTGCGTGTGAGTTACGTCTCACTTTTCGTGCACGATAGACGCTTGCCGCGGCAGAGCTCGGCTGAACTTGTCCCGGACGTGCCGGCCGATAGGCAAATAGTATTGCGACGGGCACGAACGTGACCCCAACGCACACTTCGTGAATGAGCGACATTCCCCGTCTGTACGCTGGCGCACGGACGACAAGTCAGCCCCGTAGTAAATTCGACGCGCCCAAGGGCCGGTCGATACAGAGCCTCGATGCCGAATGTGATCGATGGACGCTTTGGAGACGGGCGGCCAAACGAAAATGAAGCGCTGATTCAAGCCTGACTTAGGTCGTTGCGGCGCCGATCTCGTGTACGAGCCGCCGGCCACATTCGACCAGACAACGCAGGTCGTGCTCTTCGACGGCCGAAGCGGCTGACGTGCCCAAGAGCACCTCAGCCAAATGCTCGACCCGTCCGGCACTCCCACTGATCGCGGCGAAATCGAATGTTGCTGCACTACCGTGAATTCGATGCACAAGAACCTGAAGCTGCGCCAACTTCATCGAATCGCCCGCTTGCATGCCCTCGAGCAGAGCACAGAGGCGGGGTAGTTCTCCCCGCGTGCGCAGCAAGAAGCGTTCACGAATCTCTGCTAATTTTTCCAGCAAAAGAGCGTTATTGTCCAAGTCATCCGTGGTCACAGGCAATTGTCCGGCGGTCGCGTCAGAGGAGGCCGAATCATACGATTACAGGCGCATTTTCTATTGGCAACATGCATTTCGCCAGCGCCTCTTTGCTTTCATTCGCTGCGATGACGCTGCGATAGGCAACGGCGCCAACGCCGAGCAGAACGGCGAGGGCCACGCCGAATCCGAATTGCATCGCGCGAAGGGGTTGCAATTGCATTTTTACCTAGGCCGTCCGTGGCGTGAGAGCGGTTCGTTCCATCTGAATATGCTCAGTGAAACATCCCGGCGCTTCGACGCTTGGTCTGGCCGGCTGCTTCGACCTCTCGCGCAAGTTGCGCGGAGCAATCCATCAGTTGTTGCAGCACGGCCGGTTCTCTCGTTGTTCGGGATACCGTACGGCTTGCCATGACTTCACCAGCCAGCTGTTCGATCAGCTCGGCCGCCGCGCTGACTTGCGGGAAGCCGAACATGCTTCCGGCGCCGTGAATCGAGTGGGCTACGCGATGGACTTCTTTGAGCAACGATTGATTGCCATGACGTGTGCCATGACGTGCGCTTTCCACCATGGATTGTAGACGAACGACATCGTCCCTCGTGCGCAGAAGAAATCTGGCCGACAACGAGCTTACCCTTGCCCGTGCTCGCGAATGTGCGGCCTGAGCGGGCTTGATTTCGCGCGCTGCGCCGGCACGCGTCCACAAAGAGAGCAATTCGTCGCAGAGTTTGAGCGGATCGAAGGGCTTGCCGATAACGCCAATCGCGCCCAACTCGAGGAAGTGTGCGAGCGTTGTAGGAAGCACATGGGCACTCAGAAAAATGACGGGAATCTCCGATATCGGGGCGCGCTTGCGCATGCGTTTGAGGGTGGACGGTCCGTCGAGGCCGGGCATCACCACGTCCATCAGCACAAGATCGGGACGCAATTCGTACGCAAGATCGATCGCCTGTTCGCCGGAGCCGGCGATATACACTTGTAGGCCCGCGATCAAGCTTAGTGTCGCCTGTACGGCCTCGCAAACATCCGGGTCGTCGTCAACGAACAGAACTGACTGAATCTTTCGTATTGCCATGGCTTTGCCGTTGATTGCGTGGTGCGATTGGGGCATCGTTTGAACTCGACGCGGTGACACGGTTGCGGCCGCCGGCCTTGCTCGCGTAAAGATTGGCATCCGCGTGCTCGAGCAGTGATTGAACTGTCGCCGCGTTCCTGCCGGCGATTGCCCCGAGCGCGCTGATACCAATGCTCACCGTGATGCGAACGGGGCCCGCCGAGGTATCGATGACGCTATTTTCGATCGCGCGACGGATTTTTTCAGCACAAATGTGGGCATCTGCCAGGTTAGTACCCTCCAACACGACCGCAAATTCCTCTCCACCCAGGCGGGCACACCAGTCGGTGGCGCGCTGCAGACTTTTGGCTATTTGCCTGGTTAATTTTTTTAGCACGACATCCCCGGCGACGTGCCCATAGGTATCGTTGACCCGTTTAAAATGATCAATGTCGAGCAGCAGCAGGGAAACATCGCCGCCAAAGCGCTGTGAACGCTTCATCTCGCGGCCGAAGTGTCGCGTGAAGTAGCGCCGATTGAAGGCTCCCGTCAACGCGTCGGTCATCGCCAGCTGCCGCTTCCCTTCCAAGGCGCTCTTCAACGAATATTCGAGCGCAAGAACGCGTTTTGCGATTCGCAGCCGCGCCGTAAATTCCGCGGCAGAGGTGCGTTTACTTACATAATCGTCGGCACCGGCGTCGAGGCCCGCCAGTACATTCTTCGCCTCGTCGCGGACAGTGAGCAGGATGACGTAGACATATCCAGGCCACAGGTGCGCGCGAATGCGACGGCATAGGTCGATGCCGTCCATTTGCGGCATGTTGAGATCGGTGACAACGATCGAAGCCGCTGACTCTACGAGAGAAGTCAGTGCTTCGACGCCATTGGCCGCTGTGCGCACGCGGTAACCGGCAGCCGCTACCAGTTCTTGCAGTCGCTCCAACACCAGTTCATCGTCGTCCACGATCAAGACCATCGGCGCCACAGGAAGGTCTAATTTCAAAACCTGTGCGGTATCGTCTGCATCGTCGCTGACGGGCGCTCGTGGGCCATCGGAAAATATCTTGGAATGCTCGAGCAATGACGCGGAGTCCAGACGGGATGCGGCGAATCCGTTGCCGACGTCAATTGAGCCCATGCTTCTCTCCAACTTGAGCGGCTCTCGTTCCCCGGTCCGCGAGACGCAGCAATGCATTGACTTGCAGCGTGCTCTGAGCATCGTTCCTGTCCACCGCGGTCACGCCAATACTCACGCTTAAAGCGGCTGGCCCGGCCGAAGCGGATGTCGGATGCAGTCCGAACAGCCGGCGCAGTTTGTTCGCCGCGCAATGCGCCCCTCTCGCTGTCGTCTCCGGCAGTACAATCATGAATTCGGCGCCGGAGGTCCGCGCAAGCCAGTCGCCTTTTCGTAGACAGCCATCGGCGGACGCGAAGAGGGTCCGTAACAACTCATCCCCCGCGTCGCGGCCGAAACGGTCGTTGAAGGCCCTAAACCCATCGATGTCGCAATGAAGAATCGCCAGCGCGCGGCCGTAACGCTGGGACCGGGCGAATTCGCGTGGTAAATGCTCAACCAGGTAGCCCAGGTTGTGAGCTCCGGTCACGGGATCTGTGTAGGAAAGGCTTCGATCGCCTCGGTGTTTCACACGAAGGGGTGATTTCCGATTCGTGATGCGTCGCCCGATCTCCAAGCGTGCGAGAAGGTTATTGATCGGGGCGCCCTTGACGATATAGTCATCCGCCCCTGCAGCGAGTCCTATCATTGCGTCGTGCTCGGTATCGCGAATAGTCAGCATCAATACGTAGATGTAGTTCTGGTGATTCCCGAGTCGAATATGGCGGCATAACGCCAGGCCATCCATGTCGGGCATTTGCCAATCGGTAAGCACGATGTCGCAATGCGTCGACTCCAAGGCGCGCAACGCTTCTTCGCCCGTCGTAGCTACCTCGACTTCGTATTGGGAGGCGTGGAGAAGTGCGGAAAGCCGTGCGCGCACGAGAGCATCGTCGTCAACCACGAGTACGCGGCAAGAATTGCCCGCCTTAAATTGACTCGTCAATGCCTGGTTCTGGAAATCGTCACGCGAACGTGCGGGTCGTGCGCCGCTGAGTTCATTGGACAAGCGATTGCCGGCGGCGATCCGATGCAGCTCGAGCGGCGATGTGACGCACGGCCAACTGCGGTCGAGCTCGTAGTCTGAGAGCAGTTGTTCCGCGCCGCCGCGATCTGCTTCGCGATGCTCCAGGACCAGAACTCTCTGCGGGTCTTGCATTTGCCTGCTCCCTAAGATCTTTTGGCAGGAATTGCCTAGAAGCAGACTAACGAAACAATAGGGTAATGATGTAGGGTAAAACGCGACACCTGGCGGCCATGAACGCTGTGCACGGTATCGTTGCGTCGATATGTGGAGTAGGTCACGCAACCGGCAGGTCGTATTCCAAAGCGCAGCGAATCAGCTCCGACCGACTCGTAACACCGAGCTTCACCATCATTCGGCCTCGGTATGTGTCCACGGTTTTGCGGGACAATGAAAGCTGGTATGCAATGTCGGAACTCGTCGCTCCTGCAACGATGCGCCGTAACACGTCACGCTCACGCACGCTCAGGCGGTCAAAGGGGCTTGGCGGGATCGACGAAGCCAGCACTCCGCCAACGAACGACGCCGTAATGTCAGGGCTAACATATTGCTCACCGGCGACCACTGTCCTGATCGCGGTAAGCATTTCAGCACCTGCCGCCGTCTTTAGGACATAGCCGCGGGCACCTGCTCGCAGCGCTCGATAGACGTGCTCCGGCCCGTGACAGGCGGAGAGCGCGATGATGCGGATCCACGGAAACTCGCTGATAATGTGCCGCGTGGCATCGATCCCGTTGAGCGCCGGCAACACCAGATCCATGATGATCACATCCGGCCGCAGGCGACGCGCGGCAAGGATTGCCTCTTCGCCGGTCGCGGCGGATCCGACGATCTTCATGCCGATGTCACGATCGATAAGAACAGCTAAACCTTCGCGAACCAGGGAGTGGTCGTCTACTACCAGAATTCGGATGGGTAAGCCTGGTAAAGCGTAATTCATGGAAGTATCCCTTTCCACGCTGTCGATGTAAGGCAGTATGCGCCCTTGCACTGTTAAATCGGCGCCCAGAGATGGATATAAGTGCTCAATAAATGGTGCGACGCAACTTGATTGGCCGCAATGATTTTAGGGATATGACTTTCGCACCAAGCCGCTCATTTTTTGCCGGGATGGTAATCGGCCTCGACGTTCCCGGCGAGCTGGCTTTGGGTGAACAGCACCGGCTTGGTTTTCATGGCCACGAACAGCGGCGTTTGGTCGGCGTAGTGGGGCGAATGCGAATCCATGGCGGCCGAGCCGAACTGGTTGACGCTGTCCGAGGATAGGACGCCTGTCTTGTCCCAGGTGACGAACATGATGAACGTGTCTCCCGCTGACGCGGTCAGGGTGCCGTCCTTCTGCGCAACGCCGTAGACGGCACGATAAATGTCCGGCCCGCCGTCGATGGGCAGGTCGAGGTTGCCCCGGCGGATGCGGTTGACCTGGCCCCACTCAGGATCGATGCGGCCGAAGTGGCTCTTCAAGGTCTTGATGGCGTGGCGCAGGGCGTCGATGGGCGACACGTCGGGATGACTGTCCGAGTGAGCGGCTTCGGCGCGCATCAGCACCGCCAGCGCCACGGCCCGGCTGCCGATATTGGTGCGCCGGTCCCAGCCCTTGAGCAACGTTTGGGCAGCACTCAAATCACCGTCAGACCCCGCATCGAGCTTGAGCACTTCGGCGATTTCCCGGGCGATGTCAGAGCGGCCGCTGTAGGCGATGTCGAACTTGTACGTGCGGAACGCCTCGGCGGTGATAGCCGCGTCGGCGCCGAAGGTCTCCTCTGCCCGATAGGCCCTGTTGGTCATGTCGGTCTGGATGCCCATGGCGGGGCTGAAGTCGGCGGACTTCAACGCGTCCTCAACTCCCGTAGCCTCGAACGGCGTGTTGTTGGAGTTGAATACGTAGCCAGACTTGGGATTCCAGATCTGCGGCACGCGATCGAAAGCGAGATAGCCGCGCCAGATCAGGTCGGACCGATCGCCGGGCTGGACCTGCGTCCAGTCCCTTCCTTCAGCGCGGACCGGGAACTGGCCGTTGTAGACGTAGCCGATGTTCCCCTTCTCGTCGGCGTAGATATAGTTGATGCTGGGCAGGGCCTGCAGGCGCATGGCCGCCAACCATTCGTCGCGGTTTGCCGCCTTGTTGAGGCGATAGTACTGCAGCGACTGGCGCGCCTCGCCCATGCCGGCGTAACGCACCGCGAACACCCCGTGATCGGTCTTGAACACCGGACCCTGTGCCGACCACAGAAACGGGCGGTGCACCGTCCAGATCAGCGGCCCGAAGATCTTCACACGAATGGCCGCATCACCTTTCTCGAAGTTCTTCCACTCGCCGTCCAGCCGGTATTGGTCCGGATTGGCGGGGTTCACGTCCAGCCGATAGACGGTCGACACATTGGGCGCGTTGACGGTGTTGGCCCAGCCCAGGTGGGCGTTGTGTCCGTGCAGCATGAAGGGCGAGCCGGGGAAGAAGCCGCCGGCCACGTGCCAGCCCTCGCCGGAATCGAGCACCGCCTCGTACCAGGCCACCGGCCCCACGTAGGGCTGGTGGGAATTGACCAATAACCGAGTAGCGCCGTCCGCCGACTTCGACGCCGCCACGGCGATGCCGTTGGAGCCGATCGGCAAAGATCCGGTCATGGTCATGGCGACCTGAGCCGCCTTCGGGACCGGCGCCATGATTTTCCCGATCACATGATCGAGACCATAGAAGAAGGGTGTGCGGAACACGAACCCGGCGGCCACGTCCTGGCCGGTCACGGGCAACAGGCCCGGCTCGACGTTCTCCGGGTGCAGGGCGGCAAAATAGTTGACCCCATCGGCATAGGCCTGCAGCACGGCGCGAGCATCGGCGGGCAGAACGGTGTCGTACTGCGACGCCACGGTCTCGCGCACTTTCAGCAGCCGTACCAAGTAGTCCGTCACCGCCGCCTTGGCTCCCTCGACACTTGCCAGTTGGCCGCGGGCGATCAACGCCCCGCCCTGGATGGTGGCGAAATCGTCCTCGGAATGCGCGAAGCCCAGCCCAAAGGCCACGTCCGGATCGGTGGGGCCGCTGATGTGCGGCACACCGTAATGGTCGCGCTGGATGCGGGCATGGTAGCGCGCCGCCTGAGCGACCAGGCTCGCGCGGTCCGGCGCCGGCGGCATGCTCCACCGATCCTGAATGATTACCGCCGTCAGACCGACGAGCACCAGGGCCGCCAGCGCAGCCGCGCTGATTTTCAGATACCGCATGAGGCGTTTTCTCCCAAGGTCATTTGCGGGCTTGCAATTTTTTTGTCGCGGCCCGGCGAGGTGATCCAGTGCACGATGAGTTTAAAGGTTAAACGTGAACTCGTGGCTTCCACGCTTGAAGTCTTGCCGATCACTATCGCTTGACGCGCGTCATCAGCTACGATCATTTGTTTCTAAGCCGAGGGGCTTGAGGCGCCCTACGTGCAAGAGGCAAGCGACAGTCCTTCCACCCGACCCAGCGATGCGCCTAATGATGCACGGCCGTTGCTGGTGTACGACGCCGACTGCGCGTTTTGCGTCTTCTGGGCGCGTTATTGGCAGAAGCTCACGGCCGATGCGGTCCATTACCGGCCCTATCAAGAAGCGGCCGCGCACCACCCTGAGATTCCGCCGGCGGACTTTCAGCGTGCCGTGCAATACATTCCACCCGAGGGTCGCCGCGCGAGTGCCGCGGAGGCAAGCTTCCTGACCTTGAGCCACGCGCGCGGCAAGGGATTCTGGCTTGCCCTTTATAGAAAGCTTCCCGGATTCGCGGCCATCTCGGAACTGATTTATGCCTTCATCGCGGCGCACCGTGCGGCCTCCTATCGCATCAGCTTGTTTCTGTGGGGCAGGGACTACGGGCCGCCGCGCTACGATCTCGTCTCGTTCCTGTTTCTACGCCTGTTCGGCTTGATCTACCTCGCGGCCTTCACGTCCTTTGGCGTGCAGGCCCTGGGGCTGATCGGCAGCCATGGCATCCTGCCACTCGCAGAATTGGTCGAGGCCATCGGCGGCCGGGCAGGCACGGAGCGGTTCTTTGTGATGCCCATGCTGTTCTGGATCAGCGCCGGCGATTTCGCGATTCAGGCGGTGTGCTGGGCCGGCGCGGGTTTCTCGCTGCTCCTGATCTTCAACGTGTTGCCGCGCTTAAGCTTGTTTCTGCTGTACGTGCTGTATCTCTCGCTGCTGTATGGCGGACAGACATTCATGTCCTTCCAATGGGACACGTTTCTGCTGGAGGCCGGATTCCTCGGCCTGCTGATGAGTTTCGCCAGGGTGCCGGGCATCTGGCTGCTGCGCTGGTTGCTATTTCGCTTCATGTTCATGTCGGGCGTGGTCAAGCTGCTGAGCGCCGATCCGAACTGGTGGAACCTGTCGGCGTTGCAATATCATTTTTTCACGCAGCCCCTGCCCACGCCGCTGGCCTGGTACGCCGCGCAATTGACGCCGTCGGTGTTGAGAGTCGCCACCGCGGGCTTGTTTGTCGTCGAGCTGGCGCTGCCGTTTCTAATTTTCTGCCCGCGCCGGCTGCGTTTCTTGGCTGCATTTGGAATCTTGCTGTTGCAAAGCTGCATTCTGCTCACCGGCAATTACAACTGGTTCAATCTTCAGACCATGTTGCTGTGCTTGCTGCTGTTTGACGATGCGGCTCTGCAGAAGGTTCTGCCGCAACGCCTCTCAAAGGTTCTGGCGGCACGTGCGCAACAGCAGGCGTCAAAAGCCGTGTCGCGACTCGTCGGCGCATTGGGCCTGCTGCTGGTGTTCACAAGCCTGGTGCAGATGGATATGCGTTTCGGCGGCAGTCCGCCGGCGGCAATGCGCGAAATTGATCGACTGATCGAGCCGATGCGTCTGGTGAGCAGTTACGGATTGTTCGCCGTCATGACGACACAACGCGAGGAAATCATCATCGAGGGCTCGCAAGACGGCGTCGAATGGCGCGAGTACGAACTTCGCTACAAACCCGGCGATTTGGCGCGACGCCCGCTCTGGAACATCCCGCACCAGCCGCGCCTGGACTGGCAGATGTGGTTCGCCGCGCTCGACGACCCGCGGAATGTCCATTGGTTGCCGCGTTTTCTCGAACGGCTGCTCGAAAACGAACCCGCCGTGACGGCCTTGCTGGAAAAGAATCCTTTCGCTGACCGGCCACCGCAATATATTCGCGCACAGTTCTACGACTACACCTTTGCCGGCGGCGAGGAAAAATCCCAGGGCCTGTGGTGGCGGCGACGGGCGGTGGGGCTGTACTTTCCCGTGGTGCGTCTGAAGGTAAAATAAAGGATCGGAGGGACCATGAATTCACCGCGGCTAAATTGCATTTTCGCGTCGCTGGTTGCGCTCGCCGGTTGCTTGACAGGGGAGGGTGCGGCGTTCGGTGATGCGGGTGTGGCGGCCGACGAAATTCGCGGCGCCGTCAAGAGCGCAAACGGCGCGGAAGCCGGCGTGTGGGTTATCGCCGAGACGCAGGATTTCCAAACACGCTTCGCCAAAATCGTCGTCACCGACGAGGCGGGCCGCTATCTCATTCCGGATCTTCCCAAGGCGAAGTACCGCGTCTGGGTACGCGGCTATGGCCTGGCGGACTCGCCGAAGACCGAGGCAACTCCGGGCCGCGTTTTGAGCCTCACTGCACTCGCGGCGCCGGACGCGGCCACGGCCGCCAAAACCTATCCGGCTGCCTACTGGTACGCGATGATGAAAATTCCCGAGGAGGAACAGGTGGCGGCGCTCGCAGGCGGCCGCAACGGCTATCTCATGTGGATGAAAAACATGGGCTGCGTCGGTTGCCATCAACTGGGAAATTTGGCGACGCGCACGATTCCGAAGTCGCTGGGGCCGTCCAAGACATCGGAAGGGGCGTGGCTGAGACGCCTGCAATCCGGCCAAGCCGGCGGCCAGATGATCAACATCGTGCAAGGGACGCTTGCCGGGATTCCGATTCACTATTTGGCGGATTGGACCGATCGTATCGCCGCGGGCGAAGTGCCTGCAGCGCAGCCGAAGCGTCCGAGCGGCATTGAGCGCAACATCGTCGCCACGGTGCGCGACTGGTCGGACGCCAAGGCGTACTTGCACGATTTGTCGGGGACCGATCGGCGCAATCCGAGCGTCAATGCCAATGGGTTGTTATACGGCGCGCCGGAGCTGAGCACGGACAACTTCCCGATTCTCGATCCGCAGCACAATACCTCCACCACGTTCAAGGCCCTGGTGCGCGACGCCGATACACCGACGACCCACGACGATCCGGTGATTCAGCCATCGCCCTATTGGGGCGAGGAGCGGATCTGGGATAGCCGGGCGGTTGCGCATAATCCGATGCTGGATCGATCCGGCCGCGTTTGGTACACCGCGCGGATTCGCGCGGCGGCAAACCCCGCGTTTTGCAGGCAAGGCTCCACGCATCCCTCCGCGAAGGCGTTTCCCCTCAACACGTCCGATCGCCAACTGGCGATGTACGAGCCGAAAAGCGGCAAGTATGTTTTCGTCGATACCTGCTTCGGTACGCATCATCTGCAATTTGCGGAAGATGCGAACGACACTCTGTGG
>Ga0193729_1000290_pt1 | contig 25748 bp, 17 predicted proteins | sample U1c2metaG_FD_143036 | JGI IMG/M metagenome (GOLD analysis project Ga0193729, IMG submission 143036) | Soil microbial communities from a riparian zone of the East river system, Colorado, United States - U1c2 | ecosystem: Environmental > Terrestrial > Soil > Riparian zone | place: USA: East River...
AGAAGTGGCGCCGCAGGCGCACTAATTAAGCATCGAGCAAGGAACTGCTCGATCCACCTTGTACAGTTGTCGGGATTGACAGTTCACTGGATTCGCGGTTGACTCCGAACGCTTTCGCGAGTTGAGAGTTAGCCGGTGAGCCGGGTTCTTATTGCCGATGATCAGCGCGATGTGCTGGAAGCGCTCCGGATTTTGCTCAAAGGCGAGGGGCACCAAACCGAATCGGTCACTTCGGTAAGCGGAATTTTCAACGCGCTTCAGCAACGCGATTACGCGCTGCTGATGATGGACCTGAATTACACCCGCGACACCACGTCGGGCCAAGAGGGACTCGAAGTCATTCCAAAAATCCAGGCGCTCGACAGCACGTTGCCGATCGTGGTGATGACGGCGTGGGCGACGATCGATCTCGCGGTCGAGGCAATGAAACGCGGCGCGCGCGATTTCGTTCCGAAACCGTGGGACAACGAGCGTTTGCTCACGATTGTGCGCACGCAGATCGAGCTCGGGAGCGCGCTGCGCAAAGGCCGGAAACTGGAAGCGGCCAACAAACTCCTCGGCGGAAACGTTCCGAACATGATCGCGGACGCGCCGTCGATGCAGCCGGTGGTCGAGATGATCCCACGCGTCGCGCCGTCGGACGCGAACGTTCTCATCACCGGCGAGAACGGCACCGGCAAAAGTTTGATCGCGCAAGCGTTGCACGCGCTCTCGCCCCGCGCATCGCACAGCATGATCACGGTGAACATGGGCGGACTGTCGGAAACACTTTTCGAGAGCGAACTATTCGGTCACGTCAAAGGCGCGTTCACCGACGCCAAGACGGATCGCGCCGGACGATTCGAGCTCGCAGACGAAAGCTCGCTCTTCATGGACGAGATCGCGAATATTCCGCTCAATCAACAGGCGAAATTGCTCCGCGTTATTGAGACCGGCGAATTCGAGCGCGTCGGTTCGTCGAAAACTTTACACGCGAACGTGCGGATCATTTCCGCGACCAACGCAAATCTGGCGGACGAAGTTGCAGCCGGACGTTTCCGGCAGGATTTACTTTTTCGGCTGAACACGATTGAGATCGCGCTGCCGCCATTGCGCGATCGGCGCGAAGACATCATTCCGCTGGCGAACAATTTTCTGCGCATGCATGCGCAACGTTATCGCAAGGAACTGGTCGGCTTCGACGAAACCGCGCGCGACCGCTTGTTGCAACATTCGTTTCCCGGAAACGTGCGCGAGCTCGACCACGTGATCGAGCGCGCGGTCCTGATGGCGCGCGGTTCACATCTCAAGGCGGCCGATCTTGGCCTAACAAGTGGCGGAGGCGAGTCGAAAGGTCTGGAAGAGATGAGCCTGGAAGAAGTCGAAGCCTTCCTGATCAAGAAAGCGCTCGCCCGAAACAACGGGAACGCGCGAAAAGCGGCCGAAGCGCTCGGGCTGAGTCGAAGCGCGTTTTACCGGCGACTACAACAATATGGTCTGTAACGTTTTCTCCTTTCTCCTTTCTACTTTCTCCTTTCTGTGAGACGCGGGCCGAAAGATCGATATCGGTTTTCGCACCAGGGCAAATTGACGTGGCTGATCATCGGCGCGGTCGCGCCGGCGGTGATCATCGTGATGTTGATTTTATGGTTCGGCGATTTCAGCGCCAAAGTGCAGTGGACGCTCACGATTGTGATTGCAGCGTTCGCCGCCTCATTCATTTCGGCCGCGCGCGATCACGTGGTGCATCCGCTGCAAACGATGAGCAATCTGCTGGCGGCGTTGCGGGAAGGCGACTACTCGATTCGCGCCCGCGGCGCGCGGGCTGACGATGCGCTGGGCGAAGTACTGCTCGAGGTAAACACGCTTGGCGAAACACTCCGGGTGCAACGCCTCGGCGCGTTCGAAGCGACCGCACTCTTGCGCACGATCATGGCCGAGATTGACGTCGCCGTTTTCACCTTCGATCCCGACCGGCGTTTACGGTTGGTGAATCGCGCCGGCGAAAATCTCCTTGGCCAACCGATGGACAAATTATTAGGCCGAAACGCCGATGACCTCGGACTGGCCGCCTGTTACGACGTCGATGAAGACGAGCCGCTAACGTTGTCGTTTCCCGGCGGATCAGGTCGCTGGGGCGTGCGGCGAAGCACCTTTCGCGAACACGGCTTGCCGCACGAGCTACTGGTGCTGACCGATCTGAGCCGGACGCTGCGGGAAGAAGAGCGCCGCGCCTGGCAACGCCTTGTCCGTGTGCTCGGTCACGAGATGAACAATTCGCTCGCGCCGATCAAATCGTTGGCGGGAAGTTTGGAAACGTTGCTTCGCCGTGAACCGATGCCGCGCGATTGGAAAGACGACGCCGAAAGCGGATTGAAATCGATCGCGTCGCGCGCGGATTCATTGAGTCGGTTCATGCAGGCTTATACGCGGCTCGCCAAACTTCCGCCGCCGCAAATGGAAGATGTCGATCTTGGCGAGCTGGTGCAACGGGTGGTAAATCTCGAGCCGCGACTCAAAGTGCAAGTTGTTCCCGGACCGAAACTGCAAATTTACGCGGACGCGGCGCAGATCGAACAGGTTCTGATTAATCTCGTGCACAACGCAGTCGACGCCGCGCTTGAAACGAAGGGAGCGGTCACGATTCGATGGCGCGAAGACAGCGATTGCGTTGAAGTGATCGTTCGTGATGAAGGAGAAGGGATCATGAACCCGACAAATTTATTTGTCCCATTCTTCACCACTAAGCCGGGCGGTTCCGGCATCGGATTAACGCTCAGCCGGCAAATTGCGGAAGCGCACAACGGAACGCTCAGCCTAACGAATCGAAGTGATCGCACCGGCGCGGAAGCGATGTTACGTTTGCCAAAATAAGTCCGAGCCGGACGGGCGGTAAGAATTCTAGGGCAACCGCATCGGTTGCCACGGCAGGCGGAGCGCCTGCCCTACAAAACGTCCGTTCGAGATGACAGAAAAAAGATGGACGCAGCGCCACGCTGCTCGTCCCGAAATCGGGACGGCGTTGTCCCAGAAGCGGATCACTTCGCAACTGACTAAAAAACGCTGTGAAATATTAGTCTCTGATCATCAGGGACTTATAACTTTGTTTTGGGGCGTGGCATGGCCATTGCATTAGAGATTTTCGAAATGAAAAAACTTTTGAATCCAGTGAGCGGTCGAAACGCTTCTCACTAGAGACGAAAGGGAAAGAAATTATGAAACCAACCACCATCACAAACAAAGACGCGCGGAAGTTCCCGTTCGTTGATTACCATTATCAAGCTTCAACCCTTGGAAATTTTACTGGCAGCTGCGCGAAGACTTCTTCGAAATCGTTGCGCGACATCAGCCGCGATTATTTCGACACCGAAGAGAACAAGGACTTTCTGAGCAATGCCGCGATTTTCGCCGCACTAATCGCTACGGCCTTGATCCCAATTGCCGCGAGCGCCTCAGAGATGATCCATCTCGTCCGCGTGTTACCGCATTTCTAATAAACCCGTGACCCCACAACCCCAGAAAGACGAGGATTCCACAATCGTAAGGCCGGGCGGTTTTACGACGAGCCTTTCTTCCATGGATGTTCCCCGCCAAGGCGTTGTCGCGAAAAAGCGGAAGCGCCGCATTATAATTATTGCCGCGAGCGCGGTCGGTTTGATTCTGGCGACGTTTGCCTTGTCGCGCTTGAAACCGGCGGCACCGAGCGTGGATCGCTCAAGCGTTTGGATCGACACCGTCAAGAAAGGTCCAATGGTCCGCCAAGTCCGCGGTCTTGGCACGCTTGTTCCAGAAGAATTTCGTTGGCTCCCGACGACGACGGAAGCAAGCGTCGAAAAGATTTTGATCTGGCCGGGAACAAAAGTCGAATCCGGTGACGTTATATTAGAGTTGACCAGTCCGGAATTGGAACAGAGCGCGCACGAAGCGGAGTCGAAGGCGAAGGGCGCCGAGGCTGAGCTTGCCTCGGAGAAAGCGACTTTGCAGCGCGAACTGCTCGATCAGGAATCCAAAGCTGCCGTGGCGCATTCCGCCTACGAACAGTCGAAAATGGAGCGGCAAACCAACGATCAACTGGCGAAAAACGGTCTGGTGGCAGAGCTCGTTTACAAGACTTCGAAGATCAAAGAAGAAGAATGCCAGAAGACCGATGATATCGAGCAGAAGCGATGGAACTTCTCGCGCGATTCAATTGAGCCGCAATTGGCTTCGAAACAGGCGGCGGTCGATCAAGCGAACCAGCTTGCGAAACTCAAACTGGATCAAGTCGAAGCGCTGCATGTGAAGGCTGGAATGTCCGGCGTCCTGCAAGCGCTGCCGGTGCAGGTCGGTCAGCGGGTGAAACCGGGCGACAATCTCGCGCGCGTGGCGGACCCGTCGAAGCTCAAGGCGCAGATCAAGATCGCGGAGACGCAGGCGAAAGATATTCAGCCAAATCAGCAGGCGGTAATCGACACGCGCAACGGCGTGGTTAAAGGCCACGTCAAACGGGTCGATCCGGCGGTGGAGCAGGGAACCGTGACGGTGGACGTCGCGTTCGACGAAGAATTGCCGAAAGGCGCGCGCCCGGACTTGAGTGTTGATGGAACGATCGAGCTCGAGCGTCTCGATAACGTTGTTTTCGTCGGCCGGCCCGCGTTTGGCCAGGAGAACAACACCGTTGGAATGTTCAAGCTCGTCGCCGGCAGCAATGAAGCGGTGCGCACGCCGGTGAAGCTCGGCAAAAGCTCCGTCAACACGATTGAAATTCTCAGCGGCCTGAATCCAGGCGATCAGGTCATCCTTTCCGATACCAGCGCTTGGGATTCACACGAACGAATCAGACTGAATTGATGATTTCTGAGTGCTGATTTTCAAAATGGACGCGCAAGAACTTAAAGATCGCACAAAGAAGTTTGCGCTGCGTGTGATGTATTTGGTCGATGCGCTGCCGGACACGCCAAAGGGACGTGCCGTTGCCAGTCAACTCGTGCGAAGCGGTATGAGCGTTGCAGCGAATTATCGCGCGGCGTGCCGCGGCCGTTCGCACGCCGAATTCATTTCCAAAATCGGCGTCGCCGAGGAAGAAGCCGACGAAACAGTTCCTTGGTTGGAATTGATCGTCGAAGACAAACTTTTGCCGGAAAAGAAAATTGCTCCTCTGCTGAAGGAAGCAAACGAAATAACCGCGATCATGGCGGCCTCGTACATTTCCGCATCGCGCAACAAACGCGACGCGTCGACAAATTCGAAATCAGCAATCCGAAATCAGCAATCAGCAATCAGAATATGACCTCAACCTCACCAAATCCTCAAACATCATCGCGCAAGAACGGCTCAGCTCCGTTGATCCGGCTTGATGCGGTCACCAAAGTGTTTCTGACCGACGAAGTCGAGACGCACGCGCTGTCCGGAATCCATTTGGATATCCGCGACGGCGAATATATTTCGATCGCCGGACCGTCGGGCTGCGGAAAGTCGACGTTATTGTCGATCCTGGGTCTGCTCGACACGCCTTCGAACGGCAGTTACGCGCTTAAAGGCGGCGAAGTCGCTAATCTTTCGTTCGCCGACCGCGCCCGGATCCGAAACCGCGAGATCGGTTTCATTTTCCAAAGCTTCAATCTGATCGGCGACCTGACGGTTTTCGAAAACGTCGAATTGCCGCTGACCTATCGCGGAATGGGCGCGGGTGACCGAAAAACTTTGGTCACCCAAGCGCTCGATCGCGTGGGAATGGCGCATCGGGCAAAACATTTGCCGAGCCAGCTTTCGGGTGGCCAGCAGCAACGCGTGGCCGTCGCACGCGCGCTCGCCGGTAAGCCGGCGATCCTGCTCGCGGACGAGCCGACCGGAAATCTCGATTCGCGCAACGGTGAAGCGGTGATGAATTTGCTCAAGGAACTGCACGCCGGCGGCGCGACCATTTGCATGGTCACGCACGACGAGCGGTTCGCGCAGCACGCCGATCGCACCGTCCACTTGTTCGACGGTCGGGTTGTAGAAGACAGCCGGATCGCGGCCTAACGAAATGTAAAATTGACAATCACCAGCGATTATGCTGAGCGAAATCAAAGTGGCGCTGCGGGGCCTTGCGAAAAGTCCCGGCTTCACGATTATCGCGATTGCAACGCTGGCGCTGGCGATTGGCGCGAACAGCGCGGTCTTCAGTTTAATCAACGTATGAGAGCGCCGGGTAAACTTGGCCTGGCGATTCTTGGTTCGTTCGCGTTGATATCGGTCGGCCGATCCGAGGACAACAGCGGAGCGACCATTTTTTCGCGGCTCAAGTCACTTGCGGGTGATTGGAAAGGCACATTTGAATGGAGCGGAGCGCGAACGGGCACAGGCGCGATGAATGCCAGCTATTATTTGACCGGCTACGGCTCTGCTCTGGTCGAGAATCTGATCGCGGAAGACGGTCCTGTTATGACGAGCGTTTATCATCTCGACGGCTCCGATCTTCGAATGACGCATTATTGCGGCGCGCAGAATCAACCGCGGCTGAAGGCCGAACGGGTGGATTCCGCGCATGGCGCGATTGACTTCGGGTTCGTCGACATAACCAATCTGAAGTCGGCCGATGCACCTCACGTGCACGGCCTCGAGTTGCGACTGATCGACTCGGACCACATCACCGTCACGTTTCTGTTCCAAGGCGGTGGTAAGGAAAGTCGCGAACGGATTGCGCTCGATCGCGTCGGAACGAGCTCATCCGAGAAAGGAAGCGGGGGCGGCGGACAATCCGCATTCCACTGTTCTCCCCTTTGAACCATGATTCGTGATTTGAAATTTGCGTTCCGGCAGCTGTTCAAGGCGCCGGCGTTTACAATTGCCGCGGTAACCGTGCTCGCGCTCGGCATTGGCGTGAATACGGCCGTATTCACCCTGGTGAACACGCTTTTCTTCGCCCCGCCTGCTTACGCCAAGCCGCACGAGATGGTGCAGCTGTTTTCTCAGGACAAGAAGGATCCGAAAAAATTCCGCGGATTTTCTTATCCGACTTATCTCGACGTTCGCGATCAGAACACCGTCTTCAGTGACGTAATGGGTTTCAACCTCGCGTTTATCGGCCTCGGTCAGAAAGGCGATACGCGGCGTGCGTTCAGTGCCGTCGTCACTTCGAACTATTTCTCCGTGCTCGGCGTTCCGTTGGCGCGAGGCCGTGCATTTTTGCCGGAGGAGGAAACGCCCGGCCACAACGCGTCGGTCGCGATTGTTAGTTACCGTTACTGGCAGAAGCGCGATCTCGATCCAGGCGTGCTCGGCTCGCAGTTACTAATCAACGGCCGCTCGTTCACGATCGTCGGAATCGCGCCGAAGGGTTTCGTCGGCACGATGCAAATTCTTTCGCCGGAAGTTTGGCTACCCATGAGTGTTTATGATCAGGTCGCGAACGATTTTGAATCGGACAATAAGACCACGATTAACGATCGAAAGGGAACAGACGTGCGGATCATGGGCCGTCTTAAACCCGGGATGACGGCCGCCGCGGCCAAGCCTGCGCTCGAAGGACTGGCGGCGAATTTGGAAAAAGCCTACCCGGTCGAGCAAAAGGATCAGACCTTCCTAACGGCACCGGTGTCGCGTAATTCGTTAAGTAACAACCCGACGGCCGAACGCGGGATAAAACTCATCGCGCCACTGTTGCTCGGGATGGCGGTGGTGGTGCTGCTCGTGGCGTGCCTCAACCTTGCTAACATGTTGCTCGCGCGCGGGACCGCGCGCCGCAAAGAAATCGCGATCCGTCTCGCGCTCGGTGGCAGCCGTTGGCGTATCGTGCGTCAGCTTCTCACCGAAGGCTTTGCGCTGGCGGTGCTCGGCGGCGTGGGTGGGCTCATTCTTGGACTCTGGTCGTCTGACTTTCTGGTTGGCTCAATGCGCAAGCTGATGCCGCTGGACATTGTATGGTTGACCGGACCGAACCCCGCAATCTTGGCGGCAACGTTTGGATTTTGTCTGCTCGGCACGCTCATGTTCGCGCTCGGGCCAGCCTTGAAAATTTCGCGCAGCGCGGTGGTGATGGATCTGAAAGAACACGCCGGGGAAGATGTCGCGTGCCGTAGCTGGAAATTTTTGCCGCGCAATCCCCTCGTTGTCGTGCAAATCGCGTTCTCGCTCGCGCTCATTACGGCTGCGGCTTTGTTTATTCGCGGCGCAGGCAAAGCTGCGTCCATCGATACCGGATTAAAACCGGGCGCAAGCTACGTTCTCGAGGTCGATGCGAGTCTGGCCGGCTATGAACCGAAGCGCGCGCAGGAACTTTATCGCAACTTGAGCGAGAAACTGGCGGCGCTGCCAGGCGTAGAGCACGCGAGCATCACTTCAATCGTTCCATTCGGAATGTTTGAGTTGAGCAGAAAAGTCCAACGCGCCGGTCTCAGTGTTGCTCCCGACGCCAGGCCGGCGACCGCGGCCGACGGACTCGCCTTCGACGTGCCATGGAACAGCGTCGGCGTGGATTATTTTTCAACGGTTGGATTGCCCGTGATTCGCGGTCGCGCGTTCACCGAATCGGAGGCGACCGAGCCCGGTCCGAAGGTTGCGATCATCGACGAAGTTTTGGCAAAGAAACTCTGGCCGGATGGTGATGCGCTCGGACAACGCATCCAATATGCGAATCCAAACGCGCCGTCGGCCCAGGATGGCGGAGGCGGCCACGTCGGAAGGAGCGCTGACTTGAATGAAGCAGAAAAGAAGGACGAGACGATCGAAATAGTCGGCATCGTTCCGGCAACGCGCCATGCGCTCTTCGAAAAGGACGCGACTGGCGGGATTTACCTGCCGTTCGCGCGTGGCTTCCAAAGCGACGTTTCCTTTTTCGTTCGATTCCGTTCGCTCGCTTCCGGAAACGAAGCCAGCACGGCCGATTTGCTCCGTCGCACCGTGCACGATGTTGATCCATCAATCCCAATTCTTTCATTACGAACGTTCGCCCAGCATCTCGATTCTAACCTGGACCTCTGGCTTGTCCGCGCCGGCGCGGCTTTGTTCTCCATCTTTGGCGGACTTGCCCTTGGTCTTGCAGTAGTTGGTCTCTACGGAATTAAGGCCTATTCGGTCGCGCGACGCACGCGTGAGATCGGCATTCGGATGGCGCTCGGTGCTCAAGCCGGGGCGGTCTTGCGAATGATCATGCGGGAGGGCTCCGTCATGCTCGTCAGCGGAATCGCCATCGGCCTGCTGCTCGCGGTCGCTACCGCAAAAATTGTAAGCGGAATTCTGTATGAAGTTGGCGCGCTTGATCCGATCGCGTTCACGGTTGCGCCACTAGTGCTCACTATCGCAGCTCTCATTGCCACCTGGTTACCAGCGCGACGCGCGACGCAGGTAGATCCAGCCCAAGCATTGCGCGCCGAGTAAATATATGATCCGGCTTCACAACCTCGAGCGCTCGTATCCGCTGGCAAAAGGAAAGTTTTTTTACGTCCTGCGCGACATCGACATCGAGGTCGCCGAAGGCGAATTCGTCTCGGTGATGGGACCCTCCGGCGCCGGCAAGTCGACGCTGCTCCACATTCTCGGAATGCACGACCACGGTTGGAGCGGCGAATATTTTTTCAACGAGACCGCGGTTCATCATTTGAAAGCGAAAGAGCGGGCCGCGCTTCGCAACGAGCAGATCGGGTTTGTTTTCCAGCAATATCATTTGCTCGACGATCTGACGGTCTACGAAAATCTCGAGATTCCATTGTCCTATCGAAAGGTCGGTAAGGGCGAGCGGTCGGCGATCGTGGCGGACGCGCTCGATCGATTTCAGATGGTAGCGAAAAAGGATTTGTATCCGCGCCAGCTTTCCGGCGGCCAACAGCAACTCGTCGGCGTTGCGCGCGCGATCATTGCCAACCCGAAACTGATTCTGGCGGACGAGCCGACTGGAAATCTTCACTCCAGTCAGGGTGAAGAAATCATGGAGTTATTTCAAAAACTGAACGCCGAAGGCACGACCATCATTCAGGTCACGCACTCGGAAAAAAATGCAGGATACGGGAACCGGATCATTCAACTGCGTGACGGTTGGGTGGTCGAGGGTAACAAGAAGTAAATCATTATGATTCTAGATTCGTTTGGTCAGGATGTGCGCGTCGGATTGCGCGTTTTGTTCAAAGAGAAATCGTTTTGTTTTCTGGCCGTGCTGGTGCTCGCGCTCGGCATCGGCGGCGCGACCACGCAGTTCACCATTGTTAACGCGATTGTGTTGCGGGGCTTTTCCTTTCCGCATCCGGAGCAACTCGTGAGCGTCGGATTGATCGATCCCAAGGCGAGCGATCAAAACAACAACTTCGGTATTGGTAATATTCCGACCGCTCAGGACTACGAAGATCTAAAAGCCGCGCAAAAGTCATTCGCGCTAATGGCAGGGTACCTAAATGGGTCCACAATCAATGTCACCTACAAAGACAATCCGCAGCGTTATACCGGCGGTTACGTCACGGAAGATTTCTTCAAGATCATTGGCGTTTCGCCGGTCTTGGGCCGCGATTTCACGGCGGAGGACAATAAGCCCGGCTCGGAGAAAGTCGCGATTCTCGGCGACGAAATCTGGCGGCGCGATTTTGGCGCCGATCCCAAAATTGTCGGGCAAAGCGTTCGAATTAACGGAAAGGCCGCGACCATAATCGGCGTGATGCCGCGAAATTTTAAGTTCCCGATCTCGGAGGAACTCTGGACCCCTCTATATAATGAGTTTCCGCCAGTGCCCCGGGGCGGTCTTTTCCTCGGCGCCAACAATCGCGCGCCCGCGGTGATGGGCCGGCTCAAGCCGGGTATGACTCTCGATCAAGCGAACGCGGAGTTTATCGCGCTTGCCCGCCATTTAGCCGAGGACAATCCGAAGACGAACCAAAATCTTACATCAGCGAGCGTGCAACCCCTCCTGAACACGTTCACCGGGGTGCAGTTTCGCCAGCAAGTCTGGGGAATGCTCGCTGCGGTCATTCTCGTTTTGCTGATTGCGTGCGTGAACGTGATGAACATGCAGTTTGGTCGCGCTGCACTGCGCGCCAAAGAATTGGCGATTCGCGGCGCGCTCGGTGCGACACGTTGGAGGCTCGTGCGTCAAATGTTGACCGAAAGCCTGGTCGTCGCGGTGTTCGGCGCACTCGCGGGAGTGATCATCGCCTACTGGTCAGTGGATTTCTTCGTTCGCGCGATCAACACCTTGCCCTTTCCGGCACCCTACTACTGGAGGTTCACAATCGATGGCCCCGTGCTCGTTTTCACGGTGGTGATCACTCTGCTGGCCACGATCGCCTCTGGTTTGGTCCCGGCGTTTCTGAGCGCCAGGGGCAACGCGGCTGAGATCATGAAAGAAGGCGGCCGCGGAAACAGCAATCGTCTCGTCAATTTGATCACGCGCATTTTGGTTGTCGGTCAAATTGCTTTGACCGCCGGGCTTTTGATCGCGGCAACCTTGGAAATAAAATCGATCCGGAATCAGATGAAGCTCGACTACGGTTACGACGAGAACGCTGTCTACGCCGCGCGGATGGCTTTGATGGAGGGTGCCTATCCGAGCGAGGACGCGCGCCAGGGATTTTTCAAGCGCGCGGTGCGCTCGCTGCGGGTCAATCCCCAGTTCGCGTTCGCCGCGATGAGCAGTCGCTTTCGCATGACCTTTGACGGCCAGGGTCAGTATGAGGTCGACGGCCAAAATTATCTAACGGATCGAGACCGGCCGCGCGGGAATTTCGAATCGGTGTCGGACAATTATTTCTCGACTCTTGGTTTAAAAATTCTCGAAGGCCGCGATTTCACAGTCGACGACGCCGACTCGATGCAACCGGTCGCGATTGTGAACGCGAGTTTTGCGCGAAAATATTGGGGCAACCAAAGTGCAATTGGTCATCAGGTCCGAATTTTCAATCCGGGACAGCCGGTGCCGTGGAGGACGATTGTCGGCGTTGTGCCCGACACTTTGATGCAAGGCCCGTTCGATCAGCAAACCGAGAGCGTCGGATTTTACATGCCGTTGCTGGGCGCGTCTCCGGCCCCTCAATTTTGCACGATCCTTGTTCGTCCGCGTACCGGACAACGGGCGGACACTCTTGGCCCGGCTTTGAGCAGAGCAGTCGCCGAACTCGATTCGAATCTGCCGACTTATTTTGCTGGAACACCCGGTCGATTTCACAATGAAATTCTCTCCGGCAATCGCATCATCGCGACGCTGTTCACCATCTTTGGAATCGTCGCCTTCATTCTTTCGGCAGTGGGTCTCTACGGAGTCATGAGTTTCTCGGTCAACCAACGCACCCAGGAGTTCGGCATTCGGATGGCCTTGGGCGCAGATGCGCAGCGGATCTTTCGCATGGTCATGACTCAAGGCGCATGGCAGCTCGCCATCGGTCTTGTTCTGGGCGCCGGCGGGATCGCGCTGTTGCTCGGCGTGGTCGCGGCGGCCGCGCTGAAAAATATTTTGTTCAAAGTCAATGCGCTCGATCCGACCATCTATTTTGCGGTCGCGGCGCTGCTGACCGCGGTTGCGGCGGCTTCCTGTTTCGTTCCAGCGCGTCGGGCCACCCGCGTCGATCCGATGGTTGCGCTCCGTTATGAGTAATCTCCGGCTTGCACTTCGGCAGTTGATCAAGAATCCCGCGTTCTCGGCGGTTGCGATCGTTACGCTCGCGCTCGGGATCGGCGCCAACACGGCCATCTTCAGCATCGTCAATGCGGTGTTATTGCGGCCGTTACCGTATCCCGATGCTGATCGCATCATGGTCCTGAACGAATCTTCAGGACCGGGACAGGATTATTCCGTTGCCTTACCAGATTATTTCGACTGGCAAAGGGACAATACCGTTTTCGAGCATCTTGCCTGCACCCACAAGGAATCGCGAAATCTGAGCGGGATTCCCGGTCGCGAACCGGAGCGCATCTCGTGCGCGTCGGTCACTCGGAATTTTTTCAACATCGTCGGATTGCCGCCGGAGATCGGCCGGACATTTGGCGAGGACGAAGACAAAGTCGGCGCCCCACCGGTCGTGGTGATCAGCGACCGGTTGTGGCGGCGCGTGTTTAATGCCGATCCCAGCGTGCTCGGGCGGTCCATCACTTTGCACGATCAGAATTTCACCGTCATCGGCGTGATGCCGCCGCAAGTTACCTCACCCCAGGACAGCGATGTCTGGTTGTCGATGATGCGAAGGAGCAATAACCCGGTGTGGATGCAGCGGTTCATCCACCCGATGATTTTCGTCTGGGGAAAGCTCAAACCCGGTGTGACGCTTGAGCAAGCGCGAACGGAAATGAAAGGGATCGCGGCGCAATTGGAAAAAGCTTATCCGGAAACGAACAAACAGGAATACGCGGTCGTCACGCCGTTGCTCGAGAATCTGGTTGGAAAATATCGAACCAATCTCGGATTGCTTTTGGGTGCAGTTGGGTTGGTGCTGTTGATTGCCTGCGCGAACTTGGCCAACCTTTTTGCCGCGCGAGGCGCTGCGCGTTCGAGAGAATTTGCGATTCACGCCGCAGTTGGAGCAACTCGCGGACAGATCGTAAAGAAGCTGTTAATTGAAAGTCTTGTGATCGCGCTTCTCGGCGGAGCGCTCGGCTTTTTCCTCGCGATTTGGGTGCGAGACGGTTTGATCGCCTTGAGTCCGGGAGACGTTTCGCGATTTCACCAAATTTCTTTCGATCTTCCGGTGCTCGGTTTCACATTTCTGGTCGCTTCGCTCACCACTGTGCTTTTTGGCCTTTGGCCGGCCTGGCAGGCCTCGCACGCAAACGTGCAGCTCGCATTGAAAACCGCCTCGGCTGGGAGCGGTGATCCGCCATCGGCCAAACGCGCGCGGGATTGGCTGGTCATCAGCGAAATTGCGCTCACACTGACTTTATTGGTCGCGGCCGGCCTGGTTCTGAAAAGTTTTTCGCGACTGCAATCGCTCTCACTAGGCTACGAACCGCGTGCCCTCTTCACCGCGCGCTTCGAATTGCCGTGGCGAAAATATAACGACCGCGACAAGATCAACACTTTTGCTAAGGCGTTGCTCGACAAGGTGCGTGGTCTGCCCGGCGTGCAAAACGCGGCCGTGAGCTCGAACGGTCCGCTGATGGGTGGATGGCAAACGGGTTTCTGGCGGGAAGAAAACCCGCGACCACAGCCTTCCGATATGTTGAATAGCGATCTCGAAGTGGTCGGTGGCGATTATTTTTCGACGCTTAAAGTGCCGTTGTTGCGTGGTCGCACGTTTAACGAACGCGATACCAAAGACTCGCCTCGCGTCATCATTATCGATCAGGCGATGGCCGAACAATATTTTCCTGGCGAAAATCCAATCGGCAAACGTCTCGGCGTTGATCCCGGCAATGACAACGAAAACTACGTGATGTCAGAAATTGTCGGTGTCGTCGCGCGCATGCGATTTCACGCAATCGATGAAATGGCGCCGTTACCGGTGATTTACTGTTCGTTGGGCCAGGCCCAGCGAACCAGTCTCACCCTCTTCGTAAGATCGACGATGGCGTCTGCGGCACTCGAGCACTCCATTCGTAATGCGGTGACTTCAGTCGATTCCTCGCTGCCGGTTTTCGATGCCCGGCCGATGAGCGATCGCGTCCGGGAGACCTGGGGCGCGCAACGTCTATTAAGTTTTCTGTTTTCTGTTTTTGCCGGGCTCGCGCTGGTGCTGGCGACTATCGGTCTTTATGGACTGCTCGCCTATACCACGCTCAAACGCGTCCGTGAAATCGGTATTCGACTCGCGCTCGGCGCGCGCCCGGCCCAAATCCGCACGCTTATTCTTTCCCACGGGATGCAATTGTTATTGATCGGTTCGGTGATTGGCCTGCTGAGCGCATTCGCCCTCTCGCGCGCATTGCAAAGCGTGCTTTTCGACGTGAAAGGGATCGATCCGAGAATTTATCTCGCAGTGGGACTGCTACTTTTTGGAGCGACCCTCCTTGCCTCCTGGATTCCGGCGCGCCGCGCTTCCCGCGTCGATCCCATCATCGCGTTACGCCAAGAATAATTTCCCATGCAGAATCTTCGATACGCGTTTCGTGTTCTTGGCAAGCAGCCGCTCTTCACCGCCATTGTCGTTTTGACTTTTGCGCTCGGAATTGGCGCCAACACTGCGGTGTTTAGCGTCCTGAACGCAGTGTTGTTGCGGCCGCTTCCATTTCATGAACCGCAAAATCTCGTCGCGCTCGGCGAGTTCGACACCCGGGAGAAGGCTGATCCCGGAACGGAGATCGAATCGATCTCGTATCTCGATTACGTCGATTGGCGCGATCAAACCAAAGTCTTCGAACGCGTCGCGGTCTACACCAATCAGAGCGTCAGCACGCTGACCGACGGAAACGAGGCGCTCCATCTTCAGGGCGAATCGGTCTCGGCTGATTTATTTCCGCTACTCGGAGTGCAACCCGCTCTTGGGCGTGTCTTCCTCCCGAAGGAAGATGAATCGGGAAATCACGTCGTGATTTTGAGCCACGACCTTTGGCAACGACGCTTCGGCGCCGATCCCAACATTCTTGGCCGGACGTTGACCCTCGATGGTCAGGGATTTCAGGTCGTTGGCGTCATGCAACCGCATTTTACTTATCCGCTCCGGTTTTCGAGTCCGCCGGAACTTTGGATCACGATGTCGAAGTTGCGCGAGAGACCGAAAGACGGTTCGCAGCCGATGACCGAGCGGCGCGACAACGATTTTTTTGGTTGCATCGCGCGATTGAAATCGAACATCTCCATTCAACAAGCGCAGGCCAACATCGACACCATCACGGCAAACTGGCGGCGGCAATACCCAGACAGCAAGCTGCATGTCGGCGCGAAGGTCGTTCCCGAAATCAGTGCGATGATCGGCAGCACGCGTTCGGCGTTGTTCATGTTGTGCGCGATGGCGGGTTGCGTTCTGCTCGTTGCCTGCGTGAACGTTGCGAACCTCCTGCTCGCGCGTTCGCTTTCGCGCAATCGTGAGATCAGCATTCGCGCGGCGCTCGGCGCCGGACGCTGGCAAATCATTAAACAACTGCTGTCCGAAAGCGTGTTGCTCGGCGCGATCGGCGGTTTCGCTGGACTACTACTCGCAACTTGGGCCATAGATTCGCTGAAAGCTTTTCTACCGAGTGTTCCACGCATCGATGAAATTTCGCCCGATCCGCGCGTGCTCGCGTTCACTGGTTTAGTCAGTCTCGGAGTTGGAATCTTTGCCGGCCTGCTTCCGGCGTGGCGGGCATCGCACCCGAATCTCGCGACGTCTCTGAACGAGGCTTCGCGAGGCTCGAGCGAAGGCGCAGCTGGGCAACGCACCCGCGCCGCGCTGGTCGTGGTCGAAATCGTTCTTGCGCTCGTGCTTCTCGCTAGCGCCGGCTTGCTGGTCGAAAGTTTTCTTCGCCTTCAAAAAGTTCCGGCCGGCTTTGACGCTACAAACATAATAACCGCGCGGATCAACCTTCCGGAGTCGAATTATGCGAAGCCGCAACAAGCGGCCGACTTCTACAAGAAACTCCTCGAGAGCGTCTCTCCTCTTCCCGGCGTGCAATCGGCCGGCGCAGCGTGGTGGATTCCGCTCAGCGGCAGCGAAATTAGTTTCAATTTCAATGTCGAAGAACATCCGGTCGCCGCGGGTCAACAACCGGTCGCACAGGTGAATGTCGTCACTCCTGATTATTTTCGAACGGTGCGCGCGCCAATTCGCAGCGGTCGCGCATTCACCGACCGTGACGATCGAAATGCGCTGCCCGTGGCGATCGTTTCGGAGAGTTTCGCCAAACAATTTTTTCCGGGTGAAGACCCGATCGGCAAACGCATTACTCCGAATGGATCGGTCGATCCAGGCAAGCCGCCAGTGCGCGAAATCGTGGGCGTTGTCGCAGATATGCATTTGATCAGCCTGCGACTTCCGCCGAAACCGCAGATCTACATTCCGCATCAGCAATTCGCCATTCAGACGATGTCGATCTTTGTGCGCAGCCCAATGGGCGAAGCGGCGTTAATGGGCACGCTTCGTCGCGCCGTTAACGAAATTGACAAGGATGTGCCGGTCTATCGGGTTCGCACGTTGCCCGACTATCTCTCCCAATCGATCGCTCAGCCGCGATTGAACGCGATGCTGGTCGGCTTATTTGCGCTGATAGCGTTACTTCTTGCCGCCGCCGGAATTTTCGGAGTGATGAGCTACTCAGTCACACAGCGGACGCAGGAAATCGGAATTCGCCTTGCCCTCGGCGCGCAACGTTATGATGTGCTTCGCCTTATCGTTTTGCAAGGCATGCGTTTCGTCGGCGCCGGCATCGTGCTCGGTTTGATCGGCGTCTTTCTCTGCACGCGTTTGTTGCAAAGTTTGCTTTTCGGAATTGGCGCGACCGATCTTCGAACAATGCTCGCGGTCACGGTGATTCTGACCGCCGTCGCGTTCATTGCCTGCTTGTTGCCGGCGCGGCGAGCAACTCTGGTCGATCCCATCCAAGCCCTGCGCGCCGAATGACTTTCCCCAAAACAATCAACCCTCAATTCACATGAACGACATTCGATTCGCTTTTCGTAAACTTCGACAATCACCGGCGTTTACATCGATCGCCGTAATCACGCTCGCGCTCGGGATCGGACTCAACACCGCAATCTTCAGTTTAATCAACGACCTCTTCCTGCGCGGTCTGCCATTCAAAGAGCCGTCGCACGTTGTCCATCTGTATGGCGGGGATAAGTCGCGCGAGCTGGTGGATATCGGAGTATCGGCGCCTCGCTATCAACATTTCCGCGATGGCCAAACAGTTTTCGACGGCCTGGCGGGAGAAAATTTCTTTGCCTTTACCCTGACCGGTTTGGGCGACCCCGTCCAAGTTTTCGGCGGTAGATTGACGTCGAACTACTTCGATGTCCTTGGAGTTCGTCCGATTCGCGGCCGGAATTTTCTGCCGAAGGAGGAAGAGGGCGCGGACGTGGCGCTGATCACGGAAAATTTCTGGCAGAAGCGGCTCGGGGGCGATCCAAACGTGATCGGCCGAAGCATCACCCTGGACGGAACGCCCCACACGATCGTCGGCGTTCTTCCCAAGATGCCGGCGAACTGGTTTGGCGCGAATCCGACCGCTGAAGTTTGGACGACAAAGCCGTTCCAGCTTCCAGGATTTAGCTACGAACGACTGATGCGCGGGACCAGTTTTCTGCGCGTGGTTGGCCGGTTGAAACCGGCGGTGACAATACAGCAGGCCCGGGCGGCGCTGCCATCGCTCGATCAAAGTTACGTCACGCAATACCCCAACAAGATCGACAGTTCGTTCACGACAACGCTCAGGACGCTTCCGCAAGACGTGACCGAAAATATTCGCGCCGGGTTCATCACGCTTTTCGCCGCGGTCAGCTTTGTTCTGCTGATCGCGTGCAGCAACGTCGCCAACCTGTTGCTGGTCCGCTTCAGCGGACGCCGCCGCGAGATTGCTTTGCGAATGGCAATCGGGGCGTCGCGCGCGAGCGTGGTGAGACTTTTCGTTTTTGAAAGCGTACTGGTCAGCGTTTTTGCCGGCGCGGTTGGCGCTTTCGTGGCGTGGCGATTGGTTCCGTTGGTCCCACGAATGGCGGCCAACTTTCTTCCATTGGAAGCGAACACTGCGACCAGTTTGTCAATTCCAGTGCTCCTATTCACAATCGGATTGTCAATCTTGACCGGTTTGTTGATGGGAATTTATCCGGCGTTGCAAGGATCGCATGCCGATTTGGTTGACGGATTGAAAGAAGGCGGACGCGGATCCAGTGGCAGTGTGCGCCAGCAACGGTTCCGCAAAATTCTCGTCGGCGCGCAGGTTGCACTCTCGGTCACGCTCTTGGCCGGGGCGGCATTACTCATCACGAGTTTCATTCGCTTGAGCCAGCAGAACATCGGGTTTCGTTCCCAAAATCTCTGGACCGGCGCGATCACATTGCCGGTGTCGCAGTATCCCGATGCCGCATCGCGCCAGCGTTTTGCTGAGCAAACACTGAACAAATTGCGCGATGTTCCCGGGCTCGAGAGCGCAACAATCGGCGGCGACATTCCCCTGGCTGGCGGCAACCGGACCCTTTACGCGCGGGGCGACCGTGATGTGCCGCCAATCGAGAAGCGCGCGAACGGGCCCAGCCATGATATTGCGCCGGGCTATTTCAAGACCTGGGGCATTCCGTTGCTGGCTGGACGCGAATTCAATGAGCATGACGTAGCTGAGGGGCAAAATGTTTGCCTGATCAGTCAGGCCGGCGCGAAAAAAGTTTATCCAAACGAGGACCCGATTGGCAAAACCCTGTTGGTAACGAGTCTCGGTGTGCCGTGCGAGATCATCGGCATCGTCGGCGATGTTCGGTCAATCCGAGTTGCAGACGCACCGGGCATGGAATTTTATCGGCCTTGGACGCAGGAGAATTTTCCGTTCATTAACATAAACGTCCGTAGCAATTTCAAAGTGGACGCGGTAACCAAGTTGGTCCAATCCGCGCTGGCAAAGGTCAATCCCAACTTGGCGATTGCGGTGCCCCAAAGCATGGACGCAGTCGTCGCCCAGGCGCTTGGTCAAGCGCGTTTGATGATGTGGCTTCTCGGAATTTTTGCCGGCGTCGCGCTATTGCTGGCGAGCATTGGAATTTATGGAGCAGTTGCCTACACTGTCGAACAGCGCACCGGCGAAATCGGCGTTCGGATGGCGCTCGGCGCTCAGACGCGCGACGTGCTGCGCCTGGTCGTGAATCAGGGAATGAAACCGGTCATTATCGGATTGGCGATCGGAATTGCCTCGGCCTTTGCGCTCGGCCGGTTGATTGCGTCGCAACTCTATGAGGTTTCATCGCATAGTCCGGCACTGCTCGGCGGAGCAACGGTCTTGCTGGCAGCGATCGCGTTGATCGCATGCCTGTTGCCGGCGCGCCGCGCGGCCCTGGTCGATCCGGTCCAGGCCTTGCGCACGGAGTAAAAATCAGAGACTGGAACCATGCTGACGGACTTAAGATACGCGTTGCGAATGCTGGTGAAGGCGCCCGGCTTCACCGCCATCGCCATTTTGACTCTCGCCCTCGGCATTGGCGCTAACAGCGCGATCTTCAGTGTGATCGATGCAGTGTTGCTGCGTTCGCTTCCATTTCCGAACCCGAACCAACTCGTGGCGATATGGTCGCAGACTAGCCGCGACAATTGGGAAAAACAAACCGAGTCGATCCCGGACTATGTCGATCTTCGCGATCAATCACAGACCTTGTCAGCTTTGGCGGCTTTTACGCGCGCTGGCGCGGTGCTAAACAGAACGGAAGAATCGCGGCAGTTGTATGGGGTCGCTATCACATCGGATATTTTTCCCGTTCTCGGTGTTTCACCCGCGCGCGGTCGCGTTTACACTCGCGAAGACGACAATGTTGAAGCGCGCGTTGTTGTTTTGACCGATTACGCGTGGAAAACTCTTTTCAACGCCGACCCGGACATCGTCGGGAAACAGATCAGCTTGTCATGGCGGTTATACACCGTTCTCGGTGTGATGCCGCCCGGTTTTCAATTTCCCGTGGAAGGCGAGCGCGCGGATTACTTACAGCCGCTGCATCCGCTTGTGCCGGAAGAAGTGAACCGTCGCGACGGACATTTTATTCGAATGGTCGGCCGATTGAAACCGGGCGTGACCGTTCAGCAATGCGACGCGGAGATGCGAACGATCGCCGCGCGTCTGGCAGACCAATACCCCAAATCGAACGCGGGTCGCTCCGAGCGCGTGTTCTCATTGCACAGCGACATCGTCGGCGATGTGCGTCCGGCGCTCGTTACAATTCTGGCGGCTGTCGTTTTTGTCTTGCTTATTGCCTGCGCAAATGTGGCGAATCTCTTGCTGGCGCGCGCCACCGCCCGCCGGCGCGAGATTGCGATCCGCACGGCGTTGGGAGCAAGTCGCGCGCGAATCGTCAGGCAGCTCCTCGGCGAAGGCTTCTTACTGTCGATTCTTGGCGCGGCTAGCGGTCTGTTCCTGGCGTGGTGGGGGATCGATCTGCTCCGCGTTTTTGGTCCGCGAGATGTTCCGCGGATCGGGCAGATTGCGATCAACGCGCCGGTTTTCGCGTTCACGTTCATTGCCGCAATCTTCAGCACGCTCGTCTTCGCATTGATTCCTGCACTGCAGGTCACGCGACCGAACGTGAACGAATCGCTCCAGGAAGGAAACCGAGGTGCAGCTGGTCCCGAATCGCATCATTTGCGGCGTCTTCTCGTGGTTACACAAGTTGCGTTGTCGCTATTGCTTCTTGCTGGGGCCGGCTTGTTGATCAAGAGCTTCGCGAATCTGCGCGCGACAAAGCCGGGTTTTGAACCTTCCCACGCGCTCGTCGGCGAACTCATTCTGCCGAAAGCGAAATATCCGGAGCCGGAGAAACATCGACAGTTTTTCGAGCAAGTTTTGCCGAAGCTCGCGGCTTTGTCTGGAGTCGAAGCAGCTGGCGCTGCGTTTCCAATGCCGTTCTCGGGCAATGACAGTGGGTCGATATTTTCCATTGTCGGCCAACCGCCTCATCCGGCGGGACAGGAATTGGAAGCGTCGCATCTCACGATCACGGCGGACTATTTTCGCGCGATGGGAACGCCGCTTTTGAGCGGGCGCGTTTTCAATTCCCACGACACGAAAGATTCGTCGCCGATCGTGATCGTAAACGATGTATTCGCCAGAAGATATTTTCCCGACGGAAATGCGGTTGGTCAGCAAATCATCCTGAGTCACAGTGAAAATGAAAAACCTACGCCGCCGAAGGAGATTGTCGGGATCGTTGGCGGTTCGCGCCACGAATCGCTTGCGACTCAACCGTTGCCCGAGTTTTACATCCCGGCGTCGCAGGACCCGTCGCGTCGCATGGACGTGGTTGTTCGCACAACAACAATCCAACTGAGCGGATTACAAGCGTCATTGCGCCGCGTTGTTCATGAATTCGACAAGGACCTGTTCGTGCCGACTCTGGAACCGCTCGAGAAACGCATCGGCACCACACTCACCCAGCCGCGATTCAATATGATGTTGCTCGGCTGTTTCGCCGGCGTCGCGATGGTTCTCGCCGCGATCGGCATTTACGGGGTAATCGCCTATACCGTCGCGCAGCGCACGAAAGAGATCGGCATTCGCATGGCCTTGGGCGCGCAAAAGATCGACATGCTGACGATGATTTTGCGCCAAAGCTTTGCCGTCATCGGTATCGGCTTGCTCGCCGGTCTTTGCGGCTCGCTCGCGATCACGCGCCTAATGTCGAGTCTCCTTTACGGCGTCACCGCACACGATTTTTCGATTTACGCCGTCGTCACCATTGTTTTGAGCGGCGCGGCGTTGATCGCGACCTATTTGCCAGCGCGCCGTGCGATGGCAGTCGATCCGATGGTCGCGCTACGTTATGAATGACGGTTTTAGCAGTTCAGCGCGGCGAGTTGTATTATGCTGACCGATCTTCGCTTCGCTTTCCGGCAATTCCTCAAATCGCCCGGGTTTACTTCCATCGCCGTGCTCACGCTCGCTCTCGGCATCGGCGCGAACACGGCCATCTTCTCGGTGGTCGAAGGCACGCTTCTGCGGCCGCTGCCGTTTTCGCAGGCGGGACGACTCGTTAGGATTTATGAGGCGCAGGATGAAAACGGCGTGCGCGCGGCGTCGCTTAATTTGAGCGATCGCACCGTCCAGCATTTCCGTGAATTCGGTCGCGATATTTTTGAAGACGTCGGCGCGGGAACAGGTGGGGTGGCGATGGCCAGCTCCAGCGACGGCTCTCCAGCACGAACTGTTCCCGCCGCCCGCATCACTTCGAACTTCTTCTCGGTTCTCGGTTTGTCGCCGGCGCAAGGTCGCACCTTCACCGGGGAAGAAGGTCACGAAGGCGCCGCGCCCGTCGCGCTCATCGGCGATGATTTTTGGCGCAACATTCTCAATGCGCGGCGCGATGTTCTCGGCAGCACGCTCGTGCTTGATGGCACGCCGCACACCATCATCGGCATGATGCCGAAATCATTCCGACATCCATATCGCGCTGACATTTGGCTGCCACTCGTGCTCGTACCGGACGACGTCGCGACGATCAATAATCATTATTTGTATGGCGTCGGTCGTCTCCGGCCCGGAGTGACAGCGGCGCAGGCGGAGGAAGCGGTCCGGCGAATGTGCGCCGCCATCAGTCGCGCCGATCCGAATCCGGCGAATGCGCGCGGGGCTTACATGCCGCCGCTGCGCGAAAGTTTCGTCATGGATTTGCGGCCGAAAATTCTCGTCATTGTCGCCGCCGCCGTTTGCACATTATTGATCGCCGCCGCGAATTTCGCCGGTCTGTTGCTCGCGCGCGTCATCGAACATGAAGGTGAGTTTGCCTTGCGCTCCGCGCTCGGTGCGAGTCGGCGACGACTCGTTAGGCAACAACTTGTCCAGGCGCTTCTGCTTTCGCTGATTGGAACTGCGCTCGGTTTGGTCGTTGCCTCGTGGGCGACGCCGTTTCTCCTCGCGATGAGTCCGGAAGGCGCAGACGCCACCGGCAGCGCAATGCGCGAATTCGATTATGTGGCGCGACTCGATTTACCGGTCTTCGCATTCGCGGCCGGCGTGATGGTGCTTGTCGGTTTGGGATTTGGTTTCCTCCCCGCCGCGCGCGCCTCGCGCACAGATTTGCGCGGAGCGATGAACGCCACTGCGCGCGGCGCAACGCTCGATCGCAACGCGCGCCGCTTGCTCGGCTCATTCGTCGTGATTGAACTCGCGATCGCGGCGGCGCTGCTTACCGCAAGCCTCACGGCTACGCAATATTTTCGAAAGCTCGTCGATGAACCGTGGGGTTTCGAAACGCGAGATCGTCTCGCCGTAAACATTTCTCTGCCGGATCGCTTCTTTCCGAGCGCGGCAGCGAAGCAGAACGCGCTCGAGAATTCGCTCGCGCAATTGCGCACCTTACCTGGCGTCAAATCCGCCACGGTCGTTTCGCCTTCGCCGATGAACGCCTCGTGGAACTTGATGCTGTTCAATCCGGAAAACGCGCCTGCGCCGGAACCGGCCGGCGTTTATTCCGCCTACTCACGCATCGCCGTGCCGGGATATTTCCAAAGCATTGGCCAGCCGCTCTTGCAGGGCCGGGATTTTTCGCCGGGCGACACACCCAACGCGCCGCTCGTCTGCATTATCAGTCAAAGCATTGCGCATCGTTTTTGGCCTAGCGAGTCGTCGATCGGCAAACGCATTCGCTGGGGGAGAATCGACGGCACGCGGCCGTGGTTCACCATCGTCGGTGTGGTCGGCGACACGAAAGCGATCGCTGATCCGCGCGATGGTGAAGTTCTCGGGATGATCGCGCGGCCCATGGCGCAGATGCTCGTGCACGCAACAACGCCGCTCGACGACATCACATTCGTCCTGCACACAAATGCCGCGACGATTTCAGAATCGACGGTCCGCACGGCACTCGCTCGCGCCAATGCCCAGCTTGCGGCTTTCAATTTCGTCTCGTTAGGCGAAGCGGCCGCGCAATCGCGCACGACGGAGCGCTTTATCTTCGTGCTCGTCTCCTCGTTTGGTTTTCTTGGTTTAATTCTCGCCGCGGTTGGTCTCTATGGCTTACTGTCGTTACAAGTTGCGCGACGCGAACGCGAATTCGGAATTCGCAGCGCACTTGGTGCGACCGCGGCGCAGATCATTCAACTCGTCGCTCAACAAGGTGCGCGTTTGCTCGCTGTCGGATTTACTGCCGGCGCACTCGTGACCTGGGGAGTTTTTCGTCTCATCCAAAATCAATGGACCGAGATGCCCGCGCCTAATCAGCTCGCATGGTTCGGCGGCGGTGCAGTTCTTGCCGCCGCAGTTGCGGTCGCCTGCTGGCTGCCCGCGAGGCGGGCAGCGCGCGTCGATCCAGTCGTCGCTCTTCGTGCCGAATGAATTCAACAACATCGACGAATGGCTTTGCATTGCTGGCGCTGCTTTGCAGCAACGCACTTCCCGCTCTGGCGGATGATTTCCCCCTGAAGCAACTCAAGCTACTTACTTACGTTGTCGATTATGAGCCGTTCTGGTCGCCGGATGGCAAGCAGATTGTCCTGATCTCGAGCCGACACGGCGGAATGAAAGTGCATGTGATGGACGCAAGCAGCGTTAGTCACGGAAGCGACATGCGCCAGTTAACCACTGGCGAAGCCGAAGACGATACGCCGGCGTGGTCCCCCGATGGCAAAAGGATCACGTTCGTGTCCGTGCGCAATGATGTCTCGCAGATCTGTATCATGAATGTCGACGGAACGGATGTTCGACAGCTGACCAATGGCACGGCAGAAAACATCCATCCAACGTGGTCGCCAGACGGCACCAAGATTCTTCTTAACACTACGTATTTTTCTCGCGCGACCGCTGCTGATGGGCGAGACGTCCCCAGTGACAACAAAGTTGTCGGTGAACAGATCGATAAAAAAATGGATCTTGCGACGATCCGGCCGGACGGAACCGATCTGAGACGAATCACGACCGGTGGTGGATATACCTATGCGTCGTTCTCGCCTGGCGGCATGTCGATCTTACATCGCCGCGTGCAGGGAGAGCTGTCGCAAATTTTCGTGATGAAGGCGAATGGCTCGGACGACCGAAATGTTTCTGGTGAATCGAAGCTGGATGGCTGGCCCGCATGGTCATCAGACGGTAAGCGCATTGTTTTTTCCCGGCGCATCAGCGATCGATTTCAGATTTGTGTTATGAATCGCGACGGCAGCGGAGTGCGCCAACTTACCGATGCGATCGGCGAATTCACAAATCCAAGATGGTCGCCGGACGGAACAAAAATTCTCTGCGGGCGCCGTCTTGGCGATATCAATCTCATCGTATTCCCCGCGCCAAAATGACATCTATCCAGCTGCTTC
>Ga0193729_1000291_pt1 | contig 25686 bp, 25 predicted proteins | sample U1c2metaG_FD_143036 | JGI IMG/M metagenome (GOLD analysis project Ga0193729, IMG submission 143036) | Soil microbial communities from a riparian zone of the East river system, Colorado, United States - U1c2 | ecosystem: Environmental > Terrestrial > Soil > Riparian zone | place: USA: East River...
ACGGCGAGCGAAGCGGATTCCGCGACTACTTCCGAGCTGGTGGCTAATCTAAAAAGGAAATACGGTAGCGACCTGACAACGGAATTCGTCGTTAATCCGGAGCTTCTTGGCGGGATGCGTATTCGTGTGGGAAGCGATGTGTGGGACGGAACGGTGCGCAACCGGCTCGAACGTCTTCAACAAGAACTTTAATCAAGGCAAAAGCATGAGCAGCATACTCGAAGAAATTGAAACGAAAATTGAAGGGTTAAAAACATCGACAACCAAGAGCAACGTCGGCGTTGTGCGTGAAACCGGCGATGGCGTCGCGCGCATCGAAGGTCTGAGTGACGTCATGCTCAACGAGATGATCGAATTTCCAAACGGAGTATTCGGTCTTGCGTTGAACCTCGAAGAAACTGAAGTCGGCGCAATTCTGATGGGCGACAACACGTTGGTTGAGGAAGGCGACGAAGCCAAAACGACCGGGCGACTTCTTTCCGTTCCCGTCGGCAAGGCGCTGTTGGGCCGCGTGGTGAACACGCTCGGGCAACCTCTCGACGACAAAGGCCCGATCAAAACCGAGACATTTTATCCCCTTGAAAAAATTGCACCGGGCGTGATCAAACGGCGCAGCGTGAATCAGCCCGTGCAAACCGGTATCATGGCGATCGACGCCATGATTCCGATCGGTCGCGGCCAGCGCGAGCTGATTATCGGCGATCGCGCGACAGGTAAAACCACCATTGCCATCGATACCATCATCAGCCAGGCCCGATTGAACAAAGCTGCGGAAGACGCGAAGGACAGCAATTATCGGCCGCTCTACTGCATTTACGTCGCAGTTGGCCAGAAAAATTCCAACGTGGCGCGAGTGCTCAATACTCTCGAGAGAGAAGGCGCCATGCCTTACACGACAATCATCTCTGCGCCTGCATCCGACACGGCGACTAATCAGTATCTAGCGCCTTTCGCTGGCGCCGCGATGGGCGAATGGTTCATGGACAATGGAATGGATGCGCTCATCATCTACGACGATCTATCGAAGCACGCAGTGGCTTATCGGCAGGTTTCGCTGGTGCTCAAGCGTCCGTCTGGTCGTGAGGCTTATCCGGGCGATGTATTTTACCTGCACTCGCGATTACTCGAACGCGCCGCGCGCATGAGCGACGAATTCGGCGGCGGATCGTTAACCGCGTTGCCGATTATCGAGACCCAGGCTGGCGACGTCTCCGCCTACATTCCGACAAACGTGATCTCGATTACGGATGGGCAAATCTACCTCGAGACTGATTTGTTCTATCAAGGTGTGCGGCCGGCGATTTCAGTGGGCCTCTCTGTCAGCCGTGTCGGATCGGCTGCCCAGATCAAGGCGATCAAGCAGGTCGCCGGCAAGGTGAAACTCGATCTGGCGCAATACCGCGAGTTGGCTGCATTCGCGCAGTTTGGCTCCGATCTGGATGCGGCAACGAGGGCGCGACTCGATCGCGGTCAACGCATTGTCGAGCTTTTTAAACAAAAACAGTACAACCCGATCCCAGTGGACGAGCAAGTGGCGGTGATGTGGGCGATGCAAAATGGCTACCTCGATTCAGTGCCCGTCGACCGTGTTAAGGAGTACCAATTGAAGCTTCAGGATTGGCTGCAAACGCGGAAAGGAGGATTGCTCGGGGCGATCCGCGAGAAAAAGGAGCTCGACAAAGATCTCGAGTCGCAATTGAAAGCGGCGCTCGAAGAATTCAAGACGACCTGGCAGTAATCTAACTAGACGTTTCGATGGCGAACACGCAGGACATACGGCGCCGGATAAGATCGATCCGCAACACTGCGCAGATCACCAAAGCAATGCAAATGGTGGCTGCCTCGAAGATGCGCAAAGCGCAGCAGCATGCCCTTGCGGGACGACCTTACGCTGCTTTGATGAATAAGGTTCTCGTCTCGTTGCAAAAACGGACAGATCCGAGATTCCATCCGCTTCTCGCTGTCCGCCCACTCAAAAAAGAGTTGGTCTTAATCATCAGCACCGACAAGGGACTCTGCGGAGCGTTGAACACGAACCTGTTTCGGGAGGCCGCCAACTTTGATTCGTCTAAAGCTGCTTTCGTGGTGACAGGAAAGAAGGCGCGACAATTCATCGCACGAACAAAACGCGAATTATTGGCTGATTTTGAATTGAAAGACTCACCGAGCTTCGTTGAAGCCAAGCCGATCTCGAAGTTTTGCATGGAAAAATTCCTGAGGCGCGAGGTGGACAAAGTGTCCGTGCTTTACACACACTTTATCAACACAATAAGCCAACGTTCGGTGGTACAGACGTTGCTGCCGATCAGTAGTTTCGATCTGCCGAAAAGCGAAACAGCCCGGGCTGAAAGTGAAGGTCACGATCCGATGATAGGCTACGTGTTCGAGCCCAACGCCGAAGTCGTACTTGATTCGATGCTGCCGTATTATGTTTCCTATCAGGTTTTTCAAATGATCCTCGATGCGCGCGCATCTGAGCATAGTGCGCGAATGGTCGCAATGAAGAATGCCACGGATAACGCGAATCAATTTATCAAGGACCTTACATTGGAATACAATAAGATGCGCCAAGCGGGTATCACTACCGAGTTGCTCGAGATCGCCACGGCGCAAATGGCACTCGGTGGATAGTCAGGATTTATGAATAAAGGAAACATAGTTCAAGTAATCGGCCCCGTAGTGGACGTGGAATTTCCGGACGAAAAGACGCTGCCGAAAATCTACAACGCCCTCGAAATTGAATATGAAGTGAACGGCAATCCAACGAAGTTGACCCTCGAAGTGCAACAGCATCTTGGCGAAAGCTGGGTTCGCTCCATCGCGATGTCTTCTACGGAAGGATTAAAGCGTGGAATGAGCGTAACGGATACTGGCGGTCCGATCACCGTACCAGTGGGCGAGGGCGTGCTTGGGCGGCTCTTTAACGTCACTGGCGATACGATTGATAATCGCGGCCCAGCGAAATTCGAAAAGCGCTACCCGATCCATCGGCCCGCACCGTCGCTCACGGAGCAGGACACAACGGCAAAGATCCTGGAAACAGGGATCAAGGTCATCGATCTTGTTTGCCCTTTTACAAAAGGCGGCAAAGTCGGCGCATTTGGTGGCGCCGGTGTCGGCAAGACTGTTGTCATACAGGAGTTAATCAACAACATCGCCATGAAACACGGCGGTGTTTCCATTTTTGCCGGAGTGGGCGAACGGAGCCGGGAAGGAAATGATCTTTACAAGGAAATGAGCGAGGCTGGCGTGATCGATCAAAAAGACTTGTCGAAATCCAAAGTAGGGATGGTTTTCGGTCAGATGAACGAACCACCGGGCGCGCGTTTACGGGTTGCTCTTTCTGCCCTTGCAATGACCGAATATTTTCGCGACGAACGCAACCAGGACGTTCTTCTGTTCATCGATAATATCTTCCGATTTTCCCAAGCCGGTTCTGAAGTGTCGGCGCTACTCGGCCGCACGCCATCCGCAGTTGGTTACCAACCGACGCTCGCCGCTGAAATGGGCGACTTACAAGAGAGAATCACGTCTACGAACAAAGGATCGATTACTTCCTTCCAGGCGGTTTACGTTCCAGCGGATGACCTCACCGACCCCGCGCCTGCGAACACATTTGCGCACCTTGATTCAACTATTGTGCTTGAGCGCTCCATTGCCGAGTTGGGAATTTATCCAGCAGTCGATCCGCTGGCATCAACATCGAAAGCGTTGGCGCCAGAAATTGTCGGCGAGGAGCATTATAACGTCGCTCGAGGTGTGCAGCGAGTCTTGCAGCGTTACAAGGATTTGCAGGACATCATCGCGATTCTTGGAATGGATGAATTAAGCCCCGAGGACAAGGTCACCGTTAATCGCGCACGCAAGATTCAGCGGTTCCTAAGTCAGCCTTTCCATGTGGCGGAGGTCTTCACAGGATCTAAGGGTCAATACGTGCCGGTTGCGGAAACAGTTCGCGGCTTCAAGGAAATTCTCGAGGGAAAACATGACGATGTACCGGAGCAGAATTTCTACATGAAGGGCGGCATCGACATGATTAAAGAGGGTTAAAAGGTAAAAAAAGTTACATTGTTAAAATGTCTCTAAGTTCGTCCGTTTTAACCCTCGTAACTCGTGTAACTTTGTAACTTTTATCCATGGCGACTTTGAAGCTCGAGATTGTAACGCCCGAGGAAAAAATTTACTCCGAAGACGTGGACATGGTCACGTTGCCCGGTTCTGAGGGGGAGCTGGGAGTTTATCCCAAACACGTCCCGTTGCTAACCACTGTGGTGCCGGGTGAGCTGCGTGTCCTAAAGGACGGGCGCGAAACATCAATAGCGATAGGCGAAGGCTTTGTGGAAATTAAAGCGGACGCCGTTTCGGTGTTGACCGACATGGCGCTCGAGTCGGAGAAGATCGATATCGCTGCGGCCGAAGCCGCGGTCGAGCGCGCCAAAGCGGCGATGAAGGAAGATCATACTTCCGAGGAAGTGGCAGCTATTCAGGCATCACTGCAAAAAGCGCTCGCTCAGTTGCACGTCAAACGCCGCCGTCACCACGGATAAAATGTGGGAGGGACCTTGGTGTCCCGATCCGCGACGATTGTAGAGGCGCTTGTGTCGAGCGCCTGTCTATTTCAAATTCGGTGCTTGGCACAACCAACACCACACGCTCTAGGAATCATTGCCGGAAACGGCGTCTACCCGCGACTGTTGGCAGACGCAGCGCGAAAAGCCGGTGTGAAAAAAATAAGTGCGGCCGCATTCACCGGCGAGACCGATCCAGTCCTTCAGCAGCATGTTGATGTGCTCGAATGGATGCGCGTCGGACAACTTAACCGACTGCTGACATTTTTTCGTGCGCACGACATTCACCACGCGATCATGGCAGGACAAATCGCGCCGAAGAACCTTTTCGATCTGCGTCCGGACTGGAAAGCGTTGATGTTGCTGGGCACACTGAAAGAGCGCAATGCCGAATCCATCTTCGTAGCCATCGCGGATGAACTCGCAAAAATCGATGTGGAGCTTTTGCCGGCGACAACCTTTCTCGAGGACTCTCTCGCGGCTTCAGGACTAATTGCCGGTCCAAAGTTATCCCGAAACGAAGAAGACGATGTTGATTTAGGCTGGAGAATCGCCAAGGAGATTGCGCGACTCGACATCGGACAGACGGTGCTCGTTAGGAATGGAACCGTCGTGGCAGTAGAAGCTCTGGAAGGAACAAACGATGCCATTAGGCGCGGCGGCGAACTTGCCAGCAGCGGGGCCGTAATGGTCAAGGTGGCAAAGCCCAGCCAGGACATGCGGTTCGACGTGCCGGTGATTGGTGTGGAAACAATGCGCGTCGGTACCGAAGCAAAACTGCGCGTGATCGCCGTTGAGGCTGAAAAGACTTTGCTGCTCGAACGCGATGCGATTGTTGATTTAGCTAATCGTTGGAAGATATCGATTGTTGCTCGGGCCTGTTAAGCTGTAATGCATCGGTCACTCGGCTGATAATCAAAGCCGATTCGGACGAGGAAGGATTCCTTTCTTGACCAGCCTTGTGGCCTGGGGATACACAGCGTTACCAAAACCATTATGCTCAAGCCAATGCTATGCGTAACCGTGACTGCACTTGTAGTTGCAACGCAGATGCCCAGATCTTTTGCTGCGAATGCGGAGTGGGATAGAACTGTGCTGCCGCGTCCAGCTCAACCGTTCCAAGGTATCGCCAAGCGCACGCTGGAAGGATCGGAAGCGGCCTTTACCACGCCAGTCAAAGCTCCGCCGGATGCGCCGAACATTCTTCTCGTGCTGATTGACGATGCCGGCTTCGGTAACCCATCCACCTTCGGAGGCCCCGTCGCCACGCCGACATTCGACAAACTTGCGGCGGAGGGACTTCGTTACAATCGATTTCACGTGACTGCGCTTTGTTCGCCCACGCGCGCGGCGTTGCTATCGGGCCGGAATCATCATGCGGTGGGATTCGGCTCGATCTCCGAACTGATCGGCGGTTGGCCTGGCTACAGCACGAATTGGCCGACAAGCGCCGCTTCCATCGGGCAGATTCTTCGGGCCAACGGTTACAACACTGCGGCGATCGGCAAGTGGCATCTTACACCTGATTCGCAGCAGGGGCCTGCGGGCCCTTTTGATCGATGGCCGAACGCGCTCGGTTTCGATTATTTCTGGGGATTTCTCGGCGGCGAAACCGGCCAGTTCGATCCGCTTCTTGCGGAGAATAACAACATTATTGGCGTGCCGAAGGAGAAGAATTTTTATCTCAACGATGCCATGGTCGACCACGCGGTTACGTGGATTCGCGATCAGAAGGCGCAGGCACCGGATAAACCTTTCTTTCTGTATTTCTCGACGGGTGCAACTCATGCGCCACACCAGGTGCCGAAGGAATGGAGCGACAAATACAAGGGCAAGTTCGATCAAGGCTGGGACAAGTTGCGCGAGGAAACGTTCGCACGACAGAAACAACTCGGCGTTATTCCGGCCAGTGCCAAGCTTACTCCTCGCGATTCCGCGTTCCCCGCCTGGGAAAGCGTACCGCCGGAAGTAAAAAAAGTGTATGCGCGCCAGATGGAAGTCTATGCCGGTTTCCAGGAAAACACCGACCATGCTGTGGGGCGCGTCGCGCAAGCGATTGAGGACATGGGTCTCGCCGATAACACCCTGATTATTTACATCTTTGGTGACAACGGCGCGAGCATGGAAGGCACGGAGACCGGGACGTTCAACGAAATGACGACCCTGAACGGCATTCCGCTTACGAGCGACCAGCAGTTGAAAGCAATCAAAGCTTACGGCGGACTCGACAAATGGGGCGGTCCGCACATGGCTCCGCATTACGCGGCCGCGTGGGCGTGGGCTGGCAATACGCCGTTCAAATGGGGGAAGCAGGTTGCTTCACATCTTGGAGGTATTCGTAACCCGATGGTCATTGCCTGGCCGAAACGCATCAAGGACAAAGGCGGTCTGCGCAGTCAGTTCACTCATTGCACCGATATCGCACCGACTATCTTGGAAGCTGCTGGCCTGCCCGAGCCAAAGGAAGTGAACGGCGTCGCACAGATGCCGATGCACGGCGTTAGCTTTTTGTCCACGTTCGATGATCCCAACGCGCCCTCGCGACACACGCAACAGTATTTCGCGATTTTGGGAAACCGAGCCATGTACAAGGACGGCTGGATAGCGTGCTGGCGACTGGATCGAATCCCTTGGAAGATTGATCCCCAGACACTCGCGCGATTCGCACCAGGAAAATGGGACCCGGATAAGGACAAATGTGAGTTGTATAATCTTGATGAGGATTTCTCACAGGCTGACGACGTCGCGGACAAATATCCCGACAAGGTGCGCGAATTAACCACGCTGTTTTGGGCCGAGGCCAACAAATATCAGGTTCTGCCATTGCTCGGAGAGATGGCTATCATATGGGGTTTTCCAAAATATTCGACGGATCAGACGAAATTCATCTATTACAACGGAACGGAAAACATCTCTTCCGGAATGATTCCTCCGATTTACAATCGTTCGTATAGCATTAGCGCAGATTTGGATAATCCGGGCCGATCAGGCTTTGGGCTGCGGCCCGGAATAGCGGGCGTGATCGTCGCGGAAGGCAGTTTTCTTGGCGGCTTCTCGCTTTACGTCGAAGAAGGCCGATTGAAGCACACCTATAGTTTCCTTGGTTTGAAACTGGACACGATCACCTCGCGCGATGAGTTGCCAAAGGGAAAGGTTAACGTGCGCTATGAGTTCACTGCCGACAAACCCGGTGAGTTTGCCACGAGCGGCACAAGCCGGCTTTTCATTAACGGCAAACAGGAAGCCGAAGGTAAAATTGAGCACACCGTGCCGCTCCGGTTTGCCGCTTACGAAGGTATGGACATCGGCACCGACAATGGTCTTCCGGTGGTGCCGAAATTTATCTACGCCAAAGTATTGCCCACCAATTTCAAAGGCACTATCCAGAAGGTAGAATTCGATCTTGGTCCGTCGAAATCTTCTGGCGAAGATCTTAAACGAGTGTATTTGGAGCGCTTAGCCAGCGCAGTGCGCAACTAAATAATTAGTACGTATTTCCTCCAGATATTTGAGCTGACGTCCGCTGATGGGATCAGTGGTATGACTGAATGGCGTCTTTGATCGCCTGTTGGCGAATCGCCTGTAGCTTTTGGTACTGTTCTGGCGAAAGAATCGCCTTCATCTGCGGGTCAGTCTGATGGTGGATGGCTTTAATCTGTTGTATTTTCTGCATTCTCGAGAGCGAATTGTCGTTCTTAATCGCCTGCACTTTTGGTCCTTCGTCAGCGAGAATGGGCAAAACTTTGGCTTTCTGTTCGGGCGTGAGATTAAGCTGTTGTGATATCGCTTGAAGCTTCGCAGCTTTCGTTTGAGCAAACGACGTTGGTGCCACGAGCACAAACGTGCCGAAGCATAGAGCCGCTGAGATTGGGCGGATGTACTTTTTCATGTTGTTGTTTCTCCTTATTTGGTTCGACGGCATCGTGGTGAAATGGTTTTAGCGAGTCAAGCCGAATCGAGCGCGGATTAATTTCAGGAGCGACGTCACAACTATTATCTTGAACCAGGCTGCAAATCTTTTGTAGAACCAAAGAAACAAAGGCGCCTCAAGACCAGCTATCGCTCAAACAAGTTACCAAGCTGCGTATTCCGAGACTCCTCCCACAATGATTATCACTGCTGTCGCCCTGATTTTGTTCATAGTGCTCGTTGGCGTCACGCTGCTGGGAGGACGTCTGCGCCGACTTCTTCCGGAGGAGCAGCTGAGCGATGAGTCTAAAGACGCGATTAAACTTGCGCTGGGTCTTGTCGGGACCATGACCGCCATACTCCTGGGGCTGCTCATCAGTTCAGCCAAGAGCGCCTTACACTACCCGAACCGAAGTAATCCAGATGGCCGCGAAAGTCGCCTTGCTTGATCGTGTGTTGGCGCTTTACGGACCGGAAACGGCGGAAGCGCGGCGCGCGCTCCGCGACGCAACGGCCGACGGAGTCCGCCGCACATGGCCAGCGGAGCGAAGTGGCCCAGTCCGATTAGACCCGAACCCGCAGATGGGGGACGCCGTTTACGCGCCCATTAGTCATCTCGCCCCGCGCGATGATGCGCAACGTGCTCTTAAGACCGAGGCAGCAACTCTCTTGGTGCAACTCGCCGAGATTCGAGCGCTGCTGCAGGCGCAGGCGGTTCCTTCGGTTTCAAAGCCGTTGCTGATCGCGCTGATGATCTGGCTTGTGGTAATCTTCCTAGGCTTTAGCCTGCTGGCGCCGACTAACGCTACAAGCACTCTCGCCCTGATGGCTGGCGCCTTCTCGGTTGCCTGCGCTGTTTTCATCATCCTCGAACTTGACTTTCCATTCGCCGGCATTGTCCGAGTTCCGAGCGAACCCATGATAAAGACCTTGGCCCACCTCGGCAAAGACACGAGCTAAACGCGCGGCCACATCAACTTCTGATCCTTGTCGTAGTTCGTGGCTGCTAACAACCTGCGCTCTGTTCTCTGGGAATCCTTTGAGTGGTTCCTGGTTTTTACTCTGTTACTGAGTACGCCTGGAAGCGTCGCTGCGGCTGAATCGTCGATTAATCCGACAACAGCAGACCAGTTGAAGCAACTAAACGATCAGACGATCATCGCCACCCATGTGTCGCTGGACTCAGAGTGGGATCACTTCAAAGACGGTGCAGAAAAGGCGACCTGGACGCTAGCAGGATTATGGGGGTGGCCTGCGGGTGATTCGCAGGACTGGGGCATACGTTTCAGGTTGCCCCTTAGTTATTACCGAACGGATCAAGCATCAGGTGACGATGCGCGCGGCGGTGTTGGTGACGCGGAGATTGGGGTGGGCACCGCGTTTCGTTTGAGCACGTGGCGCACTGGCGGTGGCATCGAGCTGCATACTGATACTGCTTCAGATAGCATTCTTGCTGAAAAAATCTGGCGTTTAAAGGGCGGTTGGGGAATCGCTCATGACTTTTCAAAGTGGCTCAGTGCGAGTTTCAATGCCGACTACAATCATTCCGTTGCTGAAAGAGATGACGTTCGGCCGCAGCGTTATCTTGAGCTGTCGTTACCGACCACATTAATTTTTCCGCAGGCCTGGTCGATCAACGCGAAATACAAAACGGCCATCGATTTTCAAAATGGCGACCGATGGAATCACATCGTGGGCGTCGGCGTTGCCAAGCGTCTTTCTAAAGTCCCGATCGTCCTTAGTGCTACGGTGGAAAAATCGCTCAATGGCGGCGCAAAGAGGTTTCAGGCCAGCATCGGCATTGTTTATTACTTTCAACGATACCACTCGCTGAAATAGACTGCGCGAAGAAGCACGTCTTGTCCCAAGTCGCGCTGACGGACCGAGCAGCCGATAGCGTGAGCCGCACCCGAGCCGGCCCGAGTCAATTCATGGCACCAAAGGCACAATCGGATCGCATAAAAAGGATGTTGACAGCCAAGGCCGATCTAAATCATCAGGAGGACAGCTAACTCATTCATCAGCTATCATGAAGGCTTCATTCTCCTTATTTAGCGCCCTGGTTACGAACTTACTTATTTTCGGACACTCGATCGTTTCCGCCGAAATCTTTACCGAGGGAATCGAAGTCTCCCCGGAAACCATCACACTAAAGCCTGGCGAATATGTTTGGGAGCCTGAACGCGCACCGGAAGGACCCTTGCTGATCGTGGCCAGCATTACCGAGCAGGTGGCATACGTCTACCGCAACGGTATCCGCATCGCGCGGTCCAGTGTTAGCACAGGTCGACCAGGTCACCGCACGCCCACTGGCGTTTTTACAATCCTGGAGAAGGAGGTTCATCATACCTCCAGCATCTATAAAGGCGCGGAGATGCCTTACATGGAGCGCGTGACGTGGGGTGGGATCGCACTGCATGCAGGCGATCTGCCAGGTTACCCCGACTCGCATGGGTGCGTCCGATTGCCGCTTGAATTTTCCAAGCTTCTCTTTGGCGTCACCATGAAGGGCGCCACGGTGATTATTGCCGACGCGCACTCGGCCCCGGCTGAAACAGTGCACCCGGGCCTGTTCTTCACGCGGAGTGGCGAAGAGAGCGAGCCGATACCCGCGGGGCAATTTGAATGGAACCCCGATAAATCTCCCAGCGGACCGGTCGCCTTGATTGTCAGCAGCGCGGACAAAATGGTTTATGTCTATCGTAACGGCGTGGAGATCGGCCGCGCCGGAATTCCCAATCCGCAGGTCGTGTTGCCGTTGAACGATCGTGTTTTCAGCGCGCTACAGGGAACGGATGCAGATGGACATCTGCGCTGGGTGCAAGTGACTGCTAAGGGCAAAGACGGCTCAAGTGAGAGCCTCTTTCTGGCGGCGCAGAAAAGCAGGCTACCAACTGAGTTCTTAACCAAGGCAAAGGAAGTCATAACTCCGGGCACGACGATCATCTTTACTGATAAGCCGGTGGATCCCACAACACAAAGTCATGCTGGTTTCCAGGTTGTCGTCGCGCAAAAAGACAAACCCTCCAGAACAACCGAGTAAGCTCGTTAAACCGCGTCTGTTCGTTGAGATAGAATGGTTTGCGACGGCTCCGCACATAGGAGGCGAAACAAATGGCGCTGGAGCTGAAAAGCAACGTGCGAAAAATGCGGACGGACGCTTATAACAAGCGAAGTAGCTTACATTTGTAGTTTACGAATGCACATATTGCGCGACTTGCGCGAGTTTTGTTTGCCGAACTGCAAAGGAGAGGTTGTATGGCGATCGCGTCGCAAAGAGGCGGCTAATCCGGTTTCCGCTGATGCTTGATCCGATACGTAAGAAAACACTCGTCACCGATCTTGCGCATGTCGATCAACAAGCAGCGCGTGCTGTTGGGCAGGAATTCCTCGCTCAGACCTGTCAGCGTTGGTGCTTTGGCTCCGCCGAACATGTACGGCGCGAGCGTGAGATTGAGTTGATCGATGAAACTCCGTTTCAACAAGGCGCGAAAAAGCGTCGGTCCGCCTTCGCATGCGAGCCTTCGCACGTTGTATCTGTTGCGCAGCGTTGCCAGCATGATTGGAAGATCGACGTGCTCTGCATCGCTTAAATGGAGTGTCGCCTTGCTCTCCAAGGTCTTCCGGTATTTCGGCGGCATTCGTTTGGTAGAAAAGATGATGATCGGAGAAATGTCGGACTGAAAAATCTTCAGCCGATCGTCGATTCGGCCTTCGTTGGAGACGATCACACGTAACGGGGCTCGGCTTTGACCGCGCTTGATTCTGGCTTTCTGCAGTTCAGTCGGCAATCCCAATCGCACGTTGTCGCGTTTCAAGCTGGTATGTCCGAGCAGGACCGCATCAGCCATAGAGCGCTGGCGAAACAAATGCAGCTTGTCTTTACGTGAAGTGAAATCAACCGGTGCCAAGGTTCTCGTCGTCACCTTGCCGTCGGCGGTCATGGCAAAGGTGGCGACGACGAATGGGCGCTGGCGCTTGCTTTTTGTCATGAAGAAAACCTCCAACGCTCAACGCCGAACGTTCAATTCAGATATCTAAGCGTTGGACGTTGAGTGTTGAGCGTTGAAGAATCTCATTAGTTCTTCTTCATCATTCCGACTCGCCGATCTCGTGTTCAAGGGTCACCACTTCCTGTTCCATCTCGCGCAGCGGCACGCGCGCGACCGCCCCACTTGGTTTGTAAAACAGGTATACGATCGCGCCGGGAAGGCTGCCAACCATAATGATGAGAAAACTCAGCGACCCGATCAGAATAGCTTTTGCTTCCGGCACACCGCAGAGGCCGTTGAGCATGATCTGCAAAACTTTTTCCCGAAGCCCAATTCCGGCAAAGCTAATTGGTAGCGCCGAAATTGTGCGTTCGACCGGCATTACTGCAAAGAAATCCACCAGGGGCACGCGTGCTCCCAACGCATACGCCGCAAATAGAAAAGTGGTGAACGTGGCAAGATGCGCTACGACCGATGCGACAAACGCCACGAGTGTTGCGCGCCAGTGGTGCGCGTACAGATGATAGGCAGCGGAGATCTCGATTAACCTGTCGCGGCCCGGGAATCGTGCCGGCAAGGAGTGTAAGAGTTTGAATCCACTGATGACAAAGGTCGAAAGTAAAAAAATGACCGAGCCGCCAAGGAGGACGAGCAACAGCCAAAGCAAGTTTCGTGTCTCGGGTTTTTGCGAAAGGAAATCGAAACGCAACGCAATGAGCGTGGCCGTGATTGCGACCAACGCAACAAGGCCGATAAACCGGTCGAATACTACCGCGAGCAGTGCGCCCGCTTTTTTGTCCGGCGTCTCCTTTAGCAGGTAATAGCTTTTCATGATGTCCCCGCCAGTGCCTCCGGGGAGAAACTGGTTGTAAAACATTCCGATAAGGAACAAGCCGGACAGGCGCGGGAGACTCAGGTGAATCTTTTGGACCTTCAACAAAACATGCCAGCGAAAGCACGCAGCGATTTCCACCACAACATATGCCAATATGCCCATCATGACCCAGCGATACTCGGCGTTCCGGATGGCCTCAACCATCTGTGCGCGCCTGGTGGGATCGTGATAAACCCAGTAAAGCACCCCAATCGTGACGCAAAGCTGGAAGACAGTGATCAGGATTTTCTTCATTCGCCGAAACGTTCCTTCCAGGTTTGTACCGACCGGCGAATTGCATTCGCCCCTTTGTTCGGGCTCATCTCCCAAACAAATAAACAGTTTGTGGGAAGAAGCGGAATTAGTTTCTCAAAATCTACGGCGCCGGTAAACGGCGGTTCGTGATCCTTCGCGGGCCAAACGCAGTCCTGGACGTGACAGCCCAACGCGCGCGGACCGATCAGGCGCAGCCATTCAGCGTGATCGATGAACCCCAAATTCTCTTTGATTTGCGAGTGACCAAAATCGTGCCAGTAACCCAGCTGCGTGCTGTCCATCTCGTCGAGCAACCCAGGTAATTCGCGCTCGCTTGGAATCTCTTCATAACCGCGACGGCTCTCCAGAGCGATTCTGACATGTTTTGAAGCGGCGTACTCAATGATGCGGCCCACGCAGTCTTTGACACGCTGCAAATAAGCGGGCGCAAGTCTTTCCCGTTTTTGCACGGCTCCTATCTTTAATCTGACGTATTTGCGCGATAGGTATTTTCCAGTTTTCGCCAGCTCGATCAATTGGTCAGTAATTGGTGGCATATTCACCTGGCCTAAATGCAATACCACAAACGCCGCGTTCAATCGCATTGCGAAATCGATTGTCTGAAACGTTTGCTTAATTGCACGCTCACGTTCCTCGGAAGAAGCGGCGGAAAATTTGTAGCAGTCCGGCGAAGCGGTCATCACTTCGACGGGTAGAGGACAAAAATTATGCAAACTGGTGAAGCGGACTTCCCCCGCGTCGAACATTTTTTGGATTCCTGGCATCAACGACAGGCGGATACCATGGCCCAGCTCAATCAAATCAAAACCGAGTTCGGTTTTGATTTCGCGCAGCATTTGCTCCCCGGCTGTATGGCGTCCGGAGTTCCAGCAGGTGGAAAACGCGATCACGCTAAACAGCAGCGGCGATCGGTGGCGCCGGCGTTTCGGCGCTGGGAGTTTCTGCGACCGCAGGTTGGGCACACTGCCGGCGCACGCGTCCCAGCACAACCAACGCGATCACGGCGTAGCAGCCAGCTGCAATCGCCAGCGCCGTACGCATTCCGATGAGATCCGATAGACCAGTGATTCCCAAGCCTGCGACCGGCATGAGACCAACAAAGCTCAACATGAATACAGCCGAGACGCGGCCGCGCAAATAATCGGGCGCGCGTTCCTGCACAATCGTGTTCGCCAACCCGAAGTTCATGGCTAAGCCCAGTGAATTAAAAATAAGCAGCGCGGTCGCCAGATAAAAACTTGGCGCGCGCGACAAGCCAAAAATCGCGACTGCAACAATCCCTACGTTCAGCATCATAATCGGCACGCGCTTGTTGCGCGGAATGCTGATCAGAAAAATTGCGCCGACCACGGAACCGACTGCAGAAGCGCCCATCAAAAATCCGAGTTGATCCGCGCCGAGGCCGAGCACAAGTCGGACGTACAATGGCATCATCACGGTAATGATGGGGAAAATGAAAACAGTCGTCGCCGCAATGAGCCCGATCATCGCAAGACTTGGCTTGTCCTTTGCGACGTAGCGAAATCCGTCTTTGATCCCGCTGGCGCGCTTCTCTTCTTCTTCCACAGTCCCGCGCGGTCGTGGCGGGATCGTCAACAAAGCGATGATCAGCGCCACGAACGAAATTGCGTTAATAAAAAAAGCCGAAGCTGCACCCCACACGCTGATGAAAATTCCGGCCAGCGACGGACCGACCACGCGTGAGCCGTGAAAGACCGCGCGGTCGACAGCAATCGCGCTTTGAATTTCATCGCGCGTCACCAACTCGGGGACAAGCGCGTTGAGCGTAGGCATCTCAAATGAGTTCGAAATGCCGAGCGCGACCGCGAACGCCAGGATATGCCAGATCTCAAGTTTGCCGCTCATGATCAAGAGCCCAATGGAAATTGCGAGCCCGATCTGGACATACTGAGTCGTGAGAAGAATTTTTCGTTTATCAAAACGATCAGCCGCCGAACCGCCGACCATCGTTAAAAGGAGCATCGGCAGACCGGCAGCGAGATTGGCCATTCCGAGCATGATCGCTTTGTTCGTGAGCGTGCTCATGACATAACCTTGAGCCATCACCTGCATCCACGTTCCCGTGTCCGAGATCGAACTGCCGATGATGTAGCGGCGAAACGCGCCACGACGCAGAACGCGCAATGCGTTGCGAGTGGATAGTTTTACCTCCGCGCTCATCCAAACACTCAGCCGTGTAGGGGCGTTTGTGTCAAACGCCTGCCGATTTTGGTGAGTAGCGTTTGATCGAACGCCATGGACAGTTGGCTGAACCGTCGCTACTTAAGCGTGATTGCCCTGGAGCCCGCGATCATTACTTTACATACGATGCGCATCGACAAATACACGCAAAAGATGCAGGAGGCGCTCCAGGCGGCGCAGGACCTCGCTTCTCATGCTAATCATCCTGAAATCACGAACGAACATTTTCTCTCCGCTCTTTTGGATCAAAGCGAGGGCATAACGCGGCCGCTCCTTGAGAAGCTTGGAGCAAATGTAAATCAGTTGCGTGAACGGCTGCGCTCTGAGCTGGAGCGCCGCCCGAAAATCCACGGTGCCGCCGCCGACCTGCGCCTGTCGAACGAACTCCGCAGCGTACTCGACAATGCCGAAAAGGAGATGTCGAAGCTGAAGGATGAATTCGCGAGCGCTGAGCATTATTTGCTGGCGTTGACCGGTGCGAATTTTCCCGCGGCAAAATTACTGAAGGACTTTGGCGTCACCCGCGACAAGTTGATGCAGGCGTTGCAACAAGTGCGAGGTTCGCAGCGCGTGACGGATCAAAACCCGGAAGGAAAATATCAGACCCTTGAGAAATACGGCCGCGACCTGACTGAGCTGGCGCGACGCGGCAAGATTGATCCGGTTATCGGGCGCGACAACGAAATCCGTCGGATTATGCAAGTGCTGTCGCGCCGCACCAAAAACAATCCAGTGCTCATCGGAGATCCTGGCGTTGGCAAGACCGCAATCGTGGAAGGACTGGCGCGACGAATTGTCAGCGGCGACGTGCCGGAATCGTTGAAGAACAAGCGCATCATCGCGATGGACATTGGCGCAATGGTCGCTGGCGCCAAGTTCCGCGGCGAGTTCGAAGATCGGCTAAAGGCGTTCTTGAAAGAAGTGACCGACTCACAACGCGAAATCATCCTTTTTATTGATGAACTGCACACCATCGTCGGGGCTGGCGCTGCCGAAGGCTCGGTCGACGCGTCGAACATGCTGAAGCCGATGCTTGCGCGCGGAGAGCTGCGCACCGTCGGTGCAACCACGATCGATGAATACCGAAAATACATCGAGAAAGACGCGGCATTGGAGCGGCGTTTCCAACCGGTGCTGGTGAATGAACCGACAGTGGAAGATACGATCGCCATTCTCCGCGGCCTGAAGGAACGCTACGAAGTGCACCACGGCGTGCGCATTACTGATAGCGCGCTCGTCGCAGCGGCGGTGCTGTCGCAGCGTTATATCACTGATCGGTTTTTGCCGGATAAAGCGATCGATCTGGTCGATGAAGCGGCGTCGCGTTTGAAGATCGAGCTCGATTCGATGCCGACGGAGATTGACGTGATTGAACGCGAGATCATGCAGCATGAAATGGAGCGCCAGGCGCTCAAGAAAGAGAAAGATCCCGCGAGCAAGGAGCGTTTGAAGAAGCTCGACAAAGAGTTGGCGGGTTTAAAAGAAAAGTCTTTTGCGCTCAAAGCCGAATGGCAGAAAGAGAAAGCTGTTCTTGAAGAGCAACGAAAATGGAAGGAAGAACTCGATCAACTCCGCACCGAGCTCGAGCGCGCGCAGCGTCGCGGTGAGCTGGCCAGGGCGAGCGAAATTCAATATGGCAGGATCCCTGAGCTAGAAAAGAAATTGGCAGACGCAACCGCAAAAAGTGCAAAGACGAAGAAATCGCTCCTTCGCGAAGAAGTAACCGAAGAGGACATTGCCGAAGTGGTTTCAAGTTGGACGCACATTCCCGTCTCGCGATTGCAGGAAGGTGAACGCGAGAAACTCGTGAAATTAGAAGAGCATTTGCACCTGCGCGTTGTCGGCCAGGACGAAGCGATCAAAGCGGTCGCCAATGCGGTGCGCCGCGCCCGCGCGGGTTTGCAGGATCCGAATCGGCCGCTCGGCTCATTCATCTTTCTCGGACCGACCGGCGTTGGCAAAACAGAATTGGCCCGGGCGCTGGCGGAATTTCTGTTCGATGACGAGAACGCCATGATCCGGATCGACATGAGCGAGTACATGGAGAAACACACGGTCGCGAGATTGATCGGCGCGCCGCCGGGATATGTTGGTTATGAGGAGGGCGGTCAACTTTCCGAAGCAGTTCGCCGCAAGCCGTATTCGGTCATTCTCTTCGACGAGATCGAGAAAGCGCATCCGGATGTCTTCAACGTGCTGCTGCAAGTGCTCGACGATGGCCGCATCACGGACGGGCAGGGGAGGACCGTTGATTTCAAAAACACGGTCGTGATCATGACTTCCAATATCGGCTCTAGTACATCACCGGAGGAAGAATCTCCCGAAGCGCGCCGGCGACTGGTGATGGACGCGTTGCGCGCGCATTTCCGGCCTGAGTTTTTGAATCGTGTCGATGAGATCATCATTTTCGACCGGCTGAGCGAAGAGGAACTGAAGAAGATCGTCGAAATTCAGCTTGGCCGTCTGTCGAAGCGTCTCGAGCAGCAAAAGATCACGCTCAAGCTGTCTGATTCGGCCAAGGCACTGCTCGCGCGCGAAGGATATGACCCGGTTTACGGCGCGCGACCGTTACGGCGCGCCATTCAAAAAGAAATTCTCGATCCGCTCAGCATCGACATCCTCGAAGGCAAAGTCCGCGAAGGACAGACCGTTTACGTGGACGCCAAAGACGGCTCACTTGAGTTTCGCGTAAGATAGGCCTTGGTTTATGCGGCAGCGGACTTGACCCGCTGGGTGTCGATCGCTACTGGCGTCAATTTGATTATTTCCGCTTTGGCCAAGAGCTGGATTTCACGTTAAATCTCTTGGGCGAAACTGATAAGATTTCACGATCGCCCTTTTCGCGCGGGCCGCCGCGTTTCGCGCGTGAGAGCAGCCGGAGGTCCGAGCGAAGGCGTTCCAAGGCCGCGGTCAGATCCAGAATGATTTTGATTCCGGCGAAATCGTCGCCGCAAACAGTCCGAAGCGTTTCGATGCGACGCAACGTCCGAATCGCATTTCCATTAAAATAGTAGCTATCAGCCATGCTTGTCGCTGGGGATAGAAGGTGATGCTTACAATAGATAAGAATGGTGCGTCTCGGCACATCGACGATGCGCGACGTGGCGTCGATCGTGTAGAGCGCTCCGGGTGGCGGCTCAAACAATTGGATCTCCCGGGAAAGCAGTTGTGCGCCTTGCCTGCCCCACCTCGGAATTTCCGTTCGCTTAGTCATTCAAATGATACCCGCGGGATTGGACACGGCTGCCAGCAGCGGTTCGAGACCGCGTGCGCCGTCATAGCGCTGACCATTAATGAAGAAAGATGGCGTGCCGTTTACTCCGGCGCGTACTCCGCTCTTAAAATCTTCTCGAATACGATCGGAATGGGCGGCCGAAATCACTTCCTGAATGAGACGTGTTTCGTCCAAGCCGAGCCCCGCCGCATATTTCGCCAGCGATTCGTCGTCGAGCGCGTCCTGATTGGCGAACAGCGTTTCGTGCATCGCCCAAAAAGCTCCCTGATTTCCGGCAGCTTCGGCAGCTTCAGCCGCGTGCTCGGCATGTGGGTGCACGTTTGTGAGTGGAAAATGCCGGAATGCAAAACAAAGATCGTCCTCGAGCCGGCGTTGAATTTCTCTGACAATTGGCTGGACTTCCCCGCAAGAGGGGCACTCGTAATCTCCGTATTCCAGCAACGCAATCGGCGCGTCGATCGCGCCTTGGATGTGATCGCGCTCCGGATCCGGCACTTTCAGTTGTGCTCGGTTGATCATTTTGCCTCCGCTATTGCTGGCGTTGCTTGTTTGTTTTGTAAATCCTCCAACGCCGAAAGAATTCCGTCCGCACCGGGGTTAACTCCAATTGGCGAGACAAAGCTCCAGTGAACTTTCCCTTCCGAATCGATGACAAACAGCGCCCGTTCGCTCACACCATCTTTGTCGCGGTAAACACCGTACCGGCACGCCACGTCACCCTTTGGTTCGAAATCGGCCAGAAGTGGGAAATGAAGCTTACGGTCGCGCGCGAATGCCGCGTGGCACCAGGCGCCATCGACCGAGATGCCGATTAGTTCCGCGCCAAGCTCATGAAATTCCTTCAGCATTTCATTATAGAGAGCCATCTGATCGCCGCAGACCGGACTCCAATCGGCCGGGTAAAAGGCGAGCACGACCGGTTGGCCACGAAACTCGCTCAGAGTGAGCCATTGATCAGGCGTGCTTCGCAACGTAAAGTCGGGCGCATCCGCCCCACGAGGCAGCGCCGTGCGCCGGCTCTTGGAGTACATTTTCTTGTAAGGATGCCCCTGCCCGGACTTCGGGCTGGTCGCGGTGTTTGATTCAGTGGTCACTGTTGAGATCGCCATCACGAGCCTCCTTTATAAGATCGAAATTGGCTCGGCGCGCGCGCCCAATTAATTATCGACGGCACGCTCGCCATTCCCACCCTAGCGTTGCTCAGGCGACCTTGACTTCGATCTGTTTCGGTTTGGCTTGCTCGCTCTTTGGTACATGCACTGTGAGCACGCCGTTCTTGAACTCCGCGTTTACTTTGCTGAAATCGGCATCATCGGGCAGGGCGAAGCTGCGCATGAACGTGCCATAGCCGCGTTCGACGCGGTGATATTTCCTTTTCTTTTCTTCCTTCTCGAACTTGCGTTCGCCGGAGATGGTCAACACGCCGTTTTCGACGGTGACCTTTACGTCTTCTTTTCTCACCTCAGGCAATTCGGCCTTGATCAGATATTCCCTCTCATCTTCGGTGATGTCCGCCAGCGGCGTCCAGTCGGGCAGAGTGATTTCTTCCCGCCCATTCCCGCGACGAGACGGTCGGCCAAAGAGGGTTGAAAGACGGTTTTGGAACTCTTCCATTTCTCGGAGTGGTTCCCAGCGCGTGAGTGTTTGTTGCGTTTTGATATTCCTTTCCAGTGTTGGTTGTTGAACTGTCAGTGGTTTGAATCGCAGCACGAAAGCTGACGATTTCCCAATATCGAACGATTCAGACGCTTCGCTTGGTATCTTAAGTTGTATTTTCGAACCGCTCATTTTTTCGTTCGTCGAGAATACCATCCAATCAATTTGCTTTTTAAGTGTGATACCTAATTGAGCGTTGAGCAGGAACGGGGAGTGAAATGAAGCGGCGATCCAAAGCGAGCGCCAGACCGCAATTGATTATCGATCCGAGATTGGAAAAACCGCTGTTACATCTGCATGCGGCGATCGATGTCGATTCCTTTTGGCAAGCCATTCAAGATGTAATCAGAGCGGCTCTCCCGACCTGCTTCATCGGTCTCACCTTGCAGCACAATCCGATTCTGCCGCGAATTGCCAGATCGACGAAGAAACTTCCGGGTAGCTTTTTTCCGATCGCGCCGATCGAGAAATATTTTAACATTCATCCGCACCGGAACCTTGTATTGATCAGCGATTTTGTCCCCGACGAGCGCGGTTTTAGGAGGTGTTCGTTTTACCGGGGTTGGGACTCGGCGCATGAAGATAAATGGCCGATGTTTGTCCACGACGCTCTCGAGACGGCTGGCCATTTGATCGCGCTGGTGCGATAACTAGATGCCAAGATGTTTCCGATTCAAGACTCCGTTCCGAGCCGCTCGGTGCCGGTCGTTACGCGTGCGTTGATTCTTATAAACGTAGTCGTGTTTTTCTTTGAGCTCATGCTTCCCCGGCAGGGCCTCGAACAACTCTTTTATCTTTTCGGACTTGTGCCGGCGCGCTTCACTCATCCGGATTGGGCTGCTTACGTCGGTTTTCCTGTGGACAGTTACTGGCCGATTCTCACCCACCAATTCCTCCATGGCGGCTGGCTTCACATCATCGCAAACATGTGGACGCTCTGGATTTTCGGCGACAACGTCGAAGATCGGATGGGGTCGGTCCGATTTGCGATCTTCTATCTGCTCTGCGGCAGCATCGCTGGCCTTACGCAGTTGCTGACAAATCCGGATTCCACGATCCCGTCGGTGGGCGCCTCAGGCGCGATTGCGGGCGTGCTTGGTGCGTACCTGATATTTTTTCCGACAGCGCGACTCATTGTCCTGTTTCCAATCTTCTTTTTCCCCTTCTTCTTCGAGGTTCCGGCCGTACTTTATCTTGTCCTCTGGTTCTTGATTAATCTGTTTAGCGGCACAGCGGCGTTGGCCGGTCCGCAGCAGGTGGGCGGCATCGCGTGGTGGGCGCACGTAGGTGGATTTGTGAGTGGCGTGATTCTGTGTCGGTTGTTTGTGCGCCGGCGCCGGCCATCGCAACCAGACGAGTACGGCCTCGAATGGGCGTGGGAGCCGCGAACTCGTTAGGCGAAAGGAGAAGGAGATGGATATTTTCTGGTTGTTTTTCATGCTTTCAGCGCTGCAGCCGATCATCAAACAGAAATTGTTGGAAGCATCACGCAAGCGCATGATCGCCCTGATCGAACGGGAGCGAAAATCGCGGCTTGTTCTTCTGGTGCACCGGCAGGAAACGATGAGTCTGCTCGGTTTTCCGATATTCCGTTACATCGACATCAACGACAGCGAAGAGGTCCTGCCGCGCCATTCATCTGACTGATCCGGAGATTCCTATAGATTTGGTGCTACACACGCCTGGCGGTTTGGTTTTGGCTGCGACGCAGATCGCGCGCGCGATTTTCACACGCAAAGGGAAGGTCACGGTGTTCGTGCCGCACTACGCCATGTCGGGTGGCACCTTGTTAGCGCTCGCCGCGGATGAGATCGTAATGTCCGAGTACGCGGTATTGGGGCCGGTTGATCCGCAGCTCGGCGAATATCCGGCGGCTTCAATTCTGAAAGCGGCCCGTCAGAAACCAGTCGCCGAGGTGGACGACAAAACATTAATTTTGGCTGACCAAGCGGAAAAGGCGATTGCACAAATGCGACATGAGGTGGGTGAGCTGTTAGCAGACAGATATCCCAGCGAAAAAGCGGAAGAGATCGCCAAACTCATGACCAGCGGCACATGGACGCATGATTATCCCATCACCTGCGAGCGAGCGCGCGCTCTCGGTCTGCCGGTCAACAGTGATGTGCCGGAAAACATATTGCGCTTGATGGAGCTTTATCCGCAGCCCATGCGCCGACAGCCTTCGGTCGAGTACCTGCCGGTACCGTATCGCTCGAATCGCCGTGCTGCGCCGAAGTAATGACGCGAACTGCCGCACGTCGGGACGCGACTGCTCAAGGCGCGCCTAGCACCTGCCGCGGCTCTTGAAATGGCAGATCGACAACTGTCGAGAGATTACTGGCAACGAGCGAAAAACGAATGCGACACTGGAAAGATAGAAGACATTAGCCTTGAATTTTGCGAAAAATAAGTCTGAGTTCGTCTTTTCTGTGAGCGAGACGTTCAAACCCAAGATCCAGTTCAACGGGCACGAGTATGCCAGTGCTGACGAGATGCCGGTCAGGGTGAGGGTGGCGTACGAGCGCGCCGTGCACGAGACGCCCCTCCTTCATTCCGGAGCACGACTGGCTGCAAAACTGAAGGCGAAGATCATCGTGAACGACACCGAGTTCAATCATGCCGGAGAAATGTCCGTGGACGATCGACACTTGTATCACGAAGCGCTCGAGGCCGTGTTCCCGCCAGGTATCGTAGTATCCACTGCTGAGGCGCGGTCTGTCACCGAGACGCGAAAAGTCACGCAGCGGAAAATGTTACTGGTCGTCTTTCTTGTCAGCTTGCTCGCCGGAGCTGTTTATCTCTGGCTGCACGGCTTGTTCGGCTAAAACACTGAGCTTGTAGAGGGGCTCGCCGCAGCAAGCGCGTATTCGCTTTGATTCGGCGGTTGACACAACCGCCGCTACAATCGTTCAAGGCGCTATGCTGCCACTTGCTTGAATGCTGACACAAAAGTTTCCATCTCGGGTTTTTTCCCAATGGTGACGCGCATGTGATTTGGCAGGGCAGGGAACAAGCGTCCGACGTGGACGTTTTGTTCTTTCATTGCTTTGATAAGTGACACCACGGGGCGTCTGCAGTCGACCATGATAAAGTTGGCCTGGGACGGAATCGTCTTGTAGCCCGCTGTGGCAAGTTCGGAAATTACGAACATTTTCGCTTCGCTGTTTAAACGCTGGCCGTTTGAAACCTGATCTGGATCATCCAGGCTGGCACTCGCCGCGGCCAGGGCCATGATGTTGACGCTGTCCCACATCTGGTAGGGGCGCATGCGCTCCATGGTTTCTTTTTGCGCCACGCAATAACCGCAGCGTAATCCGGCCATGCCGTAAACTTTTGAGAACGTGCGCGCGACAATCAGGTTTGGATTGTCCTTCACCAGCGGCACGACACTCTCGTAATCGGGACTGTCCGCGTAATGAAAGTACGCCTCGTCCACAAGGATCATCGTCTCACCCTGAGCCTTCGTGATGAAATCGCGCAGCTGATCCTTTGGCGTGATGCTGGCGGTAGGATTGTTAGGATTGCAGACATAAATCAAACCTCCTTTGGCCGCGGCAATCATTTTTGGAAGATCGTGCGCAAACATGGGTGTCAACGGCACCTTCACGACTTCAGCGCCGTTTATCTTGGCCTGCTCGAGAATCGCCTCAAACGTTGGATCAGCCGCAACAAGATTTCCTCGCTCCTTGCCGGTGAATGTTTCCGCACATAGTTTCAAAATCTCGCTGGAACCATCGCCGAGCAGGATTTGATCGTGATTTACTCCGTTCAGCCTGGCCAGCCTATCAATTAGCACGTTGTTGTGTTCATCCGGATAACGGCAGGCGAGGCCAAATGAATCTGCCATGGCTTTTAATGCTTTTGGCGACGGCCCGTAAGGATTCTCATTCGCGCTCAAGCGCACAACGCCGCCGGTTGCACCGATGTGCTCCGACAGTTTGGCGGAGGAAAACGCTGGCTTGGTGAGAGCCGCAGCCGCGCCTGCGCCCAATAACTGCGCGAATTTACGTCGAGAAATGGAGATAGTATTCATTGTTGGATCCTCGTTAACCTCGATTGTTAGGCTGATCTGAACCGAATGCCAGACCGAATTGCGCCAACTGCGTTTTTGCTGGCAGTCTTCGCGGCGCTCGTGACGTACGGATGCGCCAAAGCGCGTCAGGACGAGCGCGCGCGCCAGCTCGCTGCACGTGTGCGAACTGAATTTCTGCACGCTTGGAATAATTATGAGCGCTATGCGTGGGGCCACGACGCATTACGACCTTTAAGTAAAACCGCGCACGATTGGTACGGACAGTCGCTCTTGATGACTCCAGTCGATGCACTCGACACACTCGTCGTGATGCATCTCGACGCCGAGGCGGCAAAGGTGCGATCGCTTATCGTCAGTGATCTCTCGTTCGATCGGGATATTTACGTCAAAAATTTCGAGATAACGATACGCCTGCTCGGCGGTCTTCTCTCGGGCTACCAGCTAACGGGCGACAAACGCCTCTTAAACTTGGCTGAAGATTTGGGCAACCGACTGCTTCCAGTTTTCAATTCATCCACGGGGCTCCCATATGTTTATGTTAATTTGCGCACCGGTGAGACGCGCGACGCGGTGACGAATCCGGCAGAAACCGGCACGCTGCTGTTGGAATTTGGCACCCTGAGTAAGCTCACCAGCAGGCCCGTTTTCTTCGAGAAAGCAAAACGCGCTTTAGTCGAAACCTTCAAGCGGCGTTCGCCACTCGGACTGGTCGGGCAAAGCATTAACGTCGAGACGGGCGCATGGACGAACACTGACAGTCACATCAGCGGCGGCATTGACTCGTACTACGAGTATCTCTGGAAGTGCTGGCTTCTGTTCGGCGATAAAGATTGTCGCGACATGTGGGAAGCCAGCATTCCCGCCGTTAACAAATATCTTGCCGATGAAATCGGCGGCGAATTGTGGTACGGCCACGCTGACATGCGAACCGGTAAGCGCAC
>Ga0193729_1000292_pt1 | contig 25664 bp, 28 predicted proteins | sample U1c2metaG_FD_143036 | JGI IMG/M metagenome (GOLD analysis project Ga0193729, IMG submission 143036) | Soil microbial communities from a riparian zone of the East river system, Colorado, United States - U1c2 | ecosystem: Environmental > Terrestrial > Soil > Riparian zone | place: USA: East River...
GGTCGCGAGTCCGCCGAGAAAGAACAAAACGAAAAAGATGAACTTCACCTCCGGTTCACTCACCCGAGTCGCGCCCAGTTTATTAATGATCCCTCTCGTCCACGCCGGCATGAACCAAAGGACGACGCACATGGTTACGACGAACACGAGCAGCCAGATGTTGTAATTTGCAAACAGTCCGCCGAGCGCGAGCACCGTTCCAAAATCAGTGATGAAACACGCGGCCAGAATCATTTTGCCCATGGCGGTGTCGCTGAAACCACCTTCGATCATCACCGCGTAAACAACCGCCACGGAAGTGGTCGAAAGGGCGATGCCGGCGATTTGCGCCTGGTGCAGCGGCCAGCCGAGGACAAATTGCGCGAACAACCAGATAACGGCGAAGGGCACAGCAAAAGACAAAACGCCGATGAACAGACTCGCGCGCAGGTTCGCCTTCAACGAGCGGGGATCGATTTCGGCTCCGGCCAGGAACGTGAGCACGCCGCTGCCGAGCAGTGCCAGGAAATTGATCCACTCGTTACTGGCGGTCAGGTGAAGAAAGTTGCCGGCGACGACGCCAATAAAGATTTCGATCAGGGCAACCGAAATTCCGATCCTGATCGACACCAAACTCGCGACGAGCGCGAGCGCCATCCAAATTGCCGCAACGAACCAAACATTTTGAAAAACAATGTTAGTCGCACTGAAGCTGAGCCAAACGTGATTAAGCATAATAAAAACTCCTGCCTGCGCATTACTGCGAAAACAGGAGTCATTAGCTCTGGAACCGGTCAGTGCGGTTTTCCCCGCGGTCGCGGGAGAAGGCAAACTCCATTGCCTGAAACGCACTTAAGCCGACTTTGTGTTCCCGACAAGGCGTAGTTTTCGGTTTCCGCCGTAATTTTGAACCGCTAAGATCGACCTCGTGAAAGCGAAAGTATTTTTCCTCAGCGCAATTCCGACTGCTGCCGCCATCGCAGCGCATGCTCAACCGACGCCACGCGGACAACCGGATGTCTCCAACAAAACTTTGATCACCAGTGCGAACCAGGACCACGTCATGGGCTCGGCCGCGCTCCACAAACTGGCGAACGATTACTACAACTGGCGAAACGAGAACGATCCGGTCTCGAGCAGCAACGCCGGCCTCCACACTTGGGACGACCGGCTGGCCGACTTTTCGCCCGCAAAAATAGCGGAACGCGCGCAGCATGTCCGCGCGTTGCTCGAGAAAGTCCGCGCCATGAAGATCGACACCTGGCCAAAGGACGAGCAAATCGATGCAATCCTATTTCGCTCCCAATTGGAAAACGTCGATTTTGGAAATCGCGTTCTAAAATTCGAACGGACGAACCCGCAAACTTATATCGGCGAATGCGTGAGCGCGATTTTTTCGCTCCTGAAGAAGGAATACGACACGCCCCGAAAGCGAGCGCTCTCCGCGACGACGCGATTGAAAGCGATGCCGCCGATGCTGAAGCAAGGCCTGACCAATTTGCAAAACCCGATAAAACTCTACGCCAAACTCGCGATCGACTCGGCGCGCTCGATCGATCCGCTATTGAAAGACAGCCTGATGGCGTTGGATGTCGATCTTGCGCCGAGCGAGCATGAAGAACTGGTCAAGGCGCGCGATGCCGCGCTCGCCGCGGCACACAGTTACGCCGACGAGCTCGAGAAACGAATGCCGAAGATGGTGGACTTCGTTCCGATGGGCGAAGCGAACTACAATTATTATCTCAAACGCGTTTTGCTTTTGCCGCTCGATGCGCGTGAAGTGGAGACGATCGGGCGGGTGGAAAATGCCCGTTATCGCGCGCTCGAGGCGCTGCTGCCCGATCCGAAACTGGCCGATCCCGATCCGAAGCGCGCTGCAAACATTCCGCCCGATCAGGCGTCGTTCCTGAAGGCCTATGAAAGCCGCGAGATCGAGATGATTAATTTCCTGAAGGAACATAATCTCATTAGCCTGCCAAATTATCTCGGTCCTTTTCAAATCCGGCAGTTGCCGGAAGCGTTCAAGCCGACCAGTCCTGGCGGGTTCATGAATCCCCCGGGCGTTTACGACAAAGACCCGACCGGTTTCTATTTCATCCCGACTTACAATCCACAGTCGAAGAATTTTTATATTCGCGCCGCGATCGAAGATCCGCGACCGATCCTCGGACATGAAGGCATCCCCGGGCACTTCCTGCAACTCTCGATTGCCAATCATTTGCCGGATGAAATTCGCCGGCAGCATCAGGATGGTGTTTTCGTGGAAGGTTGGGCGCTTTACGGCGAAGAAATGTTAATGCGGACCGGACTTTATCCGAACAATTCGCCGGCGCAGGGACAAATATTGCGGTTGTCGCGTTATCGCGGCGCACGAATCGGTGTTGATGTGAATTTGCACACCGGCAAATGGACCTTCGAGCAAGCCGTGAAATATTTCATGGACGCCGGCGGACTTGATCGCGAAGCGGCCGAAGGCGAAGCCGCCGGCGCAGCTTCAAGTCCGCACCAGAAGATCAGCTACATTATCGGCAAATGGCAGATCATGAACCTGCTCGGCCGCTACAAAGATCGACAAGGTGATAATTTCCGGCTCGGCCAGTTTCACGATGATCTGATTAAGAACGGAAGCCTGCCTGTTTCAGTCATCGAATGGATTCTATTAGACGACGCTTCCTCCATTAGGAAAGCGACGGCAGAAAAGTAGAAATTGGAAAGTACGAAGTAGAAAACATGTTGATGAAATCGCCGTCCCTTTTTCTACTTTCTACTTTCGCCTTTCTACTTTCTTCTTGCGCCGGCAGCAGCCATCCGCGGGTCGTAACTCCAAGTGAAGGACCGATCTCGCCGCGCTATCTCGAGATCGATTCGGAGCTGCAGGCCGCAACGCTCCATTTTCCCGCCGGTGTCTATACTTTAAACGCCGTTGATAAAATCGGTTACTACTATCGGGCGCCGCGGAAGATCGCGGAACACGTCGGCGGCGGCTCGCTTTGGCGGGAGGGCGGTATTTTCGTCAGCAAACTTAGTCCGCAAAAACTGCGCGGTTACGTCTATCGCGCGGGAACAATCACCCACGTCGGCAGTTTCTCAGAGGTAAAACACGCCTTTCACGAGCAACCACTTGCTTCGGCGACTTCTGACTTCTAATTTCTGATTTCGGTCTGCTTCCTGCTCAAAATAAGGCGATGAGCAGGGAAGAGGGGAAACAGGCGCTGTTTCAAAAGGAGCTGGCCAAGGTGGAAATCGTCGCCGAACTGCGGCACGCCTTGGATTTGCGATATCGTCGTTTGTGCGAGGCAGCGAGAGCTGATTGGGAACGCTTGTTTCATGGTAAAGATCGGGCTGATGCGTGTGTGAGCGTTCGGGTCGCTGCAATTCCATCGAGCACGACTCGCGGCTCCGGTTTTCTTAAATCGCGGAGACAACCATCGAAATCCGGCGCCAAAGCTTCGTTGCCACGCTTCGCGCACTAGAGCGGTTCTATTTGTTCGCCGCGGCGAATCCGTCCTTTGGCGGATCGATCTTTTCCTGGCCGAGCAAATTTGCGACCGTGAGCCGTTGCGCTGGTCGCTCGAGTCCGGCGATAAATTCCTGGAAACGCTCCGAGAAGAGATAGTGGCGAGTTTGCCAGTAAAATTCCAATCCGGGAGTCGCGAGATAATGTTCGTAAAGATTGGCCCAACCCCGCCAAATCGATTCGTCCATCAGACCATAGATATAGTGAAAATGAATCGTCTCCATCGCTTTGAGGAATTGGAATGCGACGTGAAAGAACCGCGCCTTCTCATCCGGTGACAGCGCGTCGAGATTTTCCAGGCCTACCCGCCAGATTCGGCCGACTTCCGGATTTTCTGCGAAGGGCCGCGTGACGTCGCGCAGCGCCGTGGTCGCGGCGTCCTGAGCAGCGAGCTTCGCGATGCGCGTGCTGCGATGCACTTGAACCGCGAGATACCAAAACGACGCGACCACGCCTAACGAGCCGATGAGTTGCGCAATGGCGTTGATCGCTTCCCAATTCATACAATCTCGATCTTGAAAATGCTGTTCTCTGTCGTCTGTCCTCTGGCTATTTCGGCTCTTCCGCCACCTTCAGGACGATTTTGCCACGGGTGTGATGGGTCGCCGCTTGTTCCTGGGCTCTAACGGCGTCCGTGAGGGGCAAGGCTTCGGACACGATTGGCTTGATTTTTTTGTCGTCGATCAGTTTTCCGATTTCCGTCAGTTGCGCTCCGTTCGGCTTGACCGAAATCGATGCGCCGCGAATCCCATGTTTATCGAGCTCAGCTTGATCCAATCGCGCCACCAGTGTTGCGATGAATCCGCCTTTTTTCACGACGCCATACGATCGCGCCAATGTGTCTTTGCCAACAGAGTCCAGCACAACATCGACATCCCTGGCGACGTCCTCGAATTTTTGTTTCGTGTAATCGACCGCCACGTCGGCGCCCAGCTGTTTGAGAAACTCCTGATTAGGGGTCGATGCGGTCGCGATCACTTTCGCCCCGCGCGTTTTTGCGATTTGGATCGCGAAACTTCCCACGCCGCCGGAACCGCCATGAATCAGAACGGTTTGCCCGGGGCTCAGCTTTGCCGCATCAATCAGCGCCTGCCAGGCAGTCAACGCCGCCAAAGGAACGGCCGCAGCCTCCACAAAATTGATCGACTTTGGCTTCAACGCCGTTTCGGTTTCATCGACTACATCGTACTCCGCGTAGCCGCCACCCCACATCGGATATGCGTAAATCGCATCGCCCGGCTTGAATCGCGTCACCTTCGCGCCGCTTTTCTCGACAATCCCCGCGATGTCGTATCCTGGAATGAGCGGCAACGTTGTTCCGAAAACCCTCGCATACTTGCCGGAACGAATCATCGCGTCGACCGGATTCACCGCGGCAGCGATCACTTTGACCAGGACCTGGTTATCTTTCGGTTCCGGTCGCGGAGCATCTTCGTACTTCAAAGCCTCCGGGCCGTCGTATTCGTGAATCACAATCGCTTTCATCATCGGATTATTTGTTTGCGCACCGGCCGGACTGAGTGCGCAACAACAAAGTGCCAGCGTGGCTGTAGAAAAGAAATTCTTATTCATAATCTTGGAAGACCTAAACTCCTGAAACTCAAATAAATCCTGTTCATCCTGTCGAGAATTCTTCAAGCTTCGCCGCCATGAGAACAAGAATCCTTCCTATTATCGCATTAACTTGCGGTCTGTCCGCTTTTTGCCTCGCGCAAAGTTCGCCGACGACTGCGACTACGCCCGCGAGCAGCGGAGGCAGCAGCGCTCCTTACAACGAAGGCCCCGTTTGGACGCTGACCATGATCAAGACCAAGACCGGACTGGCCGACGAGTATATCAAGCAAATCACCGGCACGGTGAAACCGGTCTACGACGAGGAGAAAAAGCAGAAGGTCATTCTCGATTACAAAATCCTGAATGGTGAGGCGTCCAATCCGCACGATTTCAACATTCTGATCCTGGTGGAATATCCAAATTGGGCGGCGTTCGATACTTTGCGCAACAAAATGGATCCGGTCGTCGCGAAAGTGATGGGCTCTGAAGAGCAGCGGAAGGAATTGGCCGTCAAACGTCTTGATGTCCGCGAAATTCTCGGCACCAAAACAATGCGCGAGATCACGCTCAAGTAACAGAGATCAGAGATCAGAGATCAGAGATCAGAGATCAGAGAACAGAGGTCAGAGGTCAGAGGTCAGCCAATCCACGGCAGGGCGTCGAGATCAACGTTGCCGCCGGTGAGAATAATGCCGACGCGTTTGCCGGCGATGCTTGCCGCGCCGTAGCTGCGCGAAGGCGGGTCGATCTGACCTTCAACCATCGCCGCGTAAGGAACGGCGGCCGATGGTTCGATGATGATCTTCATCGTCTCCCAAATCGTGCGCATTGCCGCGACGATGGCTTCTTCGCTGACGGTCACGATGTCATCCACGTAACGTTGAATGATCGGAAAATTCCGCTCGCCGACGTTTGTCCGCAATCCGTCAGCGATCGTGAATTTCTTTTCGGTGACAATTCTTTTCTTGGCGTGGAACGATTGCGCTGCGTCATCAGCATTTGCGGGTTCGGCCGCGATCACCTTGATCGTTGGCCGCATCGATTTCGCTGCGACCGCCGTGCCGCAAAGCAGACCGCCGCCGCCGATTGGACACATCACAAGATCGACATCTGCCTCCTCAAGCAATTCGATCGCGGCCGTCCCCTGCCCCGCCATCACATCTTCATTCTCGAAAGAGTGAATCAGCGTCGCGCCTGTTTTCGCGATTACGTCCGCGCATGCCGCTTCGCGTGCGCTTTGCGTCGGCTCGCAAAAAACAACGTGGCCACCGTAACTTTCGACCGCGCGCACTTTGACTTTGGTCGAGTTTTTCGGCATCACGATGTGCGCCGGAATTTTTCTCAGTTTTGCCGCGCGCGCCAGCGCAGTTCCATGATTTCCTGATGAATGCGTTGCCACACCGCGCTTCGCAGTCGCGTCGTCCAGCACGAAAACAGCGTTGGTCGCACCCCGCGCTTTGAAGGCGCCAATCTTCTGAAAGTTTTCGCACTTGAAAAATAGCGACGCGCCGCTCGCCTTATCCAAGCGCGAACTCGTCAACACCGGTGTCCGCGTGATGTACGCACGAATCCGTTCATGCGCCGCGCGAATCTTATCAAGATCGAGAGACATATTTGGCGATGCTATATTCGCTGTCATGGACCCGTACGCAAAACCGAACACAGAGTCGGCGTGCAACGGCGTTGAAGTCAGCGTACGGCTTGGGTGGTTTGGGTGGTTCGCCCTTGTTCATGAAGGGGGTGAACAGATCGATCGGAACGGGAAGAAACGTCGTCGTGTTGTGCTCACTGGAAATCTCGCGCATGGTTTGGAGGAAGCGCAGTTGCAGTGCAATCGGCTCCTTGCTCATCATCGCGGCGGCCTGCACCATTTTTTCCGCGGCCTGAAATTCACCTTCGGCATTGACGATCTTGGCGCGGCGCTCGCGCTCGGCTTCGGCCTGCTTGGCCATCGCGCGCTTCATCGTGTCGGGCAGGGCCACGTCCTTGACCTCGACCGCCGTGACTTTGACGCCCCACGGTTCGGTTTGCCGGTCGATGATCTCCTGCAACTTCAGGTTGATCGACTCGCGTTGCGAAAGCAGATCGTCGAGCGGGGCCTGCCCAAGGACGCTGCGCAGCGTCGTCTGCGACATCAGCGAAGTGGCTTTGAGAAAGTTCTCCACTTTCACGACCGCGGCTTGCGGATCGACCACGCGGAAATAAACAACCGCGTCTACCGTCACCGGCACGTTGTCGCGTGTCATCACCTCCTGCTTCTCGACGCTGATGGTGACAACGCGCAAATCCATTCGCACCATCCGATCGACGATCGGGATGAGAAGAATCAGTCCCGGCCCTTTCGCGCCGAGTAATTTTCCGAGACGGAAGATCACTCCTCGCTCGTATTCGCGCAGGATGCGGATCGCCTGCGGCAAAAAGATCACCGCTAGGATGATGATTGGCGCGGCCCAACCAGCTAACCTCAATAGTCCTTCGAGTAATGGCATCGCTTTATTCTCCTTTGGTTTTTACTTTTAAAGTTAATCCTTGCACCGCTGCGATCTCGACTGCTTCGTCTTTTTCGATCGGTGTGTCGCTGACCGCGTTCCAATACTCGCCTTCGACGAAAGTCCTGCCACCGTGCGAGTCGATTGCAGTCAATGCGGTCACGGTTTTCCCAATTAACGTTTCCGCTCCTGCTTTGATCGGCAAAAGCTGTGCGCGCACGCCTTTTCCGATGACGAAAACAAAGAACGCCGCGGTCACCAGCGTCGCCGGAATAATATAACTGAGCGACAAACGAAAGAGCGGATCGGCGCGGTTGAAGAGCATGAGCGAGCCGATCAGAAACGAAATGATTCCACCCACTGTGAGCACGCCGTGCGTGGGCGCATAGACATCGAAGATGAAAAGCATTATGGCGAACGCGATCAACACAAGTCCGGTGACGTTGACCGGCAGGATCGCCGCCATATAGAGCGCAAGGACCAGCGCAATCGCGCCAACCACGCCAGGCAGGATCGCGCCGGGCGTGGTCATTTCACCGATGATTCCGTACATCGCAATGAGCATGAGAATGAACATGACTTCAGGCCGCCAGAGCCTTTGGAAGACGCGTTCCGACGCCGACATCTTGATCTCGCTGATCTCGGCACCTGCGGTCTTGAGCGTTTTGCCATCGATCACGCGTCCGTTTAGTTGCTTCAGCAAGTCCGTGAGATCGACAGCGATGAGATCGATGACTTTTAACTCGAGCGCTTTCTCCGCGCTGATGGACGCGCTTTCCCGCACGGCGGATTTGGCCCACTCGACATTGTGATGGCGCCGCGCCGCAATTGTCTCGATGTAGCTCACGGAAAAATTCTCGAGCTTTTGCTTCATGGTGTCGTCCGGTTTCTGTTCGCCGCCGGTCGGATTGCCGCCTAGCGTTACCGGGTGAGCCGCGCCAATCGTCGTGGCCGGCGCCATCGCCGCGACGCTCGCGGCAACGGTAATGAAACAACCGGCACTGGTTGCAGTCGCGCCGGTCGGAGCGACGTAAACCACGACTGGCACAGGAGAGCCCAAAAAGCTTTGTACGATCGTTTGCGTCGAATCGAGCAAGCCGCCCGGCGTGTTGAGTTGAATGATCAGACATTGCGCGTTCTGCGCGCGGGCTTGATCGATGCTTCGCGAAATGTAACTCGCCGTCGCCGGACCAATCGCGCCATCGATCTTGATAAGAGAAACCCTCTCGGCCACCCCGAAAGCTTTCGGGGTAGCCGCGCACACCAGCCAGAGAGCCAAACCTGTCAGCGTAGTCTTCACGGCGACGCGCAATCTCACTCTCCCTTCATGGGCTGAATCTTGATGGCGAAGTCTTCGACCCGCGGTTTCGCGATTTTCTCGTAATCGCGATAGCTGAGTTTGATCGCGTCGGTGTGCGTGCCCGCTTCGAAAACGATGTACTCTTCCTGCGCCAAGCGATTGTCCACATATGTCGGCACACCGTAAAGATTGCCAAACGGTGGCATCGCTCCGACCACGCAGTCCGGGAATAGCGGCTTGAATTCCTGTTCGCTGTCCAGTGAAACGGCTTTGCCGACGGCCTTCTTGAGCTTTTTAAGATCGATTTGATGGTCCGCCGGCAGCACGGTCATTAAGTGCTGTTCTCCGGATTTTACCATGACAATTTTCGCATGGCGCCGGCCTTTTACGTGTTCGGCTTGGGCGATCCTTTGCGCGGTAACGGCTTCCGGATGATGCAGAATCTCGTAGTCGACTTTGTTTTCCTTCAAGCAATCAATGAGTTGCTTTGGTATTTTCAGAAGCGGCCTCCAATGCAAACTATCACCTTCCCGAGCGATCTCTACTTTTCAGACGGAAGATTCTCCAATGGATCCGTACGCGAAACCTAACGAGCGAAAAGTTGGTGCGAATCGTCCGAAGATTGCGCATTTACCAAGCGAGATCGAAAATCGTACGCGCAATCAGCGACGAGCTGAGAAGCAAGGCGTCGCGGCCGAACGCCGCGCAATTAAGAAGTCAGCGCGTCAGCGTTTGAAAAAGCACATGCTCGACCAGCTGAAAGAAGAATCAAACTAATCAGGAAAGCAGGAAGCCAGGAAAAACTCGTGGACAGGATGTAGTGGATTAAAGGATTCTGAATCCAAGAAATCTTGCCTGCTCGCGAAGGCTTTCGGAGTTAATCCTGTCGGAAAGCGCCGGGATTGGTCATTTCGATGTCCCGACTTTCGCGCTGCCGAGAAAGATCGCGTTCTCGTCAACCACCAGTCGCGGGGCTTCGACGTCGCCGTGTAATGTGCAACCGGCCTTAAGTTCGCAGCGTTCGGTCGCGAAAATATTTCCCTCCACTGTCCCCTGCACTGTCACCGATTTCGCCCTGACTTCGCCCTTAATGGACGCGTGTTCGCCAATCGTAAGCGTTCCAGTCGATTTGATATCGCCTTTCACTTCGCCATCGATCAGGAGCTGGTCATGGAATTTGCTCGCGATAAAACGCCGCCGGACCGGGCCGACGTAGATGCGCCATTGGACGGCAACGGCTCCGGTCTTGCCGGGCTTGCCTGTTCCGCCGGTTCAGACCTTCGAGTTGAAAACATTGCCATTTGTATTCTCCGATTCCTCCAACTTTGGCTGCGTGTAAAGCTAATCTTATTCCGTGCACCTCAACGGATTCAAAATCTGTGGAAATTCGCGTAATCCGCGGTTAAACCGATCTCGTGCTTTTTCTCGACGAAGAGCAGGTGCGAAAGCATTTGCGGATGGCCGACCTGATTCCGGCCATGGAAAAAGCGTTGATCGATTTCTCGGCCGGAAAAGTGACGCAGCCGGTGCGGCAAGTGATCGCGATCGATCCGCCGGGCGGATTCTATGGGATGATGCCGGCGTTAACTCCGGAAGGGCTCGGTCAGAAAATCGTAACCTTCTATCCGCCGAACGCGGAAAAGAATTTGCCGACACACATGGCAACAATTCTTTTGAACGATCCACAAACTGGCGCACCGCTCGCGGTCATGGATGGGCGATTGATTACGGAAATGCGAACAGCAGCGGTTTCGGCAGCGGCGACAAAACTTCTCGCGCCAAAGGATGCGAAAGTGCTGGCGATCCTTGGCAGCGGCGTGCAAGCGCGCAGCCACATCGAAGCGCTGCGACTGGTCAGGCAATTTCAGAAGATTCGCGTGTGGAGTCCGAACAAATCGCATGCGGAGCAGTTCGCCAGAGAGATGGGCGCCCAAGCAATGTCGGCAGAAGACGCAATCCGGGACGCAGATGTGATTGTCACCGCGACGAGCTCGAAAACGCCGGTCTTGCATGGCACCTGGTTGAAGTCTGGCTGTCACGTCAACGCCGTCGGCGCGTGCCGGCCGGATTGGCGCGAGCTCGACGACGACGCGATGCGAAACGTCGTCTTTGTCGATTCGCGCGAAGCGGCCATGAAAGAATCTGGCGATGTGATTCTTTCCCGCGTGAAAATCTATGCCGAGCTCGGTGAAGCGTTCGCCGGCAAAGTCCCGCCCCGCGCAAATGAAACCACCATTTTCAAGTCGTTAGGCATGGCGGTAGAAGACGTCGCCGCAGCGCTGCTCGTTTATCGATCGGCTACGCAAAATAAGACGGGGGTTCAAGTCTCCAGGAGGTCGTCTGCCTGAGCCAGAGTTTCGCAGGTGAAAATCTGAACGTCGCCGCGGTAATGGAAGATCGACATGATCTGCAAACCGATATCGCGGTGCGGGTCGGGAATGACACGAACGACCATGGACGCGCCCTTTTCGTTGAAGATGTCCATCGCCTTCTCGATAAACGGCGCGCACGCGACATCCATCGATTCAAGTTCGCTTAGATCGGCCAGAAGCCGAAAACCGGATTGCAGTTTCGCCAGGCCGTCACGGATTTCCTCCAAACCTTTCTTGGTTTCTTCCGCCCCGACTACTCCGCGATAGCGGATGACAAACAAACTTTTCGGCTCGTCGACTTCGAACGTAATCACTCTTTCAAACGATTATATTTTTTCAAGAGCTCGCGCAACCGATCGTGCGGAAGCGCTTCGACGCGGTGATTGCCGGCGCCGGTCATGGTTTGATTATCAACCAGCGCATTCACGACCGCTTCTTCGGTCGCTTCCACGACGGCACCAAAAATCGGATCGATCAAGTCGTTCGGGACGGTTTGGACCGAATGGGTGACTTGATCGGCAGCCCAAACATTTTTGTTCGCAGTTGAGAACGCGATGAACAAGTCGCCCGATCCGTTCCCGGAAATCGTCCCGGTGCGGGCGAGCCCAATCGAAACACGCCGCGCAAGTCGCTTCAACTGATTCGGAAGCAGCGGCGCGTCGGTCGCGACGACGGCGATGCATGACCCAGTGTCTTCCTTATAAACTGAGCCGGGAATTTCTTTCCCGATCGGCACTCCGGCAATGGTTAAGAGCGCACGTCGTCCAAAGTTCGCCTGAACAAAAACGCCCACAGTGTAAGTACGAGCCGCACTGGCACCATTGCCTGAGGTTTGGCCGGAACTGGCTTTAGGCTCCTTAATCTCGATCTTGCGTGAGGCGGTTCCGTTGCCGCCTTTGAATTCGTAGCAAATCATCCCGGTGCCGCCGCCGACACTCCCCTCCTCGATCGCGCCGCCGTGCGCTGAATCAAGCGCGTGAAAAACGTCTTCCGGTTTTACATGAAAACCGTTCGTGTCGTTGAGCCAGCCGTCCCATGTTTCGGCCACGAGCGGCAAGCTCCACCAATATCCGCTGGCGTCGGCCGCGCCGTGCTTGATTCGCCACGCAATCACGGCATCGCGTGCGACGCCGACGCTGTGGGTGTTGGTAATCACAACCGGTCCTTCGAGGAAACCGCTTTCTTCGACCCAATGTGTGCCGGTCATCTCGCCGTTGCCGTTCAAACTGAATACAGCCGCGTAAACCGGATCGTTCAATGAATCGTGACCGCGCGGAATAATCGCAGTCACTCCGGTGCGCACCGGTCCTTTGCCAACAACGAGTTTTCCGTCACCGCGGATGATAGTTGTGTAACCCACTTCGACACCCGCGACGTCCGTGATCGCATTCAACGGACCGGGCGTTCCCTCAAACGGAACACCGATATCGCGCGCACGAACGATTTTTTGCGCCAATGCCGATCTTCCCGGCGGAGACTGCTGCGGCTCGCGCGCCTCAACGTCAAGCAAGAGCAGGAGCAAGAGTAAGAAGGGAAATCGAAGCTTCATTTCTTGGTCCACTTCTCTTCGGCGAAGGTTTTCCATTCGCCTTTCTCCGTCTGACGAATCAGCGACGTCCAGGTTTTCGTTTGCGGATCGAACGAAAACTTGTTGGTCAGCTCGCCGTCTTTCGGAACAAAGCGAAATTCGATTGCTCGCAAATCGTTGTCGATCTTTCCGTAGCCAAGCGCCGAGTAGCGCGCGCCGAAAACATCCATCCAATGGCAAACGTAGTTCTTGGCGGCGGCGGCGAACCCGATGAAGACAAAGGCTTCATACTCCGGCTTTGGATCGGCGTAGCCGTAATGAAATTCAATGAATTGGTGGTTCAGCACCCATTCACAACGAACGCTCGTTTGCTGAACCTGACCCTTGCCCATTTTTCTTTCTACGCTCCAGTTGCCAACGAAATTATCCAGAAACGGATCTTGAAGCGATGGCGACGGCTGGGCCTGGACAACAACGAGAACGAGGAAAAAGAGGAAGCAAGATGTCGATCTTTTCATTAATGGTAATTTTTCATTCGCGGCCAAAATTGGTGCAGGTCGCCGGTTAATCCACGGCACAGAAAAATATCGAAATGCTCGTCGCGCCGCGAGTACGGATGTTCGGCCCGGCCGGCCGCTTCGACGCGTTGGAAATGTTCGCGGTCGCCGGATCCATCGCTGCCGAGAACGATGACGATGCTGCCATCATAATCGCGCGGCCCCCAAAGCCAGTAGCTTTGATGATTGCAAATCGATTTCGGCAAACCGAGTCGCCGTCCGAAGAAATCGATCGCGCCGGCTTGACCGTAACTGTTCGCGAAAATCGCCGCCCGCGTCTGTTCTTCCGGCGAAAGCGATTTGTAAACCCGCGCCGTTTCTTGCGCCATCTCTTCCCAACCGAATTCGTCGGCAAAATATTGCGGGAGCGGCCCGGTACGTTGGTTTTCCGCCTTCGGTGGTTCAAAGCCCAGCTTCTTTTGATAAGCGATCGCGCCTTCCGGCGGAAGAATCGGAGACACCGTCGGCGCAATAATCATTGCCGATGCGACGATTAAAACCACGTAGGTGGCGCGAACCCATTTCCAACGCGCGGCCGTAATGTTTTCGAGACCAATCGCGCCCGCCGCAAAAAGAACCGGATAAATCGACGCGAGGTAATAATTTTTACCGCGCAGCGCGATGAACGTCGCCAGCAGTACGATGTAAACGATACCGAGAACGCGGAACCGCCGGCCTTCGCGTCCGAGAAAGAGCCAGACTAAGCCGCCGAGCCAAAGCGGGAACAAAATTGGGTTCATGATCTGGACTTGGTCGACAAAAAACGCGATTGGGCCACGCACCACGTCGCGATGTGTTTGCCGGATGTTGTGCATCAATTCGAGAAACGGAAAGTCGTGGCGGATCAGCCAAATCAGATTCGGCAAGAAAATCAGGAACGCGATCGCGGCGCCGATCCAAAATTGCTTTGTGATCAAAAATCGGCGCTCGGGCGTTAAAACGAGCCCGACCACGAGGGCGACGACGAAAAACGCGATGCCGTATTTGGTTTGCATGCCAAGGCCGGTGAGAACGCCGAACCAGATCCAGTAACGCGGCTCGTTGCGATTGATCGCGCGGACGATGCACCAAACGCAACCGATCCAGACGAGCGGCTCGAACGCGTTCATCGTGAGCCAGTGATGCATGACGAGGTAAATCGGCACGCAAATGACCGCGAGGGCGGCGAGAACCTGCGCAAACGCTTCGCCGCCCATTTCCCGAGCTAATTTACCGGCAAGCCAAACCGTGGCGGCACCCGCGAGCGCTGGGAAAAAACGCAAACCAACGAGCCAATCACCAAAAAGATGTCGCGCGACCCAGGCGACGAGCGCAATCAACGGTGGTTGATCGACATATCCCCAATCGAGATGCTCGCCGCAGGCCAGGTAATAGAGTTCGTCGCGAAAAATTCCGTAACGGTTCGCCGTGAGGAGATGGAAAATCAATTTTGCGGCGGCCAAGACCAGAACGAGCGCTTCGCCTGAGAAAAATCGCGATGTCGATCCTGCGTTCACGAAATTTCGGATGCTTTTCTATTTTCGTCCGCGAAGCAACGCATTTAGACTGATTTTGTGAGCTACGAGGTTTTCGCCAGAAAATATCGGCCGCAGACGTTTGACGATCTGGTGGGACAAGCCCACGTCTCACGCACGCTCAAGAATGCCGTCGCGCAGAACCGGCTGGCGCACGCTTATCTGTTCGTCGGGCCGCGCGGCATCGGCAAAACGTCGACCGCGCGCATTTTGGCAAAGGCGCTCAACTGCGTGAAGGGACCAACCGTCAATCCTGACGGCACGTGCGACAACTGCCGCGAGATCGCAGCCGGCAACAGCCTCGATGTTCTCGAGATCGACGGCGCAAGCAACAATGGCGTCGAGCAAGTGCGCGAGCTGCGCGAAAACGTGCGCTACGCGCCATCCAAATCGCGCTACAAAATTTATATCATCGACGAAGTGCACATGCTGACCGCGGCCGCGTTCAACGCGCTTTTGAAAACGCTGGAGGAGCCGCCCCCGCATGTGAAATTCATTTTTGCGACGACCGAACCGCAAAAAGTTCTGCCGACGATCGTGAGCCGCTGCCAGCGCTTCGATCTCCATCGGATCCCGGCAAAATTGATTGCCGATCATCTCCAATTCATCGCCGGAAAAGAAAAAATCACGCTCGAGCCGGCGGCCGCGCACGCAATCGCGCGCGGGGCGGAAGGCGGATTGCGGGATGCCGAATCAATGCTCGACCAGCTGGTTGCGTTTTGCGGTGAAAAGATTGCCGAGAACGACGTGCTCAACGTCTTCGGATTCACCAGCGAGCAAACCGTGGTCGATCTAATGGGTAAAATCCTGCGCAGCGAGACCGCACCCGCGCTCGATGTTCTTTATCAGCAGTGCGAAGCCGGCAAAGACATGATGCGGCTGATGTCGGATCTGATCAGCTATCTGCGCGATCTGCTCGTGTTTAAGGCCAAGCCGGATGCGCTCCAGGAAGATGTCGATCCTGAAACGCAGAAAGCGCTCGCAGCCCAGGCCGAATTGATCGAGAACGATCGGCTCCTCGATTTGATCGACCAATTCGCCCAAGCGGAGGGCCGAATGAAATGGGCGCCGAACAAGAAACTGCATTTCGAAGTGGCAATCATCAAAGCGATCCAAAGTTTGAACCAGGCCACGCTTGATGAAGTGATCGAAAGACTGGGCGAGCTGCGCGACGGAAAAACGTCTACGGAAAAAAAAACGTTAGCCGCCGCGCCTGAGAGCAGCGCGAAGCCGTCTTCTGTAGCGGCAGCTCCGAGCCGGACTGGCATTGCCTCGGCTGCATCCCCTGCTGACAACGGCGAACAAAGAGCGCCGCGAGTCGCTGAATCAGCGGATGGTAACAACGACGTCGAAAAAATCTGGGAGCGCGCCTTTGCAAGAATTCCAACTCAGAAGGCGTTCGTGCGGAACTCAGCCGCAGTCGCGCATGTCCTACCGAGCGCAGGCCGTCATTTCGTCCTCGGATTTTCGCCTGATCAAAAATCGCCAATGGATATTTTGAGCACGGCGACCAACCGCAAACTCATCGAAACGCTGTTGCGCGAAGTCAGCGGCAAAGATTGGACGCTGAAAATAACTGTCCGGGAAAATCTCTTACCAAAAGTGCAACCGGCGGGCGAAAATGCATCCGAGAATTACGCAGACGATCCGCTGATTCGCGAGGCGCTGCAGATGTTTAAAGGCCAGATCAGATCCTGAATTCACGACGATGAATCTCAACAAATTGATGAAACAGGCGCAGCAGATGCAGGCGCAAATGGCGAAGGCCCAGGCTGAGCTTGAAGAAAAAACCGTCGAAGTAACCGCAGCGGGCGGAAAAATAAAAGTGACTGCCAACGGCGCCGGCGAAATTCTCTCAATCAAGATCGATCAGGCAATTATCGATCCAAGCGATGCCGAATTTCTGGAAGAAGCTGTTTTGAGCGGCGTGCAACAGGCGATTGAGCAAGGCAAAGCGCTGGCTCAATCGGAAATGAAAAAGATCACCGGCGGTTTGGGAATGCCTGGACTGTAGTCGAGATCAAAAACCAGATCGCGCCGGCACAAAAGAGCAGATAGGCAGCGTTGCGAAGCGCGACGATGAGAAAAGGCCAATAAGGACGGCCGGTAAAGTCCCAGTTACCGATCAACCAGGGGTTGCCACACAGATACCAATACAAAAAATAAATGTATCCGCCGGCGAGAATAATCGCAGGAATGAAGAACCAGCGTGGGAAAAAGAACCAAAACGGCAGCGACCAGGCAAAATATTGGAAAGAAAAACCGTCGCTCAATGCGAGCACGATGATGTAAATGCCGGCAATCGTGGCAGAGAGCTCCGCCACACTTCGCCTGGAACGACGCAGCCATATGATCACAAGCGCAAGCGCCACGGCGATTAGCCAACCGTTTGCTAAAAGAAACACAACCGGCGGACGCAGCTGCTCGGGCCAGTTTTGCGGAGCAACGATGATCGAAAATAAAAGCACGCGCGGTCCCCCTGCTGGCACGCCAGCGGTCGTGTGCAAGATTTGGGCGCGATAGCCGAAAACGTTTTTCCAAACGATGGCCGGATCTTGAATTAATGCTGGAACGTAGGTTGCGAGTGCCACAACTCCGGCAATCAACAAAAATTGAACGCGCCTCCGCCAGTCAGGAATGAAAAGGACAAGCGCCGGAATCGCCAACACCGTTGGAAGTTTGATCCATAAACTCACTCCGAGCGCTACCGCCGCCGCGAGCAATTTGTCCATCGACAAAAGCCAGACGCAAAGCACCAAAAAGAAAGCGACCGCTGAATCGGTGTTGCCATGGTAGGCCGAGAAAATGATCGACAACGGATTCAACCAGTAAGCTGCGGCGGCGACAAAGCGCCATCGGCACCCTCCTAACAACAGCAGAAGTAAGAAAGTTGTGCCGGCGTCGAGGAGCGCGAATGGTGCGCGCAAAAAAATGCGAAATGGAATTCCGGTCGCGTCCGCTGCGCGCAAAAAGAGCGACTCGACTTTGCTGATGAACGGCGGGTGATTCGCCCAAGGGTCGCCGTGGTAATAACCGATCAGTCCATGATCGCGCACATCACGGGCGTGGCGCTCCCAAATCGCGACGTCTTGCGTTCCCTCCGTGAGAACGACCAGATAAAAACGCAGCGCGGCTCCGAGCGTGATAACGACCCAAAACCAAATACCGGGAAGCGAATACCAGCGGGTGGGAACGTCTGTCATTCCGAGATTAAGCGCTTGTGTTTGTCGTAAACACAAACTTCGCGCACTCCCAAAATCGACATCTTCCCGGCCAGCCGGTCGAAATTTTCGGCGAGCTGCACATGTGAATGCGCGTCGGACGCAGTTGTAAACACAATTCCTTTTTTGATCGCGAGCTCGATGATGCGATCGCTCGGATAAAGTTCGTCCACCGGCTTGCGCCAGCCGGCGGTTGAAAGTTCGATGGCGAGATTGCGCGATCGAATGAAATCGAGAGTCTCGTTGATGATCGATCGAACGTCGCCGCAAGGCCGGTGACCGTGGATCTTAATCAGATCAAGATGCGATAGGCAATCGACCAGACCGGTCGCGGCGATGTCACGCACCCGATGAAAGTAGTCCTCATAAATCTCGTCGATGCTGCGCCCGACAAACTGTCCCGCGCCGTCAGGCACGCTGTCGAACATTTGCGTCGGGTCATCGAGGTAGTGGACTGAGCCGAGAACGAAATCGAGTTTGTCCCAATTCTTTTCGACCCATCTCCGTCCAGCTGCTGATGTTTGCGGATCGTTATCGAGCTCGATGCCGGCGCGAATTTTCAGATCAGGATTCACCGCGCGCAATTTGTCGATTTCATCGAAATCGATCCCGGCATGGAAACGATCGTGATCGGTAAACGCAATATCGTTCAAACCGCGGGCGCGCGCGCTGTCGACCCACGGCTGCAAGAGTTCTCGCGAATACGGTTGAACGCGATGTCCTTGCGGATGGGTATGGTAATCGCTGAAACGTTTCATGGTGGATCGGCCCCGAACGCTTTCGGGGGCGATGCTAAAGCTACTCGGCTTCGCCGACATTTATAACATCGAGCTCGCCACGGGACGAGTCCGTCCGTCGGCGGACAAGGGACTGCTCGATCCACCTTTTCCGCCTACGGTTCGGTCAGAAATTTCTGCCGGACGTGAAGCTCGGGATATTTCGGAAAAAAAACGTCGGCGGTAAAGACTCGACCCGGTGTCAGATCGCGGGTGGCGATGTTTTCCTTGTATTCGACGTGCTCCCCCGGATTGATGAGAATGGTCCCAGGCTTGTCTTTAATGGCGTGGTTCTCAGACCACTTGGTCAGGACGGCGTCGGCGGCATTGAGCAATTGAATCTCGATTCGTTGATCGGTCGGGAAATCGAGCGGGATCATGTGGTTGCCCATGTTGGTCACGGTCACTTTGACTTCCATTTGTCGAACCTCCGAGAGCCGCAGCGGCTGGGGTGAGACCTGGAGGTCGAGAATCAATCCGCGCAGTTTGCGATCGTTGTATTTTGGCAGCACTTCGGACGAGGAAAACGGATGCAAGATGCGACCGAAAAGGCCTCGCTTCTTCAGAGTTGTCGTTGTAATCGGTGTCGGCGTCGGAACCGGGGTCGTCGCTACCGGCGGTTTTGTTTCTGGCGCGGCCGAAGGCTGCGGCCCGGTTTCCTGCGCCGGCAGACCAGCGGTCAAGGCGAGCAGGATCGAAAAAATGATGGCGAGACGAATCATCGACGGGTTAGACACGAAAAGGTAGCGTTATCAATCGATCATGAAATCCATTTTCGCGAGTCTGATTCTGGCACTTTTCGCCGTTTCCGTCGCGGGTAAAGATCGACATTGTATATTTCGCGTCCACGCGGAAGCGAACCCAAACGATACGGCCGTCTTCTCCAGCTCGGTTCGCGCATTGTTTTCCGGAAAACAGGTCGCGATCGAGCGCATGCCGCGCTTGTCCGAACGCGACGTGGTCGCCTTTTATCCATACTCGGCTGGCGATGGAAATTACGGCGCGCTTTTTGAACTGGATGAACACGGCCGTCTCGCGCTCGACGCGCTCAGCATCGAGCGGCGTGGCGGTTTGCTTTTTGTCCTGATCAATGGCCGGTCGATCACGGAATTGCAGATCGACCGCCGCGTTTCCGACGGCCGGATTTATATCGCATCCGGACTGACCAAAGCCGACATCGAGTTGATGAAAAAGGACTGGCGACTGATCGGACAAAAACGAAAACGCTAATTCGGATGCGTTCATTATTAGTCATCCTGATCGCGGTCTGCTCGTTTCAAGTGATGGCCGTGGCCCAAACAGAAACGGCGACTGTCGATCTGGCATTGCCGACCGACAATGACGCGATTTTTCACGGTGGCGGGCCGGACTTCTATCAATACGTCGAGCGCGATTACGGCGGTGAAAAATCGACGCCGTGGGAAGGCGGCCAATACGGTTTCGTGCGCGATCCGGAGCAGACGCGCGCCGGCGTTGTTTACACCCGCTTTCACGAAGGCATCGACATTCGTTGTCTGCATCGCGATGAGCGCGGCGAGCCGTTGGACGAAGTGCGCGCGATCGCCGAGGGCAAAGTGGTCTACACGAATTCGGTTCCCGGTTATTCGAACTACGGGAATTACATCGTGATCGAACATCGCTGGGGCGGCTCGCCTTATTTCAGTCTCTACGGGCATCTCAGTAAAATCGACGTTCGAACCGGAGACGCGGTGCACCGCGGGCAGCAGATCGCGGTAATGGGTTACACCGGAGCGGGAATCAATCGCGAGCGGGCGCATTTGCACTTGGAGTTGAACCTGATGCTCAACCACAAATTTCAGGAATGGTACAATTCGTTCCTCCACGAAAACGATCCGAACCACCACGGCATTTACAACGGGATCAATCTGGTCGGGCTCAACATCGCGCAGCTCTACTTGAAGTTGCGCGAAAATCCATCGCTCACGATTCCGCGATTTCTCGGCGAAGAAGAAATTTTCTATAAAGTAGCGCTGCCGAAATCGCGCCACTTCGAACTTCCAAACCTTTACCCCTGGATGGTAAGCGAAACCGCGGAGGCGCGATCATGGACCGTTAGCTTTGCCCGGAGCGGGTTGCCGCTCAAAATCGAGCCGAGCGAGCTGAAGGTGAAAGAGCCGGAGATTGTTTATGTGAAACCAAGCTCGCTTAATGCGTCTTACCTAACGGATGGCATCGCTACCGGGCCGACGACTCATGCGCATCTCACCGAACATGGAAAACAGTTGATGCAGCTGCTGATTTTTCCTGATTGAAAGGTCGCCAACCAGGTAGGGCGGTTCACCGAACCGCCCGCAAACGCCAATCCGGCTCGGATCGATTGGGGTCAATCGCCCCTACCTCTTTTCCGCCAGATTCACAATCAACACGAAGTCGGCGCACGTTGCGCGACCGCGACGCCATGCGGAATTGCGCCGGCGACAAACCCGAGACATTCCACGGCACCGCTCGGTTTGCCCGGGAGGGCAATCACGAGTGAATCATCAACCACCGCGGCAAGATTGCGCGAGAGAATCGCGTTCGGCGTGATCTTCATTGATTCGGCGCGCATCACTTCGCCAAAACCCGGCAGTTCCACCCGCATGATTGCGCGAATCGCTTCCGGCGTAACATCGCGCGGTCCAATCCCGGTGCCGCCAGTCGTCAGAATCAACCCGCAGCCCTGTTTCGAAAACGAGCGGACCGTTTCCTGGATTTTCGTGGCATCATCGGGGATGACGGCCTCACACAGCAGTTGCCACTCATTCTTCTGCGCGACTTCCTTGAGCGCGGGTCCGCCAAGATCTTTGTAATCGCCAGCGCTAGCCCGATCCGAAATGGTGATAATCCCGACAACGATCTGCATTAAACTTTCGTTTTTTTAATTAATCGGACGTCTGCGATCTGCATCTTCTTATCGACGGCTTTGCACATATCGTAAATGGTGAGCAATGCGATGGAGACGCCGGTGAGCGCTTCCATCTCGACGCCGGTCTGGGCAATCGTCCTCGCGGTGCACGTGACCTCGGCGCCGTCGCGCGCCCCCACGATGTCGATCTTCACATCGCCCAACGGCAGCGTGTGACAAAGCGGAATGAGATTCGCGGTCTGTTTCGCCGCTTGAATTCCCGCGACGCGCGCAGTCGCGAAAACGTTTCCTTTTGCGATCCGATCTTTTGAGATCAGATTGAGCGTCTTGCGCTGGAGCTTGATCTTTCCTTTCGCGATGGCGGTCCGAGTGCTCATCGGTTTCGCTGAGACGTCAACCATTTGGGCGCGGCCGTCGGAGCCGATGTGAGACAGTCGATCCATCGCTCAGCCGCCGATGGCGATCATTTTGCGGTCCGGCTGATAATTATTCCGGAAATCGTGCTGCTCCGGCTTGCGGTCGACCACATCGATGAAAAACCGGCGCAACTCGTCATCGCTTGCGCCCGCGCGCAGCGGTTTCATGATATCGAACTCGAGATAACTGCCGAGGCACGGCCGCAGCTTGCCGTCGCACGTAAGACGAAGCTTGTTGCAACTTTCGCAGAAGTGAAGGTTCGTCATCGCCCCGATGAATCCGATCCGTTGTTCGCCACCGGGGATTTGGTAGTAGGTGGCCGGGCCATTTGTTCGGAATGACGTCTCGGGAATCAAATTGCCAAAGCGTTTTTCGATCGTCCGCTTTGCTTCGGCGATCGGAAGAAAATTTTCGTCGCTCAACACTTCGGTGGTGCTGACTGGCATCATCTCGATAAAACGAAGGATCAGATTGCGGGCAGCCGCGAATTCAATCAGCGGAACCAATTGGTCGTCGTTACGACCGCGCATCAGAACCGTGTTCAGTTTGATTTGGTCGAATCCGGCCGCCATGGCCGCGTCAATTCCTTCCAAAACCTGCGGGTGGAAATCACGGCCGGTAATCTGTGCGTAAAGATCTCGATCTAAGGTGTCGAGCGAGACGTTGATCGAATGTGCGCCTGCGCTGCGCAGTGCTGTCGCCATTGTTTGTTCCGGCGCAATTTCACGCGCGAGCAAGGTCCCATTCGTTGAAATCCCAAGACTGGCGATTGCAGAGATTTTTGAAATCTCTCGAACGAAATCGACGACATTGCGGCGAGTGAGCGGTTCGCCGCCGGTGACGCGCACTTTTGTTACGCCCAACTCGGAAGCGATTCGGATAAGACGCAAAGTTTCTTCGTAACTGAGAACCTCCTCACGCGGGAGCCATTCCTGGAGCTCGCGCGGCATGCAATAGTTGCACCGTTCGTTACAACGATCGGTGATCGAAACGCGCAGGTAGGAGATGCGATGGCCGTAACGATCTTCCATGTGCGAAGCAACGTTACGGTTTTCCCGGGGTTGAATCAAGGAGCTGGGATAATTGACTGACCATGTCGTGGCTGTATCATTTTTTATGAAAACAATCTCGAAGACTTTGTTGTTAGGTTTGGCCACCGTCGGGCTATGCCTAACAAGTTGCGAGACGCTGGAGAACCGGATTTCCGAGCACCCCGATATTTTCAATTCTCTTTCGCCACGCGACCAGGCGCTGGTGCGACAAGGGCAGATTCGCTCCGGGATGTCGACGAATGCGGTCTGGCTGGCCTGGGGTTCGCCCGACCAAAAAACCGTCGGCGAAATGCGCGGCCGTTCTACCGAAACCTGGATTTACGTGGAAAATCGATACGCGCCGTATGGCTCTGCTTACTATCCGTACTACGGTTACGGTCCGGGATTTTATGGCGGTTTTGGCGGCGGCTTCGGGTTCGCCCGAACGCATCACCACGGTCGCTCATTCATTTTCTTCGGCGATCCGTTCTACGACCCCTTTTACTACTCCTACATTCCGCCGACGATTTCGGTGCCGTACCGAACCGTCACGTTTTCGAGCGGACGCGTGATGTCGTTCCAGTATTTGATGCCTCCGTACCGGTAATCGAAAATTCTAATCGCGCCGGGGCGCGCGACGAGCCAGGTTAGTGCGACCATGGCTTATCGCTCATTTGGGCATTTTCTCGAAACGCTCGAGCAAGGGGGCGAGCTGACGCGCGTCGCCGATCCGGTCGACACCAACCTTCTCATTACCGAATGGGCCGACCGCGAGATGAAATCACCCGGCGGCGGAAAGGCCTTGCTGTTCGAGCAGCCTGTCGTTGATGGCAGGGTTTCGAAATTTCCGGTAGCGATCAACACGATGGGGTCGCGCAAGCGGATCGCGATGGCGCTTGGCCGCGAGAGTATTGACGAGATCGCACAGGAGATTCAGCTGATTCTCAAAGCAAAACCGCCGACCGATCTGCGCGAAGGCTGGAGTTTGCTCAAACAGGGCATCCATCTTCTGCACGCGCGACCGAAGAGTGTGCGTGAAGCCGCATGCCAGGAAGTCGTCCACAACATCGACTCCCGTGCCGGACCGGCGGATGATTTTTCGCTGCGCGACCTGCCGATTTTGAAATGCTGGCCAAACGATGGCGGGCGTTTCATCACCCTGCCGAATGTGCACACGCGCGATCCCGAAACCGGCGCGCGCAACGTCGGCGTGTATCGGATGCAAATTTTTGATGAACGAACGACCGCGATGCATTGGCAGGTCCACAAAGTGGGAGCCCGTCACGGCAAGCGTTATTACGAACGCGACGAACGGATGCCGGTCGCGGTCACCCTCGGCGGCGATCCCGCGCTTTCGTTTGCCGCCACTGCACCGTTGCCGGATGGCTTGGATGAAATTTTGTTCGCCGGATTTTTGCGGCGCAAATCAATCGAAATGGTGAAATGCAAGACGATCGATCTCGAGGTCCCGGCCGATGTCGATTTTGTTTTAGAAGGCTACGTCCAACCAGGTGAGATGCGCCCGGAAGGACCATTCGGCGACCACACCGGCTATTACACCGCGGTCGAGGACTATCCGGTTTTTCATTTGACCACAGTCACGCATCGGCGGGACGCCGTTTACCCAACGACGATCGTCGGGATTCCGCCGATGGAGGATTTTTACATCGGCGACGCGGTGGTGCGAATTTTTCTGCCGGTGTTCAAAATGAATTTCCCCGAACTGGTGGATATGACGCTTCCGGCGGAAGGCGTTTTTCACAATCTCGTCTTCGTCAGCATTCGGAAACAGTATCCCTATCAGGCGTTCAAGGTGATGCACGGACTCTGGGGCATGGGCCAGATGATGTTTAGCAAATACATCGTGGTCGTGGACGAAGACTGCGACGTCCACAACACCAGTGACGTGTTGTTCCGCCTCTGCGCCAACACCGATCCTGCGCGCGACACAACCGTCATTAAAAACCCGAGCGATTCACTCGATCACGCGCCGACCGAGCAAAATATCGGTTCGCACATGGGGTTTGACGCAACCCGCAAGTTGCCAGGTGAAAAGTATCACCGGCAGTGGCCGGAGCTGCTTAGGATGACAGACGAAGCGAAGGCGCTGGTCGATGCGCTGCAAAAGAAAACGCGCTGATTCCGCGCCCGCGGGATCAACGCGTCTCTGAAGTAATCAATTCCTAAATTACGGTCTGCGGAATAACTGGCCGGTATCGACATCGCGCGTCAATCCACCCGGCGGAACCCCGCGCAAATCATAAACGCGTCCGGTGTAAGGACTGCGATACATTCCCGGTCCACCGGCACGGGTCGCGAACGGATAACCTCCCGACGGTGGCGGACCGTATTCGCGAGCCCGATCTTCCTGGATCGCGTGGCCAATCAAGGCGCCTGTCGCGGCTCCAGCAGCTGCGCCGATTAGAGCGCCGCGCGGACCACCGCTGGCGAGACCGCCGATGAGAGCACCGGCACCGGCGCCGGCCGCAGCTCCCTGGCCGGTTGGCGTATCGCACGAGTTCAGACCGAATACGGCGAGGAAA
>Ga0193729_1000293_pt1 | contig 25540 bp, 21 predicted proteins | sample U1c2metaG_FD_143036 | JGI IMG/M metagenome (GOLD analysis project Ga0193729, IMG submission 143036) | Soil microbial communities from a riparian zone of the East river system, Colorado, United States - U1c2 | ecosystem: Environmental > Terrestrial > Soil > Riparian zone | place: USA: East River...
TTCGAAAAATGCTTGAGATAGGCCTTTAGGTTGGACTTCGCCACGCGACTCGCCCACACCCGCGCAATCATTGTAAGCGCCCGCCCGAAGGGGATGCGGTTTCCGGGGTCTGTCCGATGACGACAGTCCAGGGACGCACGGTCCATTTTTTGACCAAGCCGTTGACGACGTAAGGGTCGCGGCGCGCGAAATCTTCGGCGATGGATTTGTCGGCGCAGTGAAAAATAATCAGGGCAGTGTCGGCGGGTTCGGCGAGGGCGCCGGCAAGAACAATGTCACCGCGGTTGTGAGCTTCGCCGGCCAAGCGCAGGTGCTCGGCACGAAACGGCGCACGGCGGGCGACAAAATCGTCTGTTACGTCGTAGAGCAAGGCAAAATATGGCATCGGACTCGTGGAGAAGTTTTTCAGATGGCTGGGTAGTTCGTCAATCGGGTGATTATTTTAACCCGCGAGCGTGATGGTCTAGCCGCCAGCGATGGAAGGGACCAACAAGACGCGGTCGCCATCCTTGATGGAACAGGATTCGCCCCCGAGGAAACGGATGTCTTCGTCATTGAGATATACGTTTAGGAATTGGCGAATCTGGCCCTGGTCGTCGCGGACGTGGCGGCCGAGATCGGGAAATTTAGCGGTCAGCTGATTCAAGGCTTCGGCAATGGTGACGGCGCTACAATCGACTTTAGGCTGGCCGCCGGTAAAGCGCCGGAAGGCCGTTGGGATTTCGATGATTACTGGCATGTTTGTTGCTCTCTTTCCCTCCGAATATTTTTTCCCAAAGCGGAAATTCTAAATAATTAGCTAGGCTTTATTTGCTGCGAGTACGCGGCCGCTGGTAGCGAACTGCGCGTCCATGAGCGCTTCGAAGGCTTCAATTTTCGGCGCGATGGCCTCGCTGAGTGGATATTCGCCAATAATAGCGTCGGTAGTTTTCAGGCCGTTCCCGGTAATGCACACGACGGTGGTTTCTTCAGGGGCGATGCGGCCCTGATCGATCAGCTTTTTCGCCACGCCAGTAGTGACGCCGCCGGCGGTTTCCGCGAAGATGCCTTCGGTCTCAGCGAGAACCTTTATGGCGGCAATAATTTCCGGATCGGAAACATCTTCCGCCCAGCCGCCGGATTCACGCATTAGTTTGATGGCGTAACCACCGTCGGCGGGATTGCCAATGGCTAGAGAGCGCGCGATGGTCTTGGGCTTTTGAGGCTCGAAGCGCGATAGATTGCGTTTCACTCCATCAGAAATCGGGGAGCAGCCCGTGGCCTGTGCCCCGAAGAATCGCACTGGATGAGGTTCGACCCAACCCAGAGTTACCAATTCTCTAAAAGCTTTGGCTATTTTGGTGATCAGCGAGCCGCCCGCCATGGGGACCACGACGTTGTCAGGCAGGCGCCAGCCGAGTTGCTCGGCAATTTCGTAACCGTGAGTCTTGGAGCCTTCGGAATAATAGGGACGAAGATTTACGTTCACGAGGCCCCAGTTGAAACGATCGGCGATCTGGGTGCAGAGGCGATTGACGTGGTCGTAATTTCCGTCGATGCGCACGATACGGGCGCCGTACACGGCGGTGTTTAATACTTTGGCGGGCTCAAGGTCCGCGGGAATGAAGACGCAAGCTTGGAAGCCTTGCTGGGCGGCTTGCGCGGCAACGGCGTTGGCAAGATTGCCGGTGGAGGAACAGCCGACGGTCTCAAATCCAAATCGCTGGGCGGCTGCCAGGGCGGTAGCGACGACGCGGTCCTTGAAGGACAAAGAAGGGAAGCAAACAGCGTCGTTCTTAAAGTAGAGATTTTTAATGCCCCATTCGCGGCCGAGTTTGCGGGAAGCGACCAGCGGAGTTCCGCCAACGGCATTGGGACCGGTATAGTCCTTGGGGAGCGGCAGGAGCTCGGAATAACGCCACATATTGAAATTACGGCTGGAAAGATTTTCACGTCGCGCGGATTTTTTGAGGGAACCGTAATCGTAGACAACTTCGAGGGGGGAGAAACAATCTTCACAGAAGGAACGAGGTTCATTGCCCCAGGACTTTCCACATTCCCGACATCGCAATTCATACAGATCAGACATTGGAGCTACCTTTAAATTGACTCTGAGGCAGTAATTAAGCCTGAGCCAGACGGCCGTTTAAATTTGTGGGACGCGCAGCAGGAGGGTGAAATGAAAAAACCCTCCGTGCCAAAGTGCTTCGGAGGGTCTCAGAAAATCTTCTGGGATGCTCTACCAGCTCTTTAGCAGTTTTTTACGTGGAGCAAGTTGCCCTAAATCGCCACGTGCGCCGCCACTTCCGGCTACTCTTTTTATGCGCCTTACGGCCCGAGATGTCAAGCCGGAAAAATTTGGCGAAGCTCTCGTCAAGAATTGACGGCCGCAAAACCGTCAAAGCGAAGAACGCATAGTGGTGACAATGACAAAGAAAAAGGCGGCCGTTGAAGCGGGCCGCCAAATATGCTGGCACAGATTTCGTCGTGGCGCAGCTGATGACGGCAGTAAACCGGTGAGGTCGATCCACGCGATCCCATGGCCGTCCTTGCGGCGAGATCCTGGCAATCCTGTCGGAATGCCAGACATTTGCGTAAATCTCTCCTTTGACGAATTCGAGCTCGTTGAGGTTGTCGATACTATTGCCGCCATCTTTCACCACTATGTAGTGGGTTTCCTGGAAGGTGTTTGGATCCCGGAAGCGTAGCGTCGCAGAGCCATCGCTGGTAATGAGCTCCGTGGCATTGCGAGTCATGCCCCATCCCTCACCTGCGTAGGTAAATCGTGTGACCGGCTGGAGCGTGAGTCGGTCGTAAACGAAACACATGTGCGATTTCCACGTCCACTCCAGAATGTATGGCCCCCAGTCGACAATGCCTTCGCCGAAGTATTCCGGGGGAAGATCGCGACGCGTGATGACTTTACCTGTTTTGGGATCAAGGGCCATTACCGCCGACCGTTCAATCCGCCCGGTGCCCTCATAAAACATCCCATCCAGATACAAAAAGCCTTCCGTATAGCTCTCCGCGGAGTGCGGATACTTTGCCACCACCCTGTAGCTATCAACAGGGGCGGCGCCTGTTGAGGCGCCACTCAAGAGCAAGACAAGAAGCGCTAAGTACAATGGAATGCGTCGAAGTCGGAAGACGGTGAAGGACATTTCTCTGGAGCCATTGTAAGCGGTAAATACGCGAACTCCCCTTAATCGGCTAAAGCTAATATAAAAGCATTACAACAGAATAGGACCGTGCTGCGTCAAAGGAATAGGTAAACAAACTGCAAGCGGCAAATTGAGCAGGGTGGTCACCCCGTCCTTCCGGACAGTGTTGATTCCAGCGCACAAGTTGAGCGCAGCAACCGGGCCAGATTTGCGGTGTTATACTTTACATGTCAGCGGTCATGTGTGCCTCAACGGTGCACCCGTGTGACACCAATAGGAGCTTCAAGATGGGTGAGCAGGTAAAAGAGATTTATAATTGGGCGCGCCGCAGGAAGATTATGGCGGCCTTTTTTGTGGCTTTGACGTTGCTGGTTGGAATCATGATTGGGTCGGTGGTTTCTGGTCGCGTATCGGCGGTTAAGAACACGGCATTCGCGGGAACCAACGCGACGCCGCTGGCGATGCCAGATCCGATTCCGTCGTCTAATTCTTTCTCTGGGGTTGTGAATCGGGTGGAACCGGCGGTGGTGAACATCGCCACCACTCAGGTTATGGAGCATCGTGCACCTTCGGCGCGGCGGAAGCGCTCGCAGCCGGACGATCAGGATGATCCGATGCAGGACTTCTTTGACAAGTTTTTTGACGGGCAGAAGGAAGGCCCAGCGCAAGCCGAGCGCAGTCTTGGTTCGGGCGTAATCGTGGATAAGCGCGGATATATCGTGACGAACAATCACGTTGTAGATCAGGCCACCAAGGTCCAAGTGCAGCTGAATGGCGAAACCGCCCGCTACACCGCGAAGGTCGTAGGCGTGGACGAGGACACCGATCTTGCCGTTTTGAAGATTGACGCGGGCCGCGATTTGCCGACCGCGAGACTCGGGAATTCAGACGGCGTGCAGGTCGGCGACTGGGTGCTGGCCATCGGCAGCCCGTTTGGCTTGCAAGCTACGGTGACCGCGGGAATCATCAGTGCCAAGGACCGTGGCGGGATTGGTCATCAGTTTCAGCGATTTTTGCAGACCGACGCGGCCATCAATCCGGGCAATTCCGGCGGACCACTAGTGAGCCTGGGTGGCGACGTGATCGGGATTAACACCGCGATCATTACCGGCAGCCGCGGTTACGAAGGCGTAGGGTTCGCGTTGCCTTCGACGACTGCCATCAATGTTTATAATCAGATTATTGCGCAGGGCCGCGTGACACGCGGATCCATCGGTGTGAGCTTCCAGGAAGATCTGGGAACCAATGCAATCACGCTTAAAGCGTTGGGCGCGCCGTACGGCGTGGTCATCGAAGGTGTTGAGCCTGGCAGCCCGGCGGAAAAGGCCGGATTGAAGGGCGGCGACGTAATCACCAGCGTGAACGGCACCCCGGTTAAATCCGGCAACGATCTCGTGAATCCCATTTCACTGGCTCCCATCGGCAGCAAAGTGAAACTGACCTATGTTCGTGATCGCTCGCAAAAAGAAGCTACCGCAACGGTGGAAGATCGTACGCGCGTGTTTCCGAATACAGCCGGACGCATGGGCGACCAGCGCGGTGGCGAAGCTGCACCAGCTGAGTTTGGCTTGCACGTCCAGGAATTGACTCCTGACCGGGCGCACCGCGTGGGCATGGATACGCAGAAGGGCGTGCTGGTTACCGAAGTTGAACCCGCTAGCTTTGCCGAGGACATCGGATTCGCACAACGGGACGTGATTGCCGAAGTGAATAGACAGGCGATAAGTTCCGTGGAAGACTACCGCAACGCGATTGGTAAACTGAAGGCTGGCGACAGCGTGGTGTTCAAGGTGCTGCGCCATCAGGATACCGACCGGGTACTGACGGTGTTTCTGCCGGGTGTGGTACCGGCGGAAGACAAACGATAAGGCGCTCGATTTATTCGAGCTTAGAAAAAATATATGAACCGACTCATACGGCCGACGCACCTGATCCTGCTGTCCCTGCTGCTGATGGGATTGGGTGTGTCGCCGTGTTGGTCATCGGCGCAAACTGCCGCCAAGAAAAAAGCCAAAAGCAGCAGCTCGCACAAGGGTAAATCCGGAAAATCTTCACGGCGTCAGGTAGGGCAGAAAGCCCCTACGCCGCAACGCATTTCTGAAATTCAACAGGCGCTAGCGAAGAACGGTGCCTATACCGCAGCACCCAACGGGAAGTGGGATACTTCCACTGTCGAGGCCATGAAGAAGTTTCAGGGCGCGCACGGCTTGACTCCTTCAGGAAAGCTGGACGCCAAGACCTTGCAGCAACTAGGTCTGGGCTCGCAGACGGCAGGCATCGCGCCTCCCACGCCTGCGGTTAGAATTTCCTCTGCAAATACGCCACCGGGTGGGCTACAGACCGACGCCATAAGCAGCAACTATAAAGCCGGCAGCAAACAATAAGATTTCTCACCGTGATTTTCTCGGAGCAATGTGGTTCCTGCTCAGTGGTGTGTCAGCGAACACCAAATCGACTATCATTGTAGGTATCGCCACGCACAGAATCTGCGCTTGACGTACGCGTTCAGGGAGGAAGTATGGCAACAGCCGCATCGCCTCGCGTTTTCAAAAATTTTATCAACGGTGAATGGGTCGAATCGCGCAGTGGCAAAGCATACGAGAATCGCAACCCAGCTGATACCGATGAGCTCGTAGGGATCTTTGTCGCTTCCGACTCCGAAGATGTGAATTCCGCCGTGGATGCGGCTAGAGAGGCCTATAAAAGCTGGCGGTTAGTGCCGGCTCCCAAACGCGCGGAGATTTTGTATCGCGCCGCGGAATTGCTGCTGCAACACAAAGAAGAATTTTCGAAGGATATGACCCGGGAAATGGGCAAGGTCCTGGCAGAAACGCGCGGCGACGTGCAGGAAGCCATCGACATGACTTACTACATGGCTGGCGAAGGCCGGCGTTTGTTTGGGCAGACTACTCCTTCGGAGCTGCCCAACAAATTTGCGATGAGCGCGCGGCAGTCGATAGGTGTGTGCGGCATGATTACGCCGTGGAATTTTCCGATGGCGATTCCGTCGTGGAAAATGATGCCGGCGCTGGTCAGCGGAAACACTGTGGTGTTGAAACCGGCGGAGGATACGCCGCTGTCGTCGTATCATCTGGTGCAAATTTTGATGGAGGCGGGCCTGCCGAACGGTGTCGTAAATCTTGTAAGCGGTGATGGTCCGAACGCGGGAGCGCCTCTGGCGGGGCACAAGGATGTGCCGGTGGTCAGCTTTACCGGATCTACGGCGGTTGGGCGAATTATCGCGGAAATGTGCGCGCCGGATTTTAAGCACTGCAGCCTGGAAATGGGCGGCAAGAACATCATCATTGTGATGGATGATGCGAATCTTGACCTGGCGGTGGATGGAGCGATCTGGGGAGGATTCGGCACCACCGGGCAGCGTTGCACGGCGGCCAGCCGCGTGGCGGTGCACAAGAGTGTATATCGGGAGTTTGTTTCGCGGTTTGTGGCACGAGCAAAAAGTCTGCGGGTTGGAGATGGGCTGGATGCCACGACCGATATGGGTCCGTGTATTAACGAGCAGCAATTGAAGACGGTGATGGGTTACGTCGAGGTCGGGAAGAGCGAGGGCGCGAAGCTGTTGACGGGCGGCAATCGCCTTACTAGCGGAGCGTACGCCAAGGGCTGGTTCCACGAGCCCACAGTCTTCGGCGATGTCGCTCCGAATATGCGGATCGCACAGGAAGAAATCTTTGGGCCGGTGGTGTCGGTTATTCCCATCGAGAGTTTTGAACAAGCGATTGAAGTTGCGAACGGCGTGCCATATGGCCTCTCCGCTTCCATTTACACGCGAAACGTGAACTTGGCTTTTGCCGCCATGCGCGATCTGTATACCGGCATCGTTTACGTCAACGCTCCTACGATTGGCGCCGAGACGCATTTGCCATTTGGCGGGACGAAACAGACGGGTAATGGACATCGAGAGGCGGCGATTGCGGCGATTGACTTCTTCACTGAGTGGAAAACGATGTACATCGACTACTCGGACAAGCTGCAACGCGCGCAGATCGACAACGCGGAGTGAGGCCGGCGGCTGATCGCTGTAATCGCATTCGCAGCATTTTAGCGCTGCACGCGTTGACCGTACTTGACACGATTCCTAAAATATATGAGTGGGCCATTTTACCGGGCTTGCGTGTAGAGTGCTGATATGAGGGATGCTGCACTTCAGGAACGCCGGAATCGCCAGATATTGGCGGATATCGTGCGCACGTACATTGAGACGGGCGAACCGGTGTCTTCGCGTGCGGTTTCCCAGCGGTTTCAGGAAACGCTCAGCAGCGCCACGATTCGTAACGTGATGGCCGATCTGGAAGATGGTGGGCTTCTATTTCAGCCGCACACTTCAGCAGGCCGCGTGCCTACGGCGGCGGCGTATCGTTTTTTTGCGCAGGAGATCGCTTCGCGTGCGACATTGAGCATCGAGGATCGTGATTGGATCAAGAACGAGTTCAATGCCGCCTCCAGTTCTGCGGATATGACCGAACGAGCCGGGCACGTACTGGCGGAGGTTTCCAGCGGCTTAGGCATCATCGTGTCTCCGCCCTTGGGGAAAACCGTTCTGGAGCACGCCAGAATGTGGCTGTTACCGGACGGGCGCGTAGTGGTGGTCTTGATTTCGCACGGCGGCGTGACGCGGGACAAGATTTTGCGGCCGTACCGGCTGTTCTCACAGCCGGAGCTCGACAGTATTGCGGAGTTTCTGAACCAGCACTACGCCGGCTGGACGCTGGAAGCGATTCGCGGGGACCTACTGCAAAAGCTGGCTACCGAGCGCGAACGCTATGAAGGAATTGTGCAGAGCGCGTTGACACTGTGCGATCCGGCGGTTCTGGGCGCTGATCTCGCCGCACAGGTGCATGTAGAAGGCACGGCGCAGATGATTGGCGCGACGGAGTTTGCGGACCAAGCGCAACTGCGGGATTTGCTGTCCGCGATTGAGGAGAAGCACCGGCTGGTGACGGTTTTAAACGCGTGTATCGATACGCCTGAACCTGTTTTCGTGAAAATAGGCGTCAAAGAGATAGCGACGGCTGGCGAACACCTGGCGCTGATCAGCGCCCCGTACATGAGTAATGATCTGGTGCAAGGATCGCTGGGAGTGCTGGGGCCGACGCGCATGCCGTATGAGCGCGCGATGACCGCGGTCGCTTACGTCGCGCAATTATTCAGCGAAGCACTGAGCAAAATTTGAAAGACTTCTGGCAAAAGAAAGGCTGGAAAGTCATGGGAAACGATTCCAAGAAGAATGCGGAAAATAATGCGGAAAATGGTGGGGCGAACATGATTGCGGATTCGTCTTCGGACGCTAATCAGCCGGACGTGGAGTACCCGACTGCCGATGCGGAAGTCGGCAAACTTGCTAAAGATCTCGAAGATCTGCGGCAGACGCTGTTGCGCAGGCAAGCCGATTTCGATAATTACCGCAAGCGGGTGGAGAAGGAACGCTCCGAGGATTCCCGCCGCTCTACTGCCCGTGTGATCGAGGCCTTGATTCCGGTGGTGGACAGTTTCGATCAGGCCTTGGCTTCGCATCGCGAACCGGAATACGCGAATTATCGCAAGGGCTTCGAGCTCATTCACAAACAGCTGCTGGACAACATCGCGAAGCTTGGTGCCGAGCGTATCGAACCGGTGGGCATGACCTTTGATCCGCATTTGCATCAGGCCATGGATCGCACGGAAACCACGGATAAGGACGAGGGCACGATTTTGCAGGTTTTTCAGCCGGGTTACCTTTTTCATGGGCGCGTCTTGCGTCCCGCCATGGTGCGCGTAGCGGTTCACCCCACCGCCGCATCTAAGACTGCAAACTAAAACTATTCGGGAGTCGACATTCGATATGGCCAGGTCCACGCAAAAAGATTTCTACGATGTGCTGAACGTCAAACGTGAGGCCTCGATTGAGGAGATCAAGGCGTCTTATCGCCAGAACGCGTTGAAGTGGCACCCGGATCGCAATCCGGTGAATAAAGAAGAAGCAGAAATAAAATTTCGCGAATGCACGGAAGCGTATAGCGTGCTGAGTGATCCTCAGAAGCGACAAATCTATGATACCTACGGGCATGAAGGACTTCGCGGTTCGAACGTAGGCACGGACTTCAACAGTTCCGTCTTTCAGGACTTCCACGATATTTTTGGGGATTTTTTTGGATTTGAGGATTTGTTTTCTGGCGGGCGCCGTGGGCGCGGCCGCAACCAGCGTGGTGCGGATTTGCGTTATGACATGACGCTGACTTTTGAAGAAGCGGCGGCAGGTGTTACGACCAAGGTCAAATTACCCAAGCAGGAATTTTGTTCGGCATGTAACGGAACAGGCGCGAAAAAGGGCACAGGCTCAACGGCTTGTCAGACCTGCGGCGGGCGCGGGCAGATGGCCTACCAGCAGGGATTTTTTACCATTACGCGCACTTGCCCGGCGTGCCAGGGCGCGGGACAAATTATTCGCGAGCGCTGCCTGGAGTGCCGCGGAAATGGACGCGTGGAGCGCGAGAAAATTATCGAGCTACGAATTCCTCCCGGAGTGGATACGGGGACGCGGCTCAGAGTTACGGGTGAAGGTGAGCAAGGGCCCAACGGTGGACCTGCAGGCGATTTGTACGTTGTGCTGGACGTCAAAGAGCATCAGTTTTTTGAACGGCGTGGCGCGGATCTGTATTGCACAATTCCGTTGAGCGTGGCGCAGGCCGCGCTGGGCACGGAGCTGCAGGTTCCTGGTCTAGGCGGCGAAGAAAAATTAAAAATTCCCGAAGGTACGCAGAGTGATGCGGTTTTTCGCGTCAAGGGTAAAGGCTTGCCTGACCCGCGTGGCGGTGGCAAAGGCGATTTGTATTATCACGTGCGAGTGCTCACGCCAACCAAATTGACGCGCGAGCAGCGCAAATTGATGGAGCAGCTGGGTGCTTCGCTGAAAGTGGAAAATAAGCCGGCCGATCGCAACTCGTCGATATTTGAAAAAGTGAAAGATATTTTCGGCTAGCGGCCGGCTCGTACGGTAAATCTGCAGCCTCATCGTGTTCTCAATTCCAGCAGCCATTGTTATCTAGGATAGAATCGTCGCGTGCGGCGGCGATTTTTCGTTGAAAAATTCGATGGGCAACGGGCGCTGGTTTCGGGCGATAGAGCCCACCACCTGGGCGTTGTGCTGCGAGCGCAGGAAGGGCAGCTTTATGAATTGAGCGATGGAACGCGCGTGTGTCTCGGGCGCATCGAAAAGGTCGCGCGCGACAATGTGGAGTTTGCGCTGCTTGAAGAATTGCCTGCCGAGGCACCGAAGCTGCGCGTGGTCTTGCTTCTCTCGGTGGTGAAGTTCGATGCTTTTGAGTGGGCGATTGAGAAAGCTACAGAATTGGGAGTGACGGAGATCGTGCCACTGGCCGCGGCCCGGAGTGAGAAAGGTTTGGTTGCGGCCGCGGAAAAGCGCTCCGAGCGTTGGCGGAAGATTGTGCTGGAAGCTGCGCAACAATCCAGACGCGTGAAATTACCGATACTGCGGCCGGTTGCGAGGCCTGAAGCGGCGTTCGCAGCGCTCGGGGATCGGATGGGCATCTTGCTTTCTGAGCGGGTGGACGCGCCTGCGTTGCGCGTGGTGTTAAACGATAGGGCCGCATCCCAGGTGGTGTTGGCTATCGGACCTGAAGGCGGTTGGACGAATGAGGAGCGCGATGCAGCGGTGAACGCCCGGTTTCATGAGGCTTCACTTGGGCGGCTCATTTTGCGGACCGAAACGGCGGTAATTGCCGCGCTGGCGTCGTTATCGTATGCCCTTGGAGACTAGCGAAGACCTACGTTAATACCTCAACTGCGACTGTGTGGCACCCTACAACCAAGATCAATTTGATTTGCTGAGAAGGCAACGGGAAGTTCAGCTAACGGAATCTTACCTAGTACACGGAAACAGCATTAAAACTGTGTGCCTCCGGTGTGGGCGTTGCTGCGCTGGATGCAGACAAAAACGGAATCTGGCGCGTTCCGCGATGCTCATGTTATAAATACGAGGCAGCAAAATGGAACACTCCGACGAGAAACCTGGCGTATCGAGCGTGAATTCGGACCGCTCTGCTGCTATTTCTTCCAGCATTTCTCCTAACACTTCCATCGAACAAGCTCCGTCGCTACTTTCTTTGCGCCACGAAATTCGCGTGTGGACCCGCGATTTACTTATCGCCATTGGCCTGGCGCTGGTCATCATTGTTTTCTTGTACCAGCCGGTGAAGGTGGAAGGCACCAGCATGGCCCCGCTGCTTTCCGATCAGGAACGAATCTTCATCAACAAATTCGTGTACCGCTTTGAGGCCATTCATCGCGGGGACGTGGTGGTGTTCTGGTATCCACTGGACCGCTCGAAGTCATTTATCAAACGAGTGATTGCGCTGCCCGGCGAGACGGTGACCATACGCCAAGGCGTGGTCACCGTGAACGGCGTGGTGGTGCCCGAGCCTTACGTTCCGCCGCAATACGAAGATGTCAGCGATTACGGGCCAACGCGCGTGCCGGCAGATAGTTATTTTGTGATGGGCGATCACCGCGTCAGTTCGAACGATTCGCGGGTATTCGGACCGGTGCCCAGCCAGTTTATTTATGGTCGTGCTGTTTTCGCATATTGGCCGGTGGATCATTTCGGTTCGTTGGCAATGACGGAAGCGGAAAGCAAATAATTGAAGGCCCGGTTTCTTTCTTAACTGCGGATCTGTTGCACCCTACTAGTCACTTGTTTCACTTCGTTAGGACTGCGATGATAAAAACAGGGGGCTCCACTGACGGAAGTCCAGCATCGACCCGCCAGACTTGCGCTGGAAGACGGGCGCATATTTAACGGCCGCGCGGCCGGCGCGATCACGCGCCGGGGTGGCGAAGTCGTTTTTAATACCAGCCTCACCGGTTACCAGGAAGTTTTCACCGATCCCAGCTACGCCGGCCAGATTGTCTGCCTCACCTATCCGCACATTGGAAATGTCGGCGCTAATCTCGACGATGAGGAAGCTCCGCGTCCGTACATCGAATCTCTGGTGGTGCGCGAATTTTCGCAGATGTCCTCCAACTGGCGTTCGTCGGAGACCGCGCAACTTTATTTAAACCGCCACCAGATTCCGGTGATCTGGGATATCGATACGCGCGCTCTGGTGCGACACATCCGAAGCGTCGGCGCGTTGCGGGGCGTGGTCGCGACCGATGGAACGGCTGCCGAGCAACTCATTCGCGAAGCGAAGGCTTTGCCCAAGATGGCCGGGCAGGAATTGGCCAGCCGCGTCAGTTGCCACAAAGCGTACTCGTGGGATAAGGGATCCATCGAGCTGGCCTCTGCTCCGTGGACCGAGCAGTCCGCCTCCGCCGGAACTCAGAATGAATCGCGACGATTTCGCGTGGCCGCTTACGATTACGGTATCAAACAAAATATTTTGCGCATGTTAATCGATCACCACTGCGAAGTGCTGGTGGTTCCGGCGCAAACCTCCGCCGAAGAGGTACTTGGTTTGGGGCCGGACGGCGTTTTTCTCTCGAATGGGCCAGGAGATCCTGAGCCGGTCGATTACGCGGTACAAAATATTCGTAAGCTCATCGGAAAAGTTCCGGTGTTTGGAATTTGTTTAGGGCACCAGCTCTGTGGCCTGGCGCTGGGCGGAAAAACTTTCAAGCTAAAATTCGGGCATCATGGTTCGAATCATCCGGTGCAGAATCTGCTGACGCAGAAAATCGAAATCACCGCGCAAAATCACGGGTTTTGCGTGGATCCGGAGTCGTTGCCTTCGAGTGACGTGGAAATCACGCACGTAAATCTGAACGACCACACCAACGAAGGGATGCGGCATAAATCTTTGCCGTTGTTCAGCGTGCAGTATCATCCGGAGGCTTCGCCGGGCCCGCACGATTCGCATTATTTGTTCACGCAGTTTACGGACATGATGAAAGAAGCGCAGCGATAGGATTTATCTCTTATTAATGACGGAGAAAGATAATAATTCAGGCTGGAAGCCTGCTCACGCGGATGCCTAAACGAACGGACATAAAGAAAATCATGATCATCGGCTCCGGTCCGATTGTTATCGGGCAGGCCTGCGAATTCGATTATTCCGGCGCGCAAGCGTGCAAGGCGCTGCGTTCGGAAGGGTATGAAGTGGTACTGGTGAATTCGAATCCGGCGACCATCATGACCGATCCGGAAATCGCGCAGCGAACCTACATCGAGCCGCTCACCAAAGAATATCTGGAAGAAATTATCTCCCGCGAAAAGCCCGACGCGTTGTTGCCCACTGTAGGCGGGCAAACCGCGCTGAATCTTGCAGTGGAGCTTGCGGAAAGCGGCATCCTCGAAAAGCACCGCGTGGAAATGATTGGCGCTTCGCTTCGCGCCATCAAGGTCGCCGAGGACCGGCTGTGGTTCAAGGATGCTTGCCGCAAAATTGGCTTGGAGGTTCCCGCCTCCGCGCTAGTGAATAATGCACAGGACGCGCTGCGACTTTGCGATCAATTGGGATTTCCGTTGGTAATTCGTCCCTCGTTTACGTTGGGAGGCACGGGCGGCTCCATCGCTTATAACCGCGAGGAGTTTGGAGAAGCGATTTCGCACGCGCTGGACATGAGCCCGGTGCATGAAGCGCTGGTGGAAGAATCGGTGCTGGGCTGGAAAGAGTACGAGCTTGAGGTGATGCGCGATCACCGCGACAATTTCGTGGTGATCTGCACCATTGAAAATTTTGACCCCATGGGCGTGCACACTGGCGATTCCATCACGGTGGCGCCGGCGCAGACGCTGACCGACAAGGAATACCAGCGCATGCGCGATGCGGCCGCGGCGATCATACGCGAGGTGGGCGTAGAGACCGGCGGCTCCAACGTGCAGTTCGCCATAAATCCTGAAAACGGCAAGATGACCGTTATCGAAATGAATCCGCGCGTATCGCGCAGTTCGGCGTTGGCCAGCAAAGCGACGGGATTCCCGATTGCAAAAATCGCCGCGCGGCTGGCGGTGGGAATGTCGCTGGATGAAATTCCCAATGACATCACCAAGCAAACTCCCGCGTGTTTCGAACCGACGATTGATTATGTGGTGGTAAAAATTCCCAAGTGGCAATTCGAGAAGTTCCCTGGCGCCGACAGCACACTGGGGACACAGATGAAATCCGTCGGCGAAGTGATGGCCATCGGCAGAACCTTCAAAGAGGCGCTGCAGAAGGGTATTCGATCACTCGAACCTAGCACGCCGTGGCGCGCGCCGGCCGAGACCCCGGATTCTTTGCTGCGCGAAAAGTTGGCGACGCCGCGTCCAGACCGCATTCATTGGTTGCTCACGGCCGTGGAACGAGGTTTACCTGCACAAGAGATTTGCGAGCTGACAAAAATCGATCCGTGGTTCATACAACAGATTGAAGAAATCATCGCCATGAATCGCCGCGCCGCGAAGGTCACGGTGGAAACGGCCTCGAAGGAATTGCTGCGTGAAGTGAAACGTCACGGCACGAGCGACGAGCAGTTGGCGCAGATGTGGAAGACCACTGCGGCTGCGGTGCGGTTGCAGCGTGCGCGATACGGCGTCAGCCCGGTTTTCAAACGGGTGGATACTTGCGCCGCCGAATTCGAATCGTTTACGCCGTACATGTACTCGACCTATGAAGACGAGGACGAATCCGACGCGCAGTCGCGGCCAAAAATTATCATTCTGGGCAGCGGTCCTAACCGTATCGGGCAGGGAATTGAATTCGATTATTGCTGTTGCCACGCTTCGTTTGCGCTGCGCGAAGATGGTTTCGAAACCATCATGGTCAATTGCAATCCGGAAACTGTTTCGACGGACTATGACACTTCGGACCGCCTATATTTCGAACCATTGACGCTCGAAGACGTCCTGGCGGTGGTCGAGCGTGAAAAGCCTCACGGCGTCATTGTGCAATTTGGCGGACAGACTCCTCTGAACCTTGCGCTGGAGCTGAAACGCAATGGCGTGCCGATCATCGGCACCGCGCCAGAATCGATTGACCTGGCCGAAGATCGCCGGCGTTTCGGACGATTGCTCGACGAGCTGCGAATTCATCAGCCGCGAAATGGCACGGCGTTAATTCCCGAGGAAGCCGCGCGAGTGGCAGGTGAGATTGGCATGCCGGTTCTGGTGCGCCCCAGTTATGTTTTGGGCGGCCGGGCCATGGTGATCGCTTACGACGTGAACACCGTACAGGAATACGTGGCGCAGGCAGCGCTGATGGGCCCGGCGCGTCCGGTGCTGATTGATCAATTTCTGGAAGAAGCTACGGAAGTGGATGTCGACGCGCTGTGTGATGGAACGGAAGTGGTGATCGGCGGAATCATGGAGCACATCGAAGAAGCCGGCGTGCACTCCGGCGATTCTTCGTGCGTGTTGCCGCCGGTGAGCTTGTCGCCGAAGATTCTAGATACCATCCGCGAATATACCAAGCGGCTTGCGTTGGCTCTGAAGGTCGTGGGATTGATGAACGTGCAGTACGCGATCCAGCGGGACACGGTGTATGTGCTGGAAGTGAATCCGCGGGCGTCGCGCACCGTGCCGTTTGTGAGCAAGGCCACTGGGGTGCCCATTGCGAAAGTTGCGGCGCGATTGATGGCCGGAAAAAAATTGTCCAGCATGAAGTTGCCGCTGGTCGTTCATCACGGCGTTTCAGAAATTGCCGTGCATGAATTTTATTCCGTCAAGTCGCCGGTATTTCCGTTCAACAAGTTTCGCGGCGTGGACACCATTCTGGGACCGGAAATGCGCTCCACTGGCGAAGTCATGGGGATTTCGACTTCGTACGGCTTGGCGTTCGCCAAAGCACAGCTCGCTGCCGGACAACGTCTGCCGCGCAAAGGCACGGTATTTATGAGCGTCAACGACCGCGACAAGAAGCACGTCGGGCCGCTGGGCAAGCAATTACAGGCGCTGGGTTTCAAGCTGCTGGCCACACGAGGGACCGCGGCGGCGTTGGCCGATTCGGAAGTGGAAGCGCAGGAAGTTTTTAAGGTGAACGAAGGACGGCCCAACATCGTGGACCTGGTGAAGACCGCGAAGATCGATCTGATCATCAATACCCCACTGGGACGCGAATCTTTTTACGACGAGAAATCTATCCGGCGCGCGGCGATTCGCTATAACATTCCGTGTATCACGACGCTGGCAGCGGCGCACGCCGCGGCTCGAGGAATACAGGCGTTGCTGGAGCAGGGAACGGAAGTTGCGGCGCTGCAGGATTTGCACCGCGGCAGCGTGGCGGCCTCGCAAAGTCCGACCTCCGCTGACTGACGCAGGCAGGCAAAGTTTTAGTGCAGACTTTAGGTGACGATGGGGAATTCAATGCTGGATCTGGCAGGAGTTTATCCCGCTCTAACGACACCGTTCGCGACGGATGGTTCGGTGTCGCTCGAAGGCATGAAGCACAACATTGGCCGCTACAACCAGACGGCGCTCGCGGGGTATGTAGTGCTCGGCTCCACGGGAGAATCCGTGCTGCTGCGGTCCAAGGAAATGGACGGCATATTTGGCGCGGTGAAAGAGACGGCGGCGCCTGGGAAAAAACTCCTCGCGGGTTGCGGTTCGGAATCCACCGCGGAAACCATTGAACGAACGCAGCGAGCGGCCGCTCTCGGCTATGACGCCGCCCTCGTGAAGACTCCTTATTACTACAAACCCGCTTACAAACCGGAAGTGCTTATCGCGCATTATCGTCGCGTTGCAGATGAATCCCCTATCCCGGTAATGCTTTATTCCGTGCCGATCTTTACCGGATTGGCGCTCGAGGCGCCTGAGACTATCGCGCTCGCCGAACATCAAAACATTATCGGTATAAAGGACAGCTCTGGAAATGTTCACCGTATTTCCGAGATGATCGCGGGCGCGCCGGCACAATTTCAGGTCCTGGTAGGCGCTGCGGCCACGGTGTTTCCGTGCCTTGCGGTGGGTGCGTGCGGGGCCATTTTGGCGTTGGCAAGCGCGCTTCCGGAGAAATGCGCGACGCTCTACGAGCTCTTCCGCCAGGGTCAATGGGAACAAACGCGCGAACTGCAAAAGGTATTGCTGCGGGCCTCTAACCAGATCGTCTCGAAGTTTGGCATCGCCGGGGTCAAGTACGTTATGGATCAGCGCGGCTATCGCGGCGGGAATCCGAGGCTGCCATTGCAGCCACTTAGCGACGAGCATAAGTCGCGAATCAGCTCAATTTTGGCCACCATTGAACAGCCCATTATGGCTTCGGCGTGATCTGTAAAAATTGGGCCCTTTGATGAGACGTTTCCGCGCGGGTATCATCTAACGGCTCATGGACTGTCGTGCCCTCGCGTCCCACAAGCTCCCCCACCAGTCGAAGCTCTTCCTCGAATATTTAAACAATTTTTCAAAGGTGCAGGCGTTTTATGCCCATGCGCCAAAGCTGTCTTCCGTTACTGCAGTGGCCCGCGAATTGGATTTTCCCAAGGAGCGTCGCAGCGCAGTCGCCGCAACCCTGCGCGCACAAAACACGGCGTTTGGCGCCGGTCCCGCGGTTTTCGAAAATCTTGAGCGCTTGGAAAAAGGGGCTGTGGCGATTGTCAGCGGCCAGCAGGTCGGACTTTTTAGCGGTCCCGCGTATTCGTTTTATAAGGCGTTGAGCGCGATTCAAGTTGCAAATGAAGTCACGCGCTCAGGGATTGAGGCCGTGCCGGTCTTCTGGATGGCCACCGAAGATCATGATGTTGACGAAGTGCGCCATGTGAGTTGGTTTCAAGAAGGGCAGCTGAAGCGCTTCGAGCTTGCCGCGCCTGATGAGAAGGATGCCGGCCGCCCAGTCGGGAAAATATTGCTGGGCGCGCAGATCGACGAACAAGTTCACGAAGCTGCGGAATTGCTGGTCAAGCAAGGCAGCGTTCTCTTGGCCCAGTTCTTGAAAGAGAGCTACAACCGCGGCGAAACGTATGGCAGCGCGTTCGCCAAATTATTTGCGAGATTATTTTCGCAGCAAGGCCTCATTCTTCTTGATCCGCTGGACCCGGCTTTGCACCGTGTCGCGGCTCCCGTTTATCGCCAGGTTATCGAAGATCGTGACGCGCTAAATGAAAAATTGTTGCGGCGCGGCAAGGAACTGGAAGCGGCGGGATTTTCCGCACAAGTGAAAGTTACCGCGAAAAGCACATTGTTGTTTTACATGGGCAATCAGTGCGGTGACAAGGCGCAGGCGAGCGACGGTGTGCGAAAAGCGATTGCAGCGACGGGCCACGGCAAGTTTCAAGCGGGTGAAAAGCAGTGGGCCAGTGCGGAGTTGCTGAAAGCTATCGAAACCACGCCGGAGGATTTTAGTCCCAGTGCGCTTTTACGCGCTGTGGTCCAAGACTATTTACTCCCTACCGTCGGGTACATTGGGGGAGCCGCAGAAATTGCTTATTTTGCGCAATCTGAAGTGGTGTACAAGCACGAGCTCGGACGCATGCCGGTGATATTGTCGCGCCCGGACTTCACGCTGGTGGATATCAAGGCTGCCAAATTACTGCGGGCCTACAAGCTTACTGTGGAAGATATTTGGGCTGGCTCGCAGGAAGTCCGCCGCAGAATGGAGCTCGCGTCTGTTCCGAAGGACCTGTCCCGCGACTTTGATCGCAACCACAAACAAGTGGTGAAAATGCTGGATCAGTTGCACGAAGAGCTGAAGAAGCTTGATCCTACGTTGCAAGGAGCAGTTGACACGGCTCGCAAAAAGATTGACTACCAGATCGATAAGCTCCGTCGCAAGACCGGGCGCGCGCAGGACGCCAAAGCGACTCTGCTGGCGGTATATGAAAACTTCCTCGAGCAGTTGCTCTACCCCCACAAAGTCCTGCAATCGAGGGAGCTTTGTCTGTTGCCATTTCTGGCTCGGTGGGGTCCGGGCGGACTGACGGAGTTGCAAAAACTGTGCGGCAGTAAAAATCTTGGCCGTCACTGTATAGTGCAGTTGTCATAGCCGTCGCGAAACCTGGTGCCTGGTGCCGACCCACGCGCTGAAAGTAAAAACCACTCGCCGCACGCAGCTAATTAACGTAACGCAACAGGTCCAGCAAGTGGTTGGCAATTCTCGGGTGGCCAGCGGCGTTTGCTATGTGTACGTGCCGCACACGACCGCGGCGATCATGATCAACGAATGCGCGGATCCCGATGTGGCCAGAGATCTTGAGGGCGCGTTTGATCGCTTGATCCCCTTTGAAGGGCCTTACCGGCACGCCGAGGGCAATTCTGATTCGCACATGAAGTCCGTGCTGGTGGGTGCAAGCCAAACGATTTTTGTGGAAGACGGGAAGCTGCAAATGGGGCGTTGGCAGGGCATCTTCTTTTGCGAGTTCGACGGCCCGCGTGATCGACATCTCCAAGTGAAAGTTATCCCGGAACAGTCCTGATTTCCCCGCCGCTAAAGCCTAACCCCGCCTGCGCGCAATGCGGCGCTGTGTTAAAGTTTTTGTGCAAATGACCAGCCTTGGCATCTACGTCCAGGTCCCTTTCTGCCAAACGAAATGCACGTACTGTAATTTTCATACGGGCGTCGTCTCTTCCTCGCGGTTTGCCCCGTATGTGAGCGCTGTTCGTCGTGAAATGAAGACTCATCGGGATTTGTACTTGTCTGCAGGCATCGAGTTTGTTCCCGCGATATCGGAAAACGCCAAGGTGGACACGGTTTATATTGGCGGCGGCACGCCAAGCTTGATTGAGCCCGCGCATCTGCAAAATCTTCTGGACACCATCCGCGATTCGTTCGGCTCCGATCCATCTGAAGTGACGCTCGAAGCTGATCCCGAAACCGTTGACGCGCAGAAGGCCTCCGCGTGGGCCCGAGTCGGAATTAATCGCGTGAGTATCGGCGTGCAATCTTTTTCTGACGCCGAGCTGGCCGCTTCCGGGCGCATGCACCGTCGCGCGGATATTTATCGCGCTGTTCCTATTCTTCGCGAGGCGGGCATTGCGAACATCGGCTTCGACTTGATTGCCGGGTTGCCACTGCAGACGCCAGAAAGTTGGCTTCAATCCGTGGGCCGGCTGATCGAATTGGCTCCCGAGCATGTTTCCGTGTACATCCTGGAAGTGGACGAGAAGAGCCATTTGGGGAGTGAGCTTTTGAAAGGCGGCAAGCGTTACAGCGCGGGGGCGGTGCCCAGCGAAGATCAGATGGCCGAATTTTATGAGCTGGCGCAGAGTTCATTTTCTGCCGCGGGCTATCACCACTATGAAATATCCAATTGGGCCAAGCCGGGGTTCGAATCCCGCCACAATTTGAAATACTGGCGCCGCGAAGCTTACCTGGGGTTTGGCGCGGGCGCGCACTCCTTCTCAGGCGTGCAACGATGGGCTAATGCGCATGACGCGGCAGATTACGTGAATGCGATGCAAAACAACCTTTTGCCCGTTGAGCAACTGGAACGATTGACGCCCGAGGCCGCGCTAGAAGAAGAATTGTTTTTGGGTTTGCGGCAACTTGATGGCATTGACGTGTCGCGAATTGAAAAGGATTACGCCGTGAAACTGGCGTCGCGCTTCGATCCGCTGGCGTCTTCTGGATTGTTGGAATGGAAGGGCTCGGTAGTTCGACTGGCGCCTTCACGGCTAAGCGTTTCGAACGAGGTTTTTGTGGAACTCCTGAGATAAAGATCGGGATTTCGATCTCGCAATGGAGGTTGAGTTTTGAGCGCAACAGAAACAGACCCAGTGATGGCTATGAACTCCCGAACCTCAGTACCGCAGTTGAATGTGGTCGATTTGCGCAGCGACACGGTGACGCGACCAACGCCGGAAATGCGCCGCTCCATGGCCGAAGCCGAAGTCGGTGACGATGTGTACGCGGAAGATCCGACGGTAAATCTGCTGGAGCGCGAGGCTGCAGAGCTTTTCGGCAAAGACGCGGCGTTATTCGTTCCGACTGGATGCATGGGAAATCTCATCGCGATCAAAGTATGGACACATCACGGCGACGAGGTGATCTGCGAAGAGCGGAGCCATGTAAATTTGTACGAACTGGCGTCTATGTCGGCTGTGGCGGGCTGCATGCCGCGGATTGCGCGCGGTGAAGACGGCATTTTGTCGTGGGCGCTGATCGAAGCGGTGATTCGGCCGCACGCTTATTACGATTCGCAAACGGCACTGGTTTGCTTGGAGAACACCCACAACATGGCCGGCGGCATGTTGTATCCCACCGCGACTGTCGATGAGATTTGCGATCACGCTCACGCCGTTAATTTGAAAGTTCATCTGGACGGCGCCCGCGTTTTCAACGCTGCGGTGGCGCTAGGTGATTCCGTCGCGAATATGACTCGCGGATGTGATTCGGTGATGTTCTGCCTGTCTAAGGGACTGGGCGCGCCAGTTGGCTCCATGGTGGTTGGTTCGCGTGCGTTTATAGAGAAAGCGCGGGTGTACCGCAAAATGTTTGGTGGCGGGATGCGTCAGGCTGGCGTTATCGCCGCCGCGGGCCTGGTAGCCCTGCGAAAGTCTCCGTCACGTTTACATATCGATCATGAAAATGCGCGATTTCTGGCCGAAGGGCTTGCGAAGATTCCTCAATTGAAAATCGATGCGGCGAAAGTGCAGACCAACATCGTGATCTGCGATTGTTCACAAACTGGGAAGACGGCAGTGGAGTTTTGCGAGGAGTTGTATCCGCATGGGGTCTGGGCGCAGGACACGGCATTGCATTCTGTGCGTTTTGTTACGCATTGCGATGTCAGCCGCGAGGGAATCGAAAGCGCGCTGCCGATCATACGCCAGGTTGCGGCGAACACCAGGAAGGCTAAAGCATGAAAATTACCGCCGTTCGCCGGCAGTCGATACTCGGATGTGTGTGCGCAGGTCTGTTCTTGGCGCAGATGATGTCGGCGCAAGAGCATGCGCCGGTGAAACTGGAAGGCCCTGCGCCGACGAGAGAAGAGGCCAAAGCATTTCTTGATGACGCCGAGGTGCGACTTTTTGATCTGGGAAATAAAGCGCAGCGTGCTGCCTGGGTACAAGAAAATTTCATTACCGATGACACCAACCAAATCGCGGCCGATGCGGGCGAGGTCGTGAACACGCTCACCGTCGAGCTGGCGAAAAAGGCGCATCGCTTTGACAGTCTCCAGCTGCCACCCGAGATGGGGCGAAAAATGTTGCTGGTGAAATTGTCTATCGGTTTTCCCGCGCCTTCGAACGCCGCGGAGCAAAAAGAATTGGCAACGATTTCCACCTCGTTGGCCGGGGATTATGGCAAGGGCAAGTGGTGCCCCGCCGCTGGCGTGGATGCCACGTGCCTGGACATCACCGCCATTGAACACCTTTTGGCTACCAGTCACGATCCAGAAGAATTAAGGAACGCATGGATCGGGTGGCACGCCATTGGCGCGCCCATGCGGCAGCGTTATGCGCGACTCGTTGAATTGGGAAATAAAGGCTCGCGTGAACTGGGATATTCGGATGTGGGCGGGATTTGGCGGTCGATGTACGACATACCTCCCGACCAATTCGCAAAAGAAACGGATCGGCTCTGGGAGCAACTGCGGCCGCTTTATCAGTCTTTGCATGCTTACGTTCGCGGACAACTGGCAAAAAAGTATGGCGCGGCGCTGGTGCCCGCGAAGGGACCAATTCCTGCGCAGCTGCTGGGAAATCCCTGGAGCCAGGAATGGAACAACGTTTATTCGTTGATGGATTCGCCCAAGCCGGCGCAAAGTTACAACCTCACAAAAATCTTGCAGGATCGCCACACCGACGCGCGTGGGATGGTGAAGTACGGCGAAGGATTTTTTACTTCTCTGGGATTCGCGCCGTTGCCACCGACGTTCTGGGAACGCTCGTTATTTACCAAGCCCCGCGATCGCGAGGTGATCTGCCACGCCAGCGCATGGGATGTGGATTCGAAAGAAGACTTGCGCATCAAGATGTGCATTCAGATTACCGAAGAAGATTTTCGCGTGATTCATCACGAGCTTGGTCACAATTTTTATCAGCGCGCGTATGAGAACCAGCCGCCACTGTTTCAAAACAGCGCCAACGACGGTTTCCACGAAGCGGTGGGCGACACCATCGCGCTGTCGGTCACGCCTGATTACTTGAAGAAAATTGGACTCATAGAAACGGTTCCGGCCAGTTCCGAAGACATAGATTATTTACTCCAGCAGGCGCTGGAAAAAGTTGCTTTTCTACCGTTCGGGTTGCTGGTGGATAAGTGGCGATGGGAAGTCTTCTCCGGCCAAGTGAAGCCCGAGGAATACAACAAAGCATGGTGGGATTTGCGGCTCAAATATCAGGGAATAGTTCCTCCGGTGCAACGCACAGAAGCGGACTTCGATCCTGGCGCAAAATTTCACGTGCCCGGGAACGTGCCGTACATGCGTTATTTTCTGGCGCGCATTTTGCAATTCCAGTTTCAGCGCGCGCTTTGCCGCGAGGCTGGATACACCGGACCGCTGCATCGCTGCTCAATTTATGGCAACAAGGTTGCCGGGGAACGGTTGAACAAGATGCTTTCAATGGGCGCCAGCAAGCCCTGGCCAGAGGCGCTGGAAGTTTTGACCGGCGACAAACAACTTGATGCGAGCGCGCTGGCAGATTATTTCGCGCCGCTAAAAACCTGGCTGGATGAACAAAATAAAAAGAACAATTATGCCGTCGGCTGGTAAACAGGAGCGCGCGTGGATTTCGGATTAACAGAAGAACAAAAGCAGCTACGCCACAGCGTGCGTGAATTTGCCGAGGGTGAAATCGCCCCGCACGTCATGGAATGGGACGAAGTGTCGCATTTCCCTATGGAAATTATGCCCAAATTAGCGGAGATGGGTTTGCTTGGTGTGATTTTCCCCGAGGAGCTCGGAGGCGCGGGCCTGGGATACATCGAATATGCCATCGCGATTGAAGAATTGTCTCGCGTCGATGGCTCCGTGGGTATCATTGTCGCGGCCCACAATTCGCTGTGCAGCAATCACATTTTTAAATTTGGAAATGAGTCGCAAAAGAAGAAATATCTTATGCCGCTGGCGCAAGGCAAGAAGCTTGGCGCCTGGTCGTTGACCGAACCGGAAGCCGGTTCCGATGCTGGGGGGACGCGAACCACGGCGGTGCGCGACGGGAATTTCTGGGTGTTAAATGGGGCCAAGACATTCACCACCAACGGACATTACGCGGATATTTGCGTGGCCATGGCCAAGACCGACAAGTCTAAAGGCTCGCACGGCATCAGCGCCTTCATTCTTGAAAAAGGCATGCCCGGATTTAAACCGGGGAAAAAAGAAAACAAACTGGGGATGCGCGCGAGCGATACCTCGGAAGTAATTTTTACTGATTGCCGAGTGCCGCACGAAAATCTGTTAGGGCCTGAGGGCGAGGGCTTCACCGGCAGTCTTAAGATTCTCGACGGCGGCCGTATTTCCATTGCGGCCCTGGCGCTGGGCATGGCTCAAGGAGCGCTCGACGCAGCCACCAAGTACGCCAAGCAGCGTAAACAATTTGGACAGGCCATCAGTGAGTTTCAAGCCATCCAGTTCAAGCTTGCGGATATGGCTACGGATGTGGAAGCCGCGCGATTGCTGGTGTATCAAGCGGCTTGGCTGGCGGACAAAAAAGATGTGCGCTTCACGCGCGAATCCAGCATGGCGAAACTATTTGCCAGCGAAGTTGCCGTGCGGGTAGCCAACGAGTGCGTGCAAATTCATGGCGGATACGGGTTCATCAAGGATTACCCGGCGGAAAAATTTTATCGTGATGTGAAGTTGTGCACCATCGGCGAGGGCACAAGTGAAATTCAGAAGCTGGTGATTGCCCGGCAATTGCTGGGAAAGAAATAATCTTCGAGGCTCGCGGCGTTTTGTGAACAGCTCCAAAGGAAAAAATGGCACCGGCAGTTGAAAAATGGGCGGAAGAGGTGCGTGCCGGGGACGTGCGTGCGCTTTCTCGCGCGATCACCGCGATCGAAAACCACGACGCTAATGCAGAGCCGTTACTTCGTGCGCTGTTCTCTCATACCGGCGAGGCTTGCCTGATTGGAGTAACAGGGGCGCCGGGCACGGGCAAGAGCACGTTGGTGGACCGACTCGCTGCGCATTATCGCAAGCATGACGAAGCCGTCGGCGTGATCGCGGTTGATCCGACGAGTCCCTATTCCGGTGGCGCGATTCTGGGCGATCGCATTCGCATGCAGGGGCATGCCGCGGATTCCGGCGTTTTTATTCGCTCCATGGCTACGCGCGGATTTTTGGGCGGCTTGTCGCGCACAACGTCGGAAGTGGCGCTGCTTCTGGATGCCGCAGGCAAGCGCCGGATATTAATCGAAACGGTGGGTGTGGGCCAGGACGAAGTCGACATCGTCAGGCTGGCTGACTGCGTGATCGTGGTTGTAGTTCCCGGAATGGGCGACGACATTCAAAACATGAAGGCCGGCCTGATGGAGATCGCGGATATTTTCGTGGTGAACAAGAGCGATCGCGAGGGCGCCGAGCGCGTG